>CZKV01000026.1_pt1 | contig 8280 bp, 12 predicted proteins | sample 1122411 | NCBI WGS metagenome assembly CZKV01 (sample SAMEA3539301, study PRJEB10725) | soil metagenome | biome: tundra; feature: field; material: soil | place: USA | collected 2010-05 | depth 0.15 m | reverse complement strand
GTTTTCCTTTCTGCTTCCGGTTTGGGTGCCGGTGTGGTTGTGGTGGGTGAGGTAGTGGGCGCGGGCCTAGCCGTGAGTGGGAATTCCAGCTTGACCGGCATGATGACCATTTTCCTGCCTTCGTTAATGCAGACCAACGGCGTCAACGGGCCTTCGATCTGGATTTCGCTGAGGTTGAACTTGAGCGCCGTGATCAAGTATTCACGGTTCAGGCCAATGGTGATTGGCTTGCCAGTGATCGTGGCATCCTGAACAAATACGCCCGTCCACTGGACTTCCTTGCCGCGACCTTCCACCTTCAACTGCTGAGACTCGTATTTGAGCCGGATGATGCGGTTGACCTCTTCATTGCCGGACAGATGCGGCAGCACTTCCAGCAATTGTTTCACCGCCTGTGCTGACAGCCGGATTACCGTGGTGGGATCAACCATCGCCGGCACACTCTGCTTCCAATGCGGGAACCTGGCATCCAGCTCCCGCGTGATGAAGGTCCAGCGGCCGGAGGCGAGTTGGATGAAGCCCTGGCTGGAACCCTTGGCCGGTGGTTCGACTGCGAACTGGCAGCCGTTCTCCATCAGATCCGTCCAGTTCAAAAACTTTGAATCCGGGATGATGACCGACTTTTGCAGGCCGAACGTAAACGAGTTGGCCGCGAACAGGGCGGTGCCATTCGAGGCCACGATGTAATGCAGCTTTTTGTCGCTCACATCCACATACGCTCCGCACAATTCCGGCCGGCTCGTATTTTGCAAACAACACTGGAGCGCCTGCTTGATCGCCACGCCAAACTCCGGCCCCAGAAGGACGCCGGGCTTCGTAATTTTGGGTAGCGGCGGGAACTCATCGGCGGGCAGAGTGTCGAGTTTTTGCTCCATGAAACTGCCGGCGAGCGGGTATTTGACATGGATCTGTTTTTTGCCGTCCATTGTGAGCTGGATGACATCCTGATTACCCAACCCCTTCACCAGCTTGTTGAGCGGTTCAAACGGCACCAGCACGTCAAGGGGCGCGCCGTCCTGGGTTTTGGTGACGTGATAGATGGCGTGGCTGTCCAGATCAGTTGCGGTCAGGTTCACGCCACCATTGGCATCCCGCGTAAATCGGATGTGTTCCAATACTGGCAGGGAAGAGCGCCGGCCGATGATTTTGCTGAAACCCGGCAGCGCTGATTTCAGCTCGCTGACGGGGAGGATGATTTCATTCATGTTTATTCTTTGGTTATATGTGAAGGCCGGCCACACAGGAACGCATGGCCGGCCAGGTTGAAAAATGGCACCAATTGGTGCCATTCGTTTGAGGGTTTTCAAAATCAGACCAATTGGTCTGATTTCATTTGATAGTTTTGCCCACTGACGGATGCCGATGGACTTGACCACGGATGAACTGCTTGAGGTTGACTTCGCAGCGGTCGTAGAAATCCTGCCCAACCCGCGTGAACTTGTGCGCCCTCGACTTGGCCATCTCCAGCGCAAACAGCTTCACTTGGCGGCGGTTGATCATCATGCCTCGTCCTCCGGCTTGTATTTGAGCTGCGTCAGCAGGCATTCCTGGGGATCCACATCATTGCGCGGCCCAAGATACACGGGCTGATACAATGCGTTGCTCTCCCGGTGCGCATATAAATAACGGACCTCGATGACCTGGCACACTTCCGGGATTTTATGATTGGCCGGAATCGTGACATTGCCGCAAGGCATCCAGCCATCCTCACCCCACAGCCTGACCTCCACGCTCCGCTGCGTATTGATCTTGGCGACGACACAGGAAAGCGTGGCGTAGAACTTGTGCTTGAGCTGGGGACCGCCGCTGTTGGGTCGGTCCGGAGTATAAGCTGCATCCAACCGTTTAAACACGACGCCTTCCTGCTTCGCCTGCTGCAACTCCTGATGGAACCGGCCTTCTCCTTCGCCGTAAACGCCGTGGTCGCATACTTGAGGAACCGATGTTGGGCGCTGGCGAGCAAGTTCATCAAGGCGGTCAGTCGTTCGCGGTAAGGATATGGCCGCAGATCTTTGTTATTGACCATGAGCAGATCGAAGGCATGGAACACGTCGCCGATACATTCACCGTCCAGGATGAAATTACCCGGCAGCTTGTAAATATCTTGGAACACGGTCTCAGGCAACCCGATGAGCAGTCCCTTTTTGTTGATGCCATGAATTGCCGGGTCTTGTTTCCGAACCAACATCCGCCGGCCATTGAATTTCTGCTGCATCACATAGGCCGGATCAATTAGCAAACGGTTCACTTCAGCTTCATCAATCGGGTTGAGGAGCTGAGGTAAAATCCCGGTGAATCGTTCCTCCACGTCTGGTTGACGGTAGGGCGTGCCGTCTTCTCCAGGTGTATAGCCCTTCGACATTTTCTCCTTCACCAGCTTGTCGAAGATGCGTTTGGCGTTGTCGTATTCCACCGGCACGTTGGTCTTGGTGCCGGTATTCATCGTGGACCCCCGGCGACCGTAGGCGAAATTGACGGCAAAGCGTCCGCCCGCAGCTTCGATGCCGCACTGATAGACTTTGTCGCTGGTGCCTTCGCGGTAATACAGGGTGATGTTTTCAAGTTTCGGTTGTTCGAGTGTTTGCATGTTTGTTTTTCCTTTTGGTTGATGGTTGATCTGGCAACCTCACTGCGGCTGCCGGTTCAATGTTCTTGGCGAGGAAGCAGTGACTCCTTCAGTTGGGGTCCGGAATTTCTTTGAAAACCCTTCGCTTTGTGGGATATTGGCAGGCATGACAGAACCTCGTTTTTCAGAACTCAACAAGATCCGGGTGAATGACGGAAAAATCGAACCTTACGAGGGGTATGTGATCAAGACGCTGTTCAAGGACGGTCGGTGGATCTACAAGATTTGCATTTCCGATGACCCGCGTAAAACCGATACCTGGGACAACTGGACACCGGAAGAATGGCTCGAACAAATCAAGTAGTTTGCGTCACTGCCAAAAATACCCAAGCGCTTTCAAGCTCAGGTATTCACCGCCACTAGCCATGATGATGTGATCTACCACTTCAATTTTGAGCAATTGGCCAGCCCGGATCAGATCCCGCGTCACTTTGATGTCAGCTTCACTGGGACTTGGAATTCCTGATGGATGATTATGGATGAGGACAATGGAATTTCCGGCAGCGACAATCACTGGCCGGAACACTGACAAGGGCACGACCGGACAGCTATCCAGGCTGCCGAGCGCCACCAGATTATGCCCGATGATGCATTTGCGGGTGTTGAGAACCAAGACCACAAACGCTTCCTTCATTGGATCATACCAGTCGGCTTGCAGAATGTTCTGCCGCCAATATAGAGCTACCTGATCCGGTTCGGCCAGCAGTTCGGTCATCGGTTCACACTCTCTGACCTGCATGACCTTGAATTCGTGGGGGGTGTATGGTTTCATTGAAATAAAAAAGGCCGGACACCTGGGAAGATGCCCGGCCGTGAGGGTTGGGGTTGGGGGGTTAGAATTCCGGTTCGCGATCCAGTTCACCGGCCGGTTCATAAGGCTGCACGGCTTCGAGGATTTCTTCGGGCAACACCTGATGTTTCAGACAGGTTTCGAGGATGAGGTTGACGACCGGGTCGCCGGCGAGGGATTGCATCACCGCCTGGCATTCCTCTTCCAGCACCGAAGTGGCTGCGCAACAGCGGGTGATTTCCCGCAGCGCCTGTTCCGCCCGGATCCAAACCGGCAGATCGAGCTGATGTGGTTCCCAACGGCCAGCATGACCGCCGAAGTCCAAGGTCCGAACCTCGCGATTCGCTTCGATGACGTTTTTCCGCCAAGTGTCCGGAAAGTCAACGACGACCTTCGCACACATCTGGAATCGCGCCAGTTCATCCAGCATGGTGGCGGGAACTTTTTCCGACAGCTCCGGTTCCACCGGCCAGAACCGGCTCAGATCCGGCGTGAAACAGTTGCCATTGAGATAGAACCGGGCGTGGAGGTCATGCCGTTCAGCATCCATCCGGCCGACGGTGAGGTGCAGTCCATCCTGGTTTCGTTCGTTTTCCTCATCGGTGCCGGACTGGAAGGCGCTGGCAGAACAATGGTGATGCATGGTGCAGAAGTAGAGCCAGTCGCCCGAAGGTTCCGAATTCCACGAAGCAAAGCGTGTCACCGCCTGCTCCGGGGTTTCCGGCGTCACGATCTCCCGGGCGCTCATGCCCGTCCTGGCCTCCTGTGGAAACGCCCAGGCACCCCAGCGGCCGAGCTTGGTGTTCACATACAGCCGGACCTGGCTTTCGCTGTCCATCTCCTTGTTCGTCCACCGGAAGAATGACATCACCTGATGCCACATCTCCGGCGAGAACTTTGGGCCAGTGTAATCCAGCCGGCCTTTGCCGGACTTGATCACGTAATCAATGCGACAGGACAACAGCCCGGCCACATTCTTTTCCTGGCTCAACTCGCCAGTGGCTAGTTTCGTCAGTTTCATGTGAGTTCCTCCAGCAGGTCGGGATGACGTTCCCGGAGGAATACCAGCAGACGATCACGAATCTGTGTCCGGGAAAACTCGGTGGTTGAGTTTCCCGAATCATTCGAGTCGTGATCACTGTAATCGTAATCCCCGTAGTTATCCAGGTTAGGATCGCAACGGTTCCAGGCATCCTCATCAATTTTTTCGGCGATCTTCTCGACGACCTGATCGAGTCCATCCTCCGAATCAATCGCCTGCTGGACCATTTCGAGCAGTTCATCCGCGTCGAGGGCGAATTCAGCGCTCCCAGACCGATCCACTGAATAATGGGCCCGGCCACATTCCGTCTCCGAGAACTCGACAACGACGGAAATGCCGTCACGGGAAGGGGTGCGACTGCTGTTGGTCTGGCGCATTTTCTTCTCACACGTCGTCTCCACCCATTCCTTGATCTGCTCGAAGGTCTGGCGTTCCGCTCCGGGCATCTTTCCGGTCTGCGCCAGAATCAGCCCGCGCACCACCGGGTTTCTGGGCGCCAGCCCGATCAGTTCGATGAAGGGGCTGGCGAACACTTCATCAATCTGGCACCGGCGTTCCAGGGTCATCGCCGGAATGTCCGGCCCGGTCATTACGGCATTCATTTTGATTTCCTTTCCATTGGTTATTTGTAGGTTTCGAGTTTGCTCAGGTTTGCCACGAACTTGTAGGGCAGGCCCGCCACCGTTTCCGAGTCCATGCGCGGAGCCTTCATGTTCCAGAGCACAAACAGATGTTCGGCCAAGGCCGCCGCCATCAAGTTGGCCGAGACGAGCTGGCGGTTGTTGGTTTGTGCTTCACCGGTGCAGCCGATGGCGGCGGCACGAGGATCACCGGTTTGATCACTGTTGATTTCCGGATAATAAACCCGTGGATCACGGCCAGTTCCTTTCCACGTCCGCCGATAATAATAGGCTTCGGCGGAGTGTGTTTCGTTGGCGGCGAAGATGGCCTGGCAGCCGCAGTCGTCGCAGACTTCGAGGGTTTCCAATCGTGTCCGGTGGTTGTCCACCAGACAGATCAGCCAGTCATTACGTTGATGCCGGAGCTTGCCGCGCGCAAACCATTCAGGAATGAAACGGCAGTTGTATCTGGCGGCCAGGGCCTGCGCCTTGTTCAGCCCAACCTGCCGGGCATCAAACATCTGCCGGTTCAGGTTTTTGGTTTCGATCCGGTCGCCGTCAATCAGCGTGATTTCGGACGGCGATTTTAATAAGCAGAAGGAGGGGACGATGGCAGAACCTACGCCCCCGCAACCAATGATATAGTTCATGTTGACTCCTTTCTCATGGTGGACGCAACGCAGTTGCCGCCCCTGCAACCGATGACGTAGTTCATATGGATTCCTTTTTAATGATGCCGGCCATGAGCTTGCCGAGCTTGTTGGGCGGGTTGATTTGCTGCTCATATCTCTCAAGGGCGAGCCTCGCGAGTTTAACCAGTTGGGTGTTCTCCGCCCCGTTGAGCAGTTGCTTGAACCGGTCGTCGCTCAGGACCAGCGCCGCGATGATCGGGATGGTTGCATTGACCAGGGGTTCCATTTCTTCACGCCGCAAATCGTCCCAGCTTTCGAGGAAGATCTCGCGGGAGAGGCCCGCCTCGTGTGCCATGCACTCCTTGAGGGCGGTGACCAAGGATTGAAGGGGTGGCTGGTTCATAAAATCACCCGGTCCATGACGGCGGTGGAGACCTTGTTGCAGAGCGTCGTCCAGTCCGCCGCCTCAATCGGCAGCGTCTCGAACGTCTCGTTGGTGGGCTGAAACCGGAAGAACTTCTGCGATTCCGCCACGGTCCGCATCAGGTCCGAGTTCCACTTGGATTGGTCGAACTGTTTCAGGCTGGCGTTGACCGCTGCCTGCGCCGAGCCGTAAGTTTCCTCGAACTGACCAGTGCAGATGGTGCAGTCGTCGTGCAGGTTGGGCAGCGGCAGACGGAAACCGTTGTTGTCCTCGCTGAACGCAAACAACCAGTTCCCGTTGACCGTCACACAATCATTGAGGAGTTCTGTTCTGACTGCAAACACCAGCCTGACTTCCTTGGGCACCCGCCACACAATCGGCATCTCCAGATCCGTGGTGGAGGCGAACATCGGCACCAGCACGCCGTTGATGAGTTTGAATCTTGCCCGCAACGGCAGGCGGTCAATTGAGATTGACCAGATCGTGTCGTTCAAGCCGACATCGGCGTGAGTCACTCCCCAGCCAGGAATCGGCATCGCATTGCGCAGCTTGCGTGTGACATCCGCCGTCAACGCGTCGAGCACTTCGCCCTCGGCCTTGAGGTCACGTTCCCGGATGGTCCGCTCTGTCAGCGTGCCATTGTCGCGGAGGATGAATTCAGTTTTTTCCATAAAGATAAAAAAGCCCGCCTCGATGAAAGGGCGGGCTTCAATTGGAATCGGGTTACGCCTTGGTGTTGGCCGCTGTTTCGAGGCGCAACGTGGCTCCGTCCGGGATCACGGTGTTCCGGCTCTGCTCGATGCCGTCCACCAGCGCCTTGGTATTGTCGCCAAAACCGAGCGCCGCCTTGAAGGAATCGTCTTCCTGCAAATCGCCGAAGGTGAATCCGCTCTCGACCTGTTTGTTGATGCTGTCCACTCCGTATTGAACTGTTATTTTTTTCATTTTTTGTTGTTGTTGGTTAAAGTGCTGGGAGGTGTTTGGTCTCGTCAGTGTGCGCCTGACGCACAGACGCCGGGCAGGCGTTATCGACCTGGATGAAAAAGGCCGGACACCCAATGAAGAGCATCCGGCCAGTGATGATTGCTTTGGTTTAACGCTGGATGAAGAGCTTGCCGCGCTTGACAAACTCTTTCACCTCGCGCTGGGTTAGTTTTCGACCCAGCACCTGAACTTCGATGTGGGCCATGATGTCCGCCCACCGAAGGCCAAGCTGCGGGTTGTGTTGACGATGCAGGGTTTCAAGAACGGTCATGGCCTCTTTTTCAGTCAAGGCCGCTTCCAGTTCATTCGCGGCCCGATGCACGTCGGTCGTTTCCCAGACAATGGCGATTTTGTTGCGCCAATACTGGTTGAGGATCTGCCCTGACCGCTGCCGTTTCTTCAAGGCGGGTTTCAGGGCGCGGAGCATTTGTTGGAGGTGATCGCGGTCCATAATCAGAATTCGATGCAGTGGTTTTCGCAGAGGTCGCCGTGGATTTTGCAGAGGCCCTTGAACCTCATCCCCGGCTCATCATATTCGAGCAGGAATTTCAGGTTCGGCCACAGCTTGCCGAGCGCTTTGAAAAAGGCGACGGGCGGATTCCAAGGCGTGTCGAACTGGTAAAACAGTTCGCAGCCGTTGTCATCCATCAGTTCCGCCTCACCAGCACCCCAGCGACAGCCCCAGTTCTGCACCTCCCAATCAAAACCGGCCCTTTCATAGCCGGCCTGCAATACATCAGCCGGAATTGGCACGAGACTATGGAAGTTGAGCGGAGATGGTTGTTCATCGGCAGGCGGTTTTTCCCAGGGACCATGACCAGCCGCGTTGCTTTTGAACCGCTGCACTTCGTCATGCTCACCTCGGACCGTCAGATGGTTGTTGCACCAGTTAGGCATAACGGCCTCCATCCCATTTCCGGCATTCATGCAGGAATTCACAACCCATGCAGCCAAAACCAGGAGCCGGCACAAAATCACCGCGATCCAGGCCCTCCACGTAATTGCCGTGACCTCTCCATGCCCGACCTCAAATTGGTGGGTAACACTAAAAGAAATCTCGCTGGCTTGGAGTTTTGCCTCTCTGATTGGCCATTCGTAAACACGCGACTTTGCGTTCACAATACTGACGTTGCTAATCGTGCCAGTCAGCGTGCCGCCGACT
>CZKV01000036.1_pt1 | contig 8413 bp, 9 predicted proteins | sample 1122411 | NCBI WGS metagenome assembly CZKV01 (sample SAMEA3539301, study PRJEB10725) | soil metagenome | biome: tundra; feature: field; material: soil | place: USA | collected 2010-05 | depth 0.15 m | reverse complement strand
ATGACGAATTTCAACCTGTTTCCGTCAGGTGTCAGTCCGAAGTTTCCGCTTGGCGCAATCGCCATGACCAACGAGGCGTTCCGCCGGCTTTCGTTTGGGGACATTTCCGCCGCGCTTGCGCGCCACGCGCAATGTGATTGTGGCGATGTCTGCCCCGAAGACCGCGCGGAAAACGAGCGGGCGCTTGCAAGTGGCGGATGCCTCTTTTCCGTCTATCACGACCGCAACGGCGTGAAATTTTGGATTATCACCGAGGCCGACCGCAGTTCCACGACGGTTCTTTTCCCCGATGACTATTAACGCAGGCATTATTGTGAGCGGTGTTTTTCTGATGGTATTGCTCATCATGCGCAGAAAAAACGCAAAGTCGCAGGACACCCAGCGATTATCAGCCCGAAGCCCTTTTGTCGAAAGAGCTTCTTTAAAAACAAAAAAAATCATGCCAATCCAAAAAATCGAAGTCGAAGCGAATGTCGGAATCGTTCGCGAGGACAGCGACCCAAGCCGCGAAGAAGTCAATGAGTTTCTCGACACGTTTGACGAGGAGAAAGCCACGAGGCGCATAGACGTGCTTGAGGACATGCTGGACATCTTAAACGAGAGGTAACGGCGTTCGCCGTTTCTGGAAAATCCCCGACCAGTCGGGGATTTTCGTTTGTGTGCGTGGCGAGGCGAGAGGCGTGCCCCATCCCCCAAACCCCCTGCCGGAAATCTGCCCTCCAGCCCAGGGGGTTCATGGAGTCGGCTGTGCCGACACACTCACCCCGCAAAATATTTCATATTTTGCTACAACCAGACCATATCAAGGAGGGTTGGCCACGAACCACAACCCCCTTTCGCCTGCCGGAGGACTGTGCCTCCCCCCAGGGGGAGACTGACTCGAAAGGGCGAGCAGGAGTGGAATTTCTTGTTCAGAAAAACACTCCCGCTCGCTTGGTCGGCTTCACTACAGGCTTGGCAGCCTCATTTTTTTCTTACGAGTTCGCTCAAGCTTTTTCCAGTATCGGTGCGGACGGTCTGGAGTTTCGTGTCAGAGCGATACCATTTGGCAAAATTGTCGCCGTATTCTTGGCGCAATGTGCCAACGCGGGTATCACCCCGTTTTTCACGAATTTGACCATTCTCGTCGCGCTGCCGACCATCAAGTCCGTTGCTCATAGATTTCCTATGTTTGGTTGTTTGTAGAATTGACTGGACGCAGCCGGGCTTGTTGGGGAGAACATTGGCTTTAGATCAATGGTTTCCGACCGTGCTCGCGTCTCTGCGCTTGAATCCCGTTCAGGCGCAAAAAATGTTTTTGGCCGCTTCGTTTATTCGACCTGCTCATTCCAAGCGGCCTTGAATGCGTCGTCATTTTTTGTCGCGTCCTCGATGGCGTCTTGGACATCTGGGCTGACGGTGTAGCCATTGAGCGATTTGAACCAATTGATCAGATCAATCGGCTTGTCGAAATGCTCTGCCTGCGCCATTTTTAAATCCGCCCTTGACTCGCCAACAAACTTGAGGGCTTTTGTTCGATATATTTTTATCTTTGGGCTTGGACCGCCACTTTGGCCGATTAATTCGCCGGTGAAGTCGAGGTTGGCAATGCCAGCCCGTTCAATACTATAATTTTCCATATATTTTTTATGTTTGCGCCCGCACAGCGCGTGGTGCGGAATTCACGGGCAGGCGTGCCGGCCTGCCAACGGATTGTTGTTTTGTCCGCAGCGTTTTTGCCACAGACATTCAACTGCCATTTCGTTTGGTCATCATAACAACTGTGATCAGACAAATACTGTCCAAGGGTCTTAAGGCCGCGTGGCCTTTCGGCCACGCGGTTTGTTTACGAGCTGAATCCGTTCAAAAACCGAACCCGCGCTGGCCGCAACGTCCGTTGACGTGAATCACGAACGGTTTGTTGCCGGGGCGACGAGTTACCTGCTTTGTTCGCGGATTCACGATTCGCGTGGTGAAGAAAATCGGTTCACCACAGCGATTACACGCGTATCTTGGACAACTCATTGGTAATCAAGTGTCAATTTGTTCCAACCATTGCTTGACACCGAGCGGGACGTGAGATAATCTGAAGTTGCACTATACAGATTCTTCTCCACTCGCGCGTCAACCCCTAAACTGGTTGTGCGTTTTGGGGAAAATCTAGCCCGCCTAAACGACGCCAATCGTTTAAGCGGGCTTCTAAATTTAAGTAGGTTTTTTCAATCGTGTTTCCAGTTGTGTCGGGTTCTCATCAGGGATTGTGTCTTCAAACGGCTCGTTAATGCGATACCCGCATTTGCCGAGTTGCATCCACAAAAATCGGTTGTAGCTGTCGCTCATTTTGCCCAGCCGTTTTCCATGCAGCAAAATGGCTTGCATGGAGACACCCCACTGGCATTTCAATTTTCCCAGCTTGTCCAGGTTCATCGGGTAAAATTGCTGGCCGATCTCGGCAGCGGGCATCAGAAATTCCGCTGCGAAATCCCACGCTTCATCTTCGACGTTCTCATGCGGGTCCGTGTGCATGACTAGATGTCCAAGCTCGTGCGCCAGAGACAGCCGCCGCCGCGACTTTGGAAAATCCTTGTTCAGAAAAATGATCGGCGGTTTATCGGCGGCGCGGATACAAAGTCCGTCCAGTTTCGACGACGGGAACGCAAAATTTTCTATCATGCATCCCGCATCCTCTACCAATTTGGTGAGATTGCGGATTGCTCCTTTGGGAACGCCCCAAAATTGGCGCAACTTGCGAGCTACACCTTTCGCTCCCCCGTGCTGGTCGGGGGCAAAATACGGCAACTCGATTTTTTCAAAACGCCTGCTGCCAATCCGGCTTTCAATTTCAAGACGACACACATTCATTTGCGCATTGCATTGAGTCAGCATCTTCAATGGTAGCGTGTTCGTTTTCCGATAGAATGAAACGCTGGACGGTTGCGCCGTTCCCTGCTGGAAAAAGAAGTCGGGGCGCTGCTCCAATTTTGAAGCGAACAAATTGATGTCTTCACTCTGCGGAGCTAAGTCGCCTAATTCGATTTTTGACAGGCGGCTTTGGTTGCAGCCGAGCAGGGCCGCCAGATCCTTTTGGGTATAGCCTTTCGCTTCCCTTGCCAGGATTAACATTTCTCGGTTGAAATTTTTATCAGACACGACCTCAAGAAACACCATGCGTCACCCAAAAGCAAGCTTTCGTTTAGCAAAAATCCCGAATATTATTCCCAAAGTTATTCACCATTTTTCACAGATTGTGAATAACTTCGTAGCCGTCGGTGACCATATTTGTCTTCCCCCGCTTGCAAGCACCCCGGCAGCAGTTATCCCCACCCCCGATTTTTCTCCTTAACCCGTCGCGTGATAAAATGTGCGACTGGAGGCAGTTCATTCCGAACCGCCATTGAACCCCGAAAAAGGAGAAAACTATGGACGTGCATTGCACCACCTGTGGCGAACCGTGGGATGTTTATCATCTACGGAACGACGCCATTTTTGAAACTGACCTCACCCATGCCGAGGCGAAAGCCTGGACGGAATTGTCCCAAGCGTTGCGGCTGAATCAGCGATACCGCGAAAAGTTCAGAGCCATCGGCTATGAATTCGGCGCTTCCGTCTTGAATGTCATCCGGTGTCCGGCGTGTCCGAAGGACGCCAAGCCCGACCCCGACAAGGTGATATTGAAAGCCACCATCGTGGAAATTCTTGGCGACGACGAGGACGGCATCGCCAGCATCATGGAGGATCACGGTCTATGAGCGCCAACGGCTACGACCGCATCACCGAACGGATCATTGCTTTGCTTGAACGAGGCACCGTTCCCTGGCACAAGCCGTGGAAAGCAAAAACCGGCTGGCCGCGAAATTACGTTTCCAAAAAACCGTATCGCGGCATCAATGTGTTTTTGCTTCATGCCATGAGCTATGAATCCCCGTTCTGGTTGACGTTCCACCAAGCCAACGAGCTTGGCGGCAAAATCCGAAAGGGCGAGAAATCCTGTCCCGTCGTCTTCTGGAAACAGTTTCAGGTTGAGGACGAGGAATCCGGCGAAGCAAAGAAAATTCCCTTGCTCCGCATCTACCACGTCTTCAATGCCGCCCAATGCGACGGCTTGAAAGACGCACCAGCCGTGACCGAGGAAATCGGCACGGTCAAGCCGGCGGAGATCGTGGCAGGAATGCCGCAACCGCCCGTCATCAAGCACGGCATGAGCAAGGCGTTCTATTCGCCGAGCGCAGACATCGTTGCCATGCCCGACCGCGAACGGTTCGACAGTGAAGCCGGCTATTATGCCACGCTTTACCATGAGCTAGTCCACAGCACTGGTGCCAAATCGCGTTTGAACCGTTCGACACTGACGGAATCGGCTGGTTTCGGCTCCGATCCTTATTGCAAAGAGGAATTGATTGCCGAAATGGGCGCAACATTTCTGTGCGGCCATGCCGAGATTATTGAGCGGACGATTGTCAGTTCCGCCGCCTACCTCAATGGCTGGCTTGAACGGTTGCGCCACGACAAAATGCTCCTCGTGCAGGCAGCAGCGCAGGCGCAAAAGGCGGCGGACTTTATTCTTGGATTTTCAAGTAGCGATCCAAACGTATCAGTGCAGATGTAGTCTGCCAGCCAACCCCTTGCGACAACGCAGGGGGATTTTACTGGCGGTTCAGCAAAGAAGCTGTAATGACCGCACAACAAATGCAAAAAATAAACCAGTGTTGTATTATTTTGCATGCCCATTTTTTGCCCTCTAATCTTAAAACTTGACGAGGGGCAACAAAATGTTTTAATAAACGCTTCCATATGCAAAAACAAAGTCCCATCACCGGGGTTCGTTGTTGCAAAAAGTTGTAAAAAACCAAAGCGATTTTTATGAAAATCAATCAAGGCAAGCATTCAGAATCGGTTCCACCATACAATGAAATCTACGATGCTTATGAGCCATTATTTCTCAATCTCCTCCAGCAACGAAGCGTTAATGATCAAAATATAGATTCGGAATGTTACGTGCCAATGCCTCAAGTTGAGACAAGGCTGAAAAACTTCGTCCAAAGCGAAAGTTCTGAGATTTGTCTTCTGGTTGGTTCAATCGGGATAGGGAAATCTTCAGTTTTGCGTCACCTAAGTTCTACTACTTGGGGCAGTGCCAAAAAAACCGAAACAATTTACCTAGATTTGAACAGACGTAAAACATTGTTCCAATCGCTGGATCTTTCATCCGAGGTTGGAAAGATGGAAAAACACCAACGAAAGGAATTAGCGTATGATAGAGTTTCAAACTATGTAGCTTCTGAAATTGAAGCACACCTAGCTGAGGAAATAGATTTCAACGACGAGACCGAGAAGTTGTTTGCTTTCTTTTGGGAAAATAACCGAGAACTTTTAATGCCACACGGTCAATTCAAGCCGGACATGGTTGAGGATAAAAAACACGTCCTCCAAAAAACCCAGCAACAAAAACGCATTCCGTATCTATTTGTTTGTCTAAAATACTATGCACTATCCCAAAAGCTCAATGACTTGATCATTGTAATTGATAATTGTGATCAAAAAGATCCAATTCTAATTGAAGCTTTTATAGACACGCTTTGCCATCTTGACCATTGTTTTGAAAACATCAAGGGGGCATACGATTTTATACCGCGCTTTACTTCCATAGTTTCTTGCCGGCCAGCAACACGATGGATGCTGGAAAATGGAAGATCACATAATTCTTTTGGGTCGCATGGGGCAAAAATAGTCCATATGGAATCCCCTTGTTCCCTTTCAGAACTTGTCAAGGCACGTGTGGACCGAATTGAAGACGGATCATCGCTCAATGCGATCCAAATTACTTCTCGAAACGGGATGCTATGGACATTTAAGAGTAACGAACGATTTTTAAGAAAACTGTGTGAGTCACTTGAATCTAATCATCATGGGACGTTGTTGCTCGCACTGTGTAACTGGAATGTTGCAGATAGTTTGCCAGCATTGGCAGAAGTATTGAGCAATCGTCACTTCGTGGACTGGGACAGAATTATTGCTGATGTTGCGCCCGAAGAAGGGTCTCCTGAAGTGGGATTTTCTAAGAATTCAATTCTCCGTGCTTTAGCATATGGTAATCCATCAGGGGATCCGGTTTATCCAACAAGAAAAACTAGAATCCCGAACATTCTTTCGGGTGAAAACTCTGTTTTTCCGAAAACGTTTATTAAGCCTCGGATGCTTCAACTGCTTTTGGCACGACATCAAATGTCAAATGCATTCTGGCATTTGTCAGAATTAAAAACCTTCGCCGCAACTTTTTTTGGAAAACCAGAAAAGGACACGTTGCATATACTTGATGAAATGTATTATCAAGGGTTGATAGATACAAATTGGGGTCATGAACCATCATCAAACCAAGTAGGATGCGAGATATTTGCTACACCTCGCGCCAATTACCTTTGGGATGAGTTGAAGGGGAATCATTTCCTCTTGGGTTTTTATCGGGATGATTTAGAACTAAGTTCTCGCCATCAATGCAGTCGTGTTCCAACGTTTCAATTAGATTTAACACAAAAATGTCTTGAAGATTTAGCTTTTTTACAAGACAGCTTTGAAGGGGAAATTAAGGAATTAAAGTTAATATCATCCCGCGCGGATATTGCCGAATTTCTTGAGCTATTTGACAACTCTCTTTTTACGGAAACCTTGTCTGGTGGAGTAGGGTTTTCGATTTACACTTTCTATCCGAAGTATATGCGCAATTTTTATTCACTGGGAATTGAAGAAAAGTTTAGGCAAATCTCTGATAACTTAATAGTTGGCAAAAATGAAATTGTTAGTGGTTCCTAGTATGTTACAGCGTATCGAGATAATACAAGGTTTTGTCCTGTTGCGCCCATTTGAAATAAGTGCAATAATGAGCGCAATCCTGTTCCGGGTAATCAGGGGATAATCATGTTTCAACGCGGCCTTCATATTTGTCCCTCCAATTATGAATGTTTTCTAAGGGCATTTCAGTGTTCTGGTTCAAACCTGATATGTAGCAGTTGAACCCCTCTGGATTTTTCCAGAGGTTTTTATAAAGCATACTGTTGAAAATTGTTTTCTACTTCATTTTCCATGCTCCGCGCCAAGCAAAAACTCACCGGCGAAGTCATCATGGCCTATTTCGCGAACAAGTCGCAGGCTCCCTTTTCCTGTCCTGAATGCGGCGATCCCGTCATTCTGAAATCCGGCAAATCACGGGTTAATTATTTCGCCCATGAAATTCCGCTGGCATGCCGGTATGCCGAAAATGAAGGCGACGGACACCGACAGTGTAAAATGGAAATTTTTCTGGCGCTCCAAAAAGAGCCGCATGTTCACAATGTCATGTTGGAACGTCCGCTTGGAACGAACCGCCCCGACGTGAGCGCGGAGATAAACGGGGTGCAAGTTGCCGTTGAGATACAGATTAGTTCGCTTTCGCCGGAGACGATCGCATACCGAACGATAGAATATGCGCGGAAGAACGTTTTTGTTTTATGGCTCTTGCCGTGGACGCCGAAACTCGATGCCAAACGCTACACGCCGCGCCAGTGGGAAAAATGGATTCACGCCGCCTATTTTGGCCGCGTGTATTACTGGTTAGAAGGATTGAATGTCGTGAGCTACCATTTCGACCCGCATCTTAAATCGGTTCCCCAAACATCATGGTATTCTCCGAACGGCAAGAAAATCACCGCCGGAGGCTATAGCCGCCGGTCAAAGCGTTACCGGACGGCCATTCGCGGCAGGACGTTCAATCTGGCCACGGATTTCGGCCCCCGCAACCGTGACTGGTGGCAAGGCAAAGACATCACCATTCCCGCCGCCAAACTTTACGTTGACCGGCAGAGGGATTCAGTCGCCGCCGAGTTTTACGAATCGTGATTTCCACAGCCGGCGTTTAGGGAAAAGCCGGACGTTCGGATATAATGTCGGGTTAGAACTTCGTTCTAAAAAAACCAACCGCAACCATCAACCGAGAAAGGACAAAATGTATTACACGACGGATAGGAGAACCACACACAATCCAGTTTCAAGCAGCCGGCTAAAGGATCAGCCCATCGGCGAACGACCGCGCGAACGGCTCATAGCGTGCGGAGCAACCGCATTGAGCGCCGCCGAACTCATCGCCATTTTGGTCAGAACCGGCTTGCAAGGCACGAACGCCGTTGACATCGGCAAGCAATTGATTCAAAAATTCGGCTCGCTTGGCGCAATGGCGAGAGCTTCCGTGAACGATTTGCAGTGCATCCGGGGCATTGGCCGTGACAAGGCCGTGACGCTGGTAGCGGCGTTCACGCTCGCAAGCAAGATCGCCGAGGAATTGCAGCGCGAATCGCCTGTCCTCGACAATCCGGAGGCCGTCGCTGGACTTCTACGGGAGCAAAACCGGCTCAAAACCGTGGAGACGTTTCAAATACTGCTCTTGAACACGCGACGGCGCTTGATT
>CZKV01000084.1_pt1 | contig 8447 bp, 2 predicted proteins | sample 1122411 | NCBI WGS metagenome assembly CZKV01 (sample SAMEA3539301, study PRJEB10725) | soil metagenome | biome: tundra; feature: field; material: soil | place: USA | collected 2010-05 | depth 0.15 m | reverse complement strand
CGGGCACGCATTTGTTCGCCATCACGCAGAAGAGCCGGCACGGCAGCAGGCCGGTATAATTTACCAGCATCTCAAAATTGTAGCCGGTGGGAAACCGCTTGCCGAGTTCCCAGGAATCAATCGTGGCCACCGACAGGCCCAAATCCTTGGCTATTTTCTTCAGGGGAATGTTGTTCTTGATCCGCCAAGTGCGGAACGCCGCCGCAAAGCTCGCGCGGATGTTGCAGTGAAAATCCGATTTTGTGGGCACGGGCTTAGTTTAAGCCGAGCGCGGGCTTAAGCAAAGGGCAAAATCCCCAAGGCAAAAATCCACCCTAAATCCGCCCGGCACGATTGGCGTCTTCGGTCGTGCCGGTCAAATGGGCGGTCTGCCGCTCGGAAAATCCGAGCGACTTGGCTTGGGCGAGTTTTTCAGCGTTGAGCGATGGCATTGGGCGAAATCAAATTCGCGATAGTAAGCCTTAAAGCGCAACAGGTGTCGAGCGCAGACAATGTGCGGCTGTGCCCGCATCTGGCATTATTCGGAGCTTGGTTTGACCTCAATCCGCAACGCGTGGACAAAAAAGGCCGGGGAAAAATCCCCGGCCTGTGAATTGTGAGTCCAGCGCTAATCGCCGGCCACAGACGCAAACCGGATCAAGGTCTGAAAATCAAGCGGTAGAACTTGCTTGATCCTTCGATTGCCGGATTGGCTACCGCCGTAGTAAGTGTGTCGCCGTTGACCTCGCTTTCGGTGAAGGGCAGCATCGAATCTGTCCAGTCGCCGCCCGTCAGGTCGGCCGTTTCCTGGAGCACGAACACGTCACCGGTCCAAGTGAAACTGATGGTGCCGTTGACGACCGCGGCGGCAAGCACGGGTTGCGGTCCCGCCACCGATTCGTTCAGCGGCGCCGGGCCGGCATCGGGCGAACCCATGCCGACGATGTCTTGCGGAGCGAGCGCGATGGCGTGGAACTGGATGCTCGAGACGTAGAAGTCGCCGTTGAGGCTGACATCGTTTGTCTGGCGGCTCAAGAGCGTCGGCGGACTGTTGTCCCAGTTGATGGGCAGGCCGACGGACGTGAGCAGGTTGAGGCTGGCAACGTTTTGGCCGTTGAGATAAAGGGAGAGGTTGATGCTCCATCCATCCTCCGGATCGTCTATCACGATGGCCACGCGGTTCCAAGCTGCTATAGGCAGAGGCACGGCGGAGACGACATCAAAGGGTATCCCGATGGCAGAGCCGGCAAGGTGCAGGTAGTTCTGCGCATCCATCGTCAGGCCAACGCCATCTTGTCCGTTTGTTCCGAGGCAACAACCCCTGGATTGAAAGAGTGTGCTGGGAGTTCCAGCTGAATTCGTAGGTTGATACAAGTCCATGATCAGAGTGTAGCTGTTGACGCTGTTGCTGCCGGGCGGCGCAACGAGCGGCACCTGGATGGAGGTATCCACTGGCAACGGCGCGATGTGCATGACATTGACAACTTGGCCGCCTGGAGCGGGCAGTTCAAAGTCCTCGGTGGTGCCGGCGGTAAGGGCGAAGTTCATGCCGTAATCGCTGGTGCCCACCAGGTTCAAGTCCGGGCCGATGGTGGCTGCCAGCGGATTGTCCGGCTGCGCGACATTCCACACACCCGACGCCCAGGCCAGCCCGCGAGAGACGGACAACTTGGTTTTGGCGGTGGCGCTGCCACACGGATTGGAAATGACGACGGTATAGATGCCGACGAGTGGGTAATCCACCGGCTTGATAAACAGGTTGTCACTGTGGACACCGAAATAGGGACTACTATCTGGCAGCGGCACGCCGTTGAAAAACCATTGATAAGACAAGGGCGGAGTTCCTGAAACCGCTACACTGAAATTAACGCCGCCGTGCTGTGGCACGGTCTGTTCCGTGCTGATGCCAATGATGGCCGGCGGCGCGCAGGTGTAGCAATTGGCCGTGGCGTTGGTATATTCGACGCGCAGACCCGTGATGGAGTTGGCGTTGCCAAAGAAACCGTCAGGCCTGTTGCTTACCACGAAAAGGATGGTATTCACAGCGGGGTTGGGCAGGAAGCCGCCGCTGATGGTGAAAAGATTCCATGTCTTGTAACCATTGGGCGTATTGATCACTTTGATTGGCGTTGCCGAGCCGTTAAAATACATCTTGGCGCCATTGTCTGCCGCCCACTTGCCCGAAATGGAGGCGCTGGCAGCATCCGCAGTGACTGGCAACGTGAACCGGTTGGTGTAAACATAGTAACCCTTGGGATAACCATTGTTGTTGGTTGAGGGCGCAATCCAAGCCGACTTCCCGTTAGGATAAGTCGGGGGCAGAGTCCAATAGCTGGAAGGATAGACAATCGCGCTGGGCGCATTATAGTTTCCAAGACCTGTCGCTGTGCCGGCTGGAACAGGGCCGAGGGTGTAGTGCGGATCAACGGCACCGATGGGCTGCAAAGCGCGGCTGGCGTTGACGCCGGTGTTGAACAGATTCGTCAGGAAGGATGCCGTCGGACTAACCGTCAATTGGATTTTCCAGGGAGTGGAATTGCCGTTGCAATCCGTGACGGTGACGGTGACGGAATAGACTCCGGGGCCGAGCGGCGTGTTAGGCGCGGGCGACTGGGTTTTCGTCAATGACTTTTGTGGACAACAATTGTCAGAGGCGGTCACCAGGTTCGTGACACTCGGCATCAGGCAGTTGGTCACGGCCAGAGTTGTCGGACCGGACACTACGGGGCCGAGTTGATCCTGACCAATGACCAGCGCGGTGCAGGAGTTGCTATTGCCACACGCATCGTAAACGGTCACGGTCACATTCATTTGTTTCACCAGCACGATGGTGCCATTCGTCGGCGACTGTTTGAACACCAACTGGCTTGTCGGCGTGCAGTTGTCAGATGCCTTGACGCCGACCGGGGGAATGACAAGCTGACAATTGGTGTTGAGCCGGACAACGATCGTATTGGTCAGGCAAGTGATGCTGGGCAGCGAATGATCTACTTTCCAAGTGTAAACCAAATTCGTGGAAACAGAATTAGTGCAACCGTCCCTGACAGTGATGGTGAACGTGCGATTGGAAGCGCAAGCCGTGCCGCCATCCACGTGCGTCACGTTGGTGCTGGCAAGGCTGCAATTATCGGTCGCTCTTACCAGCGTCGTCACATAAGCATCAGTCGGTAAATTTGTCGCCGCAGGATTGCAGTTCAAGTTAAGTAGGGTCGGAGCGAGTGTGATGACGGGCAGCGAATGGTCAATAGTCCAGGTGTAAACCACGTTGGTTGAAGCTGAATTGCCGCAAGCGTCCGTGACTGTGATGGTGAATGTGCGATTCGAGGCGCATAGCGTGCCACCGTCCACATGCGTCACATTGGTAGAGGCAATACCACAGTTATCCGTCGCTGTTACCTGCGCCTTCAGGACGGTGTCGGTCGGCAAACTTGCTGGGTTGCAGCCGAGAGTGACAGCGGCATAAAAACCGGTGATGGCCGGCGGTGTGGTGTCCACCGTCCAAGTGATAAGGTGTGTGCAGGTGTTGCTGTTGCCACAAGTGTCAGCAGCGGTGTAGGTGATCGTGCGCGAGCGCGAGCAGCCATTGGTTGAATCCACCTTGGTGCTCATGATCACCGGAGCCGAAGGTGTGAAGGTCAGGAACCCGGCAGGTCCGGAGGCGAAGTTGTTAATGAACGCCCCCGTCGTTCCGTTGTAATGCTTCACCGTAGCGGTGTTCCGATCGCAGACGTAAAGATTGCCATCCGGTCCAAATACCAAACCCAATGGTTCAACTAGCCCGCCGCTGTTTGCTGGCACGAAGGTAGGCAAGACGCCCATAGGTGCCCCGCTTGTCCCGTCGTAGCGCAGCACGCTGTGATTGTTATCGCTGCTGATGTAAAGGTTGCCATCCGGTCCGAACACCAAGCCGACTGGTCCATTCAGCCCGCCGCTACCTGCAGAGACGAAGGCACCAATGAGCGTCCCTGGACTGGGGTTGAGTGGTCCGACATAGCGCTTCACCTCGGAGGTGGTAAAACTACTGACGTAGAGGTTTCCATCTGGTCCGAACACCACGCCTTGTGGGTTGGAAACACCGGAGGCGAATATGTCCATGAATGCCCCCGTCGTTCCGTTGTAGCGCACCACGTTGTTGCTGCCACCATTGCTGACGTAGAGGTTGCCATCCGGCCCGAACACCAAACCAACTGGTTGATTCAGTCCCCCGCTGCCTGTTGAGACGAAGGTGCCCGAACCTATGGGCGTCCCCGTTGTCCCGTTGTAGCGCTTCACGTCGGAGGTAAACCGACTGCACACATAGAGATTGCCGTCCAGTCCGAAGGCCAAGCCGCCTGGGGAACTCAGCCCGCCGCTGCCGGCTGAGACGAAGATGCCCGAGTTTATGGGAGCCCCCGTATTCCCATCATAGCGCCTTACTTCAGAGGTATTGTAACTGCTGACCAGCAGATAAGACGGGATGGTGGCTGGCCCGCAGCCGTTAATCGCCCGGACGTTCGGATCGCGGTCAGGAATGTTGGTCGGATTGCAGCCGAGATCCGTGCTGGCTGGGCAGTTGGTGAACACCGGCAGCGTGGTATTCACCACCGTCACGGTCTGGCTGCAGATGTTGCTGGAGCCGCAGCAATCCACATAGAGCCAGGTCCGCGTGATGGCCTGCGCGCAAGGCGTGCCGTTGGTAACGTCGTTGCCGAACTGGCTGACCAATTGGTTGGTGCAACACGGGTTAACGATTGTCGGCAGATCGAAACTCAAGACGGTGGCGCAGGAAATGGTCTTATTAGTGGCGCAGGTTAGAACCAGCACTGGCACACCCTTGCGAATCGTGAAGTTTACTCGATCCGCCACGTAGACGTTGCCCGCAGCGTCCACCGCTAAGCCGTTGGGACCATTGAACCGCGCGTCGCTACCAGTGCCGTCATTGCTGCCCAAAACCCCGGCGCTGCCTGCCAGTGTCGTCACCACTCCGCCGGACGTGATCTTCCGAATCGTGTAGTTTCCCGTATCCACCACATACACGTTGCCCGCGTTGTCCACGGCCACGCCCTTGGGGTAGTTGAACCGCGCTGCGCCGCCGATGCCGTCATCGCTGCCCAAGACCCCGGCGCTGCCCGCCAGCGTCGTCACCAATCCGCCGGACGTGATCTTCCGAATCGTGTGGTTGTCTGTATCCGCCACATAGACGTTGCCCGAGGCGTCCGACGCCACGTCGTTGGGGTAGGTGAACCGCGCGTCGCTACCCATGCCGTTATCGCTGCCCGAAACCCCGGGGCTGCCTGCCAGCGTCGTCACCAATCCGCCGGACGTGATCTTCCGAATCGTGTGGTTGACCGTATCGGCCACATAGACGTTGCCCGCGCCGTCCACCGCCACGCCGTTGGGGTAGTTGAACCGCGCTGCGCTGCCGAGGCCGTTGTCGCTGCCCAAAACCCCGGGGCTGCCTGCCAGCGTCGTCACCAATCCGCCGGGAGTGATCTTTCGAACCGTGTGGTTGACCGTATCCGCCACATAAATGTTGCCCGCGCTGTCCACCGCCATGCCGTTGGGGTAGTAAAACCGGGCTGCGCTGCCGGTGCCGTCATCGCTGCCCAAAACCCCGGGACTGCCTGCGAGCGTCGTCACCGCTCCGCTGGAACTGATCTTCCGAATCGTGTGGTTGTCCGTATCCGCCACATAGACGTTGCCCGCAACGTCCACCGCCACGCCCTTGGGGTAGAGAAACTGGGCTGCGCTGCCGGTGCCGTCATTGGTGCCACTCTGCCCGGCGCTGCCCGCCAGCGTGCTGAAAGTGTAGGGCGTGCGGTAAACCACGGTCACTGTCTGGCTGCAAGTATTGGTGTTGCCGCAAAAGTCGGCCGCGATCCAGGTGCGGGTGAAGACTTGCGGACAGATGCCGTTGGTCGTGGTGGTATAGGTCAGCATGACATTCGTGCCGCTGCAATTGTCGCTCACAGCGGGCGCGTCGAACGTCCAGGCATCGCCGCACTGAACGGTCTTGTTGCTCGAACAATTCAGTGTCGGAGGAGTGGTGTCCGCACTCCAAGTGTAAAGCAGATTGGTTACCACCGCACTGCCGCAAGCGTTGCTGACTGTAATTGTGAAGGTGCGGGTGGGGGCACAGATGGTCCCGCCATCCACATGCGTCACGTTCGTGGTGACACCGCAACCACCGGTCGTGATTACCTGCGTCTTGATGAAAATGTCCGTGGGCAAATTGGTGGGATTGCAGCCCAGGTTGCCGCCGTTCGGATAACTCGTGATGACCGGCGGGGTGTTGGTCACCGTGACCATCTGGCTACAGTAATTGCTGTTGCCGCACGTGTCGCTGACCAGCCAGGTGCGGGTGAACACCCACGGGCAGGGACCGCTATTGGTCGCGTCGTTGAAAGTGAGACTGTAGTTGGTGCAGCAGTTGTCCACGATGTTCGTCGGCGCATCAAAATTCCAGTTCGTGCTGCATGAAACTATTTTATTGGTGGCGCAATTCATGGTGATGAAACACGGGTTGGTGGCGCAACAAGTCGCTGTGCCGCCCAACTCCACCCGCAGTCCGGTGGCGCTGAGTGAACTATTGGTAACATAGAAGTCCAGGGTATTTTGCCCAGCGTGCAAACCGGTGGTGACGGCGAACGGATGCCAGGTCGTGAAACTGCTTTGATCGGTGGTTGCTATGGTGGCAACCGGGGTGGTTCCGTTGAGTTGGATGGACCCGGAATTGTCCACCGCCCACTGGCCGATGATGATGGGGTTGTTGGTGCAAGGAAGATTGAAGGTCATGTGGTAAACATAAGTCCCACCCGCGCTGTTGCCGGCAGTGACTGGCCCGATCCATTTCGAAGTCGAGGTGTTGGTCAATCCGTTCCCCGTGATCACAAAAGCATTGGTGCCATTGCCATTGGGATTGGTCGTCAGCGTGAAATGCGGATCCACCGCACCGTTTGCCAGCGGCGCGCCATTCGCATCCACGCCGGTGTTGAAGAGTGCCAACGGTTCGGGCGGGCATGGGCAAGTGGAATTGGTGGTGCAGGGAACATAAACAAACACAGATTCTCCGACATCAGCCGTAGGCACCGCTGGGGACCAGAGGCAGTTATGGAAGGTATAGGTGGTGAAATACGTGAAGTCCAATGTGGCATGTTGATCCAGCCACCGAAACACCTGCGACCCTTCTTGCGGCGACAGACCGGTGATGTTTTGGTAAGTCCCAATGCCGGGGGTCTGACGACTTAACAGGTTTGTATTGCCGTTTCCGCAGCCGCAAGGCAGCGGTAGCACCGCCACCGGAACGATGGGGTTCCCGGGAAAAGTTATGCTTACATCGTGGCCAACGGCATTGAAGAAAAAAGCGCCATCGCCCGGCGCCAGAGTTCCTGGTGAAGCGGCGTGAGTGTCTGTTACATCGCCAAAACCGGTTGGGAAGCTGGAGTCGAAAACATACCGCGCGTAACCGGTGCAATTCCATCTTTGAATTTGCAGCCCGTCCAGCGCTCCGGTGGGGTTCGGAATCAATTGGCCGATTTCGTAGCCGCCACTATTGTTGTCGAGTTGGTTGGCAATAAATCTCCCCGTATCTTTCGGGATGGTTATCGTGTAGCCGAGGCCGGTCGCCGTGAACAGAGCGAGAGTTGCAGCGAGGGTGGAGAATAAACGTATTTTCATGTTAGAGTCTTTCTTCTTATTAATTGATTTGAGTGAGCCAAATTCTCCGGGGTCGGGCAAGAGGAGGGAAGCACGCGCAACACAACAGCCGCTACTGCGAGCCAACGGTCGCCAAACCAAGGGGACGTGGCAATCCTGACACCCAAATAGAAAATAACAATAATTATTTTCTAAATGTGCTAACCTTATATTGCTAATCAAAAGACAATTTAAGGTCGGCCATTAGCAGTTCTCTTACGGTTGGCAGGGTGGTTGGACTAGGCAATGAACAAGGGCGCAACGCCATCACTGCGGGCGCGGATGGCGTCCTCGTAACGCCGAAAGCGTCGCGACTTGTCGGCGATAATCCGAGCGACTTGGCTTGGGTGAAATTACAGCCGGCCGGGTCAGCCGAAAATCGGGCGGGTGTCCAGAAAGCATGAAGGGGCCGCCTTTCGTTTCCGCCCGCCGTTTTCGCCTTGGCCGGGGCGATCTGGTGGCGAGAGCCGCGCGGCGGGCACCGAGCGACCGGAAACCCCCGGCGCACAAACGATGCCGCCGCCTGACGCCCCCAATCATTGACACTCCTAAAAATGGCATCGTCTCGCTGGGGCCGCCGCGCTAGACTCCCGGCATGTTGTCGAGAAAACCGTGGCAGCCCGAATATGTGCTGACGTTTTGCATGTCGCTGCTCGCGAGCTTTTGCTTCACCAGCCTCGTGGCGGTGCTGCTGCACGGCGCGCGCGTCGCCGGGTTCAGGCACGAAGACGACTTCGGTTTTTTGCTGCTCGGCACGCTCGGCGTCCAGGGCGTGGCGTGGATTTTGATTTTCA
>CZKV01000031.1_pt1 | contig 8537 bp, 8 predicted proteins | sample 1122411 | NCBI WGS metagenome assembly CZKV01 (sample SAMEA3539301, study PRJEB10725) | soil metagenome | biome: tundra; feature: field; material: soil | place: USA | collected 2010-05 | depth 0.15 m | reverse complement strand
TTGATCTCGCTCCCCCCGGAGCAATTTGGTATTTTTTCCACCCAGTCACACGAATTATTTCCGCAGTTTTGATCTCGCTCCCCCCGGAGCAATTTGGTATTGCGGCTTGAACCGGCGCGGCTTGGACGGCGGGGTTTTGATCTCGCTCCCCCCGGAGCAATTTGGTATTCTCGGCAGGCTCTTCGGTTTCATATCCCCGCGGTTTTGATCTCGCTCCCCCCGGAGCAATTTGGTATTAAAACGAACGGCGCGAACGTCGCTGGGAAGCGGTTTTGATCTCGCTCCCCCCGGAGCAATTTGGTATTTTTTCCACCCAGTCACACGAATTATGTCCGCAGTTTTGATCTCGCTCCCCCCGGAGCAATTTGGTATTTTCAGCGGGCAATTACGATTGTAGCAAGCATCGTTTTGATCTCGCTCCCCCCGGAGCAATTTGGTATTCGTGGCGCAGAACCCGCTTTTAACGAGCGGGTTCTGCTCACCACACTTTCACGAACTCCTTTAATTCAGCGATTCTTTGGGTGTTTTCCGCACAGGCGGTAATGATGATTTGCGCCGCCCAAGTGGATTCTTCCATCGGCAATAATCTGACATCGCCCGGAATCCCTTTGGCCACCCGCTGCATATAGCGGATGACACGGTCGCATTCATGCGGCTCGCCGGTGAACAAATAAATGCTGTATTGCACCCGCACGCCGCCCATGCGCTCAAATTCCTTGCGCAGGAAATTCTGGTGCCGCTGCTCCGGCGTGTCATAGGCAAGCATCACGAGCATGGAGAATGAAGGGGTGAAAAGGTTCCTTGCCGTCCAGCCCGCGCGCAAACGATTCCACCATCAGCCGGATGATGGAACGCAGCCGGAATTTGCCGCCGCGATAGTTGAACGGAGTTTCAAACAGCTCGGCAAAATGCCCGGCCAGCCGTTTGGGTTCCGACAAATCATCCAGATGCCGCACCACGGTCAATTCCACGGTGCAACGCAGCGGTTCAATCAAATCACAGGCCAGGCTCGGCCGGCTGCGGCGCAGCTTGTGGATGATGCCCACCGTGGGATCAAGCCCGCTGGCCAGACATTGCCATTCCAGCGCGTGATACAAAAAACCATAGCCGTAATTGAGCGCGGCATTGATGGGATGCGTGGCCTTGCGTTTTTCCCGTTCAAACAAGTCGGTGGACAACGCGGCAAAATAACGCGGCCAGAAGAACCGGGCGTAGCTGGCTTCCAAACGCAAAATCCGGTTGAAGGAATTTTCCCGCAATTGCGGTTTTTCGGCGAGGCGCGGATCAAAACTGCGGAGCATTTCATGCTGGTTGCAAACCTTGGTCCACAATAAACCGCTGGCAAGCTGCGTCGCGCGCTGCGGCGAAAGACGGCAGAGTTTCCAAAGCGCCGTGGGATTCACATAGCGGGCGCGCGGAGCCAGACTAAAAGTTTTCCACTTCTTCTGCTGCTTGTCCCAGCGTGCCATGACCACCGGACACTGGCTGACCAACAATTCCAGCGCCGTCTGCGACCAGCGGCAACCGGCGGAGAAACACTGGATGCTGCCCAGCGTATCAATGGCAATTTTCCGGTGGCCGGAAATCAACTTGCCATCCGTGACGTGCAAGTCTTGCTCTTCCGTCAGCAGAATCAAATGGTTGATCATGCGTATTAAGAGCAAGGTTGCCGTTGATTTAATCAGAGCAAGCTGTCTGGTGGCACAGTTTGATTTTCTAAAGTGTTTTCGGTTACTGGCGCTGGCAGCTCGATTTTCTTGCCTGTCGTAAATTCAAGCAACCAAACCAAATCTTCTTCAGTGCTGGAAGACAGTTCGCAAATATCAAGCAGACGCTTTGTGGCAGCATCTGGAATTTTGCCTTTGGGTAATTTGGGTTCATTATACTCGGCTAGTGTGAACTCAACCTTTCCTTCCGTCTTCAGTGAAGACACCCGGTAGAAATGATCTTCAATTATTTGTTTTTCTTCGCCACGCTTCGCGATCAAATTGTCTTTTTTGTTCCGCTTTTCCTTTTTCAACGGGATGCGAAGCAAGTCACCAACGGAAAGACTGCGAACCAAAACCATCCCCTTTGGCAACGGTTCTGGACACCATTTCTTCCCATAAACTTTTTCATGCGCTGAAAGGTGACGCGGATGCGGAATCAAACGCATTTCATAATCGGTTTGAACGATGGATTGTTTGCCTTTCTTTTTGAAAGTCTGTCTTCCCCAGATTTCTCGGCGGAGATAAATGACGGAATTGCTATTGTCCACAGCTTTGAATCCGGCAATATGCACGTTGTTTTGTTTGGGCGCGGTAGGGTTAAAATGTGGCCCGTAAAATTGTTGTTTGTCCTGTTTAACTGGCACGGTGAGAATTTTTTGTCCGGGTTGCCCATTGAGACCGTTGGCCGAACGGAGGGTCGCGCGTTCCATTCGGGCAAGAATGGCGTCCTCTATACGCGAATCTGGAATCTCCGTTTCTGGTATCCCGCATTTCTTGCGCAGAAAAGCGATGATATGCTTTGCTTGGAATTCGCACCGGCTGCGCAATTCCTTTGTTTGTTTGTTTAGAAATTGTTCGGTTATGGCCGCATCGGTAACTCGCTCCATTGGAACTTCGAGATTGATGAGAAAATCGCGAAACTCTTGCTGGTCGAGAGAAACGTCCTTGCAGTCCAGCCAATGCTTAACATCCGATTCACGCAGCAATTGAACGATTTTCTTTTCACCAGTTTTTTTGTTTACAACCTCCAACGGTTGGAGCAGACCGGGACGATTTAACATAGCCCTCAATTCAGAGTCTTTCTTCTTGGCAGCGTGCTTGGCCAGTGGCTCGCGCACGAACCTAACTCCGTCAGTTTCCGCCAATCCGTAAATCGTCTCTTTGTAACGCGACTTTTTGGATTTGGCTTGGCGCGGTTTTGAAACCAGGCAGCGGCTGGCATTGTCCTTTTCAAAAGTATTCAAATCTGGACCAAGGCCCGGCAGCGCAGAAGTTTTGAATCCGCCTGTTTCCAAGTCGGGTTGCTCAACAAAGATGCCCGCACAACTGGCGGAATTCATTCCCACGCCGGGAGGGATGTGAGATAAAACAGCCGCATCCCAAAGATGATGCCGCAAGTTATCACGGTTCTTGACCCAACGGGTGATTCCTTGCTTGTCAGTGATTTCACGATACATCTTCGGGAATTCTGACGGAGGCGTCCAAGTTTTGCGGCACACGCCGGTCTGATGACCGATGGGAGTGCCGATTTTCTCTGCAATCTTCTTGCTCCGCTCCTTTTCATCGGCAATTTGGTTCAAGCCGAGCCAATGAATAACCTCGGTGCGCAGATGTCTTGCAAGCTGTGCCATGCGAGTCGTGTTATCCCATTGCGGACATTCTTCTTCCTCCCGGCAAAAAAGTTCAAATTTCTGCCGACTCCAACCAAACTTACTTACAAGCGCCTTCATCGAAGGCCAGTCAAGGAATTTGATGCCTTTGATTGTTTTCCCGGCTATCTGGAACGGCGTGTTGTTGCCCTTCGCCTCGTTAATTTCTTTGGTTGTAATCGCCAAGTTCTCGACGATTGCGATACCTCCACGACTCTCAGGAAAAATATGCTCAATTTGCAGATTTGGCACGAACGCGCCGATTGCGGTTCCAGTGTAGGGGCAGATTGCAACCGGCTCGTTTTTCTTCGTCGTAGGATTCTTTTTAAGGATGACTTGCCGGTCATAGACCCTAGCTCGCTTGATAAGATTTTCGTTGGATAAATCCGGTAGCCCGTATTTGTCCATCAATTCAAATTTGACGGCGCGGTTTGTTGTCTGCCTCTTCTTTTTCTTGTCCTTTTCCTTTGGCGTTAACAGATGTGATGGAATATCGCCAATCGTTTCGACGACGACAAAATCAGGAACAGTCTTGTCCCCGATTTCTTTGGCAAGATTGACGACCATGCCGTCATCCAGCCGAAGTTGCCCGGCAAACAGCTTGCGCAAAATACCATGATGCTGGGCTTGGCCGTCTTTCCGCCCTTTAACATCTCGCGGCACGCCCACATCGGTGTAGTGTTTTCGCTGCCCAAGCAAAAACTCCACTTGTGGATAAAATCCCAAACCGCGCTCCTGATTTTTCCGCCAGTCGTAATAACCACAAGCGCGCAACGCCTGCTTGATGGCTTCCGGCTCGAAACAGGCTCCCTCTTTGGTAGCGATTTGAAATAGTGCTTCGGCAGATTCACCGCAGAGTGAAGCACGGTCTCGCAATGTTCGCAGTTCCGGTCGAATCAAATCCGCAAGCTGGTCAAAAAATAATTTGTTGAATGAGCCTTCTTTCACTCCTGCCAAGTGCAGGTTAAACCGATCTTCAAAATTGAGTTTGCCGGGTTTGTCGGGACGGGGTGGCGTCACTTTCTCCTTTTGAAACAGAGCTTTTACAAACACGTCATCTTGTCCTAAATCCTTCAACAGCGCGGTGACAATTTCCGCGCCGACGTTCACGCGTTCATTATTTGACAATTCAACACGCCGCTCGGCAAGGAACATAACTAAATTGAAACGCCGAACACGAATGTCCGATCTCAATTCGCATTTGATTTTAGGTGAAGCCAGTTTGTGCTGCGCGTGCAATTTTTCTGCAAATGGGCAGTTCTTTGTCTTTCGCAGCCAAAGCTGCTCCGCCTCCTCCAGTGTGCGACGATGGTAGTCAATAATGCTCTGACATTCAATGCCGGCATCGTTGTGATAAATAGACTTCCAGTCGCCAGCAGCATTACGTTCGCCCAAGAGTTCGTTTAGAGCCTTTTCATATTGCCCCGGCGGGAAAAAAGCACGGTGGTTTTCGCAGATTGTAAATAAATGCTGCTTCACAAGTTCACGCGGGAAATTATTTTCCGAGCCGCGCGCCGGTTCGCGCAAGTTAGGATGCCCTTTTTCACGATTATGATTTGCCAGCATCCGCTCAATCGGTTTGCTGTCGTAGTTTTTTACCGCGTTTTCCAATTCGGTTTTTACAGCCAAAAGTTTTTCAGAATCCTCGCCATCTTCATTCTTTGCCCATGCCGCATCGGAATCAATTTTTGTCAGGAGCGAAGTCCGATAATCCGAGGAACAATATGCGTGCTTGGCCCAATTGATGATTGCCTTGAAGTCCAATTCATCACCCCACGGATATTTACCGTCGTCAGTTAAATGGTAGTCGTATCCGCGCAGTTTTATGATGTGCCGCAGACAAACTACGAGTGCTTCGGGACTACCAAGTTTTCCGGTAATTGCCCGGTGGCGATGTTCAAAAGCCCGTTCAAAAACCGACGGGTTGCTCCATTTTTCTTTCAACCGCTCCGGCGTAAGCAATCCGTGCCGGACAATCCATTCTTGGAGCATCCGTTCCCGTCGTTCACAACTTTGGCGTGCATGTCGTGATGCCCTTTTCTGACGGCGGTTTTTCAATGGTGCGGATGCTGGCAGTGATACAAGGAAGGTGTGCGCAAAAATCGGCTTTGGCCCTTTACGCAACCAGAGGCCGATTCCCTCGATGCCAATATCAATTCCTAAAACGATTGCCTTCGTGTAAAAGGGGTCGTTTTTCCAATCATGCGGCGCGGTTTTTATCGGCGGCTGGTTAATTTTGTAAGGCACACTTGACATAATTTGGGGTGTTCGTTATTTCTACTCGCAGATCAAAACCTGTATGGTAGCCGTAAGGCGGGTCGGCCGGAGAGCCCAACTGATTAGATCACCAACAACTCTGGCACATTTTCTGGGGCTTCCGCGCAAGCGGAACAGCCCCATTTTTATTTTCCAAAATTCCGCCGGGATGAGCAGCGATGCCTTGTGCAGAAATTCGTTGCCGCGCCGCACCGCCTCGCCGATGGAGCCTTTGCCCAGATCGAAAGCCCAGACCATTTCATTGGAAGCCGGTTCCGGTTTTTTATTCAGAACGTAATCATTCATAACCACTTTTCCAAATGGGATTGATGGAGCGATGCTACGCCTGTAGCTCTGGCTCGGCAATGGTTTGTTTTCTGTGATAAAACACCCCCAAAATATTCAATGAATGTGCCGGCCAGAGTCGCGGCCAAGATGAACGCCAATCGATGACGCCTGTTCGCGCGAGATTTGTCCTGGTGGTGTCGGATTTGAAACCAGATCCGCGAGTGGGGATGGGGCGCGGTGCTGGTTGCAAATTCGACACGACCAGGCATGACAGTTCCCCGGAGTGACGAAACTTGGCTGTCGGAATGGAGCGCTGGCATGGGCGAGCGTAGCGGTGCGCGCAGCCGGTCGCGTGGGCGTCCTGGGGCAAGCCAGTCTTCTGGCCATCTCTATAAAAACTAACCTGTCCAGAAGTCTGGCTTGGTGGCGGGTGGATTTGACGCGACGGGCGAGCACACAAGCGGAGTCGAGGCCAGGCCGGCGCGGAATGGAGACTGCCAAGTTTGGTCATGATTCGGAAAATTCCATTTTAAATTTGACAAAGTAAATGAAGTTGGATAATAATAATAACCATGACAACAAAAGAAATGGAGTCGGTAGATTTGGCCGGAGTCGGTCAAAAACTGCTCGCGCATTCCAAGTCGGCAGAATTTACTGCGCGGCGTGGTCTGGCCGTTGAATTATATCCGTTCATTTATGGTGCCTCTAGCCGGATGAGCGCGCCCGCAATCAGCAAATTCCTGGCGATGGAGCAGGGAGTTCAATTGAGCAGCGTCACCATTAACAAGGCGATCAAAGACCCAGCCAAAAATTGGAATCTTTTCTTTGACTTGATCGAACCTGCCGCGCGCACTTTTGCGGACGATTCAGGAATAACGATGGAGAAGCTTTTGTTCCAAAAGCAGTATTTTTACACAATCAAAAATCCCATTATCAAGGCCGCTGCAAAGATGCTGGTCAAAGACGAAGTCGCGAAAGCGAGTAGCCTCCTGCGCCAGAAATGGTTTTCAATTGATTGGGAAATCCGCCTTAAGGCGCGGCCATACATCGAACATCGGTTGAGCAAATAATATGAGCGACGAAATCAAATCTGAAGATGGCAACGAATTTCTGCGCGTCAAAGAGGCGGCAGCAATTTGCCATGTCAGCCAGCGCACGATGTGGCGGATGATTGCCGACGGGCAATTGATTGCGTATCGTTTCCGGCGTTGCACGCGACTTTTGCGGTCGCAAGTTTTGAACTGTCTGAAAGGCAATGGAAAGGATGGTGGCGTATGATTGACAGAATTTTCAAACCGAATGGTTCGCGGATTTGGCGCTGGCGGTTCCGTCAGTGTCCACAGGATGCCAAAACTCTTGATACCAGCCTCGGCACGTCTGACAAGCAGGTTGCGGAAAAGCGCCGGGCGGAAAAACGTCTGCAACTGCAACAGGAACGTGACGGCCTGATTGCGCCCAAATCATTGCGTGAATCGGCGCAGCGCAACCTCGTGGAGCATCTGCAAGATTTCCTGGGCAATGGGCGGCGGCTTGGGCTTTCGGAAAAGCATCTGGCAAATCTTGAATATCGTGTGGGCAGGCTCATTTCAGAGTGTCCTTGGAACACGGCAAGAGATGTCGGCGCTGATTCATTTCAGACTTGGCGGCGCGGCCAAGCTGAACTTTCGCCCAAGACAGTGAATGATTATCTGGAAGCCGCCCGTTCCTTTTTCAACTGGCTCGTTAAAAGCAATCGGTTGCAAGTGAATCCGCTGGCGTCCGTCGAAAAAGTCAAAACTGAAGGTCGCCAAACCCGCGAACGGCGCTCGTTCACCGTTGAGGAAATAAAGCGCCTGCTCGCGGTGGCTGGCCAACGCAAGACGGTTTATTTGATGGCCACACATACTGGCTTGCGCCGGTCCGAACTGGCGGCGCTCAAGTGGGCGGATTTGCATTTGGACGAGGCGAAACCCTTTGCGCTGGTTCGTGCTTCCACGACCAAAAACAGCAAGGTTGCGCCGATGAGCCTGCATCCTGAACTGGTGGCAACCTTGGGTGAATTCAAAGGTGAAAGTCAGCCGGGCGAATTGGTTTTCAAACAGTTCCCACGCATCGAACGATTCAAGCGGGATTTGAAAAAGGCGGGCATCCCATACCAGGACGCCTTGGGGCGTTATGCTGATTTCCATTCGCTGCGCAAGACCCTCGGCACGAATCTCGCCAAAGCAGGCGTGCCGCGCCGGACGGCCATGTCAGTGATGCGTCACAGTGACGGCAAGCTTACGGACAAGATTTACACGGATGAAAACCTTTTGGGAGTGGATACGGCCATTGATGTGTTGCCGACCTTCGTGGAAACACCCTCAAAAGGAGCCTCCCCAATAGCCTCCTCTTTTTTAGTCGCGGGCAGTCAGAATGAGTCATCGGCTGTCACAACCGGTGGCGGGGTGGAATCGCAGAAAGTGATTGTAAACATTGGCGGAAGTCACGTTCTGACACTGTGTGTCACACACAGTCACGATAACGAAAATGGCGGGAGTGGCGGGGCTCGAACCCGTAACCTCTGCCGTGACAGGGCAGCGCTCTAACCAATTGAGCTACACCCCCGCGAAGGGGGACGGAACAATAAAAAACATTCCACCCGGCGTCAAGTTTT
>CZKV01000030.1_pt1 | contig 9576 bp, 5 predicted proteins | sample 1122411 | NCBI WGS metagenome assembly CZKV01 (sample SAMEA3539301, study PRJEB10725) | soil metagenome | biome: tundra; feature: field; material: soil | place: USA | collected 2010-05 | depth 0.15 m | reverse complement strand
GTTCTGCCTTATCTCGCCACAGGAAACACCTCGTCTAATCTGGCCGTGTTTGCCTGTCCGGCGGACGAATCCTTTTATCAAATTGCGCTGTCGCATTTTTCCAGTTACGGGTTCAACGGTATTGACCGCGCCACCAATGATTTTGGCATGGCGCAAAAGCCGTTCGCTTCGGTGCGCGAACCCTCGCGGACGGCGCTGGCCGGGGAAATCACCGGCGGCATTGCCACCAGCAATCACGACCGCCGGCAAGGCCGGCAATACCCCGCGCGCCCAACGTGGCCGGCTTTGTGGATGGCCATGTGAGCTACATCAAAATCTACTGAAATGGGGCCACCGGCCAGGCCGGGTTCCCGTTCTACTACGAGCCGCCGGCGGGATACCAATACAAGTGGACGGGCAATTAACCGCCGCGCCGGACATTTTAATAAATTGCGAACTGCGGTCGTGAACCGTAATGTGCGGCTGGCTCGGTGGTGAGGCGACTTCGCGTAGGACTCAACTTTCCTACCTATCCCTCGTTTTTACCATCGAGCCATCTTGCGGCAAGAAATCGCTGCGTCTGCACAATGGTCCTTCAGGGTGAGGATTTTCCGCCCGCATTTATTTTTCAGCTTGGACAGCATTTGTCCAACGCGCCCGGTGATACTGGCCGCATGAAATTGATAAATTCGTTATGGCTTGGTCAAACGACCGGCGAAACCATCGCCACCTTCGGGGCCGCCCGCCTCGTAAAGAAACTGGATGGCAAAATCGAACTCATCGGCGGCACGGCGGACGACCACGCCGCCGCCCGCGAATGGTGTTCGCTGTTCGCGCCTGAAGTGGTTTTCACGTCCGCGCCACCACAAATATTGCGGCCTGCAATTTTGTTTGCCAGTGCCACGATTTGAAATAGGATGCACAGACATTTCACCGGCGGTTTGGGATTATGGCTACCGAAGCGGACACATGCAGAAAATTTGTGGTGCCGAAGCTCCAGGCTGCGGGCTGGGACTCCGACCCGCATTCCATTGCCGAGCAACGCAGCTTCACGGACGGGCGCATCGTTGTGCGCGGCGGCAAGGCCGAGCGGAAAAAGAAAAAGCGTGCGGATTATCTGCTCCGCTACACCCGCGACTTCCCGATCGCCGTCACCGAGGCCAAGGCGGAATACAAAAAGGCCGCCGATGGTTTGCAGCAGGTGAAGGAGTATGCGGAAATACAGGACCTGAAATTTGCTTACGCTACGAACGGCAAGGAAATCATCGAATTCGACTTCATCACCGGCATCGAGCGGGTCGTTGAAACCTTTCCCACGCCGGCGGAATTGTGGGCGCGACTGCTGGCGGCTCAGAAGCTGGCCGCCGACACCGTCGAGCGTTTGCTGACGCCGTTCAATCTTACCAACGGCAAGATTCCGCACTACTACCAGCGCATCGCGATTGACCGCGTGGTGCGGGCGATTCTGAAGGGCAAAAAGCGCGTCCTGCTGACAATGGCCACCGGCACCGGGAAAACCATCGTGGCCTTTCAAATCTGCTGGAAACTCTGGTCTTCCAAGTGGAACGCCAAAGGCGATCCGACGCGCAAACCGCGTATCTTGTATTTGGCGGACCGGAATTTTTTGGTGGACGATCCCAAGGACAAAACCTTTTCCGCGTTCGGCGATGCCCGGCACAAGATTGAAGGGGGATTGGTCGTTCACAGTCGCGAGCTTTATTTCGTAACGTATCAATCCATCGCCAAGGACGAGCGCCGCCCCGGACTTTACAAGGAATTCGCACCGGACTTTTTCGATCTCATCATCGTGGACGAGTGTCATCGCGGCAGCGCGAAGGAAGATTCCAACTGGCGCGACATCCTCGAATATTTTTCACCAGCGTATCAGCTCGGGATGACCGCCACGCCGTTGCGGGACGACAACCGCGACACATACCTGTATTTCGGCAATCCAGTTTACACCTACAGTCTCAAGCAGGGCATTGATGATGGCTTCCTCGCGCCGTATCGCGTCCACCGCATCGTCACGCAATGGGATGCCGCCGGCTGGCGTCCGAGCAAGGATGACCTCGACCGCTACGGGCGGGAAATCCCCGACGAAGTTTACACCACCGCCGATTTTGAGCGCCGCGTCGCCTTGCGCGCCCGCACCCACGCGGTCGCCCGGCACCTCACCGATTTCCTCAAGAAGACCGACCGCTTCGCCAAGACCATTGTCTTTTGCGTGGATCAGGAACACGCCTCCGAGATGCGCACCGCGCTCAACAATCTGAACGCCGACCTCGTGAAGCAATTTCCTGATTACGTTTGCCGCGTCACGTCTGACGAAGGCGACATCGGGCGCGGCCACATGCAGCGGTTTCAGGACGTGGAGACGCGCACGCCCGTCATCCTCACTACCTCGCAACTGCTCACCACCGGCCTCGACGCGCCCACCTGCCGCAACGTCGTGCTCCTCCGCCTCGTCAACTCGATGGTCGAGTTTAAGCAGATCATCGGGCGCGGCACACGCGTGCGCGACGACTACGGCAAGCTCTGGTTCAACATCCTCGACTACACCGGCACGGCCACGCGCAACTTCGCCGACCCGGCCTTCGACGGCGATCCCGCCTTCGCCACGCAGGAGGAAATTGACGAATATGGGCAAATCAAGAATGCCGTTGTTTTAACCGCAGAGGACGCAGATGACGCAGAGCAACAAACTTCCGAACTTCACGACGAAACTACCCCTTACAACACCCTCTCCTCCTCGACCGAGGAGAGGGCCGGGGTGAGGAGTCGAAAATACTACTTTGACGGCGGCCAGGTAGAAATCGCCGCCGAACTCGTCCACGAACTCGACGCTGACGGCAAGCAACTCCGCGTCGTCAAGCTCACCGATTACGCCGCCGAGAAAGTGCGGACGCTCTGCGCCAGCCCGGACGAACTGCGCGCCCGCTGGGCGGATGCCGGCCAGCGCGCCGACATCATCCAGCAGCTTGCCGAGCGCGGGATAGATTTCCCGACCGTCGCGGCGCAGGCGGGCAAGCCGGAGGCCGACCCGTTCGACCTGCTGTGTCATCTGGCCTTCAACGCGTCGGTGCTCACCCGCCGCCAGCGCGCCGACCGCCTGAAGCAGCAACACGTTGCCTTCTTCAAATTCTTCGCGCCGGAAGCCCGCGAAATTCTGGACGACCTGTTGGAAAAATACGCCAGCGACGGCGAACTGCAATTCACGCTGCCCGACGTGCTGAAAGTCCGGCCCATTTCCGACCATGGCAACGTCAATGAAATCATCGGCAAATTTGGCGGCGCCGACCAGCTCCGCAACGCCGTCAACGAACTACAATCGCTGCTGTATGCGGCATAACCATCTCAGATCTTATGACAACCCATAGTCTCTCCCCAAACGGTGGGTGCTGTAAAACGACTGCGAATCACATGAATCTGCCAACCGTTGTGCTGAAATTTAGAACCAGCACTTGCCGATGTAAGTTCGGTTGTCTGTTATTCCTGTATTGCTGGTTTGGATTTTGTAGTTTGGAGGCGCAGCCGCAATTGCCTTCGGGAACAGTTTTTGGTTGGGGTGCAAACAGTCCAAGCGTGCCGGCTGGCGTGACTAATGTATCCACGATTGCCGTGGGAACCTTAGGCGGTAATTTAATTCTTAAGAACGATGGGACGGTGGTTGGCTGGGGTTCCACGGGATTGCCTGGTGGGTTGAGCAACATCATGTCCATCGCAAGCGGGCAGGATTGGAGCGCGGCCATAATGTCGAACGGAACGTTGGTGGCCAGTGGGACGGTGCCCAGTGATTTGACCAACGTTGCTGCGGTATCTATTTGTTCGGATTATTGTCTGGCGCTCAAGCGCGACGGCACAGTGGAATCTTGGGGGTCGGGATTTGACGGCACTTTTTACGTAACCCCACAACCGCCTGCGGATCTGACAAACGCATTAGCCATCTCCGCCGGGCAGGCCCACGGCGTGGCATTGCGGCGCGACGGCACCGTCGTAGTGTGGGGAAGCAACGTTTATGGCCAGACGAATGTGCCATCCTCTTTGACCAACGTCGTTGCATTAGCGGCAGGTCAATATCACACAGTTGCATTAAACGCAGATGGTTCACTGACGGTTTGGGGCAACGCACCGGCTCCGCCGGTCGAATCAAATGTGGTGGCGATTGCCAGTAGCGCCTATTCTTACATCGCACTGACCGGGGATGGAGCAGTCTCCGGTTGGGGGGTGAATGCCAACGTGCCGGCGGGTTTGGCCGGCGCCCGAGTGGTGTCCGCAGGCGGCGCTGACGGCGGGGTAGTGGTTGAGACCAACGATTTCTGCTTTGCCTCCCGCCAGAATGTCAGTTCCACAATATTTAATGGCACCACCTTTTTCATTCAATCGGCCATCGCCGATTTTCCGATTTCAACTTATCAATGGCAGTTCAACGGAACCAACATCGCCAATGCTACCAACCGGCTGTTGAGGCTTGCAAATGTTCCTCTGTCGGGCGCGGGAAATTATTGTGTCATAGTTAGCAACCTTTATGGCGTTTTTACCAGTTCCAACGTAGCTTTGAGCGTTACGACTTCTCCGCCATTCGTCACATCACAGCCTATTCCGCAGACGATGGTTCCTGGCACCAACACGACGCTGACTGTTAGTGCCGGCGGTTCGCTGCCGATTTACTACCAGTGGCAATTCAACGGAACCAACATTGACGGTGCCACCAATAACCTTCTGTCGTTAGCTTCAGTCCAACTTACCAATCGAGGTTATTATGATGTCGTTTTAAGCAACGCTTACGGCACCGTCGTCAGTTCAAATGCGTTTCTGCATGTCCTTGACGCAGGCGATGCATTGAATGCCACAAACCTTACTTGGTCGTCCGGAGGCGATGCGCCTTGGTTTGTGGAAAATGGAAGCAGTTACAACTTCACCCATGATGGTCTGGCCATGCAAAGCGGAGCGATCACCAGCGGGCAGCAATCCACAATCCAAACGACCGTGACCGGCCCTGGCACGCTCACCTATTGGTGGAACGTGAGTTCTTGGCCGGCGGCAAATTATCTGGATTTTTCGGTGAGCGGATTAGAGCAAGCACGGATTTCGTGCACGGATACTTATTTTTCCTACGGCTGGGAAACACGGACTAATTATCTCGGCACCGGCTCGCAGGTTTTGACATGGGCATTCGTAAAGAACGATTCGCGCGGAAGTGCCAGCGGAGGGGATTCCGGCTGGCTGGATCAAGTAGCTTTCACTTCGGGCGGCACCCCGCCGTTTGTCACTCTGAATCCGACAAACCAAGTCATCTTGGTTGGGGCAAATGCCTCTCTGAACGGCGTAGGGCAGGGAACCCCGCCTTTGAGTTACCAATGGCAGTTCAATCAGGTTAATATTGACGGGGCCACAAGCTCGACGCTGTTGCTGACGAATTTGCAGTTTGCCGGTGGAGGCAATTACACGATTATTATCAGTAATTCTTTCGGAGTGACCACATCCACGCCGGCATTCTTGAATGTGGTAGATTTTGCGGGCGCAGCAAATGCCACCAATCTGGCTTGGACAACCGGTGGTGCCGTTCCGTGGTTCCCAGAAACCAGCACTACCCATGATGGCGTGGCCGCTTTGCAGAGCGGACCGATCACGGGTGGTCAACAATCCACTCTTCAGACCACGGTAACCGGGCCTGGCACCTTGACTTTTTGGTGGCAGGTTTCGTCCTATGCGACCAATAATTACGCAAATTTTACTTTGGATGGCAGCGAACAGGCGCGCATCACAGGTGGCGTGAACTGGCGCCAGCAGACTTATTATCTGACTCCCGGCACGCATACGCTGTCCTGGGCATATACCAAGACTAGTTTTGCCGTTTGGGGATCGGACGCGGCGTGGGTGGATCAGGTGTCTTATGTTCCTGGCGCGACCGCGGCATATGTGACTGTTAATCCGACGAGTCAGACGGTGGCACTGGGCGCCAACGCAGTATTTTCCTTGACGGCTGTGGGAACGCCAGCCATCACCTACCAATGGTTATTTGGTGGCATGGCGATTCCTAACGCGACGAATGCCACGCTCGTTGTTTCCAATGTTCAACTGAACAGCACCGGCGTTTACATTGCGGCAGTCACTAATGGTTATGGCGGCAGTGTCAGCGCCAATGCCAGTCTGAATCTATTGAGTGTTTATGCGTGGGGTGCAGGACAAACTAACATTCTCACCACACCCAACTACGGACAGTGCATTGTGCCAACCAATTTATTGGGTGTTACAGCCATCGCCGCAGGAGGATTTCACAGTCTTGCTTTGCGTTCGAACGGCACTGTGGTTGCCTGGGGCAACAATTCCTATAATCAGACAAATGTGCCCTCAACCTTGACTAACGCGACGGCCGTGGCCGCAGGATTGTATCACAGCATTGCATTACGAAGTAACGGAACCGTAGCGGTGTGGGGCAACTCCAGCTACAGCCAAACCACGGTGCCCGCCTCCGCCAGCAATGTGACGGCTATTGCATCGGGGTGGTATCATTGTTTGGCCTTGAGAAGCAATGGCACTGTGGTCGCCTGGGGTGCTGGAACTTCCCAGGGAATACCGCCCAATTACGGCCAAAGCATCGTGCCGAATAATCTAACCAACCTGACTGCGATTGCGTGCGGAGCTTATCATAGCCTTGCACTGCGCACGAATGGCACGGTCGTGGCGTGGGGTTGGAATGCCTTTGGACAAACCAATGTGCCTTTTGGCATGAGCAACGTCGTCGCCATCGCCGCGGGCGGTTCCAACAGTGTCGCGCTCAAGAGCGACGGCACGCTCGTCGCTTGGGGAGCGAACGGCAGCGGCCAGACTAATGTCCCGAATGGCCTAACTAATGTCGTGGCCATCAGTTGTGGCGCAGCGCACGACATGGCGCTTAGGAATGACGGCACACTGGTGGTTTGGGGATTGAATGGGAACGGCCAAACTAACATTCCCGCGGGTTTGACGAATATTGTGCAAATATCTGCCGGAGCTTATCACAGCATGGCGGTTATCAATATCGGACCAATTGCTTCTTTGGGCCAACCAATGAGACAAACCAATTACACTGCTTCAACCGTCGTTTTAACTTCAAGAGCGTTTGGGGCATTGCCATTGAGTTATCAGTGGCAGTTGAATGGCACAAACATTAATGGAGCAACAAATGCGCTGTTGATTCTAACCAACTTGCCATTCTCGGCAGCAGGGAACTATTGGTGCATTACCAGTAACAGTTTTGGCGTAGTTACCAATTTGGTCGCAACACTCACAGTGCTTCGCTCCACGCCCTGGCTTAACCCGGCCTCATTGACGCTCACGGGCAATGGACTTAATTTGGAATTGGATCGATTGTCCGGTCACGGGATCATAGTCATTTACGCCTCTAGCAATTTGGTGGATTGGTCTCCCATTTTCACCAACTCACCACAAGTCGGCACCCTTGAACTTGTTGATCCTAACGCAACCAATATGCCGGCTGGCTTTTATAGAGCACAAGAATACTAACTGCAAATGGCCCTCCCCACCACCGCCCAATCCCTCGGCGCACTCCTGAAATCGGCGCGCGACATCATGCGCAAGGACAAGGGGCTGAATGGCGACCTTGACCGGTTGCCTATGCTCACTTGGATCATGTTCCTGAAGTTTCTCGACGATCTTGAACTTCAGCGCGAGGGCGAGACCAAGCTCACTACGAAAAAGTTCAAACCCGCCATCGAAGTGCCTTACCGCTGGCGCGATTGGGCGGCCCAGTCCGACGGCATAACCGGCGACGAATTGCTCGCTTTCATCAACAACGAGGAGGCTGCGCTGCCGGGCGGCAAGAAGGGCGCGGGTCTGTTCCGTTACTTGCGCACGCTGACCAGTTCCAATGGCGACGATAGGCGCGATGTGATCGCCACCGTGTTCAAGGGCGTGCAGAACCGCATGGTCAGCGGCTATTTGTTGCGCGATGTCATAAACAAGCTCAACGGCATTCATTTCACCGCCAGCGACGAGTTGCACACGCTGGGCGCGCTCTACGAATCCATGCTCCGCGAGATGCGCGATGCGGCGGGCGATTCCGGCGAGTTTTACACGCCGCGCGCCGTCGTGCGGTTCATGGTCACGGTCACGAATCCGCGCCTCGGCGAGACGGTGCTCGACCCGGCCAGTGGAACCGGCGGTTTTCTGGTCGAGGCGTTCAATCACCTGTCCCAGCAGGTCAAGACTGTGGCCGACCGCAAGGTCTTGCAGGAAAAATCCCTGTTCGGCTGCGAACCCAAGACGCTGCCGTATCTGCTCTGCCAGATGAACCTGCTGTTGCACGGCCTCGACGCGCCGCAGATTGATCCCGGCAATTCGCTCCGCTTCAAGCTCACGGACATCGGCGAGCGCGACCGCGTGGATGTGATCCTGACGAATCCGCCCTTCGGCGGCGAGGAGGAGAAAGGCATCCAGGGTAATTTCCCGGAAGACAAACAAACGGCGGAAACGGCGCTGCTGTTCCTGCAATTGATAATGAGGAAGCTGCGCCGGCATGGTGGCAGCGCCGCCTCGGCGCAATCCCGAACCGGCGACGGGGCGTCGCAGCCACGGTTCGCCCGTGCCGCTGTCGTTGTCCCCAATGGCACATTGTTCGGCGATGGCGTGTGCGCGCGCATCAAGGAAGAACTGCTCAAGGAATTCAACCTGCACACCATCGTCCGGCTGCCCAACGGCGTGTTCGCGCCCTACACCGGCATCCCGACGAACCTGCTGTTCTTCGACCGCTCCGGCCCGACGCGCGAAGTCTGGTATTACGAACAACCGCTGCCCGAAGGCCGGAAGAATTATACCAAAACCGCGCCGATCCAGTTCGAGGAATTCGCGCCTTTGGTTAGTTGGTGGAACAAGCGCAAGGAAACGGACAACGCTTGGAAAGTGCCCGCTGCCGAGTTGCTGGCCAACGGCTGCAACCTCGACCGAAAGAATCCGCACGCCAAGGAAGACATCACGCACCTGCCGCCCGCGCAACTCGCCGCCGACATCCTGAAAAAAGAGCAGCGTATCGCGGATATCATGGGCAACATCCAAAAACAATTGGCAAAGAAGGCATGAGCAATCAATGGCCAACAGTCAGTCTTGGTGAATTACTCCGGCTTGAACGTCGAAAGGTGAAAGTCGAACCGGAAAAGCTTTACCAGGAAATCGGCATCTACTGCTTTGGACGCGGCATCTTCCACAAAAATCCACGCACTGGTCTTGAAGTAGGAGACAAGGATTTATTCCTGATGAAGGATGGCGACTTTATTCTGCAAGTTACTTTCGCGTGGGAAGGCGCAATCGCCATAGTGTCGGCTGCTGAAGATGGCATGTATGGCTCGACACGCTATCCGACTTTTCGAGTTGATGAAAACCGCTGCGTCCCGCGTTTCCTTCTGAATTATTTTAAGACGGAGCAAGGCAGGCAGCAGTTGGTAAACATTTGTCCCGGCTCTGCTGGACGTAATCGCGTTCTGAGCATCAAGCGGATTCCAGAAGTGTTAGTGCCATTGCCGCCATTGGCGGAGCAGCGGCGGGTGGTGGCGCGGATTGAGGAACTGGCCGCCCAAATCCACGAGGCCTGCACCCTCCGCC
>CZKV01000100.1_pt1 | contig 10237 bp, 12 predicted proteins | sample 1122411 | NCBI WGS metagenome assembly CZKV01 (sample SAMEA3539301, study PRJEB10725) | soil metagenome | biome: tundra; feature: field; material: soil | place: USA | collected 2010-05 | depth 0.15 m | reverse complement strand
TTCCTGATCAAGCAGGACTTTTTGCCCGCGGATCTCAAGGATGGCGGCCTGGACTCTACCGGTGTGGATGGGGTTCATGGGGAAAAGTGGAAAGTGGAAATAGGAAAAACTGAAATCAGCGCACGGCGTTCAGAAACACTTTATAATCCCGATAGTAATCCGACTCGTCATACAAGTTTGAAGCCAGCACCAGACACACCGCGCCGGAGGAAAAATTATCCATCTCCCGCCAGATCATCGGGCAGACATACAAGCCATGGTAGGAGCGATTGAGGTGAATCCGCTTTTTCTGCCGGCCATCGTCCAGCACGATGTCAAAACTGCCGGACATGGCGACAATAAGCTGGTGCAAATTCTTGTGTGCGTGTCCGCCGCGTTCCGCGCCGCCTGGCACATCGTAAAGATAATAAATTCGCTTGATTTCAAACGGCACATGGCGTCCGCCTTCCACAAACGTCAGGTTGCCGCGCGCATCAGCAATCTTAGGCAGGTCAATCAGTTTGCAGTCATCAAGCATCACAACCCTCCATAAATTGTTGCGCCATCAAAGCATATCGCCCCAAGGATGAAGCCATCACTGGCCACTCTAAACTTGTGGTTCTGAATTCGACCATCCGCACCTGTTTGCCACCAATCATTCGCGGTTCCGGATGAAAGCCAATGAGCTCGTAGCCCGCGCGCTTGTGAAAAGACAGGACTTCCTTGTTCGTTTCCACCACCAATCCCCGCACGGTTTTGAGACCGAGCACGTCAAAACAAACGTGCAGGGCCAGCCATGCACTCGCGGGTGCCGCCGGAACCCCAGGCTCAAGCACCCAGCGCCCCCACTCTCCCAATTCACCTTCAATCCCATAAACGCCCAACATTCCAACGGTCTTGGCGTTATAGGTCGTTTCGATCATGAAACAATAGTCATTAGGGCGCTCGAAGTAGCGTTTCAACCATGCCTCCTGTTCGGGCACGTTCTTGGCACTGTCTCCTATGAACTCCAGGGCGTGCTGGCTATTACGAAGATGCACGATTAGACCCGCGTCGTCGAGATCTGCGGGCCTCAACCGCACCCCGAATTTTTCGGCACTGATTTTGTGTTGCATTTAGTTTAGAATCCCAGTTCGCTCAGAGCAATATAGTTCCCAATTACTCATAAACAAGGTAAGCAGATGCTCCGCGAAACGGAGAATGAATCAATTTGAATTTTCCCCCGAGGCATTCCCGAAAAGCAACTGTTTCACCTGGAAAGTCAGGAAGATTCACCTCATCAAACGCGATGATTGCACCTTTGTTGAGGTAGGGAAGAATCGCTGTTAGCACTGCCTTTGTAGGCTCGTAGATATCCATGTCGAAATATGCCAATGAAATAAGCGTTTCCGGGTGGGCCTTAAGATATTCGTTTATGGTCACGGAGGCATCCCCTTTTACAAGCTCGAACCTCCTCATAGATTCTAATGGCCCCATAGATTCATGCACAGAAAGCACGGTCTCTAAAAACGACTCGTAGTTTTCTGGCACAGCATAATCGCCAGGCTTATACCTCTCCGTGTCCATCGCCGGTGTGACGCTTGGAAATCCGGCAAACGTATCGAATCCGATAATTCTCCGATTTGGATTTAGTGGCTCATAAATGCCGCGCAAGGCGGTAAACAATGCAAGATTGGGACCATAGCGAACCCCGAATTCACAAATACTGCCATGCACGGGTATGATCTTCTGGTAAAGCTCGGAGGCCCAAAGAATTCGGGACAAAAGGCGTCGGTCTTGAAACAAAGGAAGATTATTTAACAATTCTTCAGACGGTATGGGTGCAGCTTTCATCAGATCATACATTCTTGTGCGAGTGTTATGATCTGCTGGGTTGTGACGCAGAATCATTTTGGAATCATCTGTCAAGTTTCTGTTCATATCATTTGTTCAATGGTTGTTATTTTGTTCAATAGTTGATTTCCACCTCGTCAAAAGCCTGCTTCCAATAGGTCTGTCCGTCCCAAACTGGCCCAAAGTGGTGCATCCGCGCGATTGGAACCAGCCGACGCGTCCGCGAGCGCGCAAGCAAGTTCAGCCACTGCGGATCCTGGGGGTTGGCGAATGCATGTCCAATCGTCTGGATGTTGGACGGCAAGGAGTCCAGCGCCTGTTTAGTCGTCGCACCGACGCACATCAACCCCATCATTGAGGAGAACCCGGTAAGTTCGGGCGATCCCGCCGCAAACATCGCGGCATTGTCCGACGCCAGCCGGGCATCCCAGCCCAGGGCCGCAGCCCATTGGCGCGCCATCACATTGTCCGACGCAACGTGCATCGCGGGCTTGCGCTTGATCACATCCGGCCAGAGTTCAACCAGGCGATCGCACATTCCAATGACTTCCTCTTTATTTCCATTCAACAGGACGACGCGGTGCGGAGACGTGCATCCGGCCTGGCCATAGATCGCAAAAACCTTGAGCAAATCCCGCAACACTGAATCCTCAACCGCACTCTTTTCGAGCCATGCCTCCGACCTTCGATCCACAAACGAGAATCCCGAACTTTCCAACGGGTGCGGCAAACGGTGAACGGCCTCGGCGGCAGCGTCCGCGCCGAAGACAATCCGCTGGCTTGCCGATGCTGCCATTTCGGTATTGCGGGCGTCGCTCCGGTCGAAGACATCATATTGAATGCGCTCACGAAGAAAGGTTCGCAAAGGCCCTTCGCCAGCATTTCCGGTGGCAAATTCCAGAAATGCCCCGGTTAAATCTTCGCTTTTGGTGCCGCCTTTGAGGCGGATCGGATTGCCGGTGAGGCTCAAAAGGACAAGCGTGAGCGGCCCGAGCAGGCTGACATTGTTCGGCAACCAAATCGCAATCGGACCGCGCGGGCGGGCCATCGCACCAACCGGCACAGATGCGACAGAAACGGACCTGCCAAACGTCTGCTCATAAGCGCCGAGCAAGTTGTCATGTTCAAGAAACGTGATCAGGTAGGCCCACTCATCACGGGAGAACGCCGCCGGCATCTGCCGGGTCATGCGGGTGCGCAACCGCCCCCAATCCAGTATGAATTGCTCCAAAGAGAACGGCAGGGCGACCGCGGTGGCGGCACGCGGCGTCTCGAAAAAGTGAAGATGTTCAGACATTGGCGCACCCCCGCATTTCTGCTTTGGGAACACGGCCGAGTAATTCAAACCGCTTTCCAGATCTGCCACACGGACACGAACCCGGCTCCAGCCGTCCCAAATCTTCGGTTAAAACACTGTGATACGGCGCCCCCCAGGCAAGCGTGTTGATGAGTTGAAGCAGTCCGGTTTCCCCGCCGGACAGCGATCGCAACGTGAATGGATCGCGCACAATCACTTCGGCCCAACGGGGAACATGGCGAAACCCTGATTCACAAAGCGGGTAGATGATTCCAGCCTGCTCCACCAATCCGTAAAAATCGAGCACGCGCGAACCGGGATTCAGATTTTGCAGCAACGCGGAGCCAAACTGATCGCGACCAACCTTCATGGCCTCCAGCTTTTTCCAGCCGCCGCTGTGGACAAAGTGAATTTGCTTGCCGGCGAGCAGCCGACGGATTGCTTCCGGCTTCTCCATCTGGCCCCAAGCCAGCCATAGCATCCAGGTAAATCCATAGACGAGCAATTCTTCATGCCCCTCCAATATGCACTGCAGGCGCGGCCAGTTCATGCTGGCGGGATTCTCCGCGTCATCCAGCAGAAAGACAATGTCACTCGCAAGCGGCCGCAGGCTCAACGCGGCGGCGACGCGCGCGGAAACCTCACCCCGCTGTTGCAGGGATTTTGAACCATCCAGCACCAACAGTGGCCGCCGTGAGTCGCCGAGAAAATCTTTCAGGATGGCAGAGGTGCTTTGGGACTGAAACTGGCTGCTTTGTGCATCCAGCAATATGCGGCTCGCGGTTCCGCTGGTGGTGGCGGAAGACTTCAAGGTGCGTTCGTGGCGGATTCCCGCAGCGGCAGTCTTAAACTCGACATGCTTGAACACGCCAACGTGGAGGAACGGTAGGTCTTCCACGCGCCGAGCTGGTTGGCATTCATGCCAAACTCGGGCGTAGACGGCACAACCATCCAAATGATGACGCGTTAGCGTATTTGCCTCTTCCAAAAAGACGGCTTCTTCGCGTGGTCCGAACGGAGCTTCTTCCAATAGATGACTCACTGAAACGCCTTGTTCACAAAAAAGTCCAAACTGCCTGGCCGCACCAACGCGCTATTCGTCCGGGTGCAGGGATCCCTCAGAATAGGGATCCAGTTTGCTTTCAAAGCCGGCAAAGCCAGATCGTAAGCCTCTTTGTCATAAAAGGCCCGAAGCACGTTTTGGATGGGCTCAAGAGGCAAGTTGTGTTGTGCCAACAAGTCACTCCACTTGCTTGAAGCGTGTCCATTAAAGCACATTACTGGCCAAAGGAAAAGGGAGCAAAGCCGGGCGTGCCCCCAATCAACATCCGGCTGCTGTGCCTGCAAGCTGCCTTCCAGCGTATGCGCGATACCATGAGCTAGCCCTACGCTCGATCGCGCCTGCCCAGCGCAGGCTTGAGCGCTCAACTCAAACCAAACTGGGTTGTTGTCAATGGGTGCTGCGAGCATTCGCCCGATGAGTGCCGCCAATTCTGCACGCAGTGCCTCGGCAGCCAGTGGCGAAAGAAACCCTTCCAACGCGTGCGCCCAACAATCACCGCAAGCATACTTCACCCGGTCTGGCGGAATGCTCGCCGCAAAATCAGGACAAATAGCGCGGGCATTCGGGAGCAGTTTTGAATCTATACGAATGTCTTTTTTCCCGCTTCGGTTCCTCACCGCGATTGGTGATGCTTCTGCCCCGCTGCCCCAAATGGAGGGGATGGCGACTAATTCCAGCTTGGAGGCTTGTTCCAACCGCCATACTTTAGCTTCGTCAATGATCGTGCCGCCGCCGATAACAATCAAAGTTTTTAGCGATGTCGGCACCGGAACGAAAGCCTGCAAAATGGGAAAAGACATAATGCTTTCCACCTTTGCACGCACGCTCGGAGTAGCCCAAATTGCCGTAGTTTTCGGGTTCAGCCTGATTACCTCGTCAATGGTCAAAACTCGTTGTTCACTCATTGAATGAAATGCCTTTGCTTTCCAAAATACGAATTATGTCCTGCACTCCAGTGACTCCCAAAGCCTCCTCCGGGGTAAAGTGGTAGCCGAATGTCTCCTGCACCCCGACCGCCATAGAGACTGTTCCCAAGGAATCCCAAGTCATGATTTCTTCGCGCTTGAGGTCGAAACGAAAATCGGCCTCCTCCAAGATGAAAATGTCCATTAATAGATGTTTAAGTTTATCTCGATTGCTCATTTTTAGATTCTTTGTCTCCAGTGATTCTTCGGATTGGGTTGTCTCGAAAGGCCTTCGCGGTCAATCTTCCCATTCGCCAGAAGAGGCATGGTCTCAATACTTTCAAGCCGCAATGGCCAGTGAGTGCGCGGATGTTTAAGGCTGATTTCTTTAAGGATAGCCCGCACTTCATCTTCGGCTGGATGTGGAGCGAGCACAAGCACATAGCCAGCCTCGCCACGCTGGTCGGTTTCACGATAACAATCTGCTTGCCCGCACCACTTGGCGCGCACGGAATTCAAAATCTGCGCCAGCGAAATTTTTTCACCATAGCGCTTGAAAACCTCGCCCTCACGGCCCAGCAATTCCCAATGACCATCTTCCATCACGCGCCCGAGATCGCCGCTGGGAACCCAGGTTGAATCGTCTACCCGGATAAGTCCTTTTTCGTCCATCAGCGCGACTGCCCCATAAGGGCTTCGAAACAAAACCCTTTCTGACTCATCCGTTTTCATTTCAATACCTGGCAATGGCCAACCAATGTGATTTGCTACTTGGGCTGCCTCAGCCCGACGCAATGTAAGACGCGGCATGGCTTCAGCACAGCCATAGTTATTGAAAATGACCGCTTGAGGAAAAAGTTTACGAACTAGATCGAGGCGATCCTGTGGAAAACGGCCCCCCGCAAAATGCACACGAATAATACCTGGGAAAGAGTAACCTTCGTAGTATTGCGCCAAAATCGGCACTTGTGCTCCCACAAGACAGAGCATGGCACTCTTTGCTTCCAGCATGGCCTTCTTGAAACGATCGGGCTGCGCGAGTCCGGCTGTAATAGTCAACTTCCGCTGATGCTTTCTCGCCCAAAGCCACTGATTTACGAATGAGTAACAATAGGTAAGCGGAAGCGCGCAAATAGCTTCGTCAATCAGTTCGCTTTCCTGCAACTGATGGAGTTCCTCCGCCAAACGCTCCGCACGATCACGGCGTCCAACAACCAACTTCGGGCGCCCAGTGCTTCCTGATGTGAGAAGAATAAAATGATGTTCATGATATTCTGTAGGCAACCTATTAAGTTGTTGTTCAACCCAACCCTCGGGGCATCCGCTCCTATCGCTGATGAATGCAAAAGTCCTTGCCCTGGACCACGCAGCGTGCAGACAGCCAATATCAGCAGCTACTTCCCGCTCATTTATTATGTAGGGATTGGCGAGTGACATATGAGGCAATCGGATTGCTGTATTACAAGCTTGGGCGAGCGCCCCTATCCGCGTTTGTTTGCTTGCCATCATGCAAAAATTGTGGCTGTAATTTCATTTCCAGTAAGAAATTTACTTTCTGTTTAAATCCGCCGCATTGAATTCCTGTCGCCATTGTAGTAGCGGCCTGATCACTCCCGGTGAAACTGACATGTTATGGCCCTTCCCTGTGGTAGTATTTTCCACATTGAACGAAGCAGCCTCCTCCAGCCGGAACAACGGGTAGTATTGGTTCTTGCCGAAAAGCACCGTCAGGTAATATCGTCCCGCATTTAGCAAGTGTGCTGGCAGCCGGCCAAAAACCCGGTAACTACCTTTTAATGAGTCACTGTTGGAACTGATTAGTCGGCCGGTTTCGCACAGAACCAAGCCGTCATTGTTCAGCAAATACACGGTGCAATCCAAATTGATGCCGGCCTGGGCGTTGTAAAATCCAATCTCAATTTCCGCTCCGGTATCAATCGTTATTTCCGTTTCGCCCTTGGGAGGTGTCACCCGGATACATTCCATGCGGATATGCTCATTACCAGGAGCGGTGTCCGGGTCTGGCCATTCGCGCTCGCTGGCAGCGTCCCGGCCAACTTGCAAATACGCGGAGATGATTTCGCCCGCCGTTCCTTGTTGCTTCAAGCAACCGTCGCTCAAGAGCACGGCCTGGCTGCACAGGGTTTTGACTGCGGCCATATTGTGACTCACAAACAAAACTGTTCTCCCATGTCCGGCCACGTCCTTCATCTTGCCCAGGCATTTTTTCTGGAACTGCGCATCACCCACGGCCAGCACTTCGTCCACAATTAGTATCTCCGGTTCCAAATGCGCGGCCACGGCAAAGGCCAGCCGCACATACATGCCGCTGCTGTAGCGTTTGACCGGCGTGTCCAGAAACTGTTCCACGCCAGAAAAATCCACTATCTCGTCAAACTTCCGTTTGATCTCCGCCTTGGTCATGCCCAGAATCGCGCCATTGAGAAAAACATTTTCGCGCCCGGTCAGTTCCGGATGGAACCCGGTGCCCACTTCCAACAGGGACGCAATGCGTCCTCTCACCTTTACCTCGCCACTCGCCGGCGCGGTCACGCGGGAAAGGATTTTCAGCAACGTGCTCTTGCCCGCGCCGTTCCGACCGATAATCCCCAAGATTTCCCCCTGCTTGACCGAGAAGGAGACGTCGCGCAAGGCCCAGAAAAGTTCGGAGAACTTTTCGGAGGTCGGAGGTCGGAGGTCGGAGGTCGGAGATCGGCCTCCGGCTCGGAGACTACGGCTCGGAGAGAGATCAGAAGTCTGACCTCTGACCTCTGACCTCTGACCTCTGTCCTCACGTTTCCTTCCTTCCCCCACCTTCGAGTTGGGGTCTTCCTTGCCTTGCAGCTTGGCCAGCCAGCGGGAGACCTCGGCGCGCAAGGTGCCGCCGCCAATCGCGCCCAGGCGGTAGCTCTTCGACAAATTTTCAACGCTAATTACGGTCATAAAAAATAAAAACCGAAATCCTGAAAAGCTGACATGCTGAAATACTGAAATTAGGTAATCTGGCTGCGGGTGGCTGACGACCGACAGCCGTTAAGGTTAACCGACGCTTTTCGTTCGTTTAATCCAGTATGCAGGGCGACGTGAGCCATGTGCCACGGCCAGAATCCAAACCGCATTATTCCAGATGAAATAGGGTATGTAATATCGGAAAATCTTCAAGTTGACTCGCCGGTATCCGTTTGGACGGAGCCGTGGAATTTCGGGATTATCCCCAATCCACCGAATGACCGTGCGAACTTCTTCTTTCAGGCGGACGCCCAAACCCGGTTCGATTTCTTCGTAGTAAGCAACGGCTTTGATCAGTTCTTCCTCCGCTTGGTGAAGAATTTCAATCTTCATGCGGGAAATCGCTGGTCCAGCCGGGTAAAAACCTCATCAAAGTCACCGGAACGGGCGCGTCCGGCTCTCACTTCTTCCATGCGCCGGCAGATTTCCGTTTCCCAATCCGCCTCAACTTCGGGCGAAAAATCCCCTTCTCCGTCCGATAGTTCGAGGAGAATACGCGCCAAAGTGAGCCGCTGGATCGGCGGCAGTTCCAAGGCGTCTTTGGCAACTTCAGAAATCGCTTTCATGCAAAGTAAATTACGCCCTGGCGGCGGATTGTCGAGCGAGTTTTCATTTTCAAATTCTTCCTGCTTTCTATTTTCTGCTTTCTGCTTTCCGTTTAAACCGTATCCATAAACGTCCGTTCCACATGGTTGAACAGGACGATGCCCACGGCCAGGATGACGACCGTGGCCACGGCGCTGTAAAGCAGGGTGGACGGGTCAAACGTGCCGGAGCCAAGAAAGGCGTAGCGGAACGTCTCGATCAGGGCGGACATGGGGTTGGCCAGCACGAGCCAGCGGTATTTTTCCGGCACCTTGGAGAGGGGCAGGATGACCGGCGTGGCATACATGGCCAGTTGCACGCCAAAGGTGATGAGCACCTGCAAATCGCGGTAGCGGATGGTGAGCGAGGAGACGATGATGCCCGTTCCCAATCCGAGCGCCGCCATGATGAGCACCAGCACCGGCGTGAGCAGCACCAGGGCGTTGGGATGGATAGGAAAGCCCCGGGCGTAGTAATACGCCAGGAAGCCCAGAAACAGCGCGAACTGAATGCCGAACTTGATGATGTTGGACATGACCACGGAGACCGGCACGCACAGGCGCGGAAAATAGACTTTGCCAAAGATGGAGGCGTTGTTGATGAAGGTGCCGGCGGAGCGGTTGAGGCATTCGGCGAAATAGTTCCAGCAGGTGATGCCAGCCATGTAGAAGAGCATCGGCGGCAGGTCGTCCGTGGGCAGCCCGGCTACCCGCCCAAAGATGACAGTGAACAGCAGTGTGGTGAACAGCGGCTGAATGATATGCCAGAGCGGGCCGAGAATGGTCTGCTTGTATTGCGCCACGAAATCGCGCCAGACAAAGAGCATGGTCAGGTCGCGATAGCGCCACAGGTCGGACAGGTGCAGGTCAAACCAGCCGGTCTTGGGGCGGATGACGAGGGACCAGGCCTCGGGAGAGGACGGAGGTCGGAGATCGGAGATCGGAGATCGGAGGTCGGACATACAAAAAAAATCAAAAGCTGAAAACTGAAACGCTGAAACCTCGAATCAAAAGCTGCAAAACAAAAAACTGAAACACTGAAATTCTGACATGCTAAAATCTGCGTTCCTCTGCGGTTTGCCTATGCGCCTTGTGCGCCTTTTGGCGGCAAGGAGGCCAGGCTTCCGTGATGCGGCCTCCAGCCCATAGTGGCTTACGGCCCGGCGGGCTCAAAATTTTCAACAGCGTGCTCTTGCCCGCCCCGTTCCGCCCGATGATGCCCACTACGTCGCCCTGCTTGACCTCGAAGGAAACGTCTTTGAGTGCCCAGAAATCCTCTGCCGATTTACGATTTCAGATTTCAGATTTCCGATTTGAAGACGCATCGAGCACCTCACCCTGTCCCTCTCCACGGTCGGGGCGGAGAGGGGAGGTTTGGGGAGCGCGACCGTCTCTCCGAGCCGTAGTCTCCGAGCCGGAGGCCCGGTTGCCTACAGCCGGCGTCCCGCCGGGTGGTTTTATTGTTTCTTTTGGCGCGACGCCAAAAGTGGCAGGCGAGACGCCCGCGCTCCCCGAACCGTTCTTTCGGAACAGCGCACGAAATGGAGCGCCAAATTTTTGCGCGAGC
>CZKV01000083.1_pt1 | contig 10887 bp, 4 predicted proteins | sample 1122411 | NCBI WGS metagenome assembly CZKV01 (sample SAMEA3539301, study PRJEB10725) | soil metagenome | biome: tundra; feature: field; material: soil | place: USA | collected 2010-05 | depth 0.15 m | reverse complement strand
ATTTATTCCGACACGACGTTGCAATGCGCTGCATTCGGCGGCCACTTGGAAATCGTGGAAGTGGACGAACTCGCCGCGTTGCGTCGCGAAGTTTCCGCCGCGCAAATCAAGAAGCGCGTCGCCAAGTTCAAAAAAGTTTTTGCCGTGCAACCCGATTGTTCGCAGGCGGAGCTTGAACGCGCCGCCAAAACTTCTGTTGCGCTTGACCGCTTGGTGAAGGAACACGACCTCGGCTCGCTCGCCTATTATTACATGGGCACGGGCAACGCGGAAAATGAGGATGCCATCAGCTCGATCATTCTCGGCAATTCGCTTCTGACCGCGCGCGGCATTCCCGTGGCCGGCGAATACGAAGTGAAAAACGCGCAGGCGATGAAAATCATGGACACGTTTGGCGTCGGCGGCTCGTTCACGGAATATTACGCGATGGATTTTGCGGACGACGTGGTGTTGATGGGCCACGACGGGCCGGGGCATATCAAAATTGCCGAGGGCAAAACCAAAGTGCGTCCGCTGAAAGTGTATCACGGCAAAGTGGGCAGGGGACTCTCGGTGGAAATGTCCGTGAAGCACGGCGCGGTGACTTTGCTTTCCGTTGTCGAAACCGCCGATGGGAAAATCAAACTGCTTGTGGCCGAGGGCGAATCTGTGCCCGGCCCGATTCTGGAAATCGGCAACACCAACAGCCGTTACCGTTTTTCCATCGGCGCGCGGAAATTTGTGAACGACTGGAACGCGCACGGCCCGGCGCATCATTGCGCGGTCGGCGTGGGCCGCATCGCGGAGAAAATTGACAAGCTCGGCAAATTGCTCGGCATCGAAGTCGCCCGCGTATGCTGAATCGTTAACAGAAAGTTTGTAAAACCCTTGTCGCATATTCTTATTTTTGATAACCTCAAATTAAATGAGACTGCTCGGAAAACGTGTCGTCGCTTTTGTCGCTATTGCTTTAGCGTTGGCGGGGAGTTTTTTGCTCTGGCAACATGGCCAACCCCGGAGAGAGGCTGTTCTGGCGGTTTCCAAGCTGGCGGACAATCTGGCAAATAATCGCGGGTCAGAATTATTGGATGCCATTTTAATCCCCGTCGCTGTCCAATCACGCACACAAACAGAACAACAGGAATTTATTACCAAAGCTTTGGCTGATGAAATTTCTCCGTCAGGCGTGGAAGCGTTGAAGCGCCAGGCGGAATTTGGGCCGTTGAACTCCGTTTTCCCGAAAGAAGCCCCGGAGTGGTGTTCGCAAGCAGGAGTGGACGCAAACGACTGTGTGGCTTTCAAGATGGAGCGTGCCGGCATCCGGGCCGAGGTGGTGATGCTCCGCGAAGGGCAGACGTATCGCATCGTCCGCTGCAATAATGTGAAGCAAATGGCGACGAAGGGACAGCACGCATGAGCAATGCCATCCAACAATTATGTAGATTTTTGCCGGTCTGTTTCGCGATTTGTTTTGTCACCCCAATCCCTGCCGCAACCTTTTCCGGCAATGCGAGCATGTCCGCCAGCGATGGCACGGGGGCGTTGTCCGCTAATCCAGCCAATAATACGCTCACGGTGTCTTGCTGGTTTCGGCTCTCGATACCAAGCTCGACGAATCTCACCGACAACATGGTCGTCCTTATGGATCGGATGGACGGCAATGAAAACGCCACCTTTTCATACGAAATTCGTTTCAACATATTCAATGGAAACATTGAATTTTTGGCCCGTGGTGCTAATGGCTCCTTTACCAACACCCTCATCGCCCGGCCTTACCTTGACCGCTGGTATCATGTGGCCGTAGTGCGCCAGCAAAGCTCGTTTGCCGCCTACATTGATGGACGACAGCTAAACAGTTTTCCCGCTTTTGACATTGGGAATGCCGTTGGTGGCGGCTTGGCCATCGGGGGAGTTTCCGGCAGTTCACGTCTGTTTCTTGGCGACATTGTGGAGGTGGCGGTTTATCAGGCTTTTCTTGGCACAAGCCAGATTCAGGATCGCATGTTCAAAGACCAAAGAACCTTCGCCAACCTCAAGGGCTATTACAAACTCGCTTACTCAACGAACATCGCTGATTTTTATCGGAACTACGTCACGCCACCGCCGTCCGGCACTGACCCCGCAACCAAGCAAGGCACCGGCACGATTGCTTTCGAGGAGACCGACCAGGCGGGCGAACAGTCTATTTTTGATTCCAGAAAAAACCACGGTCAGGATGCCATCTCCCCTTTGTCTGGCGCGTTCAGTTGGACGCAACCCGCATTGGCTCGCCCTGTGCCGGGCATCGGATTTGATTTTCGCATCGGTTACAGCAGCGCCACGCCCACGACCGCTCCCGCCGATGGTTCGACAGACCCTTATGACCGGCGTGTTTTAGGCCCAAGCTGGCGGCACACTTTTGACGCCCGGATGGTTCCCGAACAAATTTCCACCGAACGCCATCTATTGCTTTGGGAAGGCTCGATTGAAACGTGGAACCGAACCAATTCCTCCTACTACACCCGCCACAAGGAATATCGTGGCGAACTGGTGCTGACCAATTTCGACTTTGAATGGACGACGCCAGAACGGCTGGTTTATCACTTTCAAGACCCGACGGATGGAACGCTGATGGCTGGCCGATTGCGCGAAATCCGGGATTTCAACGGCAACAAAGTGCAGATCCAGTGGAACGAGGATGAAGGCTACGTCACCAACGTGATGGATACCGCAGGCGGCAACTACCAATTCAACTACAATACCGTGCTTGGCATGCTCACCAATGTTACCTTCGGCCAATGGCAGGTGAATTTCGCCTACGATGCCACCAATCGCCTGATCGCGAAAACCCTCACCAACACTTCAAACCTCTACGCCACCATAGGCACGACCTGGCAGTTCCAATACAACACGAACGGTCTGCTTTATCGCATCATTGATCCACGTGGTGTCACCAACCTCACCGTTCAATATGACCAATATGGCCGCAAAACCAATGACGTTGACGCCCTCAATCGCAGCACCGTGACGCGTTTTGGGGTTCCCGGCAACCGGCAGATCACGCGCATTGATGGGGAGACCAAATCGTGGATTGAAACCTACGACCGCAAAGGCCACGTCCTCGCGCAGCAAGACCCGCTGACCAACATCGCCAGCTACGCCTACGACGCCAATGGCAACCGCATCTCCGTCACCGAACCGCTCGGCTGGCAAACCACCTACGGATTCGATAGTCGCGCCAATGTCATCGCCCGCACCAATGCGCTGGGCGAGATTTCACGCTGGGTTTTCCACTCCTTCTTCAACAAGACCATCCAGCAAGTTACGCCCCAGCCCGTTGATGCCAACGGATGGACCACTTGGACCAATTACTTCGACTTGGACAACACCACCGGAAATCTGCTCCAGCACCGGGACGCGCTTGGCACCCTGGTTGCCTACACTTATGCCACGAATGGACTGGTGCTTTCTGCCACGGACGCAAACGGTCACACCAGCCGGATGGCTTACGACGCGAACGGGTTTCTCGTTACCCGCACGGATCCGGCCACCAATACCACACGGTTCGCAGTCAATGATGTCGGCTGGAAGCTTGCCGAAACCAACGCACTGGGGCAAATCACCAGCTACAATCTCGACCTCAACGGCAATACCGTGCTGACCGTGGACCCGCTCCTGCGCAACTTCACCAAGACATACGATCCCAACGGCAATCTCCTTTCCGTCTCCGATGGCAAAGGTCAGTTGACGCGCTATGCCTATGATACCGCCAACCAAAGGACGCAGATGGTTGATCGTGCTAGCTTCATTTGGACATACACCTACACGCCGAGGGGGAAACTGGCGGCCGTAACCGACCCGCTGACCAACACTGTGCAAAACACCTATGATAATGCCAACCGTCTGGTTGTCGTTACTGACCCGGTCGGCAACACCGTCAGCAACTTGTATGACCCGAATGGAAATCTGGTGGCCTTTTTCGACAAGGTCGGCCAGCACTGGTCCAAGACCTATGATTCTTTGAACCGGGTTATCGCAGAATCTGACCCGCTGGCCAACACGAAGCGCACCACCTATGACGTGGCTGGCCGGATACAGCAGGTGACCACCCCGAACGGCTTTCCTTCCACCCATGTCTATGACGGCCGTGGACGACTCGCCAAATGGACGGATGCCGAAGGCTTCAACTGGCTCTACGCTTACGACGGCGTTGGCAGTATTACGAACATCACCGATGCTCTCGGCGGCCATTATCTCATGTCTTATGGGCCGCGCAACGAGCGCATCCTGGAACAAAACCAGGATACCAATATCTGGCGCTATGCTTACGACGAATTGCTACGTCTCAAGCAGCAGACCGATCCTAATGGCACGATCCGCACTCTCGTATATGACGACGGCGAGCGCGTGCTGGAGATGGACTTCAGCACTGGCCGGGTGAACACCTTCGGGCCCGACCAGAACGACAATCCAACAATGGTTACTCGAAGTGACCCGGGGAAACCCGCGACTGTGACAATCCTTGACTACGACGCGATGGACCGCATCACTCAATGCCGCGACACTTTCAACAAGATAGTGAATTACAGCTACGACGCATTGGGCCGCGTAGCCACACTTCGATACCCGGACGGCAAGACACTCACCAATGCCTACGACAAGCTCAACCGTCTCGTGTCCCAGACGGACTGGGCATCGAGGCAAGTTAGCTACACCTACGACGTTCTTGACCGGTTGGTCAGCCGCACATACCCCAATGGGGTCTTTCAGACCAACGTGTTCGACAGCGCCAACCGCATTACTGGACTCAGCCATCTTGCGTCTGGCCCACAGCCTCCCACCAATGGTGTCCAGATCGCGCTGGCTTACGCTTACGACCACAACGGAAACAAGGTCTCCAGCACCGAAAGTGGCACTCTCGACTGGCCCATGCCGACGTTGACGGACGAAACGGCGCGCTACACTCCCAGCGGTCGTCTCATCAACCGCCAGATTTCTACTAACTCCTCATTTCAATCTGTCATCTCCTACTCCTACGACCCCAGCGGCAACATGACCAACGCCAGTGGCGGCGGCCAAACCTGGGCATTGGCTTACGACGAAGACAATCGCACTACCAGCATCCGCTGGGATTGCGGTTTGACTTCAAAAACCATCACCAATCGTTACGATGCGTTTGGGTCGCGTATTTCTCGGACGGCTGATGGAATCGAGAGCCGATATGTTCTTGACCTGACAGGCAGCATGGAGCGGATTCTGTGCGACATGACTTCCGGCGGACAAATCACGGCGTATTACATTCACGGTCCTGACCTCTGCTACAAGGTGGATGGCGCAGGCAATCTCACCTGCTACCACCCGGACGCCATGGCTAATATCATCGCCCTCACCGGCACCACAGGCACAAATCTTGCCCTTTACGCCTACACGCCTTATGGCCGGAGTCTCGCCTCCACCAATTCCCAACCTCAAATCTCGAACCCATTTCTGTTTGTGGGAAGCCAAGGCGTCATGGAAGAAGTTCCAGGACTCTACTTTATGCGGGCGCGTTACTATTCGGCAGATGCTGGAGTGTTCTTGTCAACTGATCCCGTGAAACATATTGGGCCAAAATGGAAACCGAGCGAATACAGATACGCAGATGGAAATGCCCTAACTCTGCTTGATCCAATGGGAACCGAAGAGTGGAATCCGCTACAAAGCGCCGGAGGAATACTTGGTGCCCCAGATGACGTTGTGTTTGGGGCTGCGACAGCCTTGGGTGGCGAAATCATGCAGGTAATATCGCTTGCTGAATCAGCAACCGGAGTTGGCAATCCTAAACTCTCTTGGAACCAAGGATTATTGTATGAAGCCATGGGTGTAGATGCGGTCCTAAAATCGGGAACTGATATATCTGGTGCCACATATCATGGTCCAAAAATTACAGGCAATGTTGTCTCTCAACATCCTGAAGTTGCACCGTATCGCAATGCGGCTGAAAAGATTATACTGGTAACACGTGTCTGGTATATGGTTGCGTCAGCAGCAGACGCTGCAAAGACCGTTACCGATTGGGGTGCAGCGTTCCATAATAGCACTGCTTCATATTATGCGACTAAACCTGATGCGTTATTTTTTCTCGCTGAGGCTGCTTTGAGTTATGCAAACGAAGCCGTGACCGATGCTCCTCGATACGGCAGCCAACTTGCGAAAGTTATCGCTGGCCAGCCGTTATCCGAGGATAAGGCATCTCAACAACCAAGTGGTTCTGGCGGCTTTAAGGCCGGTGGTGGTGGTGGTGGTGGTAGTGCGGGCGGTGGCGGTAATTACCTTTTGTCTTACGGAGCCGCCACCAGCGCCAACATCTGCCAATGTGTCGCCCCAAAACCGACATCCAATCAAAAAGGCAGCACGACGCCGAACACTTCCACTAAAAACAATGCGAACAACTATTTAAATTACAGCCCGAGCTGGCTTAAGAAGAAGTAACCAAGCAAGGCGAACACACTTTATGAACAATGCCAGATTGCTTACGGTAGCGGCACTGCTATGCGGAGTTGGGTTCTGGCTCTTTGTGGAACCTTGTGCGGGCCAGCAAGCGTCCAGTCGCACCAACAAGTTCTATTACGATCACACTGACAGGCTGGTGGGTGCCGAGTATGGCCGGGGCGTTTCAATCGCTTACGTTTATGACGGCAATGGCGATCTCGTGCGTCAAGTCAGCCTTGACCGTTCCTCCGAAACAAACGGCTTGCCAGTGCTCTGGCAGTTCCTGAACGGCCTCACGAACAACACGCCTGCCGATGGACTTTACGGCGACCCCGACGGCGATGGCTGGTCAAATCTTCAAGAATACTATGCTGGAACTTCCCCGACGGATGCCACGCAGTATCCGGGACGGGCGCTGCGCCTGCAACTGCCGTTCGTTCCGACTTCGGCAAGCCTGGCTGTTGGGAATCTGGATCAGAGTCCGGGAGATAAAATTGTCGTGGGGGCGAATGGCAGCGGGGTATTCAATTCCAATTGCCTTTTCGTCATTCGGGGCATTGAACTGACGCCATCGGTTTCAACGGTCAATTTCGGGTCTGCCGGAATTACTTCGCTTCGGGTCGCTAATTGCCGCAGCAACGCAGCCATTTATTGTGGCACCCACGACACAAACCAGGGTGGAGCCATCGTCGAATGTATGCAGACTGGCGACTCGTGGCTTGCCACGCCCCTGTGCCGGTCCGCCTCCGCCGATGCCTGGGTTTGGGGAGCCGCGGGGGGACAGTTGCTGGCTGGCTTTTCCTCCCTCATTGCCGGACAGAATGATGTCCAACGCCTTTGGTTTGAGTCGCCTCATTGGCGCACTGCGGTCGCCATGCCGTGCCCGTCCGTGATTTCGAATTCCATCGTGATTGGCGGGATGGCCTTGACAAATGGCAGCCTCAAAGTCCTCGCTTCCGGTGGCAACGGCAGCCTGTTGTTCGGTCCGCCTCCCACATCTACGGTGTTCGACGATTTTACCTCAGCCGGGATCGACCCAGCCAAGTGGACAACCTCTGGTTTCAGCAGTTGGGGGAGCCAGTCTGTCAATGTGGGGGCAGGCCTGATGACTGTCGCTGCCTCATGTGGGGGAGCAATTAGTGGGGCAATCGCTCGGGCGAATGTTGATTCGATTGGGATTTCCTTAAACGAAGGCACTGGACTCCGCATTTTGATTCCATCTGCCGCAATTGCTGTAACTGCAGGCGGAGTTTTTTATTACGCAACTATGGAGTGTGGCGTAATGTGTGGCGGAGTTAATCTCTACCGGAATTACCAATACATTAATCAGACTACATCCATCTCGGACCAGAACGTGACAGTTGATTGCATTCGCCTAGCTACAAATGGGGTTTCTCGATTCAGGCAAGGTAATGGCCCGTGGAGTCAATGGGTAGAATTTCCACTAGGCAGTCAGTTTGAGTTTTATGCGTTCGTGAGCTCAAGCGGTCCGAGTGCGTCGGTGACGATGTCAATCGATTACGTGCGTTATCAGCCATGCGCTGAATTGATGGAACATGGCGGTCCCGGAGACCTTGTGGTTGGAAATTCTTACTACGATCATGTGAATGGTGTATGGCGCTTTGGCGCGCCTTCGTCTGGACCTTGGCAAAGCGCCCTAAACTACGCGCGGACCTATCAAGGCGGTCTGGCTGTTATTCGGAACGCCACGGACAATCAGATTACCTCTGGAAACTTGGGCGGAGACCGGTGGCTGGGAATTTTTGGAGATCAAACGGGCTGGCATCGGGGAGATGGCCTGTTGAATTTCTACGCAAATTGGTCTGGACCATTTCCGTTCGCGGGCAATGCTGGAGTCATTTCGACCAACGGCTCATGGTCTGCTCACGGAACGAACGAAGCCATCCCCGCGTTGGTGGAAGTATCCGAAATTCCGGCGAGTGATACACCTGTCGTGATCAGCGCCGGAGCTGACCCGGCAGCGCTTGTTTCGGTGCAACAACAAACGGCGTTCCTGACTGATGGACCAAGCTCTGCTCCGCGTTACACGGGTTACGTCGCCGCCTTGGTTGATTCAGATCAGTCAGGAAACGTGACGGACGGCGACCAATTGCAGTTGCTCGCTTTTGCGACTTCCGACAATGGTTCTACATGGGTAACGAACTCCGGCGATCGTGTGACGGTAACCAACACCGTAGCCACAAATTCCTTCCCGGTTCTCGCAGCGCATGTCGGCAATGATGGCAGCCGGAAGATTTTCATGGCCGAGCCGGACGGCACTATCTCAAAATGGCAGCATGGAACAAATGAGGGCCAACTGCACCGGCAAGTTTACGATGGCAATTATCGCGGCAGCCGTTGGTATGCCTTATCATCCCGAATCGAAACGTCCGGGAGCACCGGACTGGTGGGGTTGAGGACATCCCCGTATTCACCTACTGCGTTGGAGATTGTTTATTGGCCTCAGGTGGAACAATCCGCGCCACCTGCGCAGATTCCTCAAACAGCACCGGTCGCGGCCGTTTTGCCAAATACGAACATTCTGGGAGGAACGGCTGCCATTTCCGTCACCATTTCGGACGCAGAAGGAGACGCTTCGCATCCCTATTTGCAGTATCAAGTTCCCGGTTCCTCGAATTGGCAGAATTCAACCATTTTAAATGTGGATGGCGCGTCTTACACCCCAAGCTTGCGCGTCAGTGCCCTACCCACAGGAACGGTTCATACCATAAACTGGAATGCTCTGGCAGACCTTGGCCCTGTCAACACGAACATTCTGGTGCGCGCCAGCGCGATGGACGTGACGTTGACCGGCCCCTGGTCATCGGCAGTGCCGTTCCAAATCAACCCCACCCTTGTAACCACCAACCCGCCGGTTACATTTAATGCCATTGCATCGGTAGCGGGCGGGATAAAATTCAACTGGCAGGGCAGCACCAACGCCTGGCTGTATCTGCAACGCAGTCCGGTATTAAGCGGCACAAACGCGACCTGGGTCAACATCTGGACCGGCGCACCGCCCACGCTCATGTTTGGCAGCTATACGGATTTCTTCGGGACGAATCCAATGGAGTTCTACCGCATGAAGATCGTCAATCCATAGCAATTCAAGTCTGTGAGTATTCTGAAATTCTTCAGGCGTATTCTCTGTTTGGCATTCATTGTTGCGTGCGCAAACATTTCAAGTTTTGCCGTCGAAACTAATTCCATTCGCGCCGTCATTCCGGCCCTTCCCGAAGGCCGCCTCGCGGATTCCAACACACTACAGCAGATTTACGAAGAGGTGAAAACGCCGTTCAAATACGGCGTCGTTCTTACGGGCGCGGGCACGAATGAATTTGTGGATTGCCCCAGCATATTCCGCAGCGGTGACCATTGGTTCATGATGTATGTCGCCATCACAAACAAGGTCGGCTACCAGACGTTTCTCGCGCGCAGCGATGACCTGCTGCACTGGCAGAAGCTGGGAAAAATTTTGTCGTTCACGCCGACGAACCATTGGGACGCATGGCAGGCGGACGGCGGAATCGCTTTGGCGGATCATCGCTGGGACGGTTCGCACGAACTGGAAAAATTCGGCGGCAAATTCTGGTTGTCCTACATCGGCGGCGCGAAGCAAGGCTACGAAACCGACCCGCTTTCGCTCGGCATCGCGTGGACGAAAAATCCAGCAAAGGCAAAAGAGTGGAATCGCATTTCTGAAAATCCAATTTTATCCGGCAAGGACGCCGACGCGCGCGACTTCGAGAAAAAGACGCTCTACAAAAGCCAGATCATCCACGACAAATCGGAATCGCTCGGTTTTCCGTTCGTGATGTTTTACAATGGCAAAAAGAAAAACGGCTTCGAGCGCATCGGCATGGCCGTTTCAAAAGACCTGATTCATTGGAACCGCTATGGCGAAAATCCGGTTGTCGCAAATGGCGAAACCAAAACCAACGGCATCAGCGGCGATCCGCAAATTGTCAAAATCAGCGGTGTGTGGACGATGTTTTATTTTGGCGCCGGCTGGCAGCCGAAGGCGTTCGACACGTTTGCGTGCTCCTATGATTTGGTTCACTGGACGAAATGGGATGGCGCACATCTCGTAGAACCATCCGAACCGTTTGACAAAACTTACGCGCACAAGCCGTGGGTGTTGAAATGGAACGGCGTGGTTTATCATTTTTACTGCGCCGTCGGCGACCAGGGCCGTGTCATCGCGCTGGCGACCTCGCGCGATCTGAAATAATCCTCCCCGCACTGACGAAAGTGCAAAAATGTCCATACTTTGCTAAAAGACGGTTAGTCGGAAACCTTCAGATTGTGGATTCTCTTGGCTGACACGGACAAGAGATGGCAGATCAAATTACAGCGTCAAAGACTTCGCCCCGCCGCGCGGCAGGCGAATGCTTTCATTGTGGTGAGCCGTGCCCGAATGCGTCGTTCGTGTTTGATGGAAAAGCTTTTTGTTGCTTT
>CZKV01000005.1_pt1 | contig 11317 bp, 8 predicted proteins | sample 1122411 | NCBI WGS metagenome assembly CZKV01 (sample SAMEA3539301, study PRJEB10725) | soil metagenome | biome: tundra; feature: field; material: soil | place: USA | collected 2010-05 | depth 0.15 m | reverse complement strand
GCAATGGTTGAGACTGCTTTGCGCAAGGAAGGTTTGGTTTTTACTTTGGAGCGAGTGGGCACACGGGACGAATTCTTGCGCACACTGGAGTCGAAACCGCCAGATGTTATTCTCTCTGATCACGGATTGCCTTCGTTCGATGGGCTGGCGGCTCTCGAGATTGCCCACAAAAAATTCCCCAATGTGCCGTTCATATTTGTTACCAATGCCCTGAACCGGGAAATGGCAATAGAGAAGCTCGCGCCTGGTGTAACAGATTATGTCCAGAAGAATCAAATTAATCGCCTGGCCCCAGTCATCCGCCGCGCTTTACAGAATCCAGAGCGGATGCCGAAGGGCCAGTTAACCCCAGATGAACGCGAGAGGATCATTGCCAAGCTTCTTGCACTGCTGGCGATATATGATGACAGGGGTGTTTTTCTGCCGATTTGTGCGGGCTGCAAAAAAATCCGGGACAAACAAAATCACTGGCAACTGCCGGAAGTTTTCTTCAAAAACCATCTTGGCTTCGAATTTACGCACGGCATCTGTCCGGATTGCAGTCAAACTTTTTATGGGACACCCAAGGAATAGGCATCGGTGAGCTACAGTCTCACTGGTGCCCAATGGCCCTATTCATCCGCCAGTATGCTGTGCTTCTGAATGTGTGTTTCGATGAACGCCTCGCGCTCGGCCTGCCGTTTGTATTGCCATGTCTCGCGTGGCTTGTCCGCGTCGAACGGCGTCCCTCTGGTCGCTTCACGATAATCAAACGGACGAATCCAAATCGCGCCGAATGGGTCGCGGGTCACGTCCGCCAGCGTCGCAAGGCAGACTTGCTTGAAAATGGGATGCGCGGCTTGAAGCAACCGCTCGGCTGTGTGGTTGCGGCGCTCCGCGCTCTTGAACACCATGAGCACGCGAAACGGGAACTGCTTGTAATCGGCGCGGGGCGCGCCGTTGCGGACGGCAAAGCCGCCGGATTTGTAATAATCAAAATAGCAGCCGGCCTTGGCGACAAGAATATCCTGAACCTCGTTGGAACGATCCACCTCAAGAAAAAAGGTGCGCTCGAATTTGCTGCCATCCGCCTCTGTCTCGTGGATGAGAATGAAGCCGTCCGGCTTCACCGTAACCTCGGTGCCTTTGTGTCCGGGGCGATAGGCTTTGAATTCGTTCAACATCGGCCAGGTGCTGAATGCGGCGATGGTGCGTGATGGCGATGCTTTGATTGCCGAATGAAAAGCCGCCTTCACGTCCATCACCTCAAGCTCGTGGCGGATGGTGAGATCGCTGACGCGGGCACGCCGGTCCAGCGCCGGCAACGCGAACGACGGGTAATTTTGAAGGATGCCTTCGGCCTCAAGCTGCTTTATGCCGTTACGGGTTAAAAAGAGAACGGACGGCTGAAATGCGCGGCGCGGGCGTTCGCCGATGAATCCGCACGATTTGAGTTTTTGCAGGCGTTTGTTGGCCGCATCAATTTTGTTGTCGAAATACAGCGCCGTTGCGTGGGCGGTGGTCATCACGCGGGATTCAAAAAGGCCGCGCAAAAGCAAACGGTCACGATCTTGCACTTCCAAAGTTTCGGCGCGAATTTTCGAGGTCGCCATGCGGGCAATTATATCAAGATTTTCAGAAAATCCATGCCAGAGAATGTTGCATTGCATCAAAATTCGCAGCCCTTATCATTGGCGGGACACCGTGATAAGCTGAAATTGAGGGCAAAACTATGCTGCGCAAAATTCTTAAAATAAAAAACGTCGGGCGATTTGAGGACTGCAAATGGCGTTGCGGGTCTCAATTTGAATCCATGACTCTGATTTACGGGGAGAATAGCAGGGGCAAAAGCACCTTTTGCGACATTCTACGGTCTTGCCAGACGAACTCGCCAGAATTCATCCTCGGCAGAAAACGGCTCGGCTCAACTGGCGACTGTGAAGTAGAATTTCGCACTGACACGACAAACCCCAATTTTTCAAAAGGCACCTGGAGCGCAATACTTTCCTCGTTGGCGATTTTCGACACTACTTTCGTTCACCAGAATGTTTATGCCGGAGACAAAATTGACCATGATCACAAAAAGAATTTATATCGGGTGGTGGTAGGCGAAAAAGGAGTGACGCTTGCGCGCAAAGTGGACGAATTGGACGTGGCGGTGAGAGACGCTGGAAAGGACGTTGCTACAAAACGTTCAATCTTGGAAGCAAAACTGCCGACCGGAACCGACTTGAAAAGTTTTGTAAAGCTGGCGATTAATTCAGACATTGCAAACAAGATTCAGACAAAGACAGCGGCGCTAAAGTCTGCTGAAGACTCAATCAAAAATGCCGGCGAAATCAAATCAAAAGGTGTTCTGCAAGAAATCGCAGTGCCGACGTTTGCGAGTGATTTTGAATTACTGGTGGCGAAAAAACTTCCCAACGTCGCTGATGCCGCCGAGAAACAGTTACGCGCTCACCTTGCCACACATACCAAATTGGCAACAGAGTCATGGATTTCTCAAGGTGTCAGTTTCCAATTGGGTGAAATCTGTCCGTTCTGCGGGCAGGATACTTCAAAGAACGATTTGATTACCGCCTACAAAACATTTTTTGATGCCGCTTATACGAAATTCAAACAAGACCTGGCGTCCACGGAACAAACCGTGTCCAGCACCTTCAGTGATAAAGTCACCATCGCGGCACAAAAATCGGTCAGCAACAATGAAGTCCTTATTGAATTCTGGCAGAAGTTGGGTGTCGGGACCGAGTTCAAATTGCCTGATGCCGGGCGTCTCGCGGAAACCATCGGCGCTGTCCGTGAGGCTGCCGTTTCGCTTCTTAAATTGAAAATTGCGACCCCATTGGAAGCGGTGGAACTGCCAGACGAATTAAAGAAAGCACTGCAAGTGTTGCTGGAAATCCAAGCGGCCGTTCCTGAATACAATAAAATCGTCCGCGCTTTCAATGCCAAGATTACAGAATATAAAGCAAAGCTCGGCACAGTGGATGTGACGAAAATCAAAACCGAACTAGCTGGGTTGAAACTCGTCGAACTGCGAGGCGACAAGGACATTGTTCAAAAATTGGCGGATTACGCGACCGCAGAGGATGCCAAGAAAAAGTTTGAAAAGGATAAAAACGACGCCAAAGCAGCTTTAGACAAACACGATGAAACCACGCTTGCTATACACGAAAAACGCATCAATGAACTACTTGAAATGTTCAGCGCTGGGTTTCGGATTGGCGAGGTTCAACGGAGTGATGCTGGAGGCAAGCCCAGCTTCAATTACAAGCTGCTAATCAACAAAGTTCCGGTTGAAATTGGAAATGAAAAAACACCATTAAGCAGCCCGTCGTTTCGCAATACATTGAGCGCCGGGGATAAGAGCACTTTGGCTTTGGCGTTGTTTATCTCACAGATTGAAGCTGATTCACAGATTAAAGATAAAATAATAGTGTTTGATGATCCGTTCACAAGCCAAGACCGTTCGCGCCGAACGGCGACACAATCAATTGTTTGCAATCTAGCAAAGCAAGTGCAACAAGTCTTTGTCTTGTCACATGATCCTCAATTCCTGCGAGCGGTGTGGGATGGCTACAAAGGCGGTGGAAACGCCAAAACATTTCAATTTGCCCGTATGGGTAACAATACCACTATCGGTGAATGGGACATTGAAAGGGAGACAGCCGGTGAATATGTGAAAAAACACCGTGTTCTTTGGGACTACTTCCATCATTCGACCGGAGATACGCGCACGGTGGCGCAAACAATTCGGCCGGTTTTGGAAGAGTATTTACGGTTAAAATTACCTCAATCATTTGCCGATAATGAGTGGCTCGGAACCTTCATTGAAAAAATACGGAATGCACCTGACACCGAACCCGCCGCAGCCGCCAAGTGCATACTTCCTGACGTGGAATTCATTAACGAATACAGCAAGCGCTATCATCACAATTCAAATCCATCGGCAAGCACCGAAATTGTAGATGAAACTGAACTGGAAACCTACGTCAAAAAAACATTGGACGTGGTTGGGGGTTTTTAGACTCAAGATCGCCGTTAAAGGGGCGGTGCAACATGGATTGAAAGATGGCGTCCATGCTGGTTTACCTCGTTGGTTGATAAAGATATTTCTGGAAGCCTGCGAATACGCTGCTGATTTCATCAGGTTTGCCAAGATCGGCCACCGCGTCTTGAATCGAGTTGTGGTATTTGATCAGGAGCAACGGCTTCAACTTGTCCTGATTCAATTCCTCCACGCCGACATTGACGTAATGAGACAGCACAAAGTCCAGAAACGCCTGCTGTTTGCTGTTGAATTGGGAATTGATATGCACCCGCGCATGGTCAGCGCGCACTTCGCGTGTCACTGGCGGCAGGGCATAGGCCACATGGGCGAGCACGTCGAATAGATCGCTCTTCTCCGCATCAATGATTTTTTGCATCTCGGCAAGCTGATCGTGGCCGAAACCTTTTTCCGCCAGTCCCGCGAGCAACTTCGCCCGCGTGTCTGGCGTGCTCCAGAGCTTGCGCAATTCAGCTTCGCTCTGGAAAAAGTCCGGCAGCCTGCCAAACAGCATTTCCATGAACTGCTGCGCCGACATCGGCGTGCCATCGGGATGCCAGAACGTGGTGGCCATCATGTGCTGGATAGTGCGGGCCTTGCCGTCCGCCAGCTTCACTTTAATTTTCTTCGCACGCGGCGGCGGATCTATCTCACAGACACATGGAATTTCGCCACACACCGGGCAGGGCTTCGGTGGTGCCACTTCGCACACGCACGGATAACTTCCGCACTTCGGACACGGTTCCGGCTCGACCGGCTCGCCGTCCCATTCCGGGTCTTGGAAATGGTGATGAGCTTTTACGAAATCGTAAATGGTGAAGTAGTCTTTGCCGTCAAACAGCCGTGTGCCACGCCCGATGATCTGCTTGAACTCAATCATTGAGTTGATCGGACGCATTAGCACGATGTTGCGGATGTTGCGGGCATCCACGCCGGTAGAAAGCTTTTGCGATGTGGTGAGAATCGTCGGGATGGATTTTTCGTTGTCCTGAAAATCCCGCAAGTGCTGTTCGCCAAGTTCGCCGTCAGCGGCGGTCACACGCTGGCAATAGTTCGGGTCTTTGCTTGCCTTCAACTGATTGATGAGGTCGCGCACAAGCAAGGCGTGGGCTTGGTTGGCACAGAAAACCAGCGTCTTTTCGTTCTGGTTGATCTGCGACATAAAAATCTCGACGCGCTTCTTCTCGCGTTCGCGGATTTCGATGGTGCGGTTAAAATCCGGCTCGTCGTAAAGTTTGCCGGCCTCAATCTCACCCTCCACCACCTGGTCATCCGGCGTGAAAACGTAATAGTCAATTGTCGTTTGAATCTGCTTTACGCGAAACGGGGTCAAAAAGCCGTCGTTGATGCCTTCTTTAAGCGAATAGACATACACCGGCTCGCCGAAATAGCGGTAGGTGTCCACGTTGTCTTTGCGCTTGGGTGTGGCGGTGAGGCCAAGCTGCACGGCAGGCGAAAAATAATTCAGGATGTCGCGCCAGTTGCTTTCGTCGTTCGCGCCGCCGCGATGACACTCGTCAATGACGATGAAATCGAAGAAATCCGGTGGATACTCGCCAAAATAAGGTGACGGCTTGCCGTCCTTCGGCGGGCCACTCATGAAAGTCTGAAAGATTGTGAAGAACAAACTGCCGTTCTTTGGCACTTTGCCTTTCTTGCGGATGTCCTCCGGCGCGATCCGAACCAGCGCGTCTTCGGGAAAAGCAGAAAATGCGTTGTAAGCCTGATTTGCCAAAATATTGCGGTCGGCGAGAAAGAGGATGCGCGGACGGCGCATTGGCTGGCCGCTCAAATTCCAGCGGGCGTGAAAAAGTTTCCACGCGATCTGGAATGCGATGAACGTCTTGCCTGTGCCGGTGGCGAGCGTAAGCAGGATGCGCTGCCGCAGTTCGGCAATTGCCTTCATTACCTCGGTTACAGCGATGTCCTGATAATAGCGGCTGGGATGCGAGCCGCCCTTGTCCTCAAACGCGATGGCCGCGAAACGGTCGCGCCAGACGTCGGGCATGGCAAAAGTCATCGCCCAAAGTTCGTCCGGCGTGGGATAGGCGGCGATTTCACCTTCCGCGCCCGTCTGCATATCAATTTGGTAAATGCCCTGGCCGTTGGTGGCGTAGGTGTAGCGGACGGCAAGTTTGCCGGCGTAGTTCTTGGCCTGCGCCACGCCCTCGGTCAATGCTTCATCCCAAGCCTTGGCCTCGTTCACGGCCAGCTTGGTGTTGCGATATTCCAGAATGTAATCCGCCGTGAGTGGTTTGCCGCGCTTGCCGTGGCCTTCGATGCGGCCGGGCGCAATCGGATATTCGCGCCGGATGCGGCTGCCAGGAACGACGCCCCAGCCCGCCGCCTTCAAGGCTGGATCAATATGCTCGGCTCTGGTTTCGGCTTCATTCATGGATGATTAAAGATTACCAGTAAAAGCTTGGTGCAACAACGACTGCTTCAACGCCGCCAGCGCCGCCAGCTTCCGCTCGTAGAGACTCGCGAGACGTTGGGTTTCTTCCGACATGGCGTCCAAATTGTCGGCTATGGTTTTTTGTTCGGCCAACGGCGGAAGAAATAGTGGACAACTCAACACCTGATTCAATCGCAGGTTAGTTTGATTCTCGCCATTGTCAAAACTCAAGAAATGTCTGTTCCGATTGAGCTGATAAAACAGGAACTTGGTGTGGAATTTTGTTGATCGAATAAGACAAATCCGCTGATTCAAGGTGTAGGTATTTGCTTGTTCCACGAGGAAACACTTGGCAAACGCTTTGCCATTAGGAACATCGCTGAGAACCATCGCAATGTCGCCCGGCTGAAGCAGCAAGAGTGCATCATGCGATTTCTTGAAGACCTTGCCATCCGAGGAGATAAATTTTGAATTGATGACGATGAATTGGCCATCTTTGTTAATGCACTGCTCGTGGGCTTTGCCGTTTGCATATTCGCAAACCTCTCCCAATGGTTTCTCCACCCAGCCTGCATGTTTCCGTGAAAAAACGGAATGATGGAAACTTTCAAACAAGGTGCGGGCGTTTTGGAGATTCTTTTCGGCGCTGGCTTGGGCTTTGGCGATGTTATCAAACGCTCCGTTTAAGATTCTGACTATCCGCCGCTGATCGGGTAGCGGGGCGATTGGGATTTCAATGTTTCCTATAAGGGTCATGTTCAACCCGCGCCGGTCATTCCCGCTATCACCAGTCATCTGCCGAATTTCTTGATACCGACCATGAAGGTTGGCGTAAAGAAACTCTGGCAGTAATTTCTCCGGCTCGTTTGGATAGATGCTAACTAAGGACTGATTGCATGTAGCTCGCGTTCGCAATATCGCGACTGTTCCTTTCGTTTTGCCTTGTCCGTTAAGCGCAATCATCACGGAATTGGCCGGAAGCAGTTTTGCGTTTGAGTTTTTCATGCCCGCTTCAGTGATGCGGCCTTCGCAGTCAAAGATTTCCCCTTGGTGAATATCACCTGAAACCAACCACTTAATATTGCCATCGAAATATTCTGGCTTTACCTTGCTTGGTGTCCCACCTGTCATCAAGCTGCACACATCGCCAATTTTCTTTATTTGCCACCCATTTTTCATAGTAGCGTCTTGATATTTCCCAGCAACTCCGCGCTCTCGGCGTCGAGTGCGGCGATTTCTTCCATGATGGCCTCCGGGCTTCGGTGCGCGATTTCCTCGCCGCCGTCCGGGTTCTTCACGGACAAATCAAACGTCGTTTGGTCAATCGTTTTGGCATCTATGCTCCAGCTTTTGGGCGAGTCGGCAAAAGTTTTTTGCAGCTTCAAGAACTCGGCTAAATCGTCGTCGTTGAGCGGGTTGGTCTTGCCGAGATTGCGACCGGGGTCAAGTTGGTAGAACCAGATTTTGCGGGTCTTGCTGCCTTTCTCGAAGAAAAGAACAACGGTTTTTTGAGTTACTCCTTGAAAAGCGCCTGATGGCAAGTCGAGCACGGTATGGAGATTACAGCTTTCCAGAAGTAGTTTGCGCAGGCTCACGGAAGCGTTGTCAATGTTGGACAGGAAAGTATTTTTGATGACCACGCCACCGCGTCCACCGGCCTTGAGGATTTTGATGAAATGCTGAAGAAAAAGGGAGGCGGTCTCGCCAGTGCGAATGGGAAAATTCTGCTGCACTTCCGGCCGTTCACTGCCGCCAAAAGGCGGATTGGCCAGCACCACCTCATAGCGGTCTTTTTCCTGAATGTCGGCAAGGTTTTCGGTCAGCGTGTTCGTGTGGACGATGTTCGGTGCTTCAATGCCATGCAGAATCATATTCATGATGGCGATGACGTAGGCGAGCGACTTCTTTTCCTTGCCGTAAAACGTGCGCGTCTGGAGGGCGGCAAGGTCTTTGGTGGTGAGCTTGCCCTTGGACGTGAGATATACGAACGATTCGCACAAGAAACCCGCCGAACCGCATGCGCCGTCGTAAATTTTCTCGCCAATCTTCGGCTGCACGACCTCAATGATGGCGCGGATGAGCGGGCGCGGGGTGTAATACTCGCCGCCGTTGCGCCCGGCGTTGCCCATGTTTTTGATCTTGGCTTCGTAGAGGTGCGACAGCTCGTGCTTCTCGGTCTGCGAGCGGAAGCGCAGTTCGTCAACACCGTCAATAATCTCGCGCAGATTGTAGCCGCTCTGAATCTTGTTTTTGATTTCGCCGAAAATTTCGCCAATTTTGTATTCGATGGTGTCCGGCCCGCTGGCCCGCTCTTTGAAGCCGTGCAAACAGGGAAAAAGTTTTTGATTTACGAAATCGCGGAGATCGTCGCCAGTCAACGCGGCGTTGTGATCCAGCTTGCCGTCCTTGCCCTTGGGCGCTGCCCACGTCTCCCAGCGATACGGTTTGTCGAGGATGTAGGAATACTTTTTCCCGTCGAGCGCAGCTTCGGTGGCTTTGTCTTCTTCAAGGCCGGCGAGATATTTCAGGAAAAGCAGCCATGACGATTGCTCGGTGTAATCGAGTTCCGTGGTGCAACCCGCTTCCTTGCGGAGCACGTCGTCAATGTTTTTGAAAGTTTGTTCAAACATGAGAAATAAAAATAATGCGGCCCAATGGTGTGCCGCGATTATACAATGAAATTAGCCAACCGAGCAAGTGCGTCAGGAAATTCTCCGTCTGCTGGCAATCGGCTCCGTTGCGGCCGCGCGCATTGAACCGGCAATAATTTTTTGCTGCCGGTCCTCAATCTGCTTGTGCGCCTCGGCGCTCCGCAAAGCGAACGGCAGCTTTTCATACGAACGGGTTAAAAATGAAGCGGCCATTTCCTTTGACGTAGGCTTTTTATCTACAATGGGCGTCAGGATATTAAACGGCGAGCGCATCCCGACCAGCTTTGCCACGCCATGCCGTTGTTGCTGGTCTGACAACGCGACCATTGCGCGAAAAACTTGTTCCTCAAGGCTGCGATATTGAACGCTCGACAATTCCTGGCCGAAAATCGGTTTCAAAAATGGCACGGTGGATCTGCCGCGGCCTCCACCGCCCATGCTGGTGCGCGATGTGCCGCTGGAAGCGGCGGCTGAAATGTTCCAAAGATGAGCTTCCTGTTCGACTCCATCGTGGATGGCACCGCCCGCGCTGTCGGTGTCCGTCTGGCCGGTGAATTCGCCCACACCTTCGCTCCAGTTCACACTTTCGCTTTCAATGGTGCGCGTTTCCTCGACGTAATCCATCACCTTCCGGGAAAACAACTGCAACTTGATTTCGTCCGGGTTCATCACGCCCATGAACAATGAAAACGCCAGCGGTCGCAAATTTTCTTCGCCTTCAAGGCTGAAGACAATTTTGCTGCGGGCGTTGGCCATGATGGACTCATAGACCTGCGCGCCGTTTGCACCGGCATGAAGAATTTGCCGGGGAAACTGGTTGGCGAGCGTCAAGTGAAGTCCAAAGCCGCGCGCCTGATCCAAATTTTTGGCAATTGTCGGGGTAATAAAATTTTGAAATTCGTCAACATAGACATAGAAAGGCTTCATGTCGCCTTCCTCCGTGCCTTTGCCGCGTTCCTTGGCGGCGGTCCAAAGATCGCTCAAAAGCAGGGTGGCAAATAGCGATGCGTCTTCTTCCGACACCCGCGCGCCTTCGGTGGAAAGATTGGCAATGATGATTTGGCCTTCCTCAAGCGCCTTGCCGAGATCAAGCGATGCTCCATTTTGGCCGAACATGAGGCGGAGCTTTTCGGCGTCAAGGAAATTATAGAAGCGGTTGACCGTGCTAGAGAATTGGGTGTTAAAATCTTTGGGTGTTAGCAGATTGGAAAATTCCCAGCCTCGTTTAGCGGAATCTTTTGAAAGTTGTCCTGTTAGCTCACTACGGGCACGTTTATTTACGGAATCAATCAGGTATTTGACTTCATTCAGCGTCATTTTTTTCTCATAAACCGGCCACAGAACTTCTTTTGCCAACCTTGCGAAAAGTGGCGTGCCTTGGGTTCCGTCCGCACCCCATACATATGCCATTGCCTGCACGAAATTACTGATAACGACTGACGGTTCGGCAACGGTGCGCGGGCGCATGACATTGTAGCCAATCGTCCAGTCTTTTTGCCGCAAATCAATCGGGACAATGGGAACGTCTTTAAAATGTGGCTCGTTCCATGCAATCCAGTTGATAAGTGCATCGTAGAGGCCGCCGTGCGGGTCAATAATGAGTGCGCCGCATTTGCTCTTGTGCCATTGCTTGATGTCCTGCCGGACGAGGTGTTCCAGCATTTTGGTTTTTCCGGTGCCAGTGGAACCGCAGACGTATAAATGCGTAGAGCGCATTCTCGGTGTCATTTCGAGGGGGACACCTTTGCCGTCCACGATGCCGAGTTCCAGTTTGTTTCCAGGAAAGCGTCGCATAGCGAAGCGAGTTTAGCCGAAAAATGCTTGGATGTCCATGCCGCACGTTGCAAAAATAAAATCGAGCGCTACCATTGCTAAAATTATGGAACGTCCGCTGACCATCCGGGAAGAGGCCAACGCTCTGACCTGTTGCGCATTTCGCAACGGCTATATCGAAGACCTGCACGCCGGCAAACATTCAGTGCTTTTGGAAACGCCTGGCCTGTCGCGCATTACAGACGCTGAAATGAAAAAGCTGATGATCGGTGCCTCGGCAAAATTGGCGGAACTGCTGGCGATGAAAGAAAACGAGCCGCATGAATACTGGAGACAAATGCTTTTCTTTCACAAAAACTATTGCGGAAAATGGGAGAAATAGCGGTGCGAGTGGGATAACGGGGGAAAATAAAAAGAGGCGATGTCCTGAAAAGGAAATCGCCTCTGTGGTTCGGTGCCGGGGTCACT
>CZKV01000049.1_pt1 | contig 11626 bp, 12 predicted proteins | sample 1122411 | NCBI WGS metagenome assembly CZKV01 (sample SAMEA3539301, study PRJEB10725) | soil metagenome | biome: tundra; feature: field; material: soil | place: USA | collected 2010-05 | depth 0.15 m | reverse complement strand
AGACCAGCCCGGTTTATTGGGGCGAACCGGGCACGAACGGCCAGCACTCGTTCTACCAACTCATTCATCAGGGCACGCGGCTGATTCCGTGCGACTTCATCGCGTTCGGTCAGGCGCTCACGAAGCTGGGCCGGCATCACGATATTCTCATGGCGAATGTTTTTGCGCAGACCGAGGCGCTGGCTTTTGGCAAAACCGCTGAAGAAGTCAAAGCGGAAGGCACAGCGGATTCACTCGTGCCGCATCGCGTCTTTGAAGGCAATCGTCCATCGAACACAATTCTCGCGGAAAAATTGACGCCGGAAATGCTCGGCAAACTCGTCGCGCTTTACGAACACAGTGTCTTCAGCAGGGCGCGATTTGGAACATTGATTCGTTCGATCAATGGGGCGTTGAACTTGGAAAAGTTTTGGCGCAGCGCATTGTTCCCGAACTTGAAAGTAAAACTGTTCCGAAACTGAAACATGATAGTTCGACAAATAATTTGATCCGCCGTTATCGCAAATTGAAGTCGGCGAAATGAAAACTTTTGGCGGACATCATTTTCGGCGCGCGGTATCCTGCCATAGTCCACGGTCGGGTTTTATCTGGAACTGGAAGTGGCAGGTTCCAAATATATGAACCGAGACATTCCGAACCATCGGCCTTACTGGCGGCGGGCGCATCGTGACTGGCGTCTCTGGGCCATCGTGATTTTGATGCTGGCCGCCATGGTGGTTTATTTGATGACCGGCGACTTGCGCTGGAGGCTTCAAGCGCAGCCGCAGCAACCCATTTCCGCCCCGGCCGGCAACTGAAATTTAACCGCCGACTTACGCACCAACAAAAATTACTATGGACACACATATTCTAATCGCCACCGCGAAAGCTCTGGTCGCCGACGACAAAGGCCTGTTGGCCATGGACGAAAGCAACCCCACCTGCCACAAACGTTTTGCGAAGCTGGGCATTCCGCAGACTGTGGAAGCCAGGCGCGATTACAGGGAGTTGATAGTGACCACGCCGGGTCTTTGTGAGTGCATCAGTGGCGTGATCCTCTACGACGAGACCATCCGCCAGCAGAAAGAAGATGGCACTCCCTTTCTCAAAGTCCTCACTGATGCGGGAATCATTCCAGGCATCAAGGTGGATATTGGAGCTAAGGACTTGGCCGGGCATCCCGGTGAGAAAATCACCGAAGGTCTGGACGGATTGCGCGAGCGGTTCGAAGAATATTTTCAAATGGGCGCGCGTTTTGCCAAGTGGCGCGCGGTGATTGCCATCGGTGATGGCATTCCCAGCCGGAGTTGCATCGACGCCAACGCGCACGCGCTGGCGCGTTACGCTACGTTGTGCCAGGAAGCCGGACTGGTTCCGATTGTCGAGCCGGAAGTGCTGATGGAGGGCGAACATACTCTGGAGCAGTGCCGCAATGTCACAGAGGAAGTTCTGCGGAATGTTTTCATCCAGCTCAATTGCCAGCGCGTTCTGCTGGAAGGCATGATTCTCAAACCCAACATGGTTCTTCCGGGATTGGATTGCCCGAAGCAGGAGCCCGTGAATGAAGTTGCCGACGCCACGATGAACTGTCTCCTGCGAACCATTCCCGCCGCAGTGCCCGGAGTTGCCTTCTTGTCCGGTGGCCAGCCAAGCGAACTGGCCTCGGCTCGATTGAATGCGATGAATCTCCAGTTCAAGTCGCGAATGTCGTGGGAGTTGACCTTCTCATATTCCCGCGCCATTCAGCAACCGGCATTGGAGATTTGGCAAGGCAAGAAGGCCAACGTGAAAACGGCGCAGCAAGCACTTCTTCATCGCGCCAGGTGCAACCGCGCCGCGTGCCGTGGCGAATACACCGCCGCAATGGAAAGGACATGAGCATGACCAAGTCTCCCGGATTGGAGCTCCGTCATCACAGCACGGTCGGTTTGCTTGACCGGCTGGTGTGGAAAAATTGGTGGTGCGCGCCTCGTCAAATGAAGACCGGCGGCAGGGGCTCATTCAACTCATGCACCACGAACAACTCAAGCGGTTCGGTTCCGAACTCAGCCCGCTGCTTGAACAACTCAATAGTGCCGGGGAATAGATGGTGAAACAATGAGCCTGCCCAAAACCAATTCCAAGAGAACTGCTCCTGAAGGAAACAGGATACCAAGGGCAGAGCCTTCGCCGGTTGTGCTAACGATTGGCCATTCCACGCGCACACTTGAGGAATTCATCAGCCTGCTCAAGACACACAGTGTGACTCGCGTCGTAGATGTGCGGACGGTGCCGCGCTCCCGGCACAACCCGCAGTTTAATAAAGATTCACTGCCTGAAGAATTAAGGAAAGTCGGCTTGGGTTATGTTCATTTGCCGGGCCTCGGCGGCCTGCGCCATGCGAAGGGCGATTCGCTCAACCTGGGCTGGCGCAATGCTTCCTTTCGAGGTTATGCCGATTATATGCAGACGCCGGAATTTGAGGAGAGCCTCGACGAATTGATCCAGTTAGCGAAACAAGATCGGATTGCAATAATGTGCGCCGAAGCGGTGCCGTGGCGCTGTCATCGCTCGCTCATCGCCGACGCCTTGCTGGTTCGTGGAATCCGTGTCGAGGACATCATGAGTCCAACCAGCCGCATGGTTCACGCGCTTACCCCGTTCGCCAAAGTTCGCGGCACCACGATCACCTATCCAACCGAAGTTTCACGGGGCATTCCCAAAAAGCCGCCGGTAAAACGCTTGGGACCACGCCAATCAAAGCAATCTGATTCACACTAGAACCTGATTCCTTATGCAGGCATTCGACGAAGTCCATCAAGCCATCCATTATCCACCGGATCGCCGTTTTCGTGTCTGGATAAATCCCTGGTTCGTTTTTGCGTTTGCCGTTGTCGCTCTCGCTCCAGTCGCGATTGCGTGGGGACAATATCTGATCGCCGGGCTTCCAACGGAGACTTTCCTGCCGCCAATCAATCTGCAAAATCCTCCAACGCCGCATGGATTCCCCGCATGGCTGCGGTTGACTCATTTTGTGAATTTCTTTTTCCTGCTGCTGCTTGTCCGCAGCGGACTCTCCATTTTGATGGATCACCCACGACTTTATTGGAACCGTGACTGCACGCCGAATTCGGAGTGGATACGGTTCACGCCACTCAAAGTTCCTACGGACCGCTTGTGGACAGCGAAGGATGACGCCCGCTATATCTCCCCATTGGTGGCGTTGCCTGGATATCGGCACACCGTGGGGATGGCTCGCGCGTGGCATTTCCTCTCGGTTTACGGATTTCTTCTCAATGGTTTCATTTTTGTCACGCTGCTTTTCTTCACCGACCAATGGCGGCGCTTGGTTCCGACCTCATGGGAAATCGTTCCCGCTGCCTGGAAAGTTTTTGTCCATTATGCCACCTTTCATCTGCCAGCGGAACCCAATGGTTTCTATCAGTTCAATGCACTGCAACAGCTTTCATACTTCGCGGTCATTTTCGTCATGTGTCCGCTGTCCGCGTTGACCGGAATAGCGATGTCCCCGGCGGTTGATAATCGATTCCCGTTTTACCCAAAGCTCTTCGGGAGCAGGCAGGGCGCGCGATCCATCCATTTCATTCTGCTGATCGGTTACCTGTGCTTTCTGGCAGGGCATGTGGGAATGGTCGTCATCACTGGCTTTGCGAGAAACATGAACCACATCGTTACGGGGCATGATGACGGGCACCCCATCGGAATGATAGTCGGTCTCATCGCTATTGGCCTCGTCATGTTTTCCTGGGTCCTCTTTCACCTTATCGCATGGAAATATCCCCGCGCCATGCAGCATACGTATGAAGCCCTCGCCGGGCTGATTCACTGGAATGTGTTGAGCCGTCTCAAGCCCGATGAACGTTATACACAAAAGGACATTTCACCTTTCTTCTGGCCGAATGGAAAGCTGCCCGTTTCCACCGAATGGAAGCAACTCGCTGCAAATGGATTCCAGGATTATAAGTTAAAGATTGGCGGTTTGGTGGAAAACCCGATCGAGCTTACACTTGAGGAACTTCGGGCGCTCGGCAAGGAAGAATACATCTCCATGCACCATTGCATCCAGGGCTGGTCGGGAATCGCGCAATGGGGCGGGCTTCCGTTCAAGAGTTTGGTGGAGATCGTCAGGCCCAAGCCCGAAGCTAAAGTCGTGGCTTTTTATTCCTATGGCGAGGCATTATACGGTGGGGAATACTATGATACGCAATGCATAGAGACGGCGCTCAAGGCGAGATGTATGCTCGCGTATGAGATGAACCGGGTTCCGCTGCCTGAAGTCTATGGCGCTCCGCTGCGGCTGCGAGTTGAAAACCAACTCGGCTACAAAATGGTGAAGTGGATAGAGCGCATTGAATTCGTAGAAACGGAAAAGACTCTTGGCAAGGGAGCAGGAGGCAAAAACGAGGATGATGAATACTTTGACATCGTGCCCAACATTTGAGGTTATCGAACGTCAATCCATCCTCGGTGGACGACAAGGTCGTTGTCACATTTTTCGATTACGGAAGGATCTGCCATGAATCACATGACTCTGTATCCATTGAGATTCGAACCGATCTATCAATATCGGCTCACCGGATCGCTTCGACGTTTATTATGGGATGGCCGACTACCGTATCGGCGTAGCGCGACTCGACGTGCCGGAACGCCTGTCGTCGGAACTGAAAGCCTGAATTTTTATAAACGAAAAAAGTGATATGACATTACGAAACAACGAATCCTTTGGTCAATCGTCATGGCAAACTCCCGCGTTATTTCAACCGGATTTCGTTTTTTGCGGTCCAAGAGGGGTTGCTGGAGTTTCTCAGCGGACTTTTGACAAGAAAGGCATACTTGATCGCGTATAAGGTTTCAAAGAATGCGAGGATATTGTTTGTGGGCATCAATCCGCATCCAGGTTCGTATCGGCGGGGAGTTCCCTTTTCCAATAACAAGATGTTCTGGTATCTGCTTACCCGGGCCGGGCTGCTGGATGAAGTTGAAAGTGATCTCAAAAACGACAAATTGCTCAAGCACATCTATGAGAATAAATTCGTTCCGAAATACGCATTGAATTTTGTAAATCTGGTGGATCGACCCACAAAAGACGTGACAGAACTAAAAAAAGGTGAGGAGCGGGCGGGCATCAAACGCGCACTGGAAACGATTCAAACCCACAAACCCAAGATCGTTTGTTTCATCGGCAAGATCACACTCAACGTCTTTCGAGACAGTCGGGCATGCGACTATGGGTGGCAAGAGAACATCGGTAGTTCCAAGGTTTATCTTATGCATTTTCCAATCCGAGGTCCGGCGTCAGTCCGTGTCAGAGAGTTATGCGAAGTGAAACTAGCTAGTGACGAGTCTTGAATCCGCTACACCGCGCGATCGAACCTTGGGCTCAGGCCAATCACGGCCGCGTCATGCGCTCGGGGATGACCGTCTGATCGAACTCCGCCCCCGAGAGCAGCCCGAGCTTGAGCGTGGCTTCGCGCAGGCTAGTGCCGTCCTTGAGCGCGGTCTTGGCGATCTTCGCCGCGTTGTCGTAACCGATTTTCGGGTTTAGCGCCGTCACCAGCATCAGGCAATGTTTCACGTAATCCTCGATACGCTCGCGATTCGTTTCAATACCTTCCACGCAATACGCGGCGAATGACCGACAGGCGTCGGCCAGCAGCCGGACGGAATTGAGGAAGTTGAAAATCATCACCGGTTTGAAGACGTTCAACTCAAAGTTGCCCTGCGAACCGGCGATGCCAATGGTGGTGTCGTTTCCCATCACCTGCACGCAAACCATCGTCAATGCCTCGCACTGCGTCGGATTCACCTTGCCCGGCATCATGGAGTAACCAGGTTCGTTCTCTGGCAGCGTCAACTCGCCCAAGCCGCAGCGCGGGCCGGAGCCAAGCCAGCGGATGTCATTGGCGATCTTCATGAGCGAAACGGCCAGGGTCTTGAGCGCACCGCTGCCCATCACGAGTTCATCGTGCGCGGACAGCGCGGCAAACTTGTTCGGATGCGACGTGAAAGGTTGGCCAGTCAACTCGGCGATTTTTCTCGCGACGCGTTCAGCGAAGTCCGGGTGGGTGTTCAAGCCTGTGCCGACAGCGGTGCCACCGATGGCCAGCGCGCGCAGTCCAGGCAGCACATAGCGCAGACGCGCCAAATCCGCGCCGAGCAGCGAGACGTAGCCGAAGAATTCCTGTCCGAGCGTGAGCGGCGTGGCATCCTGCAAGTGGGTGCGACCGACCTTCACGATATCCGCGAACTCGGCGCGTTTGGCTTCGATGGCGGCGCGCAGATGCTCAACTTGCGGCAGGAGCGTCTGCTCCAATTCCGTCGCCGCCGCGATGGACATGGCGGTGGGGAAGGTGTCATTGGACGACTGCGACATATTCACGTCATCGTTGGGATGAACGGGTTTCTTGCTGCCGACCTGGCCACCGGCGATCTCGATGGCGCGGTTGGAAATCACTTCGTTGGCATTCATGTTCGTTTGCGTGCCGCTGCCCGTCTGCCAGATGCGAAGCGGGAAATGGTCGTCCAGCTTCCCCGAAATGACTTCGTCGGCGGCCTGCGCGATGAGCCGGCACTTTTCCTCGGAGAGCTTGCCGAGGTCGCGGTTCACCTGAGCGGCGGCCTTCTTGAGGATGCCGAAAGCGCGGATGAGTTCGCGCGGCGTCACGTCGCGGCCAATGTCAAAATGGATGAGGGAACGGGCGGTCTGCGTGCCGTAGTAACGGTCAACTGGCACTTCGATGGTGCCCATGCTGTCGGTTTCAGTGCGAGTGTTCATATTGGTTGAGTCGGGAATTCAGATGGTGGAAGCGGCCCTTCATTGTTTTGTTTCGTCCGAGAGACCAGTGATGATGCGCGCACCGCGTTTGTAGGTGAAGTAGGCGTAAGCCCACTGCAACAGCACCGCAAGCTTGTTGCGAAAACCGATGAGGAAAATCAGATGCACGCCCAGCCACGCCAGCCACGCCGGAAAACCGGAGAACTCGAACCGCCCCATCTTCGCCACCGCGGCGGAGCGGCCAATCGTCGCCATCGAACCTTTGTCCCGATACCGGAACGGCGGTCGTAGGTATTTCTCTCCCAGCTTGAGTTCGTGTTCAATCAGCCGCGCGACGTGTTTGGCCATTTGCATCGCGGCGGGAGAAACGCCGGGCACCGGCTTGCCGTCTTCTCCGAGCACCAGCGCCATGTCGCCGATGACGAACACTTCCGGGTGGCCGGGCACACTGAGGTCGGCATTCACCTTCACGCGACCTGCACGGTCCAATGCAACGCCCAGTTTTGGCGTCAACGGGGAAGCCGATACCCCGGCCGCCCAGATGATGTTTTCGGCAAAAATGGTTTCACCACCTTCCAAATCCACACGGCCTTGGCTGATGGAATTCACCTTGGTGTCCTTCCGCACTTCAACGCCCAGCGCCTTGAGCTGCCGCTCGGCGCTGGCGGAAAGCTCCGGTGAGTATTGCGGTAGCACGCGTGGGCCAGCTTCAATCATCACCACGCGCGCATGGGACGGGTCAATCCGCTTGAAGTCTCTTTGCAAAACGGTCCGTGTCAACTCGGCAAACGCCCCCGCCAGCTCGACTCCAGTCGGCCCACCGCCCACCAAGACTATGGTCATCCATCGGTCGTGCTCCGCCGGGTCAGTTGCGTTCTCCGCCTTTTCGAACGCGAGCAGAATGTGGCTGCGAATGCCCATCGCGTCGTCAAGCGACTTCAACCCGGGCGCAAACTGCTCCCATTCCGGGTGGCCGAAATAACTGGTGCAACCGCCGAGCGCGAGCACGAGGTAGTCGTATTTCAGCGTGCTTCCTTCGAGCCGCACCATTTTCGCTGCGAGGTCAAAGCCCGTGACATGGTCGAGCAGCACCGTGACGTTTGTCTGGTTGGAAAGAATGGAGCGGATCGGCTGCGCAATTTCCGGCGCGGAAAGACCGGCGGTGGCCACCTGATAAAGCAGCGGCTGGAACAGGTGGTGATTCTGCCGGTCAAAGAGCATGACACGAGCCCTGCGGTGATTGAACGTTTGGCAAAACGTCAGGCCTCCGAAACCTGCGCCCAAAACGACAATGAGAGGATTCTTGGTTTCCATCTTGGGACAATTTGAAGTGCGCTGTGAACAAAAGCAAATCTGCTTTGCGATAAAGCCAGATGAAGGATTATCGCAGTGGTCTGCGGTTTAATTCGTATTGTTAACATTGCCGTGGGCTCTGTTCTTCTTGCGCGCATCGTCTGGGGGCAGAGGAGCAGGGTTCGACGAGGATGAGACTTCATGGGGTGAACACCTTATATCTCGCATTCAGCCAGCCGGGTATCTTTTACCACAAGGTCTAAAATAAATATTATCCTAGTAATTTCTTATGAATATCAATTCAGCATCAGCCACACTGGGCATGACTCTTTTGGCAGTGGGACTCTTCTTCGCAGTCCCAGACGCAAACGCCGCAACGACGGTCTCCAAGACCGACCAAGACTTTATCCTCGCGGCTGCCCAAGGTGGCATGACCGAGGTGAAACTGGGCGAACTGGCTGCCCAGAACGGGAAGCGCGACGACGTCAAGGCATTCGGCCAAATGATGGTGAAGGACCATACAGCCATAAATAGCGACTTGAAAGCGCTGGCCGCGCAAAAGGGCGTGACCTTGCCCGATAGCCTGGATGCAAAACACCAGGGAATGGTGGATAAAATGACGGCCCTGACAGGTTCGGAATTCGACGATGCTTACATCGCCGCCATGATCAAAGCCCATCAACAGGATGCCAAGGCATTCAAAGCCGAATCTGCCGCGACGCAGGTCGCGGACATAAAAAGCTTCCTGGATAAATCCATTCCGGTTGTGGACGCACATTTGCAGCACATAACGGCCATGAAGAAATAGCGGTCCCTGGCATGATCAAGCCCTTGGTTGCGAACGCCATGCCGACAACTGCAAAATCAAAGGATAAGCGTTCCATCCAACGCGGATTCGAATCCAAAACCATGAAATACTTTCCAATCGTCATCTTAGGCGGGGGTGTGGTTGCGGGATACGCGGCAAAGGAGTTCGCCGCCCAAAGTGGCAAAAAAGGGGAACTGGCCATCATCACCGCCGAAAATGCGCTGCCCTATGAGCGCCCTCCTCTGTCGAAGGGTTTTCTAGCCAGCAAGGAAGAAGCCGGCGCCATTCAGATTTCTGATGCCGCTTTTTATCGCAAGCATGGCATCGCGGTTTTCCGCAACTTTCCGGTGGTGAAAGTGGACTTTCGGCGTCGTCGTCTCCAGAGCACTTCCGGCAAGGTCATTGGTTTTGAACAGTTGCTCATCGCCACGGGTTCGTCGGTTCGTCGGTTAAAGGTGCCTGGAGCCAGCCAATCCGAGGTCCTTTATCTACGGCAAATGCAGGATTCAAAGGCCATCCAAGCACAGATCAAACGAGGAAAGCAGGCCATGGTGATCGGATCAGGCTTTATTGGTATGGAGGTCGCCTCCGTTCTGGCAAGTCAAGGAGTGCGCACAACCATGGTGTTTCCAGACGATCGGGTTTGGAAACGGCTGTTCACGCCTCCGGTTTCAACTTTTTTTGAGCACCAGTTTGCGGGGCATGGCATCACCTTTATGAAAAGCGACAAGGTGGTTGCCTTGACGCACAAGAATCACGGGTGTCAGGTCATATTGGCATCGGGAAAGCAGGTGCCCACAGATTTTGTCGTGGCAGGAATCGGAGTGACCCCATCCGTGGCACTGTTTCACCGGACATCGCTGGACACGGACGACGGCATTACGGTTAATAAATTCCTTGAGACCAGTGTGCCGGGCGTATGGGCTGCTGGTGATATTGCCAATTACCCCGATCAGATTTTTCATCGCCGCATACGGGTGGAGCACTGGGACAACGCCGTGGAACAAGGACGGGTGGCGATGCGCAACATGATGGGAAAACTCCAGCCGTTTATCCATGTTCCCTATTTCTTCTCGGATGTTTTTGACCTCTCTTATGAATTTTGGGGCAATGCAGATGGCCACGACCAGGTCGTTTATCGCGGCAATATGAATCAAAAACAACTCAGCGTCTGGTGGCTTAAAAAACAAACCCTTTGCGCCGCGTTGATCATGAACCGCCCGGAGGAAGAACGAGTCGTCGCCCCTCGCTGGATTTTGCGTCGCCCACGCTTGGATCCTAAGGCGCTCCAAAACACCCGCAACCTCAAGTCGCTAGACACCACCTTCGGTTGCCAGAACCGATAATCAAATGAAAAATTTACGCGTGAACCATGAAAACAGAATTACCACAACGGGTTTTTGGCGAGCGGTCCTTGATACTGCCAAAGCCCCGCTCAAACCCAAAAAGACACCAGGAAGCGCAGCCAGCAAGATCAATTCTCCACCAACCATGCAGCCGGTTTCGGAGCGGTTCCCCGCGTTGGAGGAACAGGAAATCATTCTTACGCTTTTAGCTCCGAAAGCCAAGGAAGTGAAGGTAGCCGGCAATTTCAACGGCTGGCGCCCGGAGGCCACGCCGCTGAAAAACACCGGTGCCGGAGAATGGGTTGTTCGGTTGTCCCTCAGGTCCGGCCTGTATGAATATCGCTTCGTCGTGGATGGCTGTTGGAGTGAGGATCCCCAGGCAGCTCAACGCGCGGCCAACCCTTATGGTGGTTTCAATTCTGTTCTCCTGGTGCCACTGGTAGTCAGGACGTCGATTTTATGATTACGAAAATCACCCTGCCATTGCTGGCGGCGATGTTATCGGTCGCTTGCGTTCTGACCGGCTGTCAATCGCCAAAGGCCGGGTCCCCGTCCGGAAGCAGTGCGGCGCAAGCGACACGAAACAATAGCTACAGTTTGCTCCATCAACTGACAACCGTCAGAAGTGCCCCTGAACGTGAACACCGCCGAACTGTGCAACCTCGGACTGCCATCCATCAGTTATCAGTTTAATATTATGAGCAAAAAAACATTTACCCGAGATCAGGCAAAAACAATCGGCGAACAATTGGGCATCAACTGGGATAAGTTTGATCTTGAACAATTCCGCGCCGGCCTGGGTGTTGAATTGGAGCATGGCACCGTTAATCAAACGACCAACGTTACTGGCGATGACCCGCTGCTGACCGGCAAAATCGCATTGGCACACCTAACTGAATTCCCTGACTACTACACCCGGCTGGCAAAAATGGAAGCAGAGGCTAAAAGCTTCTGGGATTCAAAAAAAACATCGCACCATCAGCAACTGAGGAGACCATAACATGAACGCGATCACCACCAAAGACGGCACACAAATCTATTACAAGGACTGGGGCTTGGGTCAGCCCGTCGTATTCAGTCACGGGTGGCCGTTAAGTTCGGACAGTTGGGAGGCTCAAATGCTCTTCTTGGCGTCCAACGGTTATCGCTGCATCGCCCATGACCGTCGCGGCCACGCCAGGTCCGAGTGTGCGGCACACCGAGCGCGCAATCATCAGCTCTTCGTCCGTGCGAATGACGCGAACCGTGGCCCGGCTGGCGTCCGTGGAAATCGCCCCCGAGGTCTCCGCATTGTGCGGCTCATTCAGCATTTGAGGCCGGGTCTTGATGCCAATCCTGTTTTTTAATGTGCTTCGGGAATGGAAGCAAGGCTCTGGCATAAGTGATTAGTATTGTTTATTCAGGAATAACTAATATAAGGTAAAC
>CZKV01000004.1_pt1 | contig 11821 bp, 14 predicted proteins | sample 1122411 | NCBI WGS metagenome assembly CZKV01 (sample SAMEA3539301, study PRJEB10725) | soil metagenome | biome: tundra; feature: field; material: soil | place: USA | collected 2010-05 | depth 0.15 m | reverse complement strand
TAAACGCCACATCCAACGCCTGCGGCGAGACGAAGGGCTGCGGGTGCCTTTGATGGCCGCGTCGTGAATGGACAGATTTTCCATCCGGCAAATGAAGTCCAGCGTGTTGCCGCCGTGCTTGCACTCGCTGAAACAATTCCAGATGTTCTTTTCGGTATTCACGTGGAATTGTGTTTTGTTCGTGCCTTTGTGGATGGGGCATGGGCCGTTCAACGAGTGGCCGGTGCGTTTGAAGGTGTCGAGCAATTGATAATGCGACAACACCTGTTCCATGGTGATCCGGGAACGGATGTCCCGGAAATCAACGAAGGGTCTTTTGGACATGAGATACTCCTTTCAAGGTTCAAGGTGCGGTTCGGAAATCGAGCCGCGTTCAATGAATAATGATACCAGATACCATGCCTGCCAGGACTGGCCGGCTGGGGATAACTCAATCAAAAAACCCTTGTGTCTGGCCGTCGCGGAAAGTTTTCAAGCGCAACGAGAAGAAATCGGGTTGGCCCGACAAAGTTTTCGTGTCGGTGAAAAGGAAAAGTTCCCGGCCCTGCTTCAACTGCTGACAGGCCGCAATCATTCCATGCACCCGTTCTGAATTGGTTCGCGCTGGTGGACCAGGAGATTGTGCTGCTGCACGGATTCATCAAGAAGCAACAAAAGACGCCGCCGGACGAGCTTGAACTGGCGAAAAAACGTAAAAGACAATATCTCGTATGAGCAAAAAGAATCATCGTGGCAGTGACTTCCGGGATTTCCTGAACGAACAGGGCATTCTCGGCGAAGTCGAGGCTCGCGCACTGAAACAGGCGGTGAGCCTGCAATTGGATCAACTCTTGAAAAAGAGCGAACTGACCAAGACGGAAATGGCGGCACGGATGAAAACCAGCCGCGCGGCGGTGGACCGGCTGCTGGATGCGTCCAATTCCTCGGTCACACTGAACACGCTGGGCAAAGCCGCCCGCGCCCTTGGTCGCAAAGTGAAAATCGAACTGGTGCCGGCAGAATAAATCTCATCGTCATTTTCCGAGAATGGTGGCATCCAAAATCTCGAACCGCACGGCTTGAAAACGCCGGGGCAGCGCACACTGTTGCCAGCCATTGGCCAGATGGTGTTCCAGTTGCCGACGTTCGGTGGCGGAAAGTTTCTTGAATTTGACTTCCGACACCACCGCGCCCCCGTGTTCATCGCGAACGTAATCAAACTCCACGTTGGCTTCCCAATAACGTGCGGCGTCCGGATGCTGCTGCCGGCAGAAATCTTCAAATACGGTTGCGGCGTGATCGTGGATCAACTTCTCCCGTTCCGCCCGGTTGTAGGTCTGCCAGCGCGTCCGGTGTGGCGAATAGACTTGAAACCAGAACCGCAGCGCCGGGTCTTGAATGCGATAACGCGACTTTTTGGTCGAGCGCAGGCTTTCGCCAAACGGAATCTCCCGCGCCAGAATCGAGGCATCCAGCAGTTGTTGAAACGTGCGGCCCAGATTGGTCTGCGCCGTGCCGAGCCGGGCGGCGATCTCCGAAGGCTTCTCCGCCCTGCGCCCCACGGCCTCCAAAACCGACTGGGCGGTCATGCCGGCGATGTTCTCGTCCCGCAGGATGCGCAACGGTTCATCTTCCAGAAATGCCGACCGGCCAAAGAACAGTTCGTCCGCCAGATCCAGTGCCGACGCCTTCGGTTCAACGAACTCCCAGTATTTGGGAATGCCCCCGACCAGCGCAAAGCGCGTGAACGACTCCATGTCACCCGGCGCGATGCCGCACGCTTCGCAAAAGGCCCGGTAGCTCATGGGGGCAACATGAATCAGCTTGCGGGCGCGTTGATACAGCGGCGCGGCCCGGTTCAAGAAACAATCATTCATCGCGCTCGCGCTGGAACCGGCCAGCACCAGCGTGAAGGACTTGGGCCGCTGATGATCCAGCCAGCGTTGCAGCACGCTGGGCAGCGAGGGATCGGAGGCGGCCAGATAAGGAAACTCGTCCAGGCACAGGATAGAGTGGCCCTTCTGCAAACTGAACAACTCCAGCAGTTCCACCCAGTTCCTGGGGGTGATGTTCGTTTTCAACGCCGGCCCAATATCCCGCATCACCTGCTCGATCTGGATGGGCGCGGCGGCTTCAATCGCCTGGCTGTAAAGCCCGTTCCGGGGCTTGAGCCAGTGGGTCAGCAGCCGCGTCTTGCCGACCCGGCGGCGACCGAACACCACCAACAGCCCGCCGGATTTGGCGGCGGAATCCAGTTCCTTCAATTCCTCGGCCCGATTCGTAAACAGCAGTTCCATGCCGGGAACTTTGCATTATACATTATGCGTGTCAAACATTATGTATGAAGAACATCATGTCGCAAAGGAACGGGCTGCTTTTCCATGGTTCGCCGGGTGGCGGCTAGCCGCGCCGATGATTGCGCACAAACACGAACCGGCCTGCCGCAGAGGGGACATTTTTCAAACCCGCCGGCCACTGGTCATTCCACCCAAAAGCATTGCCGCAGTTTTTACAGGCAACGCTGATTGTCGCCATTTTGGGGGTTTAGTGTTTTCATAATACCCATTTTTGCACATGCCGGACACAACAAAAAGCCCCGGCCAAGAATGGTCGGGGTTGTTTTTTATTTGGGACAATCCTCCTTGAACTGAAGCGACAGTTCACCGGGTTTCGACGAGGAGATTTCCACGCGATGGCCCGGCCTGAACCCGGCCCGCTCCAGCCATAGCCCGCTCAATCGAATCCTCGGTTTGATTTTGCGATACGCAAAATCACCGATTGCCTCAATCTTCAGGTTGCGCGTTTGGGCGCTCACGCCATCACCTCCGCCGGTTTGGCCGGAATCGTGATTTTGGGGATGATGTTCTCCGCCAGATTCTCCGGCTTATGGCCGAGGATGAAGTCCGCCGCCTTCTGCGCCTGCGCCGCCGCATGGACGATGAGCGTCTTGTCCGACTGCAACTGTTTCAGCCAGCCTTCGAGATAGGCGGCCGAACTGTCAATCGTCCGGTCCACGATGCCGGCGTAGCCGCACAGAAACGCGCTGCCCATTTCAGCGATCAATTCCTCCTTGCCGTAAGGATCGGAACCATAACCATTCCGCTCCATGATGCTGGCACGTTTCAACCTCTGCTCATGCCCGGTCGAATGCACCAGCTCATGAAACAGCGTGGCGTGATAATGATCCTCCGACTCGAAACGAGCGTGGTCAGGCATATTCACCACATCGCTGACGGGCGAATATGACGCCATCGCCATGCCATGCTTGATGACCGGACGCTGTGGCATGTTGGCCACAATTTCCGCCGGCAAAGTCGCAATGAATGCCGAATCATCCGCCTTGGGGATGTTCTTCAAGCCCGTGCATTGCGACACGTTGAAGACGTGATATAGGCGCAGGAACGGAATTTTCCGATCCTCGCCAGACTCCTTGTCTTTCACTTTCATCGGTTTCCAGAACACGACCGGGCACGATTTTTCGCCCGGCTTGATCTGACCGCCCAGCAGGTTGGCCTGCCGGAGCGTGAGCCAGTGCGGTGATTCGTAGTTCATCGCCATGAGCAGGAACACGTTGATGCCGCGATACGGTTTCTGCGAGACGAGGTTGCGGGGCAACCCGGTCTTGACCTGCCACGGTTTGTGCCAGGGCACGGTGCCCTGCGTCAGCAGCGACACGATGCGTTCGGTGATGCGGTCATACGATTTGTTATTCATAATTTTTCTCCTATGTTGTTTTTGTTTGTGAATGAACCCTGTGGTTCCAAGGTGAAGCGTATGACCTCGCGCTATTTCGAGGGAGACGTGCGAACTTGCCAGAACCGGCAAAGAAAAAGACCGGTCATGCGCTGGGCATGACCGGCTGATTTGACGTTTACTCCGCCTTGAATTTCAGTTGTGACACCAGGCATTCGCCGGGGTCAACGTCATCACGCGGGCCGAGATAAACCGGCTGATACAACGCGAGACTGTCTCGGTAGGCGTAGAGGTAGCGCACCTCGACGATGGCGCCAACCGGCGGAATTTGATGATTGGCCGGGATGGCGACGTTGCCGCATGAAACCAAACTCCGTCCGTTGAACAGACTGATCTCCACGCTGCGCTTGGCGTTGATCTTGGCAACCACTGCCGACACTGTGGCGACGAACTTGAATTTCAACTGCGGCCCGCCACTATTTGGCTTGCCCGGCGTATAAGGTGCATCCAACCGTTTGAACACGATGCCTTCGCGGTTTTCCCGCCGCAACCGTTCCCACAGTTCGGTCTTCTGCACGGTCGTGAACGCCGTCTCGACCAGCCGGATATGAGGATGATTTGCGGTGGTCAGCAGCAGGTTCACCAACCGCACGAGCCGGATCCGATACGGCAGCGGCCGCAAGTTTTCGCCGTTTATTTCGAGCAGGTCGAAGGCGTGATAATTGTCGCCGATGGCTTCGCCATCCGGGATGAAGCTGCCACGCAGATGGCGGAGATCATTTACCACCGTCTGCGGCAGGCCGACGATAAATCCCTTTTTGTTGATGCCTTCGAGGTCATCGTCCTGTTTGCGAACCAGCAGATGTTTGCCGTCGAACTTTTCCTGCGCGCAATAATTGTCATCGCGCACCAACAATTCCACCTCGGCTTCCTCCACCGGATTCAGCAGTTGGGGCAAAATGCCCGACGCCTGCTTGTTGGTATGCTGATACGGCGTGCCGTCCGTGCCTTCGGTGTAACCCTTGACTTTCTTTTCCCCGACGAGTTTCGTGTAGATTTTCTTCGCGGCGGCATAATCCACCGGCGAAGACGTCTTTGTCCCGGTGGTCAAGGTGGCACCCCGCCGCCCGTAAGCGAAGTTGACGACGAACTGATTGCCCGCCGGTTCAATCGCGGCCTGATAGACTTTGTCGGATGAACCCTCGCGGTAATATAACGCGACGCGTTCGGTCGCTTCACTGACTGCATTCATGTTATTCCTTTCTGTTGGTTATTGTTTTGTGATGAACCTTTGAACCCAACCTGAAGCGTATGGCCGCAGACGGTTTTACGGGAGACGTGTGGAATTGCCAGAAATGGCAAAATGTAAAAAAAGGCGACCCGCTGGATCGCCTTGTGTTGCTGATCAATAATCATCGGGCATCAGCAACGTGGTCGCCGACCGGTCACTCTCTGTGATAATCCAGAAGGTCACGCCGCCTCCGCTGCGATAGCTGGACAGCAAACGTCGTCCGGCGTGAAGTGCCTGGTCGTTTTCCTGCCAGTCTTCCTCGCCCAGATCGCCCCAATCGCCCGCCTGATGACGTTGTAGTCCAAGCTGGATGTCGACGGGTGTGAGTTGCCCGAGCGCATTGGGCGTGATGACGACGTTGCCCAGCGCAAAGGTTTGAACGGCCATGATGAAACTCCTTTGGTTGATGGTTGAATTAAACCCTGTGAACCCAAGGTGAAGCGTATGCCACTGTGCCATTTCCAGGGAGACGTGTGAATTTGCCATGAACGGCATTGAGAAATGGCCGTCAGCATCCGGCCATCGGAAAAAATATGGAACTTGATATTTGGCAATATGATTGCAATATTTCAACCATGATTTTCCGCAAGCATTATTCTGACCGGGTTAAAAAGGCCTTAGGACGCAATCCCGTGGTCGCCCTGCTTGGCCCGCGCCAGTGCGGCAAGACCACGCTGGCCCGGCAGATGATTCCCGCCGGTCACCCGCAGTATTTTGATTTGGAAGATCCGGTGGTGGCCCGACTCATGGAAAACCCCATGACCGCATTGCAGGGATTGCGGGGATTGGTGGTGATTGACGAAGCGCAGCGTCAGCCCGGCCTGTTTCCCGTGTTGCGGGTGCTGGCCGACCGCGCGGAGCAACCGGCCACTTTCCTGATTCTGGGCAGTGCTTCGCCGGAACTCTCACGTCAGGCTGCCGAGTCGCTGGCGGGTCGCGTCGAAATTATCGAAATGCGCGGCTTTGATCTCAACGAACTGCCAAGCGGCGCACAGGAGTCGCTGTGGCAACGGGGCGGGTTTCCACGTTCCTATCTGGCTGCCGATGACGAAAGCAGCGTGGCTTGGCGCAAAAATTTCATCCGCACGTTTCTGGAACGCGACCTAGCCGCCCTGGGCTTCGGCCTTTCGCCGGCGCTCATGGGCCGGTTTTGGACCATGCTCGCCCATTACCATGCGCAGCTTTGGAACGGCAGCGAAATTGCCGCCTCACTGGGCATCGCCCCCAACACCGCCCGCGCTTATCTGGATGCGCTGGAACAAACCTACATGATCCGCCGTTTGTTGCCGTGGCAGGCCAATCTGGGCAAACGGCTCGTCAAAACTCCAAAAATTTATTTCCGCGATTCCGGCCTGTTCCACACGCTGTGCGGCATCCCATCTGCCGCCGAATTGCTGACCAACCCCAAACTCGGCGCCTCATGGGAAGGATTTGCCCTGGAAGAAATCATCCAAGCGCAACAACCCGACCAGACTTGGTTCTATGCCGTCCACAGCGGGTCGGAGCTGGATCTGCTGATGGAGGTCAACGGCAAGCGCATTGGCGTGGAATTCAAACGAGCGGATGCGCCCACCGCCACCCGATCGATGCATCTGGCGATTACGGACCTTGGATTGGATGATCTTTGGGTGATATATCCAGGCACCCGCGTTTACGCCTTGGACGACCGGATCAAAGTTCGTCCGCTCGCCGACTGCATCCACCCCCGGAAAACTTCTGGCCGTCTCAAATAAGCCGGAAGCGCAAATAAAAAAGGCGATTCAAAGAATCGCCTGTGAACTAACGCCGGGCTTTGCGGTTAAGCACGGTCACTTCGGAATCCGGTGAGATGTAAAACCGCCTGGGCGGGGGTTGGAACCGCACCGGCTTGTCGAACCGGGTTTTGAACTCCCGCACCGGCAGACTCATGATGACGACCGCTGAACTGTAGTTGACCCGCAGGACGCGGCAGAGACGCTCGTTGAACTTGAAGACATCGCCGGCGCGCAATTTGAACGGATACGCCGACAGTTCCCAGATGATGCCGAATTCCTCTTGATTGGGGTCGCGCGCGCCATTTTTCCCGTTCGGTGAAGGATGTTTTTTCATAAGCCAAAATCCTCCATCGTGGCCGCAATGCCGTCCTCGTCGTCGCCCAACAACTCGACGATGCCGGCTTTCATGGCAGCCTGGTCGGGATCGGGCTTCGCGTCCTTGGGACACGCCGGACAGCGCAGCACATTGAGGATCGAGCCGCCAAACTCATAACCGACGGCCTTGAACTTCTCGCGGTAACGGTCGAGCAGTTTGACTTGCGGCGACAACTGCGTCCACGCTTTCGCTTCGGCGTGGGACAGGTCGGTTTCGTAAATGGCGTCGTGCCGCAGGTGATAAATATCCCACGGCTCGCCATAGGTGGTGCAATGAACATCCATGATGAATCTCCTTTCTGGTGTGTGGTTTTAATTTTTGAATCCACCGTGAAGCATAGGACACGGCGGCAAATCAAGGGAGACGTGTGAACCTGCCAGAAGCGGCAATAAAAAAGCCTCTCCCGAAAATCGAAAGAGGCGGTGAACTAAACACCAACTTCTGTTTTTCAATTGGCAGCACTCACGTCACGCCCTCCAGCAATGGCTCGCGTTCCCACAGGGATTGCAACACGCGTTCAATGTCTTCGCTGGTCAGGATCCATTCGCGATGCGGCAGTTCGGCAATCACCGCCCATTTGAAGCGTTGATACCAATTCAACGCCCGTTCGGTATTCGCGCAATGGTCGGCCAGAATCGCCAGCGCCAGTTGCGCCGGGCCGCTGCCGCAGTAACCCCACTCAAACCCGGTCGGACTGTGATTCCACAAGTCCAGCCGGGGATTGAGTCGGCGTCCATCCACGGTGACGATGACGGCATAGCCCTCACGCCGACCGGAATAGTGTTTCACAGGACGCCCTCCATGAGTTGCTGCACTTCCTCGGCGGTCAGGTGTTCCGGTTCCATGTCGGGTTGACTGAACTGATGCACCCGGACGAAACAGAACTTGGACAGGCGGCACGCGATGTCTTCGCGCCCGGCCTGCCCCGCCTCGTTCTCGTCGAGCATGACGATGACGTGACTCCGGCTGTTGGTATGCTGGCGGATCAACTGCTCCTGCGCGGCTGACATCGTGCTGCCCATGAGGGCAACCACTTTGCGGCAACCGTGCTGGTGCAACTTCATGGCATCGAAGAATCCTTCGACAATGATCAACGGCATATCGGCCGGCTCTTTGATGGCGCGGTCAATGTTGAACAACTCCTGCGATTTTCGGAATCCCGGCGGCAGCTTGTATTTGGGCGTGTCCTCGCCGGGTTCACCGGGGAACCGTCCCGCATACGCCACGACCTCGCCTTTTGCGTTGTGTATTGGGATGGCGATGCGGTCGGCCATCATGCCCTTGGAACAAAAGCCGATGCCGAAATCCACGATGGTTTCCGGCGTCAAGCCGCGTTGCTCCATCAGATACGGATGCTGGCGCTCCAGCTTATCGAGCCGAAATTTGAGCGGCGTATTCGGCGCGCTGATTTCCGGTGCCGATGCTGGTGTGGGCTTCGGCGGCGATGCCGGTTTGGCTGCCGCTTTCGGTGCCGGCGCCGGGGCGCGAGTTTCAGATGATTCATCCTTGCCGTTACTGGCGGCCATGGCTTCGGGATCAAGGTTGAACCATTCAATGGCCTTCAACGCCGCCGCATGGATGCTCACATTCTCCATCTCCGCGATGAAGTCGAGGACATTGCCCCCGTGTTTGCACTCGCTGAAACAGTTCCAGATATTCTTGCTGAGGCTCACCCGGAACTGGGTCGGGTTGCTGCCCTTGTGGATGGGGCACGGGCCATTGAGGCTGTCCGTGCCGCGTTTGAATTTTTCGAGCAGGCCATAATGTTGCAAGACCTGCTCCATGGTGATGGCCGACTTGACGGCCCGGAAGTCAACGAACTGTGATTTTGGCATAATGATACTCCTGTGTTTGTGATTGTGATGAACGTGGACATCCCGGAAGTGGGTCTGTCACTGGCCACGCTAACGCCCGGCGGCAAAAATCAGGAGACGTGCGAACTTGCCAAATCCGGCAAGTCCACGAGGGCGGACAAGACGGCGGCTTTGCCGCATTGCCAGACGGCGGAGAGCAAATCTTTCTGCAAAACAGATTCGTCGGCAAAGAGAAACAGCCCGTGACCGCGCTGCAACCGCGAGCAGGCGTCCAGCAATGATTTCACCCGCGCCGCGCTGGTGGTGACGGTCAACACGCGGAAACGCGGGATGCCCAGATGCCGCTGGTGAACCTTGTTGGTCCAGGTCGCTTCGTAGGCGAGCAGCTTCCGGTAGAACGAGGTCTGCGACAGTTTCTGTCGAACGACCGGCATGGTGCCCCGGTCGGCTTCGAGGAAATAATACACGCGCTGCACTTGGGCGTTTTGATCTGCGTATTCCAAGGCGAACACGTGGTCGGGAATGACTCCGAGCTTGGTGCCATCGCGGATTTTCACCCGCCAATGCAACGGCGCTTCGAGGGGCAGATTCAATTCATCCTCATGCAACAACCGGATGCCATGCTGCCGGCAGGCGAGTTCAAGTGACACCATAACGTCGGAAACCAACAACGCGTGCGCCAGATACATCCGTCCGATGCCGCGATTCTTTTCGCCCCACGCCGCCGGATTGAGTTGAAGCAGTGAACCACTTTTATTTCCTAACCCGTAGGCGATGGCTTTGGAACCGTCGCGTTCGTAGTATTGAAGCTGGGCGCGCGGGCGTTCCAAGTAGCCGTGATGAAACAGCCATTGCAACCGGCGGGATAAATTCTGTGCGCTGCCGTCAATCAGGGCGATGATTTGGTGGGAACGTAAAAACCGATGCCGGTGGACGAGCCGGAGAAGGTCATGGTCGCGCTCCGTCAACTGAATGGGCGCAAACGTGGCGACGCGCTGGAAACGTGGCAGTCGGGACATCCGGCCAGCATGAAGGCAACATCAGTAAATCAAACGACGTGCGGATTTGTCTATTCTGGCAAGTTGGCATCCGGGAACGGCTGATGATTCAGCCAGCGCCGCAACTTCGCCTCAATTTTCGCCCGTGACATGGCAAACCGCTCGCGTGACAACGCGATGAGTTTGTCCCGTCGGCCAACTCGGTTTTCCATCGGCGGCAACATCTTCGCCCGGAACGGTTCGCGGTTGGCACCGCCCACCAACAATTTCACCACGGCCTCATATTGGTTCAAGTCGGCCAACGCGGTGGCCGGAATGGTTTTGCCAAATTCCTTGGTCATCACTTCCGCATCGGTGTAGCCGATGCGGAAAGCAACCAGCGTCCCGACGTTTCCGAACACGGCCTGCCGGATCGGTTCGGAAAGCTGGTCAATGTATTGGTGCGACAACGTGAGACAGAGCCGATATTTTCTCGCCTCCGCCAGAATCGAGGCAAACGCGTCCGTCGAGAAATTCTGAAACTCGTCAATGAACAGGTAAAAATCCCGGCGTTCAGATTCCGGCCGGTTGGCGCGCGCCATCGCGCCCAACTGAAACTGCGTCACCAAGAGTGAACCGAGCAAGTTCGCCTTGTCGTGGCCAAGCTGTCCCTTGGACAGATTGGCGATGAACAATCGTCCGTTATCCATCACGAACGGGAGATCCACTTTCTTTTTCACCTGGCCCAAAATATTGCGCACCACGGGATTCAATAGGAACTGGCCGATTTTATTTTGAATCGGCGCAATCGCCTCGCGTTTGAAACGCTCGTCGTAGTTCGCATATTCCTCCGCCCAAAACGCGCGGATGAACGGGTCTTTGACCTGCTGGATCACTTTTGCCCGGTAGTGGTCATCGGTAAGCAGGCGGTTCACGCCGAGCAAGGTTTGGTTCCGGCACTCCAACAACGCGGACGCCGCGTTGTAGAGAATGTATTCGAGTCGCGGTCCCCACGAATCACGCCAGATGCCCTTGAATGCCGCCACAATGCCCGAGGCGACGAGGTGACGGTCATCGGGGGCTACGGAGCCGATGACATTCAATCCGATGGGAAATTCCAAGTCGCCCGGATTGAAATAGACCAAGTGGTCGGCCCGCTTGGGTGGGATGTGATTCAACAGTTCCTCGGCGAGATCGCCGTGCGGGTCAATCACCCCGACGCCATGCCCCAGCGCGATGTGCTGCAAAATCAAATTTCGCAGCAAGGTGGTCTTTCCAGTTCCGGTTTTACCGATGATGTAGAGATGCTGCCGCTCATCCACGGCGGCAATGCCAAAGGGCTGGGGATCGCCCCAGCCTTGTTCCTCGCCGATGATGATGTGGGGTGATTCGTTGTTCATGGTGCCAAAACCAGCCGCCACTCCATGAACGTCCCGGTTGTGGTGGACGTAGTGACGCCGGCAGCGGTGCTTGGGGCACGCCGGCGAGATAATGGCGGCTGGTTTTGAAACCCGAACGGGCTGCAAGTTTACCATGCGTGCCGCAAATCGGACGCGCCGGTTGGCGCGGCCAAATAAAAAAGCGCCCAGTCGGGCGACGCATTCTCTCTGCTAGTTGCAAAACGTAGTGTCTTGACCAGTCTGGTCGTGACACTCGTTGCACCCGTAGTCCTTTATCCACGCTTCGGCGTGAACCGGTCGCGTGGGCGAAATCGTGGTTGGGTGATAACCCTCATCCTAAAACCCGTCCCCCAACGTGTCGGCGATTCCGGCCGACTTATCGCTTTTTGGTAAAGGACAACGGCTAGGTGTCATTTACCCGGATAGCCCGCAGGGAGAAAGCGATAAGTCGGGCGGTAGCGCGACGACACGTTGGGGAGCTAGTGGTGCGGCGGTTAAGCCGTGGAATTGAATAGTGACGGGCAGCTTGCCCCTACA
>CZKV01000075.1_pt1 | contig 11962 bp, 13 predicted proteins | sample 1122411 | NCBI WGS metagenome assembly CZKV01 (sample SAMEA3539301, study PRJEB10725) | soil metagenome | biome: tundra; feature: field; material: soil | place: USA | collected 2010-05 | depth 0.15 m | reverse complement strand
GAAGCCGCATTCCGGACAGAATTTTGCGCCGTGAGTTTCGGCGCTGCATTTGGGGCAGACCAGTTGCCGGTCGCGTTTGACATCAAGCTTGGCTCCGCGCGACTTGCCTTCGGCCTACCGGTCAATCCAGACCATCCGCTGCCCGGTAGTCAAACCCATGTGAAAAAATCCCACGCGACAAGGTCTGGCCAGCCGCTGCGAGTTGGGACAACTCGCGCTCCGGCCAAATTGGGACACTGCCAAGCTTCAAAGAAACGTCACGGTTCTTCAAAGAAGTGTCATACTTCTTTGAAGATCTGCGACCGGTCTTTGAAGAAATGTCACGGTTCTTTGAAGATCCGTGACCGATCTTTGAAGAGATGGCGCAGTTCTTTGAAGATCCATGACCGATCTTTGTAGAAATGTCACACTTCTTTGAAGATCTGTGACCGACCTTGGAAGTAAGACGACAAATTAAGCCAGTATGGCGAAAAGTGTCCAAACAACGAGATGCACCATGTCTCGCAACGGGACAATGGCTATGCGGGTATGGTTTGCGCCGGAAGACCTCAAGAGCGGAAGGAAACTTCACGAGCAGCTTTTTGAAGCCATCCAAATTCATGACCGTCTGCTAGTGGTGCTTTCGGAGCGCAGCATCCAAAGCGAATGGGTGATGACCGAAATCCGCAAAGCCCGCGAGGCGGAGAAAAAGGAAAGCCGCCGCAAGCTGTTTCCCATCCGGCTGACCGATTTTGAAACCTTGCGCGACTGGACTTGTTTTGATGCCGACACCGGCAAGGATTTGGCGGTGGAAGTGCGCGAGTATTTCATTCCCGACTTTTCCAATTGGAGAAACCATGATGCCTTTGAATCCGCCTTCGCCCGCTTGAAAAAAGACCTGGAGGCTGAAAATTCAAAAAAACCATGAACCAGCTTTCCGGCCTGCTGGAGACGGATGCCATTGCGCTGCATTGCGACGAGCAGTATCAGCCTTGCGGCTGGACGGCTCCCCTTGCGCGGGTGGTGGATTTGAAGACGTTTCAATATCAGACAGCCACCATGCCCTTGTAGGAGCCGAGGTGACGAGGCTCAAATTAAAAGGAGATTAGAGACTCCTCACGTCGTCTCCTACAGCTTCGCTCGCCGCATCTGGAACTGGCGCTCAAGCAGGAGGTGTTTGACGAGGGCAATTGCGCGCGGCGTTACTGGCAGTTGTATTTTCCCGCCATCGGAACATCCAATTAACTCTCACTTGGAAATCCCTTCGGCGTTGATGTAGGCAACGCCAACCAGAAACTAAAAACCCAAAAAATCATGAATCGTAAATTATAAATTCCCCTGAGGCAGTTGTTGAAACCACTTCAACCGCGTGGCATGCATCTTTCGCCAGTTGAACAGCACAATCGCGCGGGCCTGCTGCTCAGGCGTGAATTCAGAAAACCCCTTGTCGTCACCCCAGCCGTTCGTCAGCGAAACCGCCGCCTGATAATTCCGCACGCCAAAATCAATCCATGGCCACTTCGAAAGCGGCCACCAGCATACCGACCAGAGCACGTTGCGATAATTCGGGAAAATGCCGTAAGACCAGTTGAGCGGCCGGCACCAACTGTCCTGATACGTCCCGTGCGACACCAGCGCGCAGGGCACATCGCCAAACGAACCGAGATCGTCCGAACTCAACATCGCAATCCGCGTGTGATGCCGGCGATTGTATTCGTTGAACAAGGCGGTGATGTCGCGAACAAACCGCATCATTTCGCGATCGGCATAGCCGGGCCACGCGTCCGTGCCCAACTGCCCGCAATGCATGTGAAAGGTTTCGTCCCAGACCATGGCGTCCACATCCGGCCCGAACTCCTCCAGCATGGCTTTGGCATAGTTCATGTAAAAAGCGCGCACGTTCGGATTGAGCGGATTTTGAAAGTAACTCTTTCCTTTCGAATCCGGTCCCTGCCATCCACCATAGCGCAGCACGCGATCCGGGGAAAAATCCGGCAGGCCGTCGCCCGCGTTGAGGCCGTCGGCGAAATAAATCCCAACTCGAAATCCGCGCGAGCGCGCGTATCGCAGGCGTTGATGCTCTTCGGCGAGCGACATTTTTCTTGGTTTGGAGTTGCCGAATCCCGATTGGACTTTTGTCCCGCCAATCATCGTAGTTCGCTGTTTCGAGACGTTGTCGTAGTTTGAAAATGACGTCCATTCCTTGTCGAACTTGCCCGTTTTGGAATCAAAACAATAACGGCCGAGGAAATCATAACAGCCATGCAGGCAAAGGAACGCCTGCCGCCGGTCTTCCCTGGAAAACGCTGACGAAAGCGCGTCAATGTCATTGAACCACCCCTGCCCTCCGTCGCTGAGATAATCGAAATCCACCAGCGCAATGTCGTGCAGCCAAGCCGGACCCGGCTCAACATCTGACAAGAGGATTCGAAAAAACGCGGCGAGCGAATCATCGGCCGAACCTTTATGAACCGCGACGGCAATCGTCCGCTTTTCGCAACCGTTTTCCAGACCTCCCTTCGCCGGATAAGTCCACTCAATGGCGCCGGAGCGGAACCGGGTCGAGAAGTAAGGATCTGTCGCAATCAGGAGGCGGTTGTTCTTATCGGCAGGCATGCTAATCATGGGAATGGCGAGCGCCACACCATCGCCCGGAAGCTTGCCGGCCAGCCGATAAATGGCCGCTTCATTTGTGCCTAACTCCGCGCCGGTGCCATTGACCAGCGGCAGCCACATATTGGCGGGAAGCGGCCCTGGACAGCTTTGGAGTGACACCGTCAGATCAGAGGCCAGCTTCGCATTGCCGTGGATTTCCACGTTGCGAAGCCACACGAGAGTTCCGTGATTTTTGGCAAAGGAATGGTGAATCGTCACCGTCAACTCCGGCACTCCCGGCCACCGGTAAGTGAAGCTCAATTGGCCGGCGGCGTTTGAAATCTGCGGGGATTCGAGCGGAAGGCTTATGTCATTACAACGAACTTTCCCGGCGAAGGCGCGTGGAGAATTTGTCACTGAATTAAACTGTCCGGTCCAGCCAACGAGGACGCCGTTGGTATTGAACGTCAGCCGGGAACTGCCGGAACTTAAAACGAAGTCAGACGCCCGCACGCCGCAAACAGCCGATGCGAACAAAAGAATGGCGAGACAACTCCTGAACCCCGTCAAGACGCGGAGGGGCATTGATTTCATCTTTGTAAAAGAACGATTCACTCTAATGAAGTCAAGCCAGCGATTCTGCCATCACCGATTCAAACTGTCTATAAAGCAAGAATACACAGGCTCGATTTTCGGGACAGCAGGATTAATTTTCTTTTGCGCTGGCGGAAGACAGGCGTAGTATCGCGAACAGACAACCAAACAAGCCGGCTCACTTGACGGCTTCAAATCGGAATCGGGATATGAAAGATTACATTTTTAAAAACAAACCGGAACCGGCATCAAATGAAGTGGTCTGGGCCTTCGACTTGGGCAAAGGCTCCATCGGCGAGGCGGTGCGGTGCGGCAACGAATTTCTGCACAAGGCATCCCTGCCCTGGCGCGACGACTCGTCTCGCCATAGCGCAGCGACAGCGGAAGTGAAACGAAGGCGGCTCATCCCGGCGGAATTTGCCGAAACCAAAACCGCCGCCGGTCGTCGCCAGATGTGGCGCACGCGGCAGGCGCACAAGGCGCGCGAGCATTGGCTGGCCGTTGAACACCAAATTTGATGTTGCTCGTTTATGGAGTTTGAAGTAGTTTTCTATGAAACTGTGAACGGCCATTCGCCCGTGCGGGAGTTTCTGTTGGAACTCAAGGCCAGCGATCGCGACGATTTTGCGGCGGTGGCGGCGGGACTGGAAAAACTGCGCAACCGCCAGTATCACCGCGAGCCGCTGACCAAGGCGCTGGGCGACGGCCTGTTTGAACTGCGCCATGTCGGCAAGTTGAACACACGCGTGCTGTGGTTTTTTGTGAAAGGCCGGCGCATCATTGCCGTTCATGGCATTCGCAACAAAGGCCAGGCCATCCCGGCCCGCGACCTCGACACTGCGGAGAAACGGATGCGCGACTGGCAGGAAAGAAATGATTTATGAGCAAAACGAACTTTGACCTCTTTTTGGAAGAACAGCTCAAAGACCCCGACTTTGCCGCGCGGTTCAAACGCGCGGGCGAGGCATGGGACGTGGCCTTGCAACTTACGGCGCTGCGCGAAAAAGCCGGCCTTTCCCAAAAAGACCTCGCGCGCAAGCTCCACACCTCCCAGCAGCAGATCAGCCGGCTGGAATCGCCGGCCTACGAAGGCCACTCCTTGAGCATGTTGCGCCGCGTGGCGGAAGTCCTCGGCGTCACCGTCCGGGTCACCCTCGCGCCGAAGGGAACCTCCGAACCCATGATTCTGTCGGAAGCCAAAATTCCTTACCGCACCGGCAGAAAATCATGAACTCTGAAACCATTTGGGCCTTTGACCTCGCCAACCCGCCGTTCAACATGAGCGATTGGGGCGGCGAAAACCTGCGGCAGGACGTGCCACCTGCTGTAGTGTATGCTGTCCGTGAAAGCCAACCCCAAAGAAGACTAAGCGATGAATGCGAAATCAGATTTGTCGCCGATTAAGCAGATACCCATCATCGAGGTGGCGAAAAGACTCGGCATTCAGGTTCGTGGAACGAAGGCAATGTGCTTCATGGGGCATGACAAAGCATCGCCAAGTCTGTCGTTTCACAAGAAATGGAACTCTTGGAAATGCTTTGGTGCTTGTGGCAAAGGTGGGGACAACATTGCATTGGTGAGGGAGAAGGAAGGGCTGGATTTCAAAGGTGCTCTTGATTGGTTCGCGCGTAACTTTGCCGTTGATGTCTCTCGGCCATATCGCGGTCAGTCGCGTCGAAGTCGCCTGGCAAGAGCCAAGAAGCCTGTCGTAGTTCAAACAGAGATACCGGAACAACAGGAGTTTGCCGCCGACCCTGAGCTTTATGAATGGCTGATTGGCAAGTGCGCCTCGGTTTCCAACCCAACCGGAGTCAACTACCTGGATACGCACGCCATCTCGCAGGAATGCGCTACGCGTTTCAACATTCGGGAACTACGCGACCCAGTGCGTGCGTTTCGCAAGCTCCTCGAAAAGTGGGGCGAGCAGCGCGTTTACCGCAGCGGGGTTGCTTGGGGAAGCGATGGGCGTCCATTGCGCCTAGTTTGGAGTTCATACGCACTCCTATTTCCATTCTACGCAGAAGGAGTTGTCACCTACATTCAAGCACGCATGTTTCAGGGCGACCGTAAATTTCTAAATCCCCGAGGTATTGCCTTACCGATGTTCAATGTGGACAAACTTCGCGAACTGAAACCTGGACGCTTGGTGCATCTTTGCGAAGGTGTTCCTGACGCCGTCGCACTAGAGTCGCAAGGTTTAACGGCAGTGGGCATTTTGGGAGCAAACTCTTTTCGTGCTGAGTGGGTTGATCGTTTTCTAAAGTTCAAGGTGGTCGTTCTCGGTGACGGCGATCCTGCTGGGGCAAAGTTTGCGACGGCCATTTCCACGTTCTTCATGGAACGTGGCAAGGCGGTTCAGTGTAAAACCCTACCCAAAGGCAAGGACGTTGCGGACGTGCTCACGCAGGCTAGGAGGTCCAAATGAGCTTTCTTGAAGATGTCACAGACCAACTGAATCTACGTTGGGCTTGGGAGAAAGTGCGACGCGCTTCAACGCCGGGAGATGTCTGGATTGACGAAATCGAACTCGCCGGTTTCGAGGTTCAGTTGGAGCGCAACCTCCAGAGTATTGCGGCGGAGATACGAAAAGGGCGCTACCGCCTTCGTCCGTTGCGACCAATGGCATTCCCCAAGAACCCGAATAAGGACGGCGAGCAGCAAGTGCGCCAGTATTTCAAAGTCGCAGTTCGTGACCAGGTCGCATGGACGGCGGTGGTGAACGTGGTTGGTCCGCATCTTGACCTGCTAATGCCCGCGTGGAGTTATGGCAACCGCCTTTTCCGCAGCATTTGGGTGGACGAGGATGACGGGGTTCGTCGCCGAAAGATTGGCCGGTATCGGCATTCATCCGGGCGAATATACCTATCGTTTGGGCAAAGCTGGCCGGTGTTTCGCCGCCATGTCTTCCTAGCGACATCGGCAATGACCGCCAAAGCAGGAAAATCGTCATCGAGTCAAATGACGGACGAGGATGCCAAAGAACTGGAATTGCAGGAAGACCCAAAGGGCCAATGCCGCTGCCCCTTCGTTCGGAAGGAGTATTGGAATGAACGCGAGCCGGTGGTAGGCAAAGAAGATCTGTTTTGGTGCAGCGTCGATTTGGAGAAATTCTATCCATCCCTAAAGCTGGATGTAATCCGTCAAAACATTGTTGAGCGCCTTCCAGCGGACTACACAATCGAGGCCGAGGCTTTGCTCGCTTCAATGCTGCACTTCAGGGTGGATACGGCCGGGTGGGCGAAGGAGGAATTGAAGGCAATTAGTCTCAAGCCACGGCAGCGAGCATTCAAGGGTATCCCAACTGGCCTATATGTGGCGGGGTTTCTTGCCAACGCAGCACTTCTCAAAGTGGACCTCGATGTTGCTGAACGGTTGAAGAAAAGAAATGTCGCCCATTTTCGCTTTGTTGATGACCACGTCGTCTTGGCTTACAGCTTCGAGGATTTGGTGAGTTGGATTGATGAGTATTTGGATTTACTGGCCGCTTCAAATACCGGCGCGAAGGTGAATCCTGAGAAGGTTGAGCCGGAGGCATTGGCAACTTTTTTCACTTCAAGAAGCAGCTCTCGGAAAAGATATAAAGATGATACTGGCAAAAGGCTTAAAGCGGCTACCGTCGCAGCTGAAAAAGCCTGCAAGCTGAATCCCCAGTTCCCGACTCCGTTGATGACCAAAACTCTCGCGTTAGTGTCGGCTATTGCGAGAACCGATTTCAATCTTCTCGAAGAAACGGAGCTGGTTGCGCTTACCGATCAACTTGAACACATGCTCTTGGTTGAGCTTCCCGAAGCCGAGATTCCTGAGAAGACACGACTGTCATTCGCCGCAACCAGACTCATGCGGTTGGCGGAGTGTCGCCTTTCCAACAATGCCCGGTCGGCTGAGTTGGCCTGTCGCCGCGAGGCGCTAGATGCCGAGTTGGCTGACAGTGAGCTGCCACCCGAGCGCCGCGAAGTGTTGGAGGTGGAGAACAAAGAGAATCAGAGTTCATTGCAATTCCAAAACACGAAACTCGACCACGAAGTCGGCAGAGCATTCAGCCTCCTGCGTAAAGTGCTCCAAGAGCGACCTGATCGTGTGCGACTTTGGACGCGAGCGATTCAGATGTGCCGTCAAACCGGGGTGCAAGGACTGAAGGACATTCTGGAAGACATCCACAAGGGTGAACGTGAGCACAAGGCGATGGAGACCACCTTGGCTGCTGAGTATTTGATGGGCAACACACTCGCACTGCTGGGTTCTGAAGCTCTGATTGCTGCACGAATCGTGTGTGATCCCGAGGTCGCGGAGTGGCGCAGGAAGGCGGCAACTGCATTTCTGAAGGATATTTCTGCTGCACCAATTAAAGCACCAGCAACATCCGGGCGGCGGTGGTTTCTGAAAACCAGTTGGGAGCAATTCTGCTTCGGCCTGTTTTGTGCAAATTTGATTCTCAAGTCATCGCGGCCAGAGGAAGATAGCTTCGACTTCCGGCTTCCAGACGAATTCCTCAGAATTGGTGAGCAACGGCTCGGCAGCCAGGATGAAGCTGAATACCCGGTGAGTTGGGCGTGGTGGGCTGCGCGCTCGTCTTTGCGTGAGCTTTCGTCCCGCGCCGAAGGCTGGGTTGTTGAGATTGGTCGCCGACTGCCACCTACCGTGGAGTCGTATTCTTTCTGGCGCTTCTTTCCGTTTGATGTTCCGCGTGACGTATTGGGGGCCATGCGTTACGACCGAACCCATGCAAAAAATCTCTCTCAGATGGCTGGCTGGTGGCACGATGCACTCAGCGCACAACCTAAAACCGTAATCTCGCTTCCGCCGAACCGCATGAACCGTGACGTTGCCCGCGCAATAAAGAATATCAAGTCTGCCAGCAACACTCGGTCTGTGTCGTTGCAAGAGTGGTGCAACGAGATTCAGGCAACGTCCTAACAGAACACGGCAGACCCGCTAACCGGCGAGTGGGCTGCTTTGGAAATTGTTCGCCAAATTGGGATTCTGGTTTCGAGCAATCAAGAATTCAGCATCAGCTACGTCTCCAAGGCAGTTGCCGGCGGCCCGTCGCCGATATGCTTACACCCTGCGAATTTTAGAGTTCCCCGCGAGTGGTTGGCTGCAAAAGCACCAACTTGGGCTGCGTGGGTCAGCTTGATACGGGCAGTGCAAGTCGAAATTGTTCCTGAGGAGCTTCGAGTTGCGGATTCACGATACACTCCCATTTCAGGCCCGGAGAACACCTTGTTTGAAGAAATTAACCATGTGCGTGGGCTTGGGCTGCTGCTCTACGGACTGTTGAGGCGCAACTTTGAATTGCCATGTGTGTGGAACGGACCAGGGCACAAAGACGTTCTCAGCATGTTGCCCCGATTGCTGCTGCAAGGAATGACTTGCTCGTCTTGGACACTGGGCATCATGCAAGCGTGCTTGCAGTCGAGAGCAATGGAAAACTCGTTCTTCCGTAAGAAACCATCATTAGCGGTGCAGCTTGATAACGATTCGCTGCACGATCCCATTCCACTTCACACCCCCCAAGAAGTGTGCAATGCCATCAATAAGTGCCAATCTATCTTGAAGGAATATCGGCTTTCGACAATTGATCACAGGGCCAGACAGCTAACACCAATTAGCATTCGGCAATTGTCGCGTCCCGATTGGGTAAAGGATTTTGGCGAATCGCCAGAGGGAGGTGGCTTAGATGAGCGTTAAATTTAAATTCGACGAGGAGCTTGCTGTCGGCATCATCCAGACGACCGTTAATTGGAAACTTGCTTGGCCCAGAACTTCTGCCAAACCCTGCATGTCCTCTGCCCAAGATGCGCACGCGTGGCTGGAGATTTGCAAGGCCATGCGGGCATTGAAGGACGGCGATGTTGCACCGAAAATCGTTGTTCTCCCCGAGTTGTCGTTACCACGAACCCGGCTCGCTGATTTTGAAAAGTTGGTTTGCGCCCTGAATGTCGTCGCATTCGTCGGCGTAGATTATCGCCTAAATCACGCCACGAAGCAGGCGCGGAATGAAGGGATGGTTTTCATACCCGCCGGATTCTGGAAAGGCCGACCGTCCCGAAACTGCACGAGCATAATCTTCGGCAAATCTCATGCAGCACCAGGAGAGAAGTCGGCTCTTAAGAAACTCAGTCCCTCTTGGTCACATGTTGGTGACGACAAGGTTTACGTTTTCGACGCAGCGAAGTATGGCCGCATTGGCGTAAGCATTTGCTACGACTTCATGGACCTCGAACGTGCAGTGATGTATCGAGGCCGCGTTCACCACCTTTTCGTTCTGGCATATAACCAAGACTTGGGAATGTTTAGATCCCTCGCGGATTCCCTTTCTCGGACAGTCTTTTGCAATGTGGTCGTTTGCAACACGGGCTTTTATGGTGGATCGGTTGCGGTGTCGTCTTACCACGCCGCCTACCGGCGAACGCTTTACTCTCACGACGGTAACGGCCTTTTCACGACCCAGGTTGTTAAATTGCCGGTCAGAGGAGTTGAGCAAGCTCTACGCGGAAAGGGAGAAAAGATTACCATCAAGAAGCGGGATGAAAAGGTTTTCAAAGATCCGCCACCGGGAGTTATCGAACCGGCAATTCTTACGCTCGCGGGTCAAACCCTCAACACACCGCAAGCATAGCCATCCTGCAATCGAAGGAAGACAAGGCCACCGTGCCGATTCATTACGAGGCGCGGCTGGCGAAGATTGATTTGAAGCCGGAGGAACGTCCGAAGATTGACCCGAACTTTGAAGAAGGTGCGAGCCGCACTGGCATCGGAAGACGCGGAGGAATCCACGAAGGAAAGCCTGCGCCGGAAGTGGGCGCAATTGGAAGCGATGGTCGGCACGGACAAACGCATCGCGCTCGTGGCGGAGGATTTGGTGAAGCATTGGGAGGCGCGTTACGCCGCGATGGAAACAGGGTTGACGATGAAACTTTTTGCCACTGACAGGCGGGCAAGCAATTCCATTCAGTTTTCGGCTTTTGGTTCCTTCAATTTTTCAGCACTGGCAGCGATGAATGCCCAGCCAAACCCCAATATCAGTCCGGCGGCATGGGCGGGTTGGCCGGCCCGACCCATCAGCCCGGCAAAGACGATGGCATCTCCCGCTCCCGCGAGCGAGGGACATCGTTCGAGGCGGAGAGGGTGCTTTTGCGCCGGATTGAAGAAGCCGGACATTTCCATCTTGTCTGATGAGTTTTGGATAACATCCACCAAAGGGTGGGAAGTTTGGGCGGAGGAGCACCTCCGCCCTACCGGTAATTTAATTTGGGTTGGTAGGGCAGAGCTGCCGCTCTGCCCATTATTAATCTCGTCCAATCCCGCTGATTCGCTGAAATGCTGGAAGCCACCGTCCGCCGATACCAGAACCGGACCCGGTCGGCAGACTTCCACCTTGTTTCAGTTGGTTCGGTTGCCTACCTTGCTGGACGATGAATAATTTCCAGAAAGAGAGCGGGGCACCGGCCGAAGCCGCCGGGAATCGCCCGATCCCCATGCCGAACATGGTGACGATGATTTCCGAGAGTTTCGGCATCAGCCGGGCCGTCATAACGGCGGGCATGATTTTAATCGGTCTGGGCCTGATCGGCGCGGTGTGGTTCTTTCTTCATTCTGCCCCGCCCAGCACGATCACGATCACCAGCGGACCCGAAGGCAGCATTTTTTATACGAACGCCTGCAAATATGCCGGCTTTCTGCAACGCCAGGGCGTGAAACTGAAAATCCTCACCTCGAATGGTTCCCTCGACAATCTCCAACGGCTGGAGGATGCGTCAGCGAAAGTGGATGTGGGCTTCGTCCAGGGCGGAATCACCAATGGAATCACTGACAAACTGGTTTCACTGGGGAGCATTTCCTACCAGCCATTGCTGGTATTTTACCGTGGCACCAACGTGGAAACGCTGGCCGGACTGGCGGGCCAGCGCGTGGCCATCGGCCCGGCTGGCAGCGGCACGCGCACCCTGGTTTTAACCTTGTTGGGCGCCAATGACATTAAACCCGGCGAGGCCACGACAATGCAGGATTGGGACGCAGAAACATCCGCCAAGGCGCTTTTGGATGGGACGGTGGATGCCGTGTTTTTGATGGGGGAAGACGCCTCGCTCGCCATCATGCGGAAACTGATACTGGCACCGGATGTGCATCTGTTGAATTTCGCCCAAGCCTATACCCGAAAGTTCAGCTACCTGAGCGTGCTGAAGCTGCCGCAAGGCGGCATTGATTTTAGCAAAAACATCCCGACGCACGATGTGAACCCGATCGGTCCCACGGTCGAGTTGATTGCCCGGGCCAGTCTGCATCCGGCGCTGTCGGATCTGCTGCTGCAGGCCGCGCAGGAGGTGCATGGCAATGCGTCTTTGTTGCAGCACAAACGCGAATTCCCGGCGCCGATTGAACATGATTTCCACATCAGTGGGGAAGCCGCCCGCTTTTACAGATCCGGCACGGGATTTTTCTATTACTACCTGCCCTTCTGGATGGCGAGCCTGACCAGCCGCATTCTGGTGGTGTTTGTGCCGGCGATTGTCATTTTAATTCCGATCCTGCGCAGCCTGCCCCATCTCTATCGCTGGAGGAACCAGACGCGAATCTATCGCTGGTATCGGGCCTTGCTGGTTTTGGAGCGGGAATTGTTCAGCGAACCGGACGCGGGCAAACAGCAACACCTGCTGAAACGGCTGGACGTCATCCAAACCGAGGTCAACAAGATGAAAGTGCCGGCGTTCCTGGCCGATCAATTCTACGGTCTGCGCGGCCACATTGATCTCGTGCGCCAGATGGCGGGCGATAAAACTCGAAAGTGAGGCTG
>CZKV01000035.1_pt1 | contig 12580 bp, 12 predicted proteins | sample 1122411 | NCBI WGS metagenome assembly CZKV01 (sample SAMEA3539301, study PRJEB10725) | soil metagenome | biome: tundra; feature: field; material: soil | place: USA | collected 2010-05 | depth 0.15 m | reverse complement strand
CCGACCTAAACTCATGAAATAGATTAAGCTTATGAACATTCGCCGGCATTTCTTGGGCGCACTTCATCAACAACGCCCGGTATAGATTGGCCAGCTTCTCGTAGGTTGGCCCAGGCAAAACCGATGCGGGCTACCAGGCAGGTGGAGGCAAGTTTGGAAAAATCGAGTCTGGCGAGGATGCTTTTCATTGTGTGCGTTAGGTTTTGGAAGTGTTTGCCAAATAGTCTTCTATCGCTTTCCGGGTGATCCTGATGTGGCGCAAGCCTTTGGAGGCGGACAATAAATTCCGGTCAATCAGCCGGCGGACACTTTTCGTCGAAATCTTCAATACCCCGGCGGTTTCCTGGATAGTGTTCACATAATGAGGGATCTGAGCGGTAATTGCCGTGGCCACAGTCGAATCGGGATTCGGGTTCGGCTGGGCGTCCGGACGATTCACTTCTGGCAGATTTTGAGCAAAATCAGCTCCTGCCTGGTTCAGTTGAGTTGTCGGTGTCATTTTCATATTGTTCAGTTTTCGGGATTCGTAATGGCTGTTCTTTTCGATGGTGAGAATCTGACATAGGAAAAATTGGCTGTTGAGACGCGTAAAATGGCGGAAAATGGCAATAACCGGGAGAACACTTCGGATATGCAGCAAAATGAACAAAAGCGCGGTGGGCGACCACGCCTGAAACGCCTAGAAACCGCCGACGTGGAATTCATCAAGAAAGCGATTCAAGAGAAGTATGTTTCTTTGGCCACGTTTTATGTTGTGGCGTGCAACCAAGCAAAATTAGCCAAATACAAGGATTTCGATCGGCCGAGTGATGTGGAGACAGTGGACCGGGCCTTTGACGACGCCTTCAGCAGCCGGCGTTCATTACCCAAGCTTTATTGGAAAGTGCTGGAAGATCTTTTAAACATCACCCCCGAAAGCCTTCAGTTGCGAATTCAGGCTGCGAATCCAATCACCGCAAAGATTGAAAGTCCAGAATCGACAGACGCATCGAAGGAGAAAGCGGTGGGCACGCAAATAGATTTCCTGACTCAAAACCCCGTTTCGACCCAGAAGCCCCCGCAATCCGCTTCCTCAGAACCGCAGAAGGAAATCCAGCCCTCACCGAAGATTGAAAAAACGGAGCCGGCGGAAACAGCCCAAGAGAAAGCAGCGGGCTTGGAAATAAAACCGCCGCCTCAACCCCCTCAGTCCGCCCTATCAGAACCGCTACAGGAAATCCAACCTTCACTAAAAAAGACGCTCATTCTCCTTGCCCAAGACAATTCCGGTTGCTTTCTGTGCGTGCCAGATTTTCATGCCGAAAGGCTTTTTTCTAAATGGTCAGCCGGTTTTTTTTGGAAGGTGCTTTTTTACAGTTGTTTTCTGGTTTACCTGATTCTTATTGTTATAGCGATTTCTGGATGTTGGATTTTGGATCAGTGGACAAAAAGCGGGGGGCCTTGGTATAAGGTGCTGGGACTGGCTGTTCTTGGGTTCTTCGTCATTGGTCGCTTTTGGAGCGACACTTCGAGTCTCAAAAATCGATTGAATAAACTGTTATCCATCTCAATTCGAATCTGCCCTGTTTGTAAAAGTAAGATGACCGAGGACGATTACTATGATCTGCCTAAAAAAAAGTGCCCGACTTGCGGGGCTGAAGTTGGCAAGTCATTTAAGCCCAAAACGGATTCTGAATCTGCGGGTTCTTAAGCCCAGCCCGTAAACTTGTTCATTAGAGATAACGGCAAGAGTGAAGGAATTCTTACAGCGTGTTTTTTCCGACCACGGTTTGGCTCACGAGATCCGAAGCAGTTGGAGCGGTTGAGAACGTGACTTTCTGCGCCATCTGTTGACTGTGTTCGTTGCGCAAATGCCCGTAGGTTTTCATCGCCAAAGCTCCACCGTCCTTGTGTCCAAGCCAGCGGGAGACGGTGGGGATGTCCACGCCTGCTTCGATACAGGTGGTTGCAAATAGGTGGCGGAGGTCGTGGTGCGTGATATGCGGTATAATTAATTTTCTACAGGAATTTTTTAACGAGCCGTTACACGCAGACACCTTCATTACTTTGGCTTCGGGAGATGGATTGTTGTCCTCTTGTGATTTAAGCCGTTCCAATAGTTTTCGTATTTCGGGGATCATTGGCACAGTTCGAACGCCCCAATTTTTAGTGCCGGTATCCTTGTCCCCACGCACCAGCACTTCGCCGCGTTCAAAATTGCAATCGGGCCAGGTGATGTTTTGTGCCTCGGCTTTTCGAAACCCACCGAATGCAAGAAACTCGATCAAATTGGCTGCATCTTTGCTATAACGCTTATTCACACGCCGAACCTCTTTTACAATTTCCCCAAACTGCTGGCGCGATGGAAGCTGTAGCGGTTGAACACGAATCTTCATGGTGGGGATGAACCGGGCTGGATTGTCATACCGGATTCCAGATTCAATGGGAATTTCCAATACTTTTTTCAGCGTTTGCACCGTCTTGTTGAAATTGATGGCGCTGCTTTTGTAACCGTGGGACCAATTTAAGCAATCTTGCTTTGATAATTTACGGACATCGTAATTCAGAAGGCCGGGCCAAGTTTTCAGCAAAGTGCTGATGCGCTCTTCCCGATGTGCTTTGGTTCTCGGTTTCAGCGAGGCGTTCCCGTGAAGGCGTTGGCGGAAGATGGCCAGCGCGTCTGCAAAGGTCATTTTACCGCCAACGAAGGCGGCATTATGTTCAGCATTTTGCCGTTCTTTTTTCTCAAAGTCACCCAGCCTGAGTTTGCCGACCGAGAAGGTTTTGGTCTTCAACGAGCGGCGAATGAGCTTGCCTTTGACCCGTATTCGTGCGAAAAGAATCCCGGACGGAACGTAGCGGACGAGATTGGGAACGGGTGTTTTTTGCCAGATCGAATCTTTCTGCTCGATTTTGACTGTTTTCATGCAGACAGTATCAGATTGTAGTATCAGATTGTCAAATTGAAGCTGGTCGGACCGTTGAAAAGTGCCTGATTTTACAACGCGTGGAGAGGTGGCAGAGTGGTTTAACGCGCACGCCTGGAAAGCGTGAATAGTCAAAAGCTATCGGGGGTTCGAATCCCCCTCTCTCCGCCATTCCTCACTTTGGGGACTGGCCGCGACAGCCAGGGACAAACTGTGACTTTCGCCAATGTTTGCAATGCCCTTTTCCGTTTTCAATGCCGCCGGAACTGCGTCAGCTTGTGCCACGGCAGGACTGGCCGCGACTAAATTTCGGGAGTCTATTCGGGTGTCAACTTCATAAGCCGGCAAGCTGTCCATCACTTCCTGCAACGGCAACTGTCCGGCGTCCGTGTAGTTTTTCATCGTCAGTTTCAAATCACTGTGCCGCGCCAGTTCCATCGCCAGCCTGGGATGCACCTTGTTACGGGACAGCCGGGTGATAAAAGTCTTTCGCAGCGCATGATAATCCATCCGTTGCCCGCTTTCGTCCAAAAATGAAATGCCCGCCTTGGCCAAGTCCGCCCGAAACTCATCCATGTCGGGAACCCCGTTGATCAACACCAAAGTAACCGCCTTGATCTCTGTCGGTTTGTGCCGTTCCAATGCCGCCGCCAGTTCACGATGCAGCGGCAACGGTTGATCCTTGCGATTTTTATTGATGGCGACTGGCATCCGCAGCAAGCCGCCGTGCTCACCCAGCACCAAATCAGCCCAGCGCAACTTGTTTGCCTCGTTGCGCCGCAAACCCGCATATAACGGCAGCAGATAGGCCAGTTGATTTTTGCCCGCGACTTGCAGCAACCGAACCGCCTCCGCATCCGACAAGGCCCGCCGCCGAACCTTTTCCTTGCCGCGTGTGTCCGCCCGTTCCACCAGTTCAAACGGATTGGCCGGCACCCGGCCTTGACGCCGCAACCACGTCCAGAACGCCGACAGCACCGCGAGGTATTCGTTTAAAGTTTTCGGGGCCTTGCCGGTTTGGGCCATGCGCCAGGCTTGAAACGACGCGGGTGTCACGTCCGCCAATTTCGTCCACTGACATTCCCGCACCAGCCTACGCAACCGCTTGTCCACATGGCGCAAGTGATCTTCCGACCGGCCCAGCACCACCGTCAATTCGTTGACATACTCCGCCACCAGGTCGAGCAAGGGACATTGCGCCGCCGCACGTTCCAGCTTGGCCGGCATCAGCCCCGCCGCTTCGTGTTCCAGTTCGCGGACAATCTGGTTGAGTTTTTGCTGGGCGACCTGCCGGTCAGATACTTTTAACGCGATGTCGCGCACCTTGTCGTCACCATCCAGTTTGACCCGCGCCCGGTACCCACAACCTCATACCAGTTCACCGCGAACCAGGCTTGCACGGCTTGTTTCGTCTCAATGACCACGCTTTCCATGCCTTGAGCCGCACACATGGCACAATCCGCCAGATGATTGATGCCATCCAGTTCCCAATACTCCGCTACCTCGAAACTGCCCTTTTTGTTCGTGAACTGCCGGCGGACGACTTGCACATTCGGGCCACGGTCTTCAATCTTGATTTCGCCGCCCGAGTTGAAGATTTGCGTCATCAACAAGGTTTTGCCATCGGCCACCTTGGCTCTGGCGAGTTGCAATTTCCAATGACGAATCCACGCCGCAATGCCAGTAACTACCCATTCCGTCAACCATAGCAGCATGTGATAATGCGGTGCCACCTTGCCCGCATTGACACCGCTCTTTCGGCGTTTGAATTCTTTTTTCCAGATTGCCGCGGCTTCCGGCCATTGACGACGCATCCGCCGCCATAATGCTGCCAGATCACGCCGCCACCGTTCGGGCGTAACCGGAAACTCATCGGGATACGTCAGCGTTACAAACACGGGAAGCTTGTCCTGCTTGAGCCGGCCCACTGTCTTGAGCAGGCGACCCCGGCTGCCACGCGAGAACCTCGTTATTTTTCCCCGCTTGGCTGGCGGCTTGGCAAGTTGGATTTTGACGGATGGTGCTTTGAGTTCGCATAAAGCCCCGTCCAGGCTGGCGGTAAATCGCCACGGTTCTGTTTGCGGCCTATTATGTGCTATAGACAAGCCACGCACAGCCGCCACCACGCCCGCGCTCCGCCCGGGCGTGGTGGTCGTCTGGGCACTTTTGGACTGTATTCCATCATTGGACGGCAAGGAGGCGTTCATGGGCGCGTCTCCTTTCCTGCCGACGTTTCAACGATGGCGAGAATTGCCGCTTTGAGTGATGAAGGAAGTTTTGACCACGCCGCGACCACGCGAGACAAATCTGGACAACCGGAGACTTTGCTTCGGGAGTCTATTCGGGAGTAATCCGAAGAATCGCCAGTGTTTGCAATGGATTTTGCGGGGTTCGAATCCCCCTCTCTCCGCCATATTTCACAAGGGTTTTGTGAGGCAGGCACACAACTAGGCACACAAGCCACAGTCGCTTCCTGTCCTCAACTGGCGCAAGTTGTCACTGTTTGGTCTAAACTTCCGGCTCCCCTCAAGGCGGCGATTCTCGCCATTGTCAATTCAGCGGAGGGCGTTCAATGAGCGCCTCCGTCATTTCTCCTGGGGAGCAACGCAGCGAGCTAGAACGAGCAGAACCGAAGCAGCGAGCCGACAGCTCGTCGGTTCTGCGGTCGGAGGTTCGTGAGACGGGCGTGCCGCCGCCGCCCCTTCCTTGTCAAAGGAGTAATAATTGCATTGAAGAAGATGACAATGAGAATGAATCCGCTTCAAATCAGCTTTCGCCTTACCGCAGAAAATGCCGTCACCGGTTGATTATGGCGATTGAATGGATGGTGAAAAAACATGGGCTGAATAATGTCGGCCTGCTCACCCTGACCTTTGGTGTCCCCGGTAGTGGTCGCGGGTCGCAAGCCACCAAGGAACTGCGCGAGCAAGCCAAAGATTTGGAGTTCGTCCAGAAACGCTGGCATTCGTTAAACACCAACATCATTGCCAAACATTACCCGGACTGGATTTGTATCCCGGAGCCGCACAAGGATGGCGTCTGGCACCTGCATGTCGTCGTGGCATTGAAAGTGGACATTCGCACTGGCACCGATGTTGAAACCCTGACGAATTACAGCCTGCCTGCTTGGATGCGCCGGGGAAAACATCTGCGGAATGAAGCCTTGGCGGCGGAATGGCGGACGCTGCGGGAAATCGCCTGCAAATATCGCTTTGGCCGCATTGAACTGCTGCCGATCAAGAAAACCGGCGAAGCGTTGGCGCGTTATCTGGCCAGCTATTTGAGCAAGTCATTCAAAGTTATTCCTCCAGGCAAAAAGCATCGGCTAGTGCGGCTGTCACGCGGCGTCAGCCGTCAATTCTCCATGATCTTCTCCATCGTGAGCCTCGGCAATTTGATTTACCGGACTCGGTTGAAAATGGCGGCGGGCATGTTGCATTTTGAGGATTACGGCGATTTTGCCAATTACTTCGGCCCGCGCTGGAATTATTACATAGGCGACATCATTGCGGTCATTCCGGTGCCGATGGTATTTGCCAAAGGCGACTTTGAGCGCGGAATTGCGGCCAAAATCTTGAATGACTTTGCCGAAAACCCGTTTCCGTATCTGGATGAGGAAACGAAAAAGAAGCTGGCGGTGGTCAATTCGATGTTGCTGCGGAAATTCACGGAACTGGCCTTTGACGACATGGCGCAAATGCGCTGGCAGGAATCGCAGCCGGCGGAAACCGATAATATTGACGTTGGCCCGCTGACGGAAGCGGATTTGCAAGAAGACCTGCTGGAACGGTCTGAAAATCCATTTTAATTTGGTGACTTACCGCGTCGGCGGTTCGGGGAATTCCTTTGCGATAATTGCCAGCACGGATGCTTTCAATTTACTCGCCTCGACATCGAGCACACCCCAAAACACCTGTAATCAAAATTGATTCAGCCGCTCTCTGCGTTATTTGGGCTGTCCAGTCCCTCGAAACTTGAACAAAAAGCCTACCAGCGTCAAATGCTGCGTTCCCAAAATGATTTAATTAGAATTGTCAGGGGTAAAACAAAATATCGTTCCTTGGTCAGAACCACCTATGCCTGCTGTTGTCCCATAAATTTTACCATTTTTCCCCTGAACGAGTGCGCTGTTTGGACGCGCACCCATAAACTCAAAAATGCTGTTTAATTTGCCGTCAGGTTTCAGCCTTAAAATAGTGGAAACGTTCTGACGGTAACCATTAACGGTTCGCTCTGAATAAACGAAGCCATAAAAGTTACCGTCGCTCGCCTCAATTAATTCACCAGACGGGCATTGGAAACTTGCGTTGGTAAAAACGATATTGGCAACTGTGCTTAACTTGCCATCTCCGCTAACTTTCAAAATGCACCCACCTTTCGCGCCACAGGTAAAGACGCCAAAAACAAATCCGTCTCTGCCGCGAATCAAACCTGCTACAGGCAATGGCCCGATGATGCCATTGTATGAAATGTTGGTGGAAAATTGTCCATTTGAATTAATGCGAAACAGCTCCCCGCCAACAGTTCCAAATAAATCGCCATTGCGGCTAAACAACAACGGCGGCGATGGATGCGCTGATTGTCTCCCCAGAAATGTTTGCAAAATTGCCAGTTTGCCAGAAGGTGTTATGCGGAAAATAGTTGCGCCACCGCTAAACCCATAGTCACATGTAACCCCATAGAAATTTCCGTCAATTCCCCGATATAGCCCGTTAGGCGCCCAGCCGTTTGTGCAATCCCCGCCCTGTTCATTGTAATCGCCAAACGACGAACAAACCGTCTTTAGTGTTCCTTCGGGTGACATCTGGAAAACGGTTCCGCCTCCCAGCGGGCCACCGTGTAAAGTCGTCCCAAAAAAATATCCGTCTTTGGCTTGGACCAAAGAACCGCTTGGCCAATCGCCGCATCCAAATCCAAAACTACACAATGTTGTCAGGATGCCATCAGGAGTCATTTTGTAAGCGGTTCCCGCACTGCCACCACTAGACGTTATATTTGTTCCCCCAACTTCTGTCAGGCCGTAGAAATTCCCATCGCTGGCAAGTGTCAAATCTCCCGATGGCATTGCGCCGTTAGTCCCATTGATAGTTCCGATAAAATTGACAAGACAAGTGAGGTTTATATTTGTTTGCGCCTGCCCTGCGAATGCGACCACGAAAGCGCAGATTAAACCAATTTGCTTCTTCATTTTCTAATATTAAGCCCAAAACAATCCAAGACAAATTAATTTTGTTGCCATCTCTCGGAACTTGAATCAAAACGCTTTCTGCGGCCAATTGCGGAACTGGGCAAAGCTGCTATTTCCCTCCGATCAATCTCGCGACCTCCGACGAGAGAACTGGCGAAAGAAGTTTTACAATGGCGTTGCTATTTCCAAAACTCGCGACTGCTTCAATTTCAGCAAATGGAACCAAAAATTTGGGCGGAACATCATTCGTTGGCACTTCACCAAAAGTGCCCATATCGCCATATCGGGGAATTACGCTGGTGATAATAAACGTCTTTGCTTTAGACAATATCTTTAGCCTTTCAAAATAGGTTTCTTCGTCTGGGTTTGGAATCACAATAATTCTCCGCGCTCGCAAACAGTTGATAATCTCCTGCGGACTGGCAACTCTGCAATTTTGACCTCGTTCAAGGTTTGGCCATACGAGAGAAAAAGCTCGAACCTGTCCATGACTGCCAAACTCAATTGAAAAGCCATCGGCTTCATCAACACCCCCATTGCTGTAAAATGTTACACCATCCAATTCCCGTGACAAAAAAATGCCTTTGCCACAAGCCCCGTTTGTGGACTTAATTCCATAGGCGTTTGATGAACAGAAGATATTTTGCGGGATAAGCCGTGCATTTCCTAACCCCAAAAGAGACGCATAATGAAATGCGCACTTTTTAACGGTTGCCTCGTCTGGCAAATCGTTAGTTGAAAGGCTCTGGTTCGTTGCATCATAGGAAATTACGGCTTTGGCTGGCATGATGCCAAAAATGCTTCGACCCATTCCGCAACAGTCTGGCGGAGTCCAAATAAAAAAATCGTTAGTGGATGGTTTTGGAATTCCCCTATCCTGCAATGAGGCAATGGCGATGGCGTTTGAAATGACTGATGCCAAAAAGGGCTGTGGTGGAAGTCGTTTATAAATCCACAGATTTGTCGGCAAGTTGGTTGTCGGCGTTTGCCACAAAATCGCTGTATTTGTTGAAAAATTGGGAGCAAATCTTTCCAGCGAATTAGCAGCACAAGAAACGACGGGAAAGAGAACCCCAATTACGAAAGCCAAGCGGATGATTGCGATGGCAAAAAGGGACTTCATGGGGGGGAATCATAGCAGAAGGAACGGGAAACGCGCAAGAAAACCGAAATCAGGCCGTGCGAATCGCTTCTTGCGCTTCAAGTTCTCCGCATCGCGTATCAACTTCCAAAAAGGAACGGCCAACCCTTGCGCGATAGAAAGTGAGTCTCAATTTTTCCAACTGGCGTCACCCGTATTTAGAGCCTGCCCCAATGGATACGCCATGAGCGGCACATAATTTCCACGGCGAACGTAGATCACTGCCGACACAAATGCGCGTGGTGTGTGCGCCAGCCCACTTGCGACGGAAGCGGCGTTGGGTTCGTAGCCCTATAGCGGAGAATTCAACGCCGCTTTGGTCGCACCATTCAGTTCCCCTGAGTGACGAAACTTGGCTGACGGAATGGAGCGATGGCATGGGCGAGCGTAGCGGTGCGCGCAGCCGGTCGCGTGGGTGTTTTGGGGCAAGCCAGTCTGCCGGCATCGAATAAAAAATTTAGCTGGCCGGCAGTCTGGCTTGGGGGCGGGTGAATTTTAACGCGACGGGCGAGCACACAAGCGGAGTCGAGTCCAGGCCGGCGCGGAATGGAGACTGCCAAGTTTGGTCACGATATTTTTTACAGAAACATTTTCCTCAAAATAGACGCTTGACAAAAATAGGCTAACATATATGTTTATACATAGCTTATGAAAAAAGCGAAGACAATGCCGGTTGCCGGCGGCGAAACCAAAACGGGTCGCCGGCCCAATCCGACGATTGACGGCCCGCGCGACAACACGGTCTGTTTCATGTTGAGCGATGGCGAAAAGCTGGCCTTGGATCGGCTTGCCTTTTGCGAGCAGATCACCCGGTCAGGCATTCTCGCCAGAATCGCGGCCGATTTTGTGACGGCGGCGGGCGGGTCAAAGACAGGCCGGGAAGCCGAAAAACGACTTTGGGCATATTTGGATGAATGCCGCAAGTCTGTCAAAAAGCGCGGTGAATTTGCCGCCAAGTGTGTGGTGCCGCCAACTGAAGAACAAAAATTATGAAAGAAATAATCGAAATCAATAAACGGATTCTGGCGGAAGCGCCGGAAGCTGTGCCCAAAGACTTTGGATGTATCATGGTCACTCGCCGTGATGACGCCGCGAAAGAATTGGCGGCGCTGCCGGTCAAAATCAGGGCCGATTTGGTGCAATTCCTCCAGAAATTAAACCAGACCCTGCCGGATGATTTTGGCTACCTCATCAATTTGGGCCATAATGACCCCGGCTTGATGCTGATGTATTCCGACGGGCCGCAAGCCGAGGGGAACTGTCCGGTGGAATGGGATTTGAAGCGTTCAATTTTTGATCAACTGCCGGATATTGATTGGGACATGCATCGCAAACAGGTGATTGGCATGGGGCATTTCTTTGATGACGTGCGGCAGGTTTCAAAGGAGCTTGAACCAAACCTGCCGCCGACATCGAAAATTCAAAAGCAGTTTCGTGCCGAAATCAAAGCGTTTGAAGCGGCCAAGCGGAAAAAGAATCCTGCAAAGATTTACGCGCTGTTGTGGCGCGGTGACGAAGGCGTGAGCGATGAGGCGTTGGATAGCATGGAATCATTGGAGAGAATGCTGTGTGACAGCATGGCGACAAGCTATGTGACGCTCGACGTGATCATGGACGGCAAACCGTTGGCGGCAAAGAAAATTGACGAAGTGAAGGCAAAGGTGCTCAAGAGCATGAAAGAAGAAATGCCGATTTCATACGCCAAAGCCGTTGGGCTATTCGGATAAAATTTTGATTTATGGAAACTGCCATCGCTAACCGGCTGGACCCGCTGATGAATTTGCGCGACGTCGCAAAATGCACGGGTCGCAGTGTTCGCCACTTGTGGCGGGAAATTGCCAATGGCAGGCTTTCCCGGCCCGTGCCAGGGCGTCCGGCGCGGCTGTTTGAATCCGATGTGCAAAAGTATTTGAACCGGCTGCGGGACGAACGGGATCAAAATGCGGGTGCGGGCCAAAATCTGTCTGGACAACATCAAGCGGCCAAAAATGAAAGGAATTGAAATATGATCTGCAATGTTTTTAAACCGAAGCGCCGGATGAAAGGACGGCTGCACGTCGGGCGGCTCTATCGAGGCCGGTTCAAGCTCGACGGCGAATTCAAGGTGACGACGGTTCCCCTGCACACGACCGACAAGCAACTGGCGCAGCAAAAGCTGCTGCTGGCGGTGCGGGAGCGGGAAAAGGAACTGGCCGGGCTGTCGGGCCGCAAACCATGGCGGGAGGCGGCGCAGTCGCCGCTGTTGAATCATCTCGCCGACTTCCTGGCGGACTTGCGGGCGCGGAAGCGTTCGGAGAGCCATGTTAAACATTTGGAGACACGCATCAAGCGGCTGTTTTTTGACTGTCATTGGGAACATCTGCGCGATGTCAGCGCGGATGGCTTCATGCTCTGGCGGACGAATCAAAAGGAACTGTCGCAAAAAACCATTCACGAATACAAGAACGCGGCGTTTTCGCTGTTCGCCTGGATGGAACGGCATGACCGGGTGGAAACCAATCCGCTGCGGCGGGTCGGTAACGTCGAGCGCAAAGGTTATGAGAAAGTGAAGCGCCGGGCCTTCACGCATGAGGAAATGCGGCGGCTGGTGGCTGTGTCGGGGCTGTATGCGCTGGGCTATCTGGCGGCGGTCAACACCGGCCTGCGGCGCAAGGAACTGGCCTCGGTGCAATGGGGCGACGTGCATCTGGATGCGGCGGTGCCGTTTATTCTGGTGCGGAGCAACACCACCAAAAACCGGCAGGCGGGTAAGATTTACCTCAAATCCCGGTTGGCCCAGATGTTGCAGGACATCAAGCCGGCGACGGTGGCGGCGGATGAACTGGTGTTTGCGGGGCGGATCGCCGTAATGAGCAAGATGCACCAACATTTGAAGGCGGCAGAGATTCCTGTTTTTGACCAGCAAGGGCGCAAGGTGGATTTCCACGCGCTGCGAATGACGTATAACATGAACCTGGAAGGCGTCGGGGCGTCGCTGCAAGTGCGGCAGGAATTGATGCGGCACAGTGACCCGCGCTTGACGGCGGGAACCTACATGGATGGAACACGGTTGGAAACGGCGAGCCTGATTGAAAAGCTGCCAGACTATATGGATGGAAAAGACACTGGCACACAATTAGGCACACAAGCCACAGGCGCAAGCTGTCCTGACGTGGCACAAGCTGTCACTGCTGGCGGGAGTTTGGAAAGTTCTGGACACATTGCAAACATTGAAGAAAGTCACGGTCTGGCTCCGGCTGTCGCGGGGTGTCACAGTGAATCGCTAAACAGTGTTTCGGGGTTCGAATCCCCCCTCTCCGCCAGTTTGATTTTGGAGAAATTTCGTCGCCAGCGACGAGTGTTGTG
>CZKV01000033.1_pt1 | contig 13490 bp, 11 predicted proteins | sample 1122411 | NCBI WGS metagenome assembly CZKV01 (sample SAMEA3539301, study PRJEB10725) | soil metagenome | biome: tundra; feature: field; material: soil | place: USA | collected 2010-05 | depth 0.15 m | reverse complement strand
ACCACGAAATGAGCGTGTCCATTGTGCTCTGCCGACATACCGAGACAGGCGCGGGTTCGTCGCGCTGGCTGATCCGGTTAGATGCCAGCGCCCGGCCCGACATCACAATCGCCGTGCGCATGGACGCCGTCAACGAAGGCATCCGCGATTATTATGTGCTGCCGGCGATTGACATGACGTGGGAAAACCTGCGCGTGGCCGAGGTCAACGGCATTTATCTGGACACCTACCGCTGCGACACGCTGGATTATTTTTTCGGCATGGTGGAGCGCGTGAACCTGGAGGAAACGATATGAATGATGAAGTGATAATGATTCCCATTGCGGAGATTCACATTTTGAATCCACGCCACCGCGACCAGAAAAAATTCGAGCTGATCGTCAACAGCATCAAGACGCTAGGTTTGAAGATGCCGATTACCGTCAGTCTGCGGGCGGAGAACGAACCGGCAGGGCTGAAATATGACCTGGTCTGCGGCCAAGGCCGGATGGAAGCGTTTATCGCGCTCGGCCATCTGGAAATTCCGGCCATCGTGATGGAAATCTCGAAAGAGGAACGGTTGATCCGCAGTCTGGTGGAGAACATCGCGCGCCGTTATCCCGCGACGATGGATTTAATTCGCGAGATTGAACGGTTGCGGGCCGACGGCTACAACAACCATCAAATCAGCGAGAAACTTGATATTTCCGACACGATGGTCAGCGGCCTGCTGTCCTTAAAAAAAGCGGGCGAAGGGCGATTGCTCCAAGCCGCGCTCGCGGGGAAAATTCCGTTGTGGGTTGCCATTGGCATTTCCAAAGCGGACACACCGGAGATGCAGCGCGAACTGCTGAAAGCCTACGAGGGCAAACAACTGAATTATATGTCCCTGCGCATGGTCAGGCGACTGATTGAAAAGCGGCGTTTGCTGGGCAAACAAAACAAAGATGGTCCGCGCAGCAGTCGAACCAGCGCCGAAACGATTGTGGCCAACTTCCGCCAAGAAACTGAGCGCCAGAAACTGATGATTAAAAAATCTCGAATTTGCGATGCGCGACTGTTGAACGTGGTCACGGCCTTTAACAAGCTGGTGGCTGATGAGCATTTCCTGACGCTGCTACGGGCGGAAGCACTGGAGACGATGCCGAAATTTCTTTGGTCTAAACTAACACCCTCAATAAAACCAACCACATGAGCAACGCAAAAATTGGATTCGCGATGAAAACAATCCGGCTGCTGCTGGAAAACATCCTGCCGGTGCGGCAAATCACCGAAGCGCACAAAAAAGCCAACCGATACGAAACCATCCTGGCCTCCCTCAAGGTCGTGGGATTGGTCGAGCCGCTGGTGGTGTTTCCGCAAAAGGGCCAGCCGGGGAAATACATGCTGGTAAACGGACACATGCGCCACTATGCAATGAAGGAATTGGGAATGACCGTCGCCGACTGCATCATCGCCAACGACGACGAAGGTTTCACCTACAACGCGCGCATCAGCCGGCTGCCGGCAATTCAGGAACACAAAATGATCTCACGAGCCGTTAAAAACGGCGCGAGTTTGGAACGCATCGCGGCGGCGCTGAACATTTCAACACAGGGGGTGAAAGCCTCGTTGAATCTGTTGGTGGGCATCAGCCATGAAGCCGTGGAATTACTGAAAGACAAACCCATTCCGCCCAAATCCCTCCGACTACTTAAAAAAGTGACGGCCGAGCGGCAGGTTGAAATCGCGCGGCTGATGATTGACGCGAATAATTATCACGCCGGATATGCCGAGGGGCTGGTTTTGGTCACGCACAAGGAATTACAGGTGTCCGCCGACCAGCCAAAAAAGAAGAAAGGCATGACCGCCGAATCCATTGCCAAAATGGAGCAGGAAATGGAGACGCTGGAAAGCGGCATGAAAGCGATCACCGAAAATTACAAAGAAAATATGTTCACCCTGCAAACCGCATCTACCTATATCAAAGCCCTGCTTAAAAACACGCGGGTGGCCAAGTTTCTGAAGGCGAAGCACGCGGAAATCGCCACGGAATTTGAAAATATGGCGTCGTCAGAAACGGTGTGAAATGGATCAGATTAGGTGAAAAATGGGGGATCAATTTTGAAAAAACTATCTGCGTGACAGAAAAACGTAGAAACGGCCAAGGTGCATATTTCATAAATCATTGTCATTATTACAGATGCGGCAACATCTGAAAAATAAAACTCTACCTTAATCAGAGTCGGGTTATACTGTGTGCAGTGTGACAGACACATTTACCATTCGGAATTTAATCGGCCCCGAAGAATTGCTGACCTCATCAGCATTGGTAGCGCGACTGGTAAAGAGCGGGATCAAAGCTGACAACGCCCGGCAGATGCTGCGCCGCCATTCCGCCAGAGATGGCATTTGGCGCTCAAATCTCACTTTTCAGACCAATGGCCGGCTTTTTTGCCATGAAAAATTTCGCGGGACGGATAATTTCATCAAACAAATAATCCCCATTTTGGAAAAGGAACGCCCCCCCTTTCACCGGACACTCCAAAAGCTATTAAAAGAGGGCGTGCTCCTACGGCCACACGCCGAGATGCTTCTTGCCACGCCAATTGAAAAGAAAAAGACGCGGTATTCATCATTTGATGCCGACATGGCTGCTTTCGAGGAAATCCGAGCCGGAGGAATTGAAGTCAAGGACACCATCGGTGAAAGATTGGTGTCCTTGAAACTGCATGGCAAGCCGTCCAGTTCGGCGGCCGGTTTGGAAGCGCAAACGGCTTACCAAGTTGAAATCAGCCTGACAAACATTCTGGTTGAACATTTCCGCCAGCAGAATCTTATTTCGTGGAATGGGTTGGTTGGAACGGATGTTCATCAAGGGCTGGTTGCCTTTAATAATTATCCCTTCTTTGCGGCGACGTTCAGCCATCTGACACCCTTAAAACGCTGGAATGAAGCCCGGAACAAATCCGTCCCGACTCCGGTAGTATTTCATGTTTGCTACAACCCATGCACGATTTGGGACGTAGATGGTTTTTTAGAACGCATGTCGAGAGCCGGGGTCAACAAGAGTTCCAGATTGAGTATGCTCGGAATCATTGCGGCCCCCGATTTTACGGGTGACGCTTGGAACAAAGCCAAGAAGGAGGGACTGCTGGCGGTCAATCTGCGGCAACTCTTTGGCGAGCCAGCATTTGAAGCGATAATTAAAATCCAAGAATTGCTAAAAAACGTCGCCGGAGATCCAGCAATGGTGAAGGATGCTGAATATGATGTGCTACTCAAGGCGATTGAAAACGTCAAAACAAATCCCTTCATTGTTGACTTAAAATCGCTGGGTTTTGAAGTGCTGGCAGGGTTTTTAATCAATTACGACGGATGGCAAGAAGTGGTATTGAACATCAAGGTCCCCTGCACCCTCCTGGACGGAAAAACTGAGCGGGAAATTGATGTCAGCGGGCAAAAGGAATCTTGGGACAAAGTCTGCATCATTGAATGTAAAGCGGAAGCCGGTAACAAGCCGCTTTCTGGAGAGTATGTCCGCAAGTTTTTCACCGAAACCGTGCCGGCATTTTTGAAAGTAAAATGTCCGGTTAAAAAACCCTCTCATTGCCGGGCGGAAATCTGGACGACCGGAACGGTGACGCGCGAAGCCGAAAATGCTTTGAAAGCAATCAGTCTGGGTAAATTTATCCACCCGGCGTTGGTCGGTAAGCAGCAACTTATTGAACGGCTGCCGAAAACGCTTGGTTCAACCAAACGATTGATCGAGACCATTGCGGAATTGGGGAACACAAACACGAACCAACAACCAACTTCAGTGGCTTAATGGTCTCACTTACCATCTTAATAAAACCCGTTTTATTATAGTCGTCACCAATGACAATGATCTCCATTTAATTTTAAGATGCCCAATCCGCGCACAAAAGTTCGGCTTGTTGCAACACGGTCTGCGTCGCCTTCTCCTGCTTGTCCGGCGGGTAGCCAAATTTGCGGAGCACCCGTTTGACCATGACGCGCAGCTTTGCGCGGACGGATTCCTTAGCCGTCCAGTCAATACTGACATTGGCGCGGATAGTTTTCACCAACTCCTGTGCAATGAACTTCAAATTTTCATCGCCCAACGCCTTAACGGCGCTGTCGTTGGTTTCCAGCGCGTCGTAAAACGCGACCTCATCCTGGCTCAAGCCAAGGTCTTTGCCGCGCGTGTCGGCCTGACGCATCTGCTTGGCGAGTTGAATCAATTCCTCGATCACCTGCGCGGTTTCGATGGCGCGGTTCTGGTATTTACGAATGGAATTTTCCAGCAGCTCGGCAAACGACTTCGACTGAATCAGAAATTTCTTGGAGCGCAGTTTGATTTCGTTGTTGAGCAACTTGCGCAACAATTCGACCGCGAGATTTTTTTGCGGCATCCCGCGAACCTCGGCCAGAAAATCATCCGACAAAATCGAAATGTCCGGCTTCTTCAATCCGGCGGCGGCAAAAATATCCACAACTTCATCGGACGCGACGGCGCGGGAAATAATCTGCCGGATGGCGGCGTCAATGTCCCCCGGCGATTTTTCCTTGCCGCCGATTTCATTCTTGGCGATGGCAGCGCGGACAGCTTGGAAGAAACCGACATCGTCGCGAATTTCAATCGCCTTGGTGTGCGGCACAGACAGGGCGAACGACTGCGACAGCTCGGTGACGGCGCCGAGAAAAGCCTGTTTGTGATCGTCAGGTTTTTTGGTCTTGGCTCCCTGCGCGTAAATAAATTCCTGTGCGGCCGGCAGCAGTCCAAGTTTTTCCGCCGGCTTGCCGTCCGTCCATTTCGACCAGTCGAAGCCGTGGAAGTGGTCGCAACAAATCTCGTATTTTTCCAGCATGACGGCGACAGCTTCCTCTTGGTCAATCGCCGTCCGTCCGTGGCCGCCGCTTTCCGTGTAGGTGGCGAGTGCCTGTTTCAACTCATGCGCGAGGCCGAGATAATCGACCACCAAGCCGCCCGGTTTGTCTTTGAAAACGCGGTTCACGCGGGCGATGGCCTGCATCAGTCCATGACTGCGCATGGGTTTGTCCAGATACATCGTGTGCAGACACGGCGCGTCAAAACCGGTCAGCCACATATCGCGGACGATCACAATCTTGAACGGGTCTTTGCCATCCTTGAACCGTTTCGCCAACGCCTCCCGGCGCGGTTTGTTGCGAATATGATCCTGCCATTCCAACGGGTCGCTGGCCGAGCCGGTCATCACGATTTTAACAACGCCTTTTTCGTCGTCTTTGTGATGCCACTTTGGGCGCAATTTGCGGATGGCCTCATAAACCTCAAAGCAAATGCGGCGGCTCATACACACGATCATGGCCTTGCCGTCCATCACCTCAAGCCGGGCTTCCCAATGCTTCACCAAATCGTCGGCGATGAGGCCAATGCGCTTGTCCGCGCCAACGACGGCTTCCAATGCCGCCCATTTGGATTTGAGCTTTTCCTTGTGCTCCAGTTCTTCGCCTTCGGTGGCGTCCTCAAAATCCGGGTCAATCTTCGGCTTCTCGGACGGCTTCAACTCCAGCTTGGCGAGCCGGCTTTCGTAATAAATCGGCACGGTCGCCTTGTCCTCGACGGCGCGCTGGATGTCGTAAATGGAAATGTAGTCGCCAAACACGGCCCGCGTGTTGGCGTCGGCTTTTTCAATCGGCGTGCCGGTGAAGCCGATGAACGAGGCGTTCGGCAGCGCGTCGCGCATGTGTCGGGCGAAACCGTCAATGAAATCGTATTGGCTGCGGTGCGCCTCGTCGGCGATGACGACAATGTTGCGCCGGTCAGACAGCAGCGGATGTTTGCCGCCCTTGTCCTCGGGGAAAAACTTCTGAATGGTGGTGAACACCACGCCGCCGGACGCGACGGCGAGAAGTTTTTTCAAGTGGTTCCGGTCCTGCGCCTGCACCGGCTTTTGCCGGAGCAATTCATGGCAGCGAGCGAACGTGCCGAAAAGTTGGTCGTCCAGATCGTTACGGTCGGTGAGAATGACGAGCGTGGGATTTTCCATCGCCGGCTCGACCACGAGCCGCCCGGCATAAAACGCCATCGTCAGTGACTTGCCTGATCCCTGCGTGTGCCAGACGACGCCGACACGCTTGTCGCCGGTTTCGCCGCCGGGCTGTTTCTTGGCGAAGTAGCCGCCGCTCTCCTTCAACTCCATCGCTCCAGCGTTGGCGGCGCGGATGGTTTCCGTCACGGCGATGTTGACGGCGTGGAACTGGTGGTAGCCGGCCAATTTTTTGATGACGGCATTGCCGCCATCATCCTCGAACACGACGAAATGCCGGACGAGATCCAAAAAACGGCGTTTGTCGAACACGCCGCGCAACAGGACTTCAAGCTGCGGCATGGTGGCGGGCGCGACGGTTTCGCCGTCAATCGTGCGCCACGGCATGAAGCGCTCCTTGTCGGCGCTGATGGTGCCGATGCGCGCCTCCAAGCCGTCGGAAATAATCAGCACGGCGTTGTGCATGAACAATGCCGGGATTTGCTGCTTGTAAGTTTGAAGCTGCTGGAACGCCTGCCAGATGTCGGTGTTTTCGTCCGCCGCATTTTTCAGTTCAATGACGCCCAGCGGCAGGCCGTTGATGAAAATCACCACGTCGGGGCGGCGGTTGTGCTGGCCTTCGATCACGGTGAACTGGTTCACGACGAGCCAGTCGTTGTTGTCCGCGTCGGCAAAATCAATCAACCGGACAATCTCCGCGCCGATGCTGCCGTCCTTGCGGCGGCACTCGACCGCGATACCGTCCACCAACAGCCGATGGAAGGCGCGGTTGCTGGCAATGAGGGACGGATGCTGCGGAAGGGTGATTTTGCGGAAGGCTTCGTCCAGCGCTTCCGGTGGCAGCTTGGGATTCAGCTTGCGCAACGCGGCGCGCAAACGGTCTTCGAGAACCACTTCGCCGAACGATTTGCGTTCCGCGCTCGGTTCGCCCGGCGCAATGTGCGGGCCAAAAACGGCGGCATAGCCCAACTGCTGAAACCAATCCAGCGCGGCCAGTTCAACGTCATTTTCGACCAGGTTGGCGGACAATTTTGCCTCCAAGGTGTCAGGCCGTGCAAAGCGCTGGCACACCGGCCGGGATGGGCTGGAACTCCTCGCCGCTGCACGGCTTGAAGCCTTCGGGCCAGCAGGCGCGCATCCGGCAAAGCAGGCGTTGCTGCAACGGCGCATCGTTATTCACCCGATGCACAAAAATCTGGATGAAATCTGGATGGCAGCCCTGAAAGATTTTCCAAACATCCTGCGCCAGATAGCGCGGGACATAGCCCAGCATCAACCGGTCGTCGTTCACGGTTCGCAGGGCCACGGCCTGATTATCGGTGGGATTGCAGGCGTCCCACATCGGATATAGCGGCTCGTCCGGCTGCAAGGCTTGGACGCGCGCTTTCGCCGCTTCCGGCATATAGCGCAAGCCGTGCAGGAAAAACTTGTTCAAATAGCAACTGTTCTCGTCGGGCACGGGGCACGGGAACACCTCAATCAAATCAGTGCGGCGGATGCCCTCGGTCACGCCAAGGATGGCCAGCGGGTCGGGCGGGCTGGCCGGATCGAAGCCGCTCCATTTCAAAAACGCCTCGTATTCCGGGCGGGACTTGGATAGCAACCGATTGGCGAAGATGGGGAACAACTCGGCGGATTCGTAGATGACGTCGAGATTTTCCATGCCGCTGAACGGCGTGAAGCCGACGGCGGTCTTCGCTCCCTTGGTATAGGCGAAGCGGTAGGTGCCGCTGTCAAATTCCAGCCGGCCAATAGGACTCCATCCGCCATTGTGTGGCTCGCTCGACCGCGAGGCGACGAGAAGTGTGCTCATGATAAAAATTATAGCAGCAACCGACGCTGGTTAATACTTAATAGCGCCGAGGTAAATTGTCTAGTAATAGGCGACATTCTTTGTGGCGGAACCTCCGCCAGAATTGCATCCACGACAGCAGAACCGATGCCGCGGAGTTTTTCCAGCCAGATTTTTGCCGCCCCCGGTTCAAGGTGGGCAAAATGGTGGAAAACGTCGAGCGTGAACATGGTTTTTTTATCGCCGACGGCGCGGAAAAAGCCGGAACGCGCCCGCGTGGCGAAATGATCCACGCTCTGTTTTTTGTCCCGCGTCAACAGGCGGGCCTTGCGTTCTTCATCGGTCAAATTTCGCGCGAGTGAAGCGCCGTGGTCGTAGGTGGGGGCGAGAGAGATCTGGCTGCCATCCAAAATTGCGCCCCAATTCTGATGGTGCCGGTCCTGATTCGCCACCCAGGCATCGAGCATCACATAGCCGACGAACACGCCGAGCGCGGTGGTGATGCCGGCGGGTGTGTGCTGCATCCAGCCCGGCGACGGCGGCCCCAAGAGGGGCAGCACGGCGGCGACGGCATTCACGGTGTGGGCGCTGACGCCATATTTCACCTCCGAGGTCATCGGATATTGCGGATCGCGGACATACAAAAGCTGGTTGCCCATGATCAAGGCCAGCGGCCGGGGCACGAACGTGGGACAGACAACGCCGGGCTGTATGGGGTCCTGGCCTTGATACTCGTGGGCCAGTTCATATTCGATGTGGGGCAGGCCGAGCAGGCGGGCAAGTTCGCACACGACTTTTTCCGCCCAATCTTCACCGGTGCCGCGTTCCTCCGCCTTGAACAAAAAGCGCTGGCCGTCGAGCGTGAACCAGAATTTACGCTTCGTGCCGAGATACTCTATATCTTCGGACTGGAGCTGATCAACTTGGCGGATGGGAAACATGTCGGTTTATTTTACCGGCACGCGCAACTCGCCGGACAGCAGCTTGGGCAGCAGCGCGTCGCGCAACTCGGCCAGCGTGCGGGATTCAAATAAATTTTCCCGGATGCGCTCCATCATTGGCGCAACTTTTTCTTCAAAATCGTCAACAATCTCGGCAGGCGGCGCGATGACTTGCACGCCAGCCAAAGTGTCTTGTGTAATCGTGCTGAAAATAGAACCGTGCGCGTGTTGCAGTAATGTTGAAACCAGCGCCTGCGTCGCAAAATAAGTGTGAAAGCCATTCGCACCAGCTTTCCCCCGGAGGCCATAGCAGGATTGATTCATGGCCATCGGCACACCAACCAGCGCAATTTTGCCAACCGTGCCGCGAGCCGAAATGATGGTTGTGCCGACAGGCAAAACCTGGGTCGAGGAATTGTCAACTCCCGCTTGCGTGATTTTTTTCTCGGTGTCTATGACAAAAACATCCGATCCCTGCGGTGCGTCAACCACCGAAAACCACGGAATGTCGCCATTCCAGTATTCAGAAATGGAAGTTTTTGGCGTGCCGCCTCCGAGAATTTCCACGGTGTCAATGAATGGCATTTCACGCCAGCCTTTTGGGAGCTTGGTAGCGGTGGCATCCACGAACCAAGATTTGAAAATGGTTTGCGCCTGCGCCTCAAGCGTCTTGTTCATCCGCCGATTCAATTCAATCTTGTCGTCTAACGCGCCCAGCGCCGAAGCAATGGCGCGTTGTTCGACCGGCGGCGGCGCGAGAATTGGAATCCGATTCAAATTGCCCTGCGTCAGCTTGGGCATGGTCGAACCCGTCAAATAACCGTGAATGTCGGCGTTGTTCAACGCATACATCAAAAATCGAGTGTCTGATTGCGAATTGCCGGTGACGATGTGGGCATGGTTGTTCACCCAAAATTTTCCGCGAGCGAGAAACGCAATGGGCGTTTTCTGCGTCCGCAAATTTTCGCCATCCTCGGCAACCAGCAGGTATTCGCCGTCGAAAATAAATTTGTCAACGTGGTCAACGATGCCAGATGCGCCATAGTAAGGAAAAATTCCTGACTTGCGCTCGCTCTCCTTCACGGGAACGCGCTGGCCGTCAAAATTCTCGGTCAATTCTCCCAGCGTCTTTTCTTTCCACTCGCCCGGCGTGTCATTGCGCGGCGGTATTTCTTCCGCCGGTTGCAGCACAATATACTCGTTGCGAATAATGGAATGAAAGCGTTCGGGAATTTCGTCCCAAATGTGAATGTCCACCAGAAACGGAAGATCGCTCTCGGCCAACGCGTCTTTTAATTCGGAAACAAGCGGCTTTTGCGCGGGCGTCGTAAAAACAACGATGTCGAGGTCGGAATTGGGGCGGGCTGTCCATTTCACGCGGGAGCCATACGCCCACACCAGCACACCGGGGATAAACTGGCGCAACAACTCAAGCAGCGTCTTCCGCTGTTCCTTGGTGATGTCCAGCGCGGCGGTCATTCCCAGGTGGTGCCGCTCATGGTCTGGTAAAGGCCGATGGCATCCGCAATAAAATCGCCGACGATCTGAAGGGTTTCGTCGGCCTTTTCGCCGCTGTAATCATGGGCGGTGTTGGTGCGGGCGTCGGCGTATTTCAGCCATTGCTCCACCGGGGCGGCAAACAGGTTGTTCTGGCCGGCCAGTTTGATGATCGGCTTGGGGCTGTTGGGAACATCGGCCAAGCCGATTTCTTCAATGAGATAGCGTTTGAGGTCTTTCCACAACGTATCGTAACAGGTCTCGAAACGCTGGATGACGGATTCCGCGATGGCTTCGCGGTCAATCTCAACAAGTTCCTTACGATCCTTCGCGGACTGGTAATTGGCAAATTGCAGTTCCAGATGTTTGAGCGACTTTTGAAGTTTTTCGTAGTCAATCATGGCTATTTCTTGGGTTGCTTGAATTCATATCCCAGCCCTTTCAAATTTGTTTTGATGGCCTGCTCCAGCCGGTCGGATTCGAGAAACTGGCCGTGCAGCTCGGCCACGAGCCGCTGCATTTTTTCCTCGAACGGCTCGCCGTCGTCCTCGACATCCTCCGCGCCGACGTAACGCCCCGGTGTCAGCACATGGCCGTGACTGCGGATTTCATCGAGCGAGGTGCTTTTGCAAAGACCGGGCGTGTCCGTGTATTTGCCCGCGTCCTCGTCGCCGCGCCAAGCGTGGTATGTCCCTGCGATTTTGGCAATGTCGTCGTCGGTCAGTTCGCGATGCACGCGATCAACCATTGTGCCGAATTTGCGGGCGTCAATGAAAAGCACTTTGCCGCGCCGGTCTTTGAATCGGTTGTTCCGCTTGTCGCGGGAAAGAAACCATAGGCAAACCGGAATTGGCGTGGAGTAAAAAAGTTGTCCCGGCATCGCCACCATGCAGTCCACCAGATCGGCCTCAATGATGGCCTTGCGGATGTCGCCTTCGCCGGATTGATTCGAGGACATCGAGCCATTCGCCAGAACGAAGCCGGCCATGCCGGTGGGCGACAGGTGATGGATGAAATGTTGCACCCAGGCGAAGTTGGCGTTGCCGGTGGGCGGCACGCCAAATTTCCAGCGCACGTCCTCGCGCAGCCGGTTACCGCCCCAATCGTCGTCGTTGAACGGCGGGTTCGCCAAAATGTAATCGGCCTTCAAATCCTTGAAGGCGTCGTTTTGGAACGAGCCTTGTTCGTTCCACGCAATGTGGGCCTCGATGCCGCGAATGGCCATGTTCATCATGGCGAGCCGCCAGGTGGTGTAATTGGATTCCTGCCCGTAAATGGAAATGTCGCCGATGCGGCCGCCGTGGGATTCCACGAATTTTTCGCTCTGCACGAACATCCCGCCCGAACCGCAGCACGGATCGAACACGCGGCCTTTGTAGGGCGCGAGAATTTCAATCAGCAGCCGGACGACATGGCGCGGCGTGTAAAACTGGCCGCTCTGCTTGCCCTCGGCGCTGGCAAACTGGCTCAAAAAATATTCATACACGCGACCGAGAATGTCCTTGGAACGGCTTTCGCGGTCGCCGAGGCCAATCGTGCCGATGAGGTCAATGAGTTCACCAAGCCGATGTTTGTCGAGCGCGGGGCGGGCGTATTCCTTGGGCAGCACGCCTTTGAGCGTGGGATTATCCTTTTCCACCGCGACCATCGCGTCGTCGAGGTCTTTGCCGATGGTGGGCTGCTTGGCGCGGCCCTGCAAATACGACCAGCGAGCGATTTTGTTGACCCAAAAAATGTTGTCGGCGGTGTATTCGTCGCGATCTTCGGCGTCGGCGGATTTGTCTTTCGCCAGTGCGGCGTGCCGTTCCTCGAACGCATCGGAAATGTATTTGAGGAAAATGAGGCCGAGAACGACGTGCTTGTATTCGCCCGCGTCCATGTTGCCCTTTAGCTTTTCGGCGGCGGACCAAAGGGTCGCCTCGAAACCGAGCGCGCCAGCGCCATTGCCGTTGTTGTTGGAATTGTTGCGGGCCATGAGATTAAAAATGGGGTTGGGTGATAACGGCGCTTTGAACGACCGCCGGGAATTTCGGGCTGCCCGGTTCTCCGCCAAAATTCAAAAAATGGTTTTTCATGGAATGATTCCGTTCGACTGGCCGCAATGCGGGGGATGATGCACCCACGCATGAAAACTTCACAGAAAAAATTCGCAAATCCGGCGGAAAGAAAAACAGAAATGAGAATACGGAAAGCGGAAATCAAATTTGCCGGGCGCAGCTTTTTGTGGGTGATTTCACGGTTGGCAGCATGTCTGATCGTTACACTCCCACAATTCGCCAGAATTCGCCAAAACTCGCCCACTACTCCTTAACGGTGACGTGTCGTTTGCGCCTACACTCCTGGGCTATGAACGATACAAAGATTCATGTTGGTTCGGGCGGTGAAATGGGCGGGGCGGCTGTGGGGGGCACCCGGCGGAGCCGGGTGCCCCTCTGCCGGCCCGGCCCTTCCTTGTCTATTTGTAACATCTGTAAACAAGGTAGCTACCTTTTGACCTCGCCATGAAACGTCATTCGCTCAAATTCGATGAACTTGACCAGCGGGCCTTGCTCGGCATCGCGCACGAGTGCGGCTGCCAGTATCAGGGAAATCCTTCCTGGCGTCGGCTGATCCACAAAATTGCCACGGGCGATTTGACCGTGCTGAACAAACCCGACCAGTGCGTGCGGGAATTCCAGGCGGAATTACGCCAACCCATACTGGAACAGCGGCAAAAACAGGCGCCGGCAAAGCGGAAAGCGCAAGCGGAACGCGACCGGCTGCGGCAGGAACAAAAGCGCCGGGCCGCCGGCATCGCACCCAGCGGCGCACAAGAGGCGCTCGAAATAGCCACCGGCTACCGCAACGAATGCGGAATTTTGAACCCATGCGAATGAATCACTCTATGGAAACGATGCCCATGACAGCAGATGAGATTTTGGCGGAAATTCATTACCGCCATGACGAGCGGCTTGGCGTGCTCTGTTCGGACGGCGTGCCTTCAGAAGTTGAAAAATCCCTGTCGCGCGCCGCCGTGGACGAATGGCTTGGACGGTTTCATGCTATGCGATTGTCGCAATTGGGAGAGTTTGGCAAGACCGCTGAAATTTACCAGCATTGGCACCACAAAAACGCCCGCCAGAAAGAACTGGCGGCGAATGGCGCAACCCTGGTCGGCTGACATGACATTCTAACAACCATTTCCTTTTCGTCGTGCGAAAAGGGCGCGCAGCGTGCCGGCCAGCGCGAGCGGGTGACGAGTCCAGAGATCACGTCTCTGGCGCGGGGTTT
>CZKV01000002.1_pt1 | contig 14288 bp, 12 predicted proteins | sample 1122411 | NCBI WGS metagenome assembly CZKV01 (sample SAMEA3539301, study PRJEB10725) | soil metagenome | biome: tundra; feature: field; material: soil | place: USA | collected 2010-05 | depth 0.15 m | reverse complement strand
CACGACGGGCCGGCGCGGGAAATTGTCGGGACGAACGGCGACGCCGCCCCGTTGATAATGAAAAATTTTCAGGCGGTTTGCCGTCGCCGCCGCCGAAAAATTCCCGGTAAGTCAGACGGAGATTGGACGCCGCGCCGCGCTGGCTGTTCAATAAAAAACGCCGGCCATGTTGCCAGGGCCGGCGCGTGTGGTGATGCTCAGTTCAATTCCGGCTTGCGACCGGACACAAGGTTGTCAGGGCAGTCAGTTGGCGGGGATCAAGATGATTTTCTTTGGCGGTGGACAACTCTGCGCGCAGGTCCAGTTTTTTACCACGGATGGCTTGCGCCATGAATGTGCGCAGATTCATTCCAAACGCCTGTGCCAGTTCACGCAGCTCGGCTTGATCTTGCCGGTTCATGCGGAGCTGGAAAAAATGCTCCGCCTTTTTAGCCTTGCGGTTGACTACACTCCGGCCATCCGGGTTCAAGGCCGGAAATTTCCCGCGCAGCGCGGCCTGGCGAAACTGCTCCATCATTCTGAAGCCCTCCGCCTCGCAGTATTCCCGGTCGCTGAAGACATGCGGTTCCAGCTTGTCCCAATGCAGCAAGGCCGTGGTGACGACCAGGTGCAGCGCCTTGCCGGTGGTTTGATCCTTGGAATTTTCAAAAACCCCGGCAATGGTTTTGAGCGCTGCCAGTTCCTCCCGCATCAGGCCGAGTTTGATCCAATAATTTGTTGCGCACATATTGCCGATAGATTCAACCTGCGGTGTTGCCGGTTTCTTGGCGGCAGATTTCGCCGCCCGTTTTTTCGAGGGTTTCATCGCGCACGTCCAATCGCCGCCGCAGCGTGTCTGGCTGGCAGGTTGAGTATTTTTACCCGGACGGCATTTTCAACCCACTGTTGCGAGCTGATGCCCTTGGCCAGGGCATCATGAAGCATTGCATCCTGGAAACATTTCGGAATTTCAAACTCTGCCTGCACTTCGCCCATGTCGTCAAAGAAGACAATGGTGACGTTTTCCGGGCCGGGCTTCTTGGCGCGGATTCTGGCTTGTGAGGTTGCGGTTGATGCCCTGCGTGCTCCGACTGATGATTTCAACGATGTTGACAGTCATATGCAGGCCGCGTTCACTGCGTCAATCAACTTCGACTTCGCCAGTTGCGGATTTACGAACCAATCGGTTGTCGAATGTCCACTCAGTCGCTTGGGTGCGAAATGAACCGGTTGTTTGAATGAGCAACGCCATCTTGCTTCCCAATTCTACGGTGCTGACATCGCCTGAAATCCAAGCCGCTGTTTTTTGTTTTAGGAAAACCTCGTTCAGCCGGGCAATTTGCTGGCTGAAGCTTTTGGCGGCATGAATCAATGGCAAATGTTTTTCCAATCCCAATTTCCTGCCGATAATGGCGCCAACAAGTTTTCGGACGACATTATGCTTTTCCAATTCGGCAACCCGGAGGGAATAAATGAACCCGTCGCCGCCATGCACATACCAAAGATTGAACATGATTTCTGGAGTTTTCATTTGGCGGCGGTGGATTTTACCAGGGCGATTTCAGCGGGGATGAGGGCGTAGAAGCGGAAATCCGGTCAGGTCTTTGATGGACTTGAAACCTTTGACTGTTATTTCGTCTAATGCTCGCATACCTACTCTCACGCTATGAATTCGAACTGGCTGATGGCAATTGAGACAAGTCCAGCTCTTTAAGGAACTCATTATGCTTGGTCGTTGCCGCCCGGATTTCCTTTTCGATTTCCGTCAATCTGCCGTGATTCGCCTCCAAATCAATTTCCGCTTCCGCTACGGCGGTGCTGATGTAGCGCGAAATGTTCAGATTATAGCCCTCGTCAGCGATCCGCTGCATTGAGATACGTTTGGAATAACGCTCCTCTTCTTTGCGGAATTGGTAGGTCTCGACAATCTTTTCGATGTGCTCTTCCGTCAGTTGGTTCTGGCGTTTCCCTTTTACAAAATGCTCGGCGGCGTTGATGAACAGCACGTCGTCCGGCTTCTTGCATTTCTTGAGCACCAAGATGCACACCGGGATGCCAGTGGAGTAGAATAGGTTGGCGGGCAGGCCGATAACTGTGTCAATGTGGCCATCATCCAATAGTTTTTTGCGGATGCGCTCTTCCACGCCGCCCCGGAACAGCACACCGTGGGGCAGGATAATGGCCATCACGCCTTCGTCCTTGAGATAATGGAAGCCGTGCAGCAAAAAGGCGAAGTCGGCGGCGGATTTCGGGGCGAGACCGTAGTTCTTGAAACGCATGTCTTCGCCCAGCGCCTCGGTCGGATCCCAGCGGTAACTGAACGGCGGATTGGCCACCACCGCGTCGAATTTGGGTTTCTTCGCGGGATTGGTTTCGCGCAGCAAATCCCAATCGTTGGTCAACGTATCACCCAGGAAAATTTGAAACTCCGAATCCTTCACGCCATGCAGCAGCATATTCATGCGTGCTAGGTTGTAAGTGGTGATGTTTTTTTCCTGCCCGTAAATCTTGCCGATGCCGTGCGGCCCCATGCGATGGCGCACGTTGAGGAGCAAGGAACCGGAACCGCAGGCAAAATCCAAAACGCTCGCCAGTTTGTCTTTCTTGCCCGTTTTCGGCTCCTGGCTATCCAGCGTGACGATGGCGGACAAAATATCGGAAATCTGCTGCGGTGTGTAAAACTCGCCCGCCTTCTTGCCGGAACCGGCGGCGAACTGGCCGATCAGATATTCGTAGGCATCGCCCAACGTGTCGGCGTCGGTGGAAAATTGCACCAAACCTTCGGCAATTTTTTGAAGGATGACGCACAGCTTGGCGTTGCGCTCGGCATAGCCCCGGCCAAGTTTGTCGGAGGCCAGATTCAGCTCGGAAAACAGACCTTGAAAAGTGCTGTTGAAAGATTCGTTTTCAATGTATTTGAAGGCGGCCTGCAACGTATTCAGCAATTCCCCGTTCTGCGTGCGGGCCAGATTGGCGATGCTGCTCCAGAGGTAATCCGGTTTGATGACATAATGCACCTTGCGGCGCATCTGCTTCTCAAAATCGGCAAAATCTTTGGGATTTTCTTCATACCAGACTTGCAGCGGCGTCGTGGCATTGTTTTTTTCCAAAATGTCTTGCGGGAGTTCGGGGTAATCCTGGCCCAACTCCTTTTGCGCGGCGGCCTCGTAGTTGTCCGAGAGGTAGCGCAGGAACAGGAACGACAGCATGTAATCGCGGAAATCGTCCGCGTTCATCGCGCCGCGCAGGTCGTCGGCAATGGCCCAAAGGGTTTTGCCCAATTGTGTTTTGTCTCGTTCGGTCATGATGTTGGTGCTGGTGTGGCTGCTGGTGTGGGGGCGCTCGGGAACAACGCCGGGTTAAACTGATAGCGCTTTATGAATTCGTGCAGAATTTTCTTAAAGTAATTTTTGTTCTCATCCAGCATTTCCTGCGGCTCAAAAAGCGAATAATTGCCGTGGCTTAGGATGTTGATCAGGCGCGTATGCAAAATCCCATCCGCATCAGCTTCATCCTTTTTGATACAATCGGAGAAATTTTCGTAACCGTGAAAGCTGGCCGTCTTTTCCAGAATGGAGCGCAGAATGTTGAAATGGTGGGTGTAGAGCTGGTTGCTCCGCTCGGCCTCGTATAAATCTGCCAGCGCCGCGACATGATGGAAAAAAGGCGTATCGCCTTTTTCTTCGCGGAGCATATACCCGGCGTTCGTCTTATCGCGGCTTAAAAAGAACCTCTTCGCCCGTTTTAACTCATTGCAGAGCACGTTGAAAAACAGCGTGTGGTGCGTCGAGATGACGAACTTGAGTTCGCCGCCCCGCTTCTTGAGCAGTTGAGCCAGATTGCTGGCCACGGTGATGGCGTTGTGTTCATCCAGTGACGAAACCGGATCGTCAATGTAGATATATTTGACCCATTCGTAGGCATCTATCGTTTCATCCATTGCGACTTCAATAATCGCCAGAAAGAAACACCAGATAAAAATATTCTCCTCACCACGGGACACTTTAATGTGGTCAACAACCTCGGTGACTCCCGCAGCGTTGAGAATTTCGCGGGAAAAGCGAACCTCCGATTTTTCGTAGTCAATGTTGAAGTCAATATCCGCGTAGGTTTGCAGAAAAGGGCGGATGCGATTTTCCAACTCCAAATCTCTGAGGCCAGAGAAAAAGCTGGACGCGGAATTGAGCTTTAACACCCGCTCTTGGTCGCCTTCCAAATCGTTATCCCAAGAAAACAAGTCTTCGGTGTAGGCATTGAAATAGAGCGTGTCTCGCGCATCTCCATTCCGGCCGAGATCCTTGAATTCCATGGACAGGCGGGTTTTGCCGGTGCCGTTGTAGGCATAGAGCAAAATGAATTTCTTATTCTGCAACTCCTGGCGCAGATGAGCAGCCAAGGCATTCAAATCGGCAAACGGAGTTGCGCTCATGCTTCAACCTCCGCCGTGGATGGGAAAAGCTGCTGCATCAGTCCTTTTTTGTGGGTCTTGAGGGCTTCGAGCTTTTGGGATTGGGCGAAGATTGTCTCGTCGAGTGAGGAAAGGCAATCCGCGATGCGATTCTGCTCTGGCAGTTTCGGAACCGCTAATTCGACGGAAGAAAATAGCGACTTATTGACGATGGGAACAGCCTGTATCCCTGCGAGATTGGCGATATGGTCGGCTAATCCACTGAGCGCGTAATAAACGAAACCGTCAGAGTTGTTCGAGTTTGGGACGACTGAATTGATCTGTTGATTGGTTGCGCACTCGTGCCGGTTCTGGGCAATTTTTCCAATCGTCGAGCCAATGCAGACGAACAAAATGCTATTGGCCTTTATCGGGCGGGTTTCTCTAAAGCCTAGCTCCGTCAAGGTGGTCTTAGTCTTCTCGATGAATCTGTCGTCTGAAATATCAGCGGGCGAGACGAACAGCCTGTCTCCACCGTAGTATTCAGGCTGAACGGTGCTGGGTGTGCTTCCGGTGATCACTGCACCCAATTGCCCGATAGACTTTACAACCCACTCCCCGGCGTCTTGGAACTCAGGGAAACGGAGGCGGGGGACGGTTTCGCCGGCGCGGGGGAAAAGCTGCTGCATCAGCCCTTTTTTATGGGTCTTGAGCGCGTCGAGTTTTTGGCCGTGGGCGGCAATCAACTCGTCGAGCGAAGTCAGACATTCAGCGATTTTTTGTTGCTCTCCTAGATTGATGTCAGAGTAGTGAACTTTCTTTTCCTTAAGTATGGAAAAATGTCTTTTATAATCCTCCATTACCACTGGTTGAAAGTTTAGGAAGTGAAACAAGTATTCAGTGCCCACACGGATTCTTGCTCTGAATATCTTAATCCCATCAGCACCTTGGGCAAACTGCTGATTCACTAACTTGAGCACACAGGTATGGTCTCCAAAAACAATTAGCGGCAGCGAGTCTTTAACTAATGCCTCATTGTCATTAGTCCAACCGCAGATGTAATCCTGTGATTGGTCTACAATGGGGAATAGCCCTTCTGCTAAATAGCTTGATGTTTGTAGTTTTTTTGGAGGGGTTACTGTAGAAATTAATTCTTCCAGTTTCATTTCGTCCCACTGCGGCGCATCCCGAAACTCTGGAAAGCGCAATTTGGGCTTCAACGCGGGTTTGCCGTCTTGCTTCATGCGTCTTTCTTGGTTTTCTTGCCGGCGGTGCCGGTCGCCAGCTTTTTCATCTCGGCATCGAAGTCGCTCACGTAGAGGCGGTCTTGGACGAGGCGGTATTTCTCGAACTCGCTTTCGGCGTGGGCTTGGGCGATTTCGGCAGTGACCTTGCCGGCATCCGACAAAATTTCCCGGTCGGTCGCGGCAATGAAGCGGTTGAGGCGGGTTTCCCAGTCCTGCATGGTCATGGGGATCTGCCGCAGGGCCATGTCTTCGGCCACATCGAGGTAGGCGGAGACGAGGCGTTGCAGTTGGGCCATTTCGTTTTCCGTCAGGTAATTTTTCGCCACGCTGACATCATACTTTTGGATTTTGCCTTTCGGTGCGTCTTTCCAGGTAGTCAGGCCCATGCGGTCTTTAGTGGCATCGGCCCGGTGGAAGATGACTTCCGCCGCCGTCTGGCCGTGAATGGCCCAATGCAGTTTGTTTTGCACGGTGGCAAAGAAGCGCTTGGTGGATTGGGCGGTGACATCGTAGTCAACGGAGGTGGAATAGATGTCGGTGATTTTCTGGTAGAACTTGCGCTCGCTCAGGCGGATTTCCCGGATGCGCTGCAACTGTTCTTCAAAATACTTTTTGGTGAGAATGGAGCCGTCATTTTTCAGGCGCTCGTCATCCATGGCAAAGCCCTTGATGGTGAATTGCTCAATGATGGTGGTGGCCCATTTGCGGAACTGCACGGCGCGCTCGGAGTTGACCTTGTAGCCGACGGCGATGATGGCAGAGAGATTGTAGTGCTGGGTGTCGTAGGATTTGCCGTCGGCGGCAGTTATTCGAAAATTTCGAATAACTGAATCCGCCGGCAATTCCTGGTCGGCGAAGATCTGCTTGAGGTGGTAATTGACGGTGTGGGTTTCCACGTCATAGAGCAAGCCCATCATCTTCTGGGTGAGCCAGACATTTTCATCGGCGTAAACGGCTTCGACGCTGCCCTGGCCGCTGGCGGCGACGAAGGTGAGGTATTCCGCCGCCGAGGAGCGAACCAGGGAGATCTCCGCGCTCTTTTTGGCGCGGCCGCCGGGAGTGGGCTTACTTTTGCTCATACGCGCTGAGGCCGGAGATGTCGCGCCCTTGGGCGCGTTTGTTGAGCATGGGAACGAGGTCGTCCATGAGGGCGAGTTCCTTCACCCGCCGGCTTTTCCAGTTCAGCCCGAGCGGTTCCATCAGGTCGGTGAGCTGTTCGCCGTCGAAAATCATCCGTTGCAAAATGGCGTCCACAAACGCTTGCAGCGTGGCCACCGCCAATCCGTGTTTCTGCGCCACGGCGGCGAGTTCCTGGGCATTTTTCTCCGCCTTGAACTGCTGATAGCCGTCACGAATGGCTTTCTCGCCCAGGCATTCGCCCACCTTCAGCGTGTTGATGTAATCCCGGATGTCATCGCGTTCGTCCAGGAACTTGGCATCCGCCTGAATGAGGCCGATAAGTTGTTCGCGGGTGACCTTTTGCTTGCCGGGTTCCTGCGCGGAGTAGCGGGCAATCAACGCCATGATATAGTCGTAATCAATGACGGCAGACGCAAAGAGGACGAATTCAAAATCCAGTTCCTGCACGTCGTCCGTGCCGGACTTGTCACTGCCCTTTTTCTGCTGCTCTTTCAGGCGTTGCGCGGTTTCCAGATAAACGCCCCGGAAGGCGTTCAACTGATCCTTGGGCAACACCTGCTCGATGGTGCCTTTGTTTTCCTCGGTGAGATCGGTGTATTGATCCAACTGGGTTTTGAGCCGCTGCACTTCCTTGAACTGGTTGATGAAGGCGCTGCGGGCGTCGTCGCCCTTGAGCTTGGGCACGTCCTGCGGCTGGCAGGCCAGCCCCTGCGACTTCATGAAATCGCCCAACTTCCGCACGGAACTTTCCAGTTTCTTGATGACGACGGGAGCCTTTTCCACCAACCAGATTTCGCGGGCCTGTTCAATCTGCTGGCCGCTGAACAAGGTGATGGCCTCTTCCACTGCCGACTGCTGGTGGCGGAAGTCGAGGATGTTGCCATAGGGCTTGGTGGCGTTGAGGATGCGATTGGTGCGGGAAAACGCCTGAATCAACCCGTGGTGCTTCAGGGTTTTATCCACATACAGCGTGTTCAGGTATTGGGAATCGAACCCGGTCAGCAGCATGTCCACCACGATGACGATGTCCAGTTTCTCCCGGCCTTTGCGGGGCAAATCGCGATTGGGATATTTCTGGTCCTTGATGCGTAGCTGGACATCCTGATAGTAGAGATCAAACTCGCCGATGGTGTGATTGGTGCCGAAACGCTGGTTGTAATCGGCGATGATGGATTTCAACGCCGCTTTTTTCTCCTCCGGTTTTTCTTTGTTGTCGGCTTTTTCCTGCGGCAGGTCTTCTGTGAGTTGCTCAATGTCCTTTTTGTTTTCCGCATTTTCCGCGAGTTGAGCCGGCGGGGAAAAGACGCAACCGACATTCAACGGTTGAAATGCGGCGTCGGCCTTTTGGCGCCCGGCCTGAATTTTGGTGAACAGATTAAAATATTCAATCGCGTCGTTGATGGAGGCGGTGGCCAGCAGGGCGTTGAACTTGCGCCCGCCGGTGGCGGCGTCGTGCTTGTCCAAAATAGCTTCGACAATCGCCTGCTTTCCTAAAAGTGGCGCATCCCGGAGAACGTTTTCATCTTCCGGCTTGTAGTAATCAATGTGAAAGCGCAGGACATTTCGATCTTCAATCGCGTGGGTGATGGTGTAGGCGTGCAGTTCCTTCTGGAACAAATCCTGGGTGGTCTTGAGGCTGGCGACCTGCCCGGTAATCTGCGGCTGGGTGGCGTTTTGCTCAAAAATGGGCGTGCCGGTGAAGCCGAAAAGCTGGGAGTTGGGGAAAAATGCCTTGATGGCCTGATGATTCTCGCCGAATTGCGAGCGATGGCATTCATCAAAGATAAACACCATGCGCTGGTCGCGTAGCGGGGCCAACTGTTCCTTGTAGGTTGCCTTGCCCTGCTGCTTGTTCTCCTTGTTACGCTTGCTGTCTTCATCCAACGCGAGGCCGAGCTTTTGGATGGTGGTCACAATGACCTTGTCGGCGTAATCGTCGGACAAAAGCCGCCGCACCAAAGCGCCGGTATGGGTGTTGGCCTCAACGCAACCTTCCTGAAATTTGTTGAACTCCTCGCGCGTCTGCAGGTCGAGGTCCTTTCGATCCACGACAAAAACGCATTTTTGGATGTCCGGGTTATCCTTGAGGAGAGTGGACGCCTTGAAGGAGGTGAGCGTTTTGCCACTGCCGGTGGTGTGCCAGATGTAACCGTTGCCGCTGTTCTCGTGGATACATTGCACGATGTCTTTGACGGCATAAATCTGATAGGGCCGCATCAGCAGCAACTTTTGCTCGCTGGCGACCAGCACCATGTAGCGACTGATCATCCGGCCCAAGTCGCATTTGGCGAGGAACTTTTCGGCAAAGCTATCGAGATGGGTGATTTTGGTGTTGTCCTCGGCGGCGAACTGATAGACGGGAATAAACTGCTCGTCGGCGTTGAAACTGAAATGGCGGTTGTTGTTGTTGGCGAAATACCAGGTTTCGGTGTGGTTGCTGACGATGAAGAGCTGCATGAAGCAGAGCAGCGAATTGGTATAACCGTTGCCGGGGTCATTCTTATATTCGACAATCTGCTCCAAGGCCCGGCGGGGGCTGAGGCCAAGCGTTTTTAGTTCAATCTGCGCGACCGGCACGCCATTGATGAGCAAAATCACGTCGTAACGCTGATGGCTGTTTTCGGTATTGATGCGGAGCTGGTTGACGATTTCAAAAGTGTTTTTGCACCAGTCCTTGATATTGACTAGCGTGAAGTTGAGCGGCGTGCCGTCGTCGCGGGTGAAATCATTGATGGTGCGGAGAGTCTTGGCGGCGGCAAAAACGTCCGTGGTGATAATTTTTTCCAGCAGCCGGTCAAATTCGGCTTCGGTCAGATTCACCCGATTGAGGGCTTCAAACTTCTGGCGGAAATTTTGCACCAAGGCCGCGCGATCCCGAATATCGGGGCGATATTCGTATTTGAGACTTTTGAGCTTCTCAATCAGCGATTCCTCAATCTGGGCTTCAGTGGTCGTCATTGGGCTCTTTAGAGTTTTACCGAATTTTTGCCGTGCCAAAGCGTTTATCCGCTGCCGAGGAATTTGACCTTACGGTGCCGGAGCTGCAGGCAGGGTGCGCGGCAAGCGTGCATGGGACAAGCGCCGGGAATTTCGGGCTGCCCTGAATACCGCCAAAATTCAAATGATGATTTTTCATGGAACATGTCCGTTTGACTGGCCGCGATGCCGGGATGATGCACCGGGGGCGCGAAATCTGCACGGAGAAATTTAATACTCGGAAATCTTCTCCTAGTCATCTCCCCACCATTGGCGCTCGAACATATCCCGGTCAATCCGCACCGGCTCAATGCAGCGCGGGTCGTCCGGCTTGGGGCTGTTCACCAAATCGCTGACGGGATAAATTTTCAGCGGGTCGTCCGGCGCTCGCTCCAGCGCCATTTTATGCGACTCGCTGCATGGGTCGTCGTCTTTCAACCACCAGCCGTAATGACTTGGCGCGATGATGACCGGCATCCGGTCGTGTGGCCGCGAAGTGCTGGCGTGGTTTGACCCAGAGAATCCTGAAACAATTGTTGTCACCAATCCCGACCGGACAAATCCGATTTGCGTTGCCCGTTCTGAAAATCCGAACGCGCTGGAAAGTCTGATTGCGCCGGAATCCGGCACGCTGGGCCGCGAGCTGGCGCGGATCGAAGGCCAGGCGTCGCACATGAAAACGCGCTTCAATGTCATCAAGGCGAAATTCCCGTTGCCCCAGCGGCAATTGCTGGCGACCGCGCAAGCGGTGGAATTGGGCGAGCAAATCAGCAGCCAGAAAAACGAGCTGACGGAAAAGGCCACGCGCCGGCAGCGCCAGCGCAGCCAGGCAACCCAGTTGATGCAACGCACAGGCATCACTGTGCCAGAGCGGGCGCTGGAAAATCTTGATCCGGTTAAAGCGCGCCGCCTCGCAGATTTTTTAGATGCTGACGACACGGCCGCCGATGACTCAATTCAAGCTTCACCGGCGAAACCATCCCCTGTTCAGGAAAACGGAAAATTCACTTACTGCCTAAAGCCGACTGGCGGCGACAAAATTAAATATGTGGATTATCTGATTGGCCGGCTGACTGAATTCCGCAAGGCTGGCGCGAGTTTCGGCCAGGCGTTTCAGGGCAAGCCTTCGTTCGGAATCACGTTGAAAATCGCGGCAGCGCAGTTGCAATGCAACGTGCATGACGCCGCGCGTTTTGAGGATGTCTGCGCGTATCTGAAGGCGAAAATTGATGCCACGATTTTGGGCAAGAAGAACACCGCTGCCGGCGCGGAAAACTACCACGAATTTTCTCAACCACAGGAGGCATTATGAGCACACGCACCGCAAAGGATAATTCATTCCATCAAGGCCGATACGCCAGCAGCCCGGAATTTGATCGCGGCCTGATTGCCAACCTGGTTGCCAAGCGCTGTGAAATGCTTGACGATAAAACCGAGCGCGAGTTGATTTGGTTCGTTCAATATCTATCTCACCAGCCTAGCGGAATTGCGGCTGTCGCCGCTGAAGTGGTTGCAAGATTTTCAGACAGGCTCGGCACCGCGACAATGGCTAAAAGCCGGAAGGCAGTTTATCAGTCGGAAGAGGTGAAAAAAATCCGATTGGAACTGCCGAATCTATTGCGCAGCCGCTTTCCGTTGCACGGCGAAACCAGAGACGACATTAGTAGGGAGTGTGGCCAAACGAGCGTGCAGTTTCCTTATTCGCATCGGAAAATTTTGGCCGAGTATGCCGAGGAAGCCATGTATCGCGCGGGCATGATTGAAGATGGATGCCTTGACGCGTTGGCTAAACAGGATGCACTGGAAATTGAAAAGGCTGGCAGTCAGCCCGCGTCTTATCCCGCGACGGCAATCATTGGTCTTTGCCGGGAAGCTGCCGTCAATGGCTTTGATGATGAAAACGACACCGATAATTTGGAAAAGGAACTGTGCCGGCTTTGTCTTGATCCTGGCTGGAATTTGACCGCTGCCGCGCCTTGGTATTTTGCCGACTTGGTGAATGTGTTGCGCGAATACCAACAGCAGTGGATTGCGGAAAACTCCGGCGCATTTGTGACGGCGCTGGGCCAAAAAGTCTGCGCTACTTTGGAATATACACTGCACAGCCGGAGCGTGGCTTTGTTGGAAGGGAACGCCCGGCTTGGAAAATCGTTCGCCGCCCGCGCCTGGTGTTTGCAGCATCCCGGCCTGGCGCGGTTTGTCGAAGTCCCGCCGGGCAATGATGACACCAGTTTTTTTCGCGCTCTGGCGCGCGGCTTGGGGCTGGGAAATTTCCTGAAATATAAAACGATTGATATTCGGGAGCGCGTTGAATCCGTGCTTTTGACTGGTGACTTGGTGTTGGTTCTTGATGAAGCAAACCGGCTTTGGCCAGAATGGAATTTCCGCTATGCCTACCCCAGCCGCATCACCTGGCTGATGGCGATGGCCAATGCCGGCGTTCCGATCTGCATGGTTTCAACTCCGCAATTTATCCAGTCCCAAAAAGCGGCTGAAAAAAACGGCTGGAATTCTGCGCAGCTTACGGGACGTATTGGCCACTATGAATTTTTGCCAGTCGAGCTTTCAGCCGCTGACATCATCGCTGTTGCGCGGGCCGTGCTGCCGGAAGCCAGCAAGGATGTTTTGCAAATCCTGGCTGACTACGCCAGCGAATCATCGCGCTACCTTGCGGCGGTGGATTCAATCGCCAAACGGGCGCGCTACATTGCGCAAATCAATGGCCGTTCCGATTGCAGCGCCGCCGATGTCCGCACGGCCATGAAGGAATCAGTTATCCCGTCTGACACCATGCTTGTCCGCACCTTGGAACAAGCGAAAAAATCCCCGTCCAACGGTCGCAAACTTTCGCCCGTGCCGGCGGCGCAAATCGAAATTGAAATGCCGCCACTGCGCGCGGCCAGGCCGGTTGCGCCGGACTTCGTGCGTCGCGGCGCGGCGTTGCCGGAATTGGTTCAAGGCTGAATCATGCTTTCCCGTGCCCAGCAAATTCTTTTGAAGCGCGCCCAGCGCGAAGCCGGGATGTCTGACAATGGCTACCGCGATGCGCTCCAAATGATTGCTGATTGCCGCTCCAGCACGTCGCCAGCGCTCACAGACAGGCATCTGGACAAGTTGCTTGGCTATTTCGAGGCAATCCACTGGCGCGGCGTTGATGCCGGCACGCTGCAACCGTCTGGCAGCGCCGCTGCCGTGTTCCGGCAGCGTGGTTATTGGGCCGCGAAAAACACGCGCCTGGAAACCAGCCGAGACCGTTTTACGGATTTGAATTTAGGGCGGGCCGTTGCCGATCTTGAGGGCAAGCTGGCGGCGCTGGGTTGCGGCGCTGGTTATTGTGCCACTATTCGTAAAAACGTCTGTAAAGGCCGCGACGATGCCCGCGCCTTGCATCTATACCGGGCCGCGCTAGAACGCACCCTGAAGGCAAAGGCCACGCGCGCAGAGCGCGCTGAAGACCCTTATTGAATTTTCCAGCCCGGCTGGATTGAAACGGTTAAAACGCCCGCCCAAAGGGCGCGTGATTTTTTTGTCTGAATTCTTGGAACCCTTGCACCCCTCAAACCCGACAAAATCATCGCGGCCTTACACATCCCCGTGTTCAATCCCTGGTGGACCGACACCGTGAAGACATTATCCCTGGCCGCCGCCGCGCGTCAGCACGCCGGCAAAAGTCATTTCCGCACTGGACTGCCGCTGCGCGGCTTGGCTTGCGGCGGATTTTTTTTGGCGCATAATTCCCCGACGTTATGACGGAAAATTCGCCCCGCCCGCCCCGCACCATCTGGATCGGGTTGACGCTGTTGTTCGGTTTCATCGGCCTGGCGTTTGTGCTTTGGTTTGTTGATTTCAATCGCAGCCAGCACCCGCCGCTTCCCGTCATCGGGCCGGTCGCGGATTTCACGCTGACCAATCAGGATGGAAAAGTTTCCACGCTTGAGGATTTCACCAATCACGTCTGGGTGGCCGACATCATCTTCACTCGCTGCGCCGGGCCGTGTCCGCGCATGACCGGCCAGATGAAGTCGCTGCAAAATCTCCTGCCGACGGACAGCGCTGCCAAACTCGTCACGCTGACCACCGACCCGGAAAACGATTCGCCCGCCGTGCTGAAAAAATACGGCGAGCGCTTCAACGCCGATTTCAACCGTTGGACTTTTTTGACCGGAACCAAGCAGGAAATTGCCGCGCTCGCCAGCGGCAGCCTGAAGTTGAGCGCCGTGCCTGTGAAAATCGAAGCGCAAAAAGACGCCGCCGATCTTTTCATTCACACCACGATTTTTGTGGTGGTGGACAAACACGCACAACTGCGCGTCAGCTTTGAAACTGGCGGCGACGGCGTGGACTGGACGAACGAGGTCCAGCCGAAATTATTGCAGGCCGTCCGCCAGTTGGAGCACGAGCCATGACCATTCATGACTTGCCCGCCGTCAACGCCACGCTCAACGGCTCGAGCGCGGTCTTGCTCGCGTTCGGCTTTTTCTTCATCAAACGCGGCAACAAAATCACGCATCGCAACTGCATGATTTCAGCGTCCTGCACGTCGGTGATTTTTCTCGGCT
>CZKV01000012.1_pt1 | contig 15154 bp, 11 predicted proteins | sample 1122411 | NCBI WGS metagenome assembly CZKV01 (sample SAMEA3539301, study PRJEB10725) | soil metagenome | biome: tundra; feature: field; material: soil | place: USA | collected 2010-05 | depth 0.15 m | reverse complement strand
AAAGAGAATCCGAGGAGGCCGAGCGCGACACCTATTTTGAATTTGGCGGAAGCAAAGTTCAACAGTTGCCAATTCCACCGGCGATTGCCGATGCGTTGCGTGGAAAGCAGAATGCGCTGGCGGAGCGGTTGACCGCGTTGTCGCGCGCCTGCTGGGAAAGCGGACGCGAGTTGCCGTCGCTGGCGTTGCGGAAGTTGTTCGAGAAATCCGGCGAGGCGTATGCCGCCTGGAACGCCGCGTTGCCCGGCCACGTCGCGCCGCACGCCCAACTCGCAGCGGCCTTCACCACCACCGCCGAGTTGCAGGAGCGTTTCGCCCGCGCCGTGTCCCTGCGCGAACAGTTGCGCGCCGGCATGGTCGCCCGACAGGAAGAAATGGACTGGCTGGTCTATGCCGCCTACGGCTTGCTGCCTGCCGATCATCCCGCCGCGCAAGTGGAAGCCGAACCCGCGCCGCTCGATCAGGCGCAGCGTCCGTTCCGGCTGTGGGAATCCGCCGGTGGCGATTTCACCAAAGCGGTCGCGCTGATTCCCGCCGGCTGGCCGAAGCCGCGCCGCGCCTTGTGGGAAGCGCGCCTCGCCGCCATCCGCGACAACGAACACGTCCGCCGCATCGAGCAGCCGGTCTATAAACGCCGCTGGGACGAACAATGGAAGGTAGGCAACCGTTGGATGGCCGGCCCGGTGGCCTACGCACAGGAATTCGTGGACGCCTTCCGCTGGTGGCTCGCCGAAAAAGCCGAGTGGTTGCTCGAACACAAAGCCGCCGGCGGCCCGGTGGAACTCGGCGGCTGGACACCCGCGCTGTGGAAAGACAAACGCATCGAAGCCGCATGGCCGGTCGTGGCTGATGCCATGAATCAAGTCGAGGCGTGGAAACAAGAATCGAAAACCCAAGCGCGCGACCTTTTTCCTCAATCTGAATATGAATTGAATCGCCAAGCTGCGAAAGCCATTGCGGACAACCCTCCACTTTTTAGCCAAGACTTGGACCTCACGGCGAGCGAATTGTCGTCGCTCATAAGGAAAGCCTCCTTCGATGCGTTCGAAAAATTTCTGAAAGCAACTGTCGCAGACGAAACCGTCCCCGCCGGCATCCCGCCCGCCGTGCCGTGGGATGATCTCGCCGCGAAAAAGAAATGGACTTCCGCGCAGTTGAAGAAAGCCGCCGCCGTGCGCGGCAAGCTGAACGTGCCGCGCGAGCGATTTCGGCAAACGGAGGACGGGGAATTTTTTTGGGCGGGAAAGGCATAACCCAATGAAAATCTTTGAAAAATTGTGGCGTGCGCGATAAAATGAAATGCGTTAAACTTAAAGCGCCATGATTACCTACGTCATCGGAGACTTGTTCCATTCGCCCGCCAAGGTGCTGGTCAACACGGTCAACACCGTCGGCGTGATGGGCAAGGGCATCGCCAAAGATTTCAAAACGATCTTCCCGGAGATGTTCGCCGCTTACCAGCCGTTGTGCGAGCAGGGAAAAATAGACATCGGGAAACTTTTTCTGTGGCGCGGCCCGCACAAATGGGTGCTGAATTTTCCCACCAAAAAGCATTGGCGCAATCCTTCCAAGCCGGAATACATCGAAGCGGGATTGAAGGCGTTCGCGGCGGGTTACACGCGGCATGGCCTCACTTCGGTTGCATTTCCGCAGCTTGGTTGCGGGCACGGCGAATTGGATTGGGAAAAGCAGGTGCAGCCTTTGATGGAAAAACACCTGGGCAAGCTGCCGATTGAAATTTTCATTCATCTTTACCGCAAAGACCCCTACGCGCCGCTGGAACACCAAGACATCACAGAGACGAAACGATGGCTGCGCGCCGAGCCGGAAAATCTCGCGTTCAGCGAAGTCTGGGAAGACTTGTGCGGGCATTTGAAAACGCGCGCGGAATTCACGACTTTGGACACGCATGAAAATTTCCGTGTGGTGCGGACGGATACGCCGGCGGAAGGGCTGATGATCGTGAACGGGCAGGAGATATTCGTGCCACGGGATGCCTTGCTGGAAGCATGGCAACACCTGCGATCAGTCGGCTTTTTGAGCGCCGAGGGATTGACGCATGGTTTGGATTTGCACGCGAACAAGGTCGTTTCCATTCTGGCGGTGCTGCCTTATTTGAAACCGACGCAACTGGCTATTAAACAAAACGCACGAAGCGGGAAATTCAGCTTGGCGCTCCAGTTCATGCCGCGCGCCGCGCAGGACAAAATTGAGCTTGAGCATTCTCCCGAACTGGTGATGGCATGATTGAACGGAAGCCAGACGCCGGGCGCATCGAAGCTCACTTGGAAAAGTTGAAGTCAGTGGGCTGGCTCGGCCCAGCCCGGCAGTGGTGGCCTAATTTCATCTTCTTCTTCGCCGATTTGCCGAATGCGTTGCGCATATTGAAAACGGGCAAACTGGTCTGTCGCAGCCAGGCGGAAATAGCGGTGGACACCGGGAGTGAAAAGGTGCTGAGCATCACTGCCGACGAATGGAAGGATTGCGTCCGACTGTATTTTCGCCCGCGAACGCCAACACAGCATCAGGTTGAGGGCTTCCGTCCGGCGGGAAATTACGATTCACTGGGCAAACACATGCCCGTGCCCATTTTCTTTCTGTTCAATGCGAAGGATATTTTGACTCGGAAGACAACGCGATTTACGACGGGAAATCTTTCACAGAACCCGCCGGTTGGGGACGATGCGAATTTCTTTGAATCCATCCCGTTTGAAAAAGTTTATCACGATAGCTGGATGAGTGATGAGGAAAAGCCAGCGATAAAATTTCATCGTCACGCCGAAATCATTGTCCCACACGAATTGGAATTGGATGCGCTGGCGCGAATCTGGTGCCGGTCGGAAGCCGAATATCGGACGTTGTTGCATCTGCTGCCGCCAGCCGCCGAGAAGAAATACAAAGCCAAGGTCGGACAAGGAAAACGACCGAGCATACATTTTTGCAAATGGGCTTATGTGGAAAGCGCCGCTTTGGAACAAAACCGCGTGGCGTTCACCTTCAACCAAAGTGCGTTGATGTCCGGCCCTTTTGTCGCACGAATAGCGGTGACGAATCAGCGGACGGGCGATGAATATAAGTGGGACAATGCCATCTTCCAGACTGCCAAACCGCTTACCGTGACCATCCCTCAAATCACCAAGCCGTCAGCATACGAAGTTCAACTTTCGTTTGACGGGGTTGTTGCATTCGCCGGGAAATTCAGCCCAAAAGAAGCTGCGTTTTGACGCGGAAAAATTTGTGATGGCTTAACGGCGGTTTTCTGTTTCGCCAAACAGCCAGCCCACGGAAATTTTCAGACTGCGCGCAATGGCTGCGATCTCGTAGTCCATCAAATACCGCGTCTGGTTTTCGATCCGAGAAACCGCCGTCTGGTCAATCGTGATGCCCCGCGCCGCCAGCCGACCGGCCAATCATCCTGCGTGACGGGCGACTCCCGCCTGTTTCCAAGCCTTATTCCAATGGCATCAATTGTTTCTACGAACACCGCTATGCACGGGAACACGATGACCAACCTTGACCAGACGGCGGGGGTGAACAGAAGCGACGTTGATGCTAGTGGTCTATAAATCGAAGTTTCCAGGAGACTTTCTTTGAATAGCCTTCATGCTCCGAACTTCCACTCGACGGCATATTCGCGTGGCACTCCCAATCCCACCGCCATTTTGAAACCGGCGCGCATGACTGCGGAAGCAGGTATCAAAAGTTCGTCCTCTGGCGCACCGAAGAAAATTGTTCCATCGCGCTTCGGGTTTGAATTCTCGCCCACGACAAGAGCGCAGTCTTGAAAAGTCAAAATCTCCCGCACGGGTTTGGACGGATGTTGCAACGACACCCACACGAGGCGATCACCGGCCTTTGCACGCCAGATATTCAGGCCGTCCATTGGTTCAGTCGGCTTGTAGCCAGCAGCGAGGCGTTTTTGCATTTCCCAAACCGCCCGGCCTGCCACTTCCAATGGATGAAGTTGAAACCAGACTGGCAAATCCTGCCAACGGTTAGTGATGGTCAAAAAATCCCCATCGCGCATCTGCCAGAAATCCCTAATTTTCCACGCAGATTCCTGATCGGCGGAAAGGAAGGAATCTGTGCCAACCCACAAGACGAATTCGCCAACACGACACGACCAGCGCAAGGTTTCATCGCCGCGAAAAATATGAGCAATCGCTTGCTGATTGTCTGTAGAGTCCATGCCCTTCAGTTGGTTTTAGAAAACCAACGCGCCTTCGGCTTTGGCGATAAGCGCATCACGAATTGGACGGGCAAATTCAGCCAGCGTTGAAAATGTGGCTTTTTCGTGCTGACGATAAAGACTTTCAGGAATGATGAGGTATTCCCATTGTTGCGGCTGACTAATCCCGTCAGGCGGTTTTGTGTTTGATGCTGACTCGCACCATGTATTTGCCGCTCGCGTTTTGAGCGCGACTTGGGCGAGTTCCAAATCCCTGTCCGCTTTCGTTTCGACTTGGAACATTTTTTCGGCGGTCTTTACGAGAAAATCCACCCCGTAACTTCGCGCTATGCCGTCGGCGTCACGATACAGAATCTCCATTTTGTGCGGTCTTTCCGCTCGTCCAAATGCCAGCACGTCTGATTGCGTGTCGAGTGTGTGCTGAATGAAATCGCGTTCCAAGTTTCCGCCGGAATCAGCAAACCGCTGGCGCGGGTAGATGCAACGCTGCGTCAGCACGGATTTGCTTTCACGCATGACGAGCAAACGCGCTTCTGAAAGCCGCTGCCAATTTCCTTTCTGGTGATCGTAGCGGGTTTCGCCAATCTGTTTCACAATCGCCCGGCGCAGAGTTTCAACCACATGGTCAGTGACCATTGGAAAAGCCAGCGCAACCACGTTCTCGGCTTTCGAGAAATCAATTTGCCGCCCAAAAAGCCGGTTCGTGGCGAAATGTTCCACCAATGCCGCGATAGCGGCCTTGTGCGCGGTGAGCAATGCGGTTCGCCCCTCTTTGGCAATCGCGTTCGTGGTAGTTCTGATAAAATGGTTGAAATCGTAATAATCCTTTTCCAGCCGCCAAGTTTTCGCCTTTGTGCCCGTGTCCAAGTGCGTATCGGCAATTTTTGTGCGGGCAAGATTCAACGAATACTCAAAAGTCAATTTGCACGGCGGGAGTTGCGACAAATCAATTTGAGACAAATCCGGCTTGGTGCTTGCCTCAAAAATTTGCACCGGCCAAGCGATGTCAAATTCCGGCACGCGGGCGGGCAACAATTCCACTTGAATCAAATCGCCCGCGATGGAACGCGGCTGCGTTTTGCTGCTGCCGATGAAATAACCATCCTGCCGCAACGAATCGTAAAAGGCGCGGAAGCGGGGATGCTCGACGATGAAAAGACAGTCCAGCGAGTTCGACGGTTGCCGATGATGCACCAACGCCTCCCGCGTCTCCTCTTTCATGTTCCAAAGTTGCGGGTATCGGTGTTGCGGAAACATGAGCCGCAAGCCGCGCCCGACGATTTGTTCCAAGAGCAAATCGGCCTCCGTCGCCCGTAACACAACCACGATGCAAATGTTGGTCTTGTCGAAACCTTCCCGCAGCATCAAGACGCTCGCAATGACGCGCAACGGGTCGTCGTTTTCGTCAACCACATCCAGCCGCAAGCGCGCTTTCTCCAACTCGGCGTCCGGCATTTCCGAATGAATCGCCATGACGAGTTTTTCGTCATAAGCGCGCCCGCGCTCGTCGGTTTGCGCCGCCAAATGTTTCGTCACCAAGTTGGCGACTTCCGTTTCCTCGCACAAAACCAGCATCACCGGCTTGCGGTCGAGGCCGCGCTTGGAAAATTCCTGCGCGATTTGCTCCAACTTTTCACGCCCGATTTGCAGCATCATTTTCTGGCCGTCGGACAACGCAACAATTTCGCCGCGCCGCTTGCCTTCTGCTTCTTCGCGGACGGCGCGGAAATCCAGTTCTTCCAGCGTTTGCCCAAAGGCTGCTTCACGTTCCTCGACAAAAATTTGTTTCACCAGCATATCTGCAAGCCCCTGTTTCAAGTCATAGTCATAGACGATATGCGGGAAATACTCGCGCTTGACGCCGCTGCCATAAAACGGCGTGGCCGAAAAATCCACTTGCATCAAAAAATTCTGTGCGTTGCCGTGCCGCTCAATTTGCCGCTCATGCAGCACACGCACGAAACGCCGCCAGACCAATTCATCGTTTGCTTGCGTGGTTTTGTTGTGAACGTGATGCGCTTCGTCGTTCATCACCACCAGGTCGGGAAATTCGCCCAAAAAGTCCGCGATGATTTCCCCGCGTGGCTGCTCCGCCATGTCTTCGCCCACCATTTGATCCCACAAATTGGCCTTGTCGTTTTTCAGACGAAATTGCTGCCAGTTCGTCAGGTAAATGAACGCGCCGTCAACGGCGGGCATATTCGCCCGCACGTCATCGCGCACGAGCAATTCCCGGTGCAAGTGAAACAATCCCCGCCACTGCGCGCCGCTGGGGATGAATAGTTCCTTTTCGTAGTCGCTCGCTTTCGGGTCGCGGTTGCCGTGCCGGTCGCGCTTGCCTTTGAATGAATCCAACAGGCGGTTCAAAACTTCATGCCCCGGCGCGACTACCAGAAACCGCGCCGAGTATTGTCCCGGACGCTCATTGCGAATCGCGTTGAAATACTGCCAGACAATCAGCGCAGCCAGCACCCACGTTTTGCCGCTGCCCGTCGCCATTTTCAGGCAGTATTTTGGAAACGCAATCGAGTCGAGTTCTTCCGTCAGCGCGCCGCCATACGCCAAAATTTCAGGACATAATTGCTCGAACAATCTTTTCGACGTTAGCAAACGCGGCTCGCCCACGCCGCGCTCGTCGCGTCCTAAAATTTCATGGCAATAAATCACCGTTTCAATCGCTCGCTGCTGGCACGGATGGAATTTCTCGTTTGCCGTTTCATCGCGCCGAAACCAATGGCTCAACAGCGTGGCCGTGGTTTGCGTGACGCCCGGCCAGCCTTGCTGACTCCACGCCTCTACTTCTGGCGCAAGCTCCTTGTCCAACCACGTTTTGGACATCACATTTTGCTCTTTGCTTCTGCGCGCCATGATTATTTGCCCTCTACTTCCAACGTGGCCGACGCATCATTTCCAAATACGTCCACCACGCGCACGGCGATAGTGCGTTTGCCTTTGGGCAATGTCTGCGTCGCCTCAACCGGCACGATGGAGATTCGTTTCCCGTTGCCGCGAATCGCCTGCCACTCGCTTTTGAACGTCGCGCCGTCGTAATCCCAATCCACCGCCCAATAATCAATCAGCGCGGCGAAATTCTCTTTGACCAGCCGCAGCAATTCTTCGCGCTGCTCGTCTTTCTCGACGGGAAAATCAAACAGCACATAGCGTTCGATGCCGACGGTGATTTGCACGCCGCTTTCAACCGGCTGAATTTTCGGCGGACTCAATTTCAAATACGGCTTTTCGTGAAAATGGATTTTGCCCGCCAGCTTCTCAATGTCGGCTTCGTCTTTGGCCTTCTTCAAGTAATCGTAAATTTCCGGCGGGATGGTGCGGGTTTCAATTTTTGTTTTGATCGGCGGCTGGGCGTGCTTGATCCGGTTGTCCAACTCCGTCGAATAGTTGTAATCGTAATCCCAGCCGAGAATGACAAGCCGCCGGTAGCCCGCGCCGTCCAGTCTTTCCGCGAGCCGCGCCAGTTCTTCGATTTTGCGCGCCGTCACCGGGCGGTCGGGATAGCCGACAAAAATCAACTCTTGCTGCGAATCCTCTCCCAACTTCGTGCCCAAATCACGGTGCTGCGTGTGCGGCGTTGCGCCGAACAGTTTCAAAATAATCCGCTGCATCTCGCCGATTCTGCCGCCGGACAAATAAATCATTTCGCGCTGATAGTTGCCCATGTTCTCAATCAGAAACGGCTTTGCGCCGAGTTCGACGAGGCGAGAGCGGGTGACTTGAATTGCGACTTTGCCAAAGTCACATGAAATCCAACGTCGCCCGGTCTTTTCGGCCACTGCCGCAGTTGTTCCTGATCCGCCGAAAAGTCTGCCACAAGGTCGTTCGGGTTCGACGAGGTTTTGATGATGCGCTCAAGAAGTTTTTCTGGTTTTTGAGTCTCAAAGCCCAAGCGTTCAACGCCGCTTTTGGTCATTCTGCAATCTGTCCATAAATTCTGAACAGGCTTGCCGGGGTCTTCATCAAGATAGCTTTTGTAATAGGGCGTTCCGTTCTTCGTGTAGTAAAACCGCTTTTGTTTTTCGAGTGTATCAATGTTTTCTTGGGTCATCGCCCAATGCCTACCCTTTGGCGGAGTCAGAAGTTTGCCGCGAAAAATTCGTGGAGGGCCTTCCCCTTTACCAGTGAATGTATTGGGGTAAAAAAGACGGCCAGTGCCTTCTTCGGGCATATATCTTTCCTCGATGTATTCATCATCAAATGGAACGTGCTGTGTGTTGAATACCCAGTCACCCCCCTTCGCATAAAAGAATATCGTTTCGGTTATATTTCCGAAACGGTTCGCGTCGTTATGCGCTCCGAATTTCTGCCAGACAATCTCGTTGCGAAAATTTTCCCTTCCAAAGACCTCATCCATCACAGACTTCACGTAATGGCCGACGTTCCAATCGAGATGGACATAAATTGAGCCGTTGTCGGTCAGCAGCCGTTTCATCAGTTGCAGGCGCGGATAAAGCATATCCAAGTAAGAATCAAGGCCGCCCGCCCAAATGTCCGTGTAAGCGAGCCGCTCGATTATGGATGGCTGTTTGTTGAACTCCTCGCCGCCAATCGTGACGGAAAAATGATAATCCTCGGACGAGGCGAACGGCGGGTCATTGTAGATGAGATTGATTTTGCCTTCGTAGCCGTTGGCCAGCAATGCTTGCATCGCCAGCAAATTGTCGCCCCAAATCAGGCGATTCATTTTCTGCTTGTCCAACTCCGCTTCGCCCAGCGCGCCATCGCGGAATGACAGCGGCAACGCGCCCGCCGACGCCGGATTCGGAATCACCACTTCGGCAGTTTGAAATTCAATGTCCTTTGGATTCGGCGCGCGTCGTGGCTTGGAATCCCAAACCAATTTTGCGGAATCTTTTCGCCGCCGGACGGGTTTGGCCGGTGCTTCGGAAGATTCAGGCGGACTGGCAGGCGTTTCCTTTTTCGGCGCAAAGGCGCGTTCCTGTTTCAACCGAAAATCGGTTTCAATCGGAAGCTCGCCGCCTTTTGCTTTTTTGGATTCTGGAGATTTTTCCATGCGCCGGGGCGCAGCACGGAGACGGACAAAGGGCGCGAACCTAACGCACCCTGCCTCAAGGCACGACCAAGTGCCTGCACAGAAGATGCGCCAAGCCGCGCCCGATGGGCGCGTGCTCGGTCGGTTTCTGTGCGGGCTTGCAAAATTGGTCGTTTTTGAGGCAGCCCGTAGCCGATAGCTACGCGAAATTGTTGATCAAATTATTTTCTGGTTCTTATATTTTTATGGACGCGGCAAGTGTGCGCGGGAAATTCAGCAGCGTCAATTCCGCTGTGGGCCAAGAATAAAGGTCGGATGCTAAAGGAGTTTTGACAGGAATGATTCCAGTGACAGGCTCTCCGCTTCCTCGGTCGCTTCCTTCTCCGACATCGGCGGCAGCTTCACCGCCTCCTCCATGCCCGCTTTCCACTCCGCCAGCAGCCCGTTGATCTCCGCCGGCATTACCAGCAGGACGTTCGCCGTTCTGGGGTCGTTGAATTGCTTAAGTGGCAGGTTTATCCAATTCTCCTCCGGCAGGTTGTCCAGCATTCGGTTTGCGTTCCTGATTTCCCCCTCGTTGGCCTCCTTCACCAGCCGTCGCAGCAATATCACCTGTTCCACCAACAGGAGTTCCGCCGATTTGGGCGGGTTTTGGTTCGGTTTCAGCACGCACAGGTATTCCGGGTGTTCCGCCGGGCACCATACTTTGTCGTTGCTAGTCAATTTCATTTCGTATTCCGTCCGCCTGCCGCCAAACATCTTCCCAAGTGTGGAATCAGTCAACTGTTTGGTTCGGACGGATGGCGGGAGACTTTTCAAATTGTGGCTTGAACTGTCTCGGCATTTGCGAGAGACAGACATTTCAAACCCTATAAGGGGGTTTGAAAAGTGTCTCTCCGTGTCTGACTTTTCAAAATTCGGGTGTTGAAAAGTTTCTGAAAAGTCTCTTGAAAAGTGTCTGTTTTTCATTCGGCTGGCTGGGGTTTGCGGCAGATAAGTTTTGCGGCGTTGGTTCCGGGGCGGTTTTGTCGCCATTCAAAAAGCTTTCCCTCCGCGATAAGTGCGTCCAGAAACGCCCGGCCTTTGGCGTGGTTGCCGAAACGGTCGCGCCATTGGTCAATCAGGAGATTTTTTGCGACGGGCTTTTCCAGCGGGACAAGCGCGGTCAAATCTTCGCGCGTGCCTGCCCGTCGTGGTTTGCCTTTGGGCGTTTCGTCCTCGCTGGCCGTCCGCCAGCAAATCGCGCCCGGTTCGGTTGCATGGCCGATGAGCCGCGCAAACGATGTTTTGCCGTCGTCATCTTTCCAGCCGATGCGCGAGCCGCGTTTTCCGGCGTGAAGTTCAAAGACACTGTGCGAGCCAAGCGAGCGGATCGCCAAGACTGCCCGCGCCCAGTTCGCCCATTCTGCGGAGCCGCTGCCCAAATAGGCGAAGTCGCCGGCCTGCCACGCGGATTTTTCCTCGCCTTTGCTCGGCTTGTTCGTGTGGTGAATGACAATGCAACCGCAGTTGAACTGCGTCAAAAGTGGATTCAACAAATTACGCAGAAACGAGCCAACGTCTTTTTGGCTGCTGGCCTCGCCGCCGATGTAGGAAAGTGCCGGGTCAATCCAGAGCAAATCCGGGCGGTGCAATTCCAGCAACGGCGCGACGGTGTAATCAAAAAATCGTTTGCCGGTTCGGGCATTTTCTTGGACGACGATTACATTTTCCATTGCCGTCCTTTTTTCTTCGTCGGTCAAATTCAATCCTGCGATTACTCCGTCGCGCATTTCAGCCAAGTCGCCCTCGTCGTTTTCGGCTTGAATCAAAAGAGACTTTAGCGGGCGGGTCGGCGTGATTCCAAAAGCCGGACGCCCTAACGCCCAAAGAATCATACACTGAATCGCAAATGAGCTTTTGCCGATGCCCGTCGGCGCGGCGAGTAGCAATCCACCACCACGGCACAAGTAACCCGTCCGCAAAAGTTCGTTTGGATCGTCCGCCATGCGGCGTTTCAAGTCGCCCAGGCTCTTTGCTTGCGGCGGTTGTGGCGCTTGTTGCTCTGGCGGGTCGTCATTGCCCGGTAACGGGTCCGGCGCTGCCTGCGGTGTCCATTCGGCTTTTCCGATTTCACTACGCAACTTTTGATTGGTTGCCGCAACTGCGGATTCACAAGATTTGTGAACGCAATGAATCGTCGGCACGCGGTCAAGATGCACCTGACATTCATGCGGTTTCTCGCCAGTCGTGTGGTGCGCTTCACCGGGACAATGGCAATCTCCGTTTGTGTCGTCCTGCAAATCAACCGCACCAAGAATGTTTTCGGCGATGGCGCGGCGTGATGGACTGGCGGCAGTTGTCCCCGTTTTCGCCGCTGTTGCCGGCGTAGGAAAATCTTTTTCCGCTGTCTGGCTAAAATCCACCGGCAATTCGGTTGCGTTCGGATTTAGGTAGGCGTCAGGGTCGTGACTCGCGAAACAAAGGCGCGTGAAATCGTCCAGCTCGTCAATTACAACGCCCGTCAAATCCTGCACGCGAGAGGACACGGCGGCGAAAGCCATTTCGTATTCGGCAGCGTTCGCACAAATCGGCACGCGGTAAGCCGCTTTTAGTCCTGCGGTTGCGGAATTGAATAAAGCATAGACGTGCGGATCGTCGCGAAGTGTGGCGCGGATTTCCGGCAAACTATCGCCAAGCAAATCTAAATCGGCCTGCATTAAGCCGGTGAACTGCGGCGTTGTTTGTTTGTCGCGCATCGGCAAGACGCCAGCCAATGACACGCCGGGAAGTTTTTTCTTTTGCGCGTCCACAACCCGTTTTGCTTTGGAATAGTGAACGCCTCGACTTATGGCGCGTTGAAAGCGTTCGCGGATTTCCTCGACTGGCTTTTTGTGCCGGTTGCCTCTTATGTCGGTGATGAATTGTGCGGCGGGAATATCCGTCGGCAAATTCTCGTAAGCGTTCGGAAAATAGGAAACGAGCGGGTTAAATTCCGTGCTGTTGGTTGCGCGGCCAATCGAGATTTCATCCGGCATAACTGCTCCCTTCCTGATACTGTCGGCGACGCCATGACGCTACTGCGCGCCGGGTGGCGCGGTCGCCAAGCCGGATAATTTTTTCGACGCGGCGGCGGGTTGATCCGCTGGCGCGGCTCCAACGTCGTGAGGATTTCATGCGTCAAGCCGTGAAGTGGATATTGGTTTCGCCGCGCCGCGCCGTTGCTGGCCAAATTGCGCGTGCATCCATTCGTCGGCTTCCGGGATGGAAATTCTGACGCGCCTTGCGCCGATTTTCATGTGAGGCAGCCCTTTTGCAAGTAGGCCGTCAATCCAACGTGGACTTCCCTGCCAGCGTTGCGCGTAGCCTTTCTTGCTTGTGATGGGAGACTGTGCCGCCAACGAATTGCCAGTGGCGGTGTCCGGCGTAGTTGCATGTTCCATAATGCACTGACTTTACGCCTCTCGCTGCTACGCGCTAGATAGCCGAAATTTAAAACGATTATTGTCCCCGGAGCAGAAATTCGCGTTCTATTTCTGCCATCCCTTCGTGAAATGAATCGGTAAGTGCTCCCCGTCAAGTTTAAGCAAAGTGCGGAAATGCTCCACGGCTGCTTTACTCGCTCGATTGAAGCTCCTTCGATCCGCATAAAGCTTCAACTTTGCATTTGCTGCCGTAAATGTCTTGCAGTAGTAGCGCAGACGCAACGCGCCTAATGCGTTCAACCAATCTCGCCGTGGGTTGCGACCTCGGCGCTCTGGCAGTTTTTTATCTGCTTCTGGGTGGTTTGCCTTCAACCAGTCGCTAAAGGCCACGCGCAACTGCCGTTGAGTGTAACTCATGTTGACTTGGAAAAAGCCGGAAATTAGAAATACCTCCAGTGCTGTCGTGGGAATTTTCTGGGGTGTTTTGGGCAGCCTCTTCGTTTTCCATGCGTTGAGCGTGGATTCGCCCAGCGACGGGCCTTTCAATGAAGCATCCAATACCAACATGGGATTTTTGCTCTGGAAATTCTGGTTGTGCATTTGAGTAGCCCTTTGGATAAAATTCCAAATTTGCTCCTTGTCAGAACTCGAAAGCTTTTGCCACGCGACACGAAGAAAGTTTTCTCTGCCCGCCAAGATTGCTATAATTGCCCCCTCAAATATGAATTTGTTAAAGTGGGTGATTTTTGTAGCCCTTACCTTAAATGAGAAAGTATCACCGTCTTTAGTGCTTCGACGTTCGGCTTCTTCCAACATCAATTGCCGAACTCTACTAACCTCGCGGATCATCGCCTCTGATTCCCTCATATATTCGTAATAAAGACAGGACTCGATCTCACGATCCGGCACTTGTCTGAAGTCGTAATCCGCTTCGCTGAATTGGCTACTTTCTGGTTTCATAGCGTTTTAATTTGCTGCCGTGGTTCCTACTTGCGGCATCCGGGCGACATTCGGCAGCGATTGGCGACGAGTGACGACGGGGACGGGCTTGGTTGTCACGGGCGCGGCTTCACCTTGCGGCATCACGCCAAACCATGCCAGCCCGTCGGCGGGCTTCACCAGTTCGCGGTAGTGCCGGAAGATCATCTGCGGACTGTTGCCCGCTTCAAGGGAAGTTTTCGCCGCGTCATGTGTGACGGCGAGCCGATAGCTGCAAAACGAGTGGCGCAAAGCGTTGTCTTTCCACTTCACGCCGGAAGCCCGCAACATTTCACGCCGGGCGCGTTTGCTGTGCGGCCAAACCTTGCCCGTCCGCTCCGCGTAAGGTTTCAACCATGCCGACAGATTCGGCAGAATCGGCACCAGCCGACGGGTGCGAGTTTTGGCCTTGTCCGCGCCGACGTGAATGAAGCCGCCTTCAAAATCAATGTCGCTCCATTCCAGCCGCTCGGCTTCGGCGGTGCGGAGTCCGGCGAACGCGCCCAAAGCCAGCAAGGGCAGATAATCTTCCGCCGCGTGATTCAGCAGCGTGGTGATTTCCTTTGGCGTGAAAATTTCAATCGCGCCGTCGCTGTTGCCGGAAATTTGTTCCGTGTCGTCAACCGGATTGCAGCCTTTGGCGAGATAGCCGCGCGACTCGGCAAAGCTGAAAAGCGTTTCGATGGCGGCGCGGAAGTTTTTCACAGAGCGGGGCGCGAGCTTCAAGCCGTCCAACCAGCTTTGCAATTCCGGCGTCGTCACGTCGCCGATGTTTTTCTGAAATGTCTCGGCGAACCGATTCAGCCGACAGTTCAAGTCGCGCAAATATCGCTCGCTCTTGCCGCGTGCCTGTTTCAACGCCAGCAATTCGGCGACGACATCGGCGACGCGCTGGGGCGTGACGCCCTTGTGCCGTTGGTTGAAAAACTTTGCCGCTGCCACGATGCCCGGCAAGTCGCTGACAAACTTCAGGGCTTGCGCCACGGCGTCAGCGGCGGACAGCAAGCCAACGTTGAACGGCTTCAGCTTTTGGACACTGGCGGCATATTCGCTGGCTTGCTCGTTTGTCATGGCAGCCGCCAGAACTTCGCACTCGCTCAATTGCCGGGCGAGCTTGCCCGCCGCTTCAAGCGCAAGGGATTCGTCGGCGTAGCTGTCAAAGCGGCGCTTGCCGTCGGCGTAGTTGGAAACCATGAAGGCAAAGTTGCCCGTCGGCGTCCGGCGGCGATAGACGGTGACACTGACGCGCCCCAAAGTGATTTTACGCGGCCAGTTCTGTTTGCGTGATAGTGTCGTTTTCATGCGTCATACTGTTGCATACATGTTGCACTAAGTCAACTCTGAATGCAATTTCGCACCCTTCAAACATGAATAAAACCCTTGATTCAATTATCTGAAACAAGGGTTTTTAAAAATGGGGTGGCCGACGGGATTCGAACCCGCAACAACAAGCTCCACAAGCTTGGACTCTACCATTGAGCTACGACCACCAACCGGTTGGGAATAGTAATTTTTCCGCGCCGTTTAGTCAAGTTTCGCCGCGATGAACTGCGCCAGCTTCTGCGCGTCGGCGTT
>CZKV01000064.1_pt1 | contig 17660 bp, 5 predicted proteins | sample 1122411 | NCBI WGS metagenome assembly CZKV01 (sample SAMEA3539301, study PRJEB10725) | soil metagenome | biome: tundra; feature: field; material: soil | place: USA | collected 2010-05 | depth 0.15 m | reverse complement strand
AGCCTCTCCGCCGTCTGTATAAAATCGAAGACCAAGGGATTAAATCAGCGTCTCCTTAACGCGCTAATCCACAGGTCGGGTTCACAACCAAAGCGCGGCATGATAAAATGAGGCCAATCATGCCAACGGAAAACCAATCAATGCCATTACCAGAATTGCCCGGCCCCGTTCCGCAAATTACGGAAGCTTCGGCGGACATTCCACAGGCTTCGGCAGATTTCCGCACATTGCCGAAGGATGCCGAGGACTTCGGCAGGGTTCCGCAGTCTGCGGAACGCAATGAAAACCACACGTTGACGGTTCGGGAAACAGCGCGGATGTTTGAAACGGCGGGGGTAACACGGACGGAGCGCAGCATCATTAACTGGTGCCAGCCTAACCGTCAGGGCATTGCGCGACTGGACGGCTATTACGATCCGAACGAACGCAAATATTACATTACGCCGCAGAGCGTGGAGACGGCCATTCAGGAGGAAATCCAGCGGGCAAAGAAATCGAGGGAGTCGCCTGCTTCGGAATCATTCGGAAGCCATGTAGCACGCGTGAAACATCCGGAAAACATCAAACACAGGCAAGCTGACGACCGGAAAATTCAAGAACTTGAACGAGAAATTCTGGATTTGAAAATTACCAATCGCGGCAAAGATATTTTTATTGAACAATTGAAAAGCGAAAGGTCTGATTTTTTTGATAAACTTCTGTCGGCTAACCGGACGATGGGCCAATTGGAAACGAAGTTGCACCAGTTGGAATTGCCCAATTCCGGGTGGAATAATCGGTTGCCTTAGCCGATATAGCGCGTAAAAATAAATAAGAATCAAGCAATCCATCGTCTCTGTCACTTGTCATCCGGTGCTTGGCCGATAAAATGTTTGAGGAATGGCTATTTCTGTGACGCACTGACAGGCACCGGTTCAATCGCGCTTGCAGGCTGATCGAGTTGCAACTCAACCACCGTGTCAATATCGCTGCGATCGCCCGCTGGCACCGATAACTCAATGCCATGATCCGTCTGGGAAATGTTTGCCCTGCCACTGGTCAACACCGTTGCGCGAACCACCTTTGCCGGGATCGCGGGCAGCGACAGCTTTTCGCCCGGCCAGTTCAGGACGTGGACATAAATGGATTTTTCACGGTAGGTGGATGCGCCGTAATCGCCGGGCAGAAAAGGCCCGCCGCGCGTGCCATAAATGCTCTCACCATACTTCCCGAGCCAGCCGCCGATTTCGCGCAACCGCACCACTTGCGACGAATCAATCTCGCCATTGGGTGCTGGCCCGACGTTCAGCAGCAGATTTCCGTCGCGCCCGGCGACTTTCGCCAGCAACTGGATGCAATGCTTCAACGACTTGGGCGTCTGGTTCGGCTGATAACCCCATGCGCCAGCCAGCGTGGTGCAAAGTTCCCACGGATGTTTATTATCGAAATCGCCCAATGCGCCATCGCCTTCGCGCGAATGAAAATCCTCCGGCATGTCGGCGCGTCCGTTGATGATCACGTCGGGCTGAAGTTGCCGAATCATCGCGTAAACTTGATCGTGCTGCCAATTGAACCCGCCCGTGTAATGCGCGTCTTTCGGGCGCTTCTTCCATTCCGCCCCTTTCCAATCGCCGCCAAAACTCAACCAATCCTGCTCGCCGCCATCAAACCAAAGCACATCCACCGGGCCGTAATTGGAAAGCAGTTCCTTGACCTGCCGATGATATTGCTCGCGCATGGCCTCGGCGCTCTGGCGCTGCAAATCCGGCAGGATGTAACCCGGAAAACGCCAGTCGAGCGGCGAGTAGTAAAGCCCGACGCGCAGCCCGGCCTGGCGCGCGGCGGCGACGTATTCCTTCACGACATCGCGATGCGCCGCCGCCGCCACCGTCGTGAACTTGTTTCCCTCGTCGTCGAACAGGCAAAAGCCATCATGGTGGCGCGACGTGAGCACCATGTATTTCATGCCGGCGGCCTTGGCGGCGTCCACCCAGGCAGACGCGCTGAAGTTGGTAAGCGTGAATTGATCCGCCAGCTTGGCATATTCGTTCACGGGGATTTGTTCGTTCCACTGCACCCATTCACCGCGTCCCGGAATGGCGTAGAGCCCGAAGTGGATGAACATTCCAAAGCGCGCCTCCTGCCACCACGCCATACGCGCAGCACGGGCCGTTGCTGATTCCGGGGCAGAGTTCGTTTCTGTCACCGCGAGATTTGCGGCATGAATTGTGACGGTCGGGTGCATCGCAGCAACAAGAACGGCAAGCAACAGACCCGATGTGATTGAAGGTAGATGTTTCATTTGTATAGTTTTCACTATTTCTCGATGATTAAAAATTCTCGCGTCACTGGCCAGGCGGATTTCACTTTTCCACCAGACCATTTGCTGCAAGGTAACAATAGTCGTCCTCAAAGGAAACTTTGTCTGAACCATTGGGTTTATGGCGATGGATGAACACAAAAAGTGAGCATCACCAGAAGGATTCGCCGTGCCCAAGTTCCCCGCTGATGGCTTCCATCAGGTAATAATCTCCCCAGGACGTGTAACCGTTTTTGCCGCCCTGACCGCGCTTTTGCACACCGCAACAGGCGTCGTTAAAATCCAAACAGTCATCGCTGCAAAGCTGTCCCAACAAGGCTTGCTTGGCCTTCTTAATTTCCGGGCCGACGACACCGTGTTTGGCCAGTTCTTGAAAACCACAGACGGCAATCGCACCCGCTGAAGCATCTCGAACTCGGGCGGGATGAGGCGCTTCGTGGAAGTCGTTCCACGGGATGATTTCCTCATCGAGGTTGGCGATGAATTTTTTGGCCAGCCGCACGGCGGCTTCCAAATATTTTTCCTGGCGCGTGTAGCCGTAACTCAACGCAAAGCCATAAATCGCCCAGGTAGCGCCGCGCGCCCAATAAGTGTTGTTGGAATCGCCCAGCGGCTCTCCGGTTTGCGGATTAAAACGATAAATATTGTTGGTCGAGTAATCCTGCCGGACAAAGCAATTGAGACACATGTTTGCATGACGAACCGCCACTTCGCAGAATTTGGCATAGCCGGTTTCATTGGCGGCCCAATACAGCATCGGCAGGTTCATCAGGCAGTCAATGATGGCCATGTTGTCCGTCCGCATCTTGCCATTGCCAATCGGCGACTCAACTTCGTCCATGCGCCCCCACGCGTGGATGAAATTGCCGTGAGGATTAAATCGCTGCGCCAGCAATTCGGCGGCGCGCAAGCCAACTTCGCGGTGTTGTTTGTCGCCCGTAAGCTTGTAGAGCGCGACCGAATACAACGAATAAAGGAAGCCCAGATCGTGGTGGGTGTCCATGAAGTGCGTGAATACCTTGTCGCGGTAGTGCGGCGCGAGACGCAGGACTTGATTCAGGAAATATTCGTCCTCGGTTTCCCGCCAGGCCAGCAACGCCATGCCGGTGAAAAACGAGGAGGTCCAGTTCCCGATCTCGTAGAAACCTTCTTCGAACTTAAAATAATTTCCATCCTCCGCCCAAGCCGCTGACTTGGGTTCATCGGCCAGCCGCTGAATGTTGCCCCGCGTCTTGCGGACGCACAGATCGAATGCCCTGACCAGTTGCTCGCGGGCTAGGGATGTTTCCCGGATTCTGGTCTGCTTGGATTCTTGTGTCATCATTGTTTCCATCATTCAATGCGATTTGGTGCTAGGGATAAACTAGCCGGTAAAACACGCTGCCATTGGTCACCACGACTGGCAGACTGATTTGGTTGGTCATCATCACCAAATTGCTCGACACATCCGTCCAATTGGAGCCGGCCAGATTGGTGTTCATCAGCAACCGCCAGCCCGTGTGGTCGGCGGGCCAATTGAATTGCATCAGACCGTTGCCGGTTCCCAGGCTCAATGGTGGCGTCGTCGTTGAAACCACCGCCACGTTCCTCAGCACAATTTGTTTGCCGACCTGCGCCAGCGTGCCGCGCCAGCCATAGGGCGTCTGCAATTGGAAGTTGGTAAAATTGCCGCTCAACGTGCCGGCGTAACTGACAAGCGGATAGCTGTTGCCAGCCGCCAGCCCGCCCGCGCCCGTGAGTTTCACCGTGCAACTGCCGCTCACGGTCACGTTGCTCGCCGCCATCAACGGTGTGGTGGCGCTGGCCACGTTTTGGAACTCCAGTTTCGACCCAGCCGCGACGGTGAGGTTGGAAACCAGTGCCGAACCACCCGACACGTTCGTGACGCCGAGCGTCGCGGAACTGGCAACCGTGTAATTGCCCAGCGTTGCCGCCGTGGTGGTGACGAGCAGCGTGCCGTTGCTGACCGTCGTGTTGCCGGTATAGGTGTTCGCGCCGGTCAACGTCAACGTGCCCGTGCCCACCTTGGTGATGCCGACCGTGTCAATGATCGCACCACCGAAAGTCGTGCTGGTGTTCAAACTGCCAATCACCAACAGGCCGCCAAAGTCCAAATAGCCTTTCGTGCCGCTCAACGCGCCCAACAGGTTGGTGCCGCCGGCCCGTATGCTGGACCAGTTTCCAGGCGGTGTGCCAGAGCCACCCGTATTCAAGGTCGCTTGGGCAAGATTGAACGAGTTTGGCATAAAGACGTTGAAGACCTGCCCATTCGCCGCATTGTAATTCAACGTGCCCGTGAAGCCGCTCCAGTTCACCGCCGCGTTCTGGGCGATCTTCAAGGACAGACCGCCGCCGCTGGAGTTTTGCAGCGTGACAACTCCGCCGCCGTTCAAGTTGCCGTCCAAGTAACCATCTCCGCCGGTGTTGTCCAAGATCGTCGTGGTGCTCGCCGCAGCCACCAGATTGTTGCCCAAGGTCTTTGCGTTCAGTTGCAGTATGCCGCCGCCCAACGACAGCGCGCCGGTGCCCACCGGGCCGCCGGTGACGGAGTTGCCCGCGACGGTCGAACTGGCCCCCAGCGTGATCTGGCCGGCGTTCAGAGTCGCGCCGCCGCTGAACGTATTTGCGCCGCTTAATGTCAGCGTGCCGACGCCGGATTTCACCAGAGTTCCAGCGCCCGCAATCGGACTGCCGGCGACCGTGTAGTTCACCGCCGAGTTGTTGACGAGGGTCATGGCCGGAGAACGGCTGGCGGACAGGTTGACGGATGTATTGGCACCTGAATCGTCAAAGATGGCCGTGTTGCCGTCCGCAAATATTGCGGATGTCACGGAGTTCAACCAGTTCGCTGTCGCGGTGTCCCAGGTGCCGTTGACGGAGCCGCTCCAGAACAGAGCCGTCGCCGCCCCCGCGCTTGGCGTGACGCTCGCTTCGGGGGAATTTGCACTTTCACCGGCGGCGTTGGTGGCGGACACAACGTAGTAATAGGTGGTGCCGTTCGCCAATCCGCTGTTCACATAATGAGGCGTCGTCGCACTCGCCACGGTCACATAGTTACTACTGCTTGTGGTGGAGCGTTTCACGTTGTAGCTGGTCGCCCCGCCGGAAGCGCCCCAGACCAAAGTGGCTTTCGCGTTGCCGGCAATGGCGGTCAACCCGGAGGGCACCGATGGAACAAAGGTGGACAGAGCCACGATTTCTCCGCCGCTCAAGGCCCGGGCATAGATACGGAAATCATCCACGCTGCCGGTCAGGTTCACATCCGGGTATTGCGATTTGCCTAGGTAGTTTTGCGTGGTGCTGCCCAAGCTGGATGGCTTGAGCGTCATGGCACTGTTGGTGCCGACGGCTTTGCCGTCAATGTAGAGAATGCCGGTCGTTCCCGACAGCGTCACCGCCAGATGATGCCAGACACCCGTCGAAAGCGCCGCCGGACTGATGATCGCTTGTTCGCTGCCATAACTGCCGGTCGTGATCGCATAACGCACCGTGCCGCTGCCGCCGACCGGGGCCAAGAACATATAAGCGCCCGTGCCCGAACCGAAGTCGAACACCCGCGCCCACGTGGCGCTGACATCCGCTTTCACCCAGCAACAGATGCTGAAATCATTGAGCGCGCTGACCACGCCCGCCGGAAAGGTGACGTAACCGTTGGCTGAACCGTCCAATTGCACGGCGTTGTTGATCATGCCCGCGCCCCAGGTCGCGCCGGCCATCAACGTGCCGTTCTTCCCGGCGGCCCCGGAGTCCACCGCCGTCACGCCACTGCCGTCGTCAAATTTCCACCAATCAATCAAATCGGATGGCGTGGCGGTGACTTCCGCCGAATTGGCGCTTTCGCCGACGGAATTGACGCCGGATACGACGTAGTAATACGTCACGCCATTGGTGAGGCTGGCGTCCAGAAAACTGGTGGCGGTGATGTTCGTGATCGTGACGTAGCCGCTGCCGCTGGTGGTGGAGCGTTTGACGTTGTAGCTCGTCGCGTAGGACGAGGCGCTCCACGACAGTTGCACGGACTGGAGTCCCGCCGAAGCCGCCACGCCGGTGGGAATGGACGGCTCGGGCTGCGTGGTCGCGCTGGCCGGCACCGAATTGGTGCTCTCGCCATTCGCATTCGATGCCGAGACAACATAGTAATAGGTCACGCCGCTATACAGGCCGGTGTTGGTGTAACCGGTTGAAGTAACGCCGGTGGCGACGACGGTGTAAGGGCCGCCGCTGAAGTTTGCGCTTTTTACGTTGTAGCTCGTCGCGCCGATGCTGGCGGGCCACGACAAGCTGATTTGCGTGCTGGCCACGGCCGCAGCCGTGAGGCTCGTCGGAGTGGATGGCGCGGCCAGAGTCGTGGCGCTGACCTGGGCGGAATTGGTCGTGCCGCCATCGTTCGCCGCCGCGATGAGGTAGTAGTAGGCTGTGCCGCCGACCAATCCGGTATCGCTGAAATTCGTCGTCGTCAGCGGAACCGAAACAGTGGTGTAAGGTCCGCCGTTCACGGTCGCGCGTTTCACATAATAGTTGGTGGCTCCCGAACTCGGCGACCAAGTGAAATTGATTTGGTTCGCCGAAATCACCGTGACGACGACGTTCGTCGGCTTGGAAGGCAGCACCGGATAACTCGCCACCAACGCCGTGATCTGCGCCCCGCTCAACGCGCCGCTGTAGATGCGGAAGTCGTCCACCCGGCCGTTCAGATAGGGATCGTTATTTGGGTTGTTTGAGAATTGGGATCGGCCGAGCCAGTTTTGCGTCGTGCTGCCCAACTGCGATGGCGTGATGGTGATGGTGCCCGATCCGCTCAATCCACCGTCCACGTAAATCGAGCAGGTGGTGCCCGCCAGCGTAACGGCGACGTGATGCCAGCCGGACGCCGGCAACGCGCTCGCGCCGTTGACTTGCTGCTCGGCTCCGTTACCACCGGTGGTGATGGTAAAACGCACCCCACCCGAAGCGCCTTGCGGCGTCAGAAACATATAACGCACCGGCGTCGAGGGGGCGCCGCTTGAGGGCACGTTGCCCACGCCGAAATCGAAAATGCGCGTCCACATGGTCGTCGCATTCAGATACACCCACGTCGCGATGGTAAAGTCTCCCGTCAGATTGGTGGTGAGGTTGTTCGGCAGGGTTACATACTGGCTGCTGCCGTTCAGGTTCACAGCGTTGTTACTGTGGCCGGTCGTCCAGGTCGCGCCGTTCAACGTGGCCGTTTTGCCGTTGCCAGAGGCGTCCGCCGCGCTCGTGCCGCTGCTTTCATTGAATTTGTAAAACGCCACCAACTGCGGTTGCACACTGACCACCGCCTCGTTGCCGTTACCACTTTCGCCCAGCGGCGTCAGCGCCGAAACGGTGTAGTAATAGGTCACGCCGTTGGTCGCGTTGTTGTCGGTGTAGGTCAGCAGATTGGTCGTGATGGTGGCGATGGTCGTGTAGGTCCCGCCACTGGTCGTCGCGCGCTTGACGAGGTAATTCGTCGCGTTGGCCGTGCCCCACCAGTTTAATTGCACCTGCTGCAGCCCATTCAGAATTGCGGTCAGGCCGCTGGGATTTCTCCCGACCGCTATTGGATCCCGCGAACAGGTGAGCGTGGTGAAGCCAAGCTGGTCGTAGCCGCCGCTGTCGCCTCCGTAATTGCCGCCGCCGCCTTCAGGCCGCACGCGGGGCGCGTATTGCTCCGACCACGGCGCGGCGATGCCTTTAAGGTTGACGTAATGGTTGTAAATCAAATCCCAGCACGGACGGTTGTCGCCCTGGCTGGCGGAAGAAACGCCCCAGCCCTGATCGTTGTTACAATCGTCATAGAACAGAAACGGCACGTCATTGCCCAGATTGTATTTGGCGAAGTATTCACACAACGACAGCACGCGGTTGTTTTCGTAGGCGAACATGTCATCGCCCTGGTTGTAGGACATCGAGCAAAACACCCCTAGCAACGAAACCTCCAAACCGGAATGTCCCTGATCGCGGCCTTCTTCCTGCCCCTGTCCCAGATAACCTGGAAACACGGTGTAAACCGTCTGCTCGATGTTGCCGTTGCCGACGCCGGTTTTGAAGTAATTCAGCGCCTCGTTGTAAATGTTGGTGTCATCACAAAGAATGCCAATCGCCATCATCGAGTCCAACGCGCATAAATCCCAGTTCGCCCAGATGTAGGTGGAACAGGTGCCGTCGTGCCAGTATAGAAATTGATGAGCCAAAGGATACCAGAGGTTGACCATCCAGACCTGATACTTCGTCACATCCGCCGGGGCCCAGTTGGTGTAGCTGCGCATGATGTCCCCGGCGCAGGCGAACTGGTAGCCGTAAAGGGACAGCAGATCAACGTTGGGATCACCGCAAAGGTTCGTGCATGTATTGGCCCATGCGTTCAGGATGTTGATCGCGGCGTTGGCGTAGTTGTTGTCGCCGGTGATCTTCCAGCGCAACGCCAGTTGATATGCCGCCGCCGTGTCCCAATAGGCATACCAGTAATTGTCAGATGCCAGGCAGGCACCGCCGCCATTGCCGCGCTGTAGAATCGGCATTGGGGTCGGCGTGTAGCTCGCCTGCGCGAAGGAGTTGTTGATGAGGATGTTGTAGCTGTCTATCCACGGGTGCGCGCCGGCCTGCACCTTGGCCTTCATCCGGTCGAAATCCGCCTGCGTGTGCAGCGCGCTGGGATGATCGAAAGCTTGCACCGGAGGTTGGAACACCACCATCACCGCCAGCCAGATCATGGCGGCGAGGATGGAACAAGGCAGGTTGACGGCGGGCAACCGGCTACGCGTGGAAATCACATTCATGCTTTTATTTACAATTGCAGTCATAATTAACAATAACTCAGTTAACAAAGTTTTTCTTACAAATCGCAATAACAACCGAATGGTTGTGTGTTTGATGACCAGAGTTTGCCTTACGGATAAATCAGCCGGTAAAACACGCTGCCATTGGTCACCGCGACCGGCAGATTGATTTGGTTGGTCATCGTCACCAAATTGCTCGACACGTCCGTCCAATTGGGGCTGGCCAGATTGGTGTTCATAAGCAAGCGCCAGCCCGTGTGGTCGGTGGGCCAGGACAGTTGCAATTGCGAGACATTTGGCGTCACGCTGACTTGCGGTGGCGTGGTGGCGACCACCGCCACATTCGTCAGCACGATCTGCTTGCCAACATTGGCGAGCATGCCGCGCCAGCCGTAGGGCATCTGCAATTGCAGATTCGCGAAACTGCCGCTCAACGTGCCGGCGTAACTGACAAGCGGATAGCTGTAGCCAGCCACCAGCCCGCCCGTGCCCGTAAGTTTCACCGTGCAACTGCCGCTCACGGTCACGTTGCTCGCCGCGATCAGCGGTATCGTTGGGCTGGCGACGTTCTGAAACTCCAGTTTCGACCCGGCCGCGACGGTGAGATTGGAAACCAAGGCCGAGCTGCTCGACGTGTTGTTGACGCCGAGCGTCGCGCCGTTGACCACGGCGTAGTTGCCCTTCGCCGCCGATACGGTGGTGACGAGCAGCATGCCGTTGCTCACCGTCGTGTTGCCGGTATAGGTGTTCACGCCGGTCAACGTCAGCGTGCCGGTGCCGACCTTCGTCAGCGCCGTCGTGCCGGCATACTGATTTTCAATGATGCCCCCAAACGTCGTGTTGGTGTTCAAGTAGCCGATGTAAAAAGTGAGGAGGTTGCCGGCTCCAAAATTATTGTCATCAAGGTAGCCGCTGGGGCCGGAAAGCGCGCCGAGCAGAATATTCGTCGTGCCGGCGTTGCCGGCAGACAGCCGCGAGCCAGTGTTCGATGGACTGGTAATGTTCCAGATCGAATTGGTCGCCACAAAGGTGCCGCTGGCTGCCTGCGCGAAGAGATTGATGGTCCTAATGCCAACCGAGGCGTTATAATTCAACGTGCCCGTGAACCCGCTCCAGTCGCCGGTAAGGATATCAGAAAGACTGGTGCCGCTGGAGTTTTGAATGGTGATGGTTCCGCTGCCAGTCACATTCCCGCCAAGGGTGCCGTTGTTGCCACTGTTATCCACGATGATCGTGGTGCTGGATGAGACGGAAAGATTATTGCCCAGCGTTTGAGCGTTCATTTGCAACGTGCCGCCGCTCAAGGTCACCTTTCCGGTGCCCAACGGGCCGGAGGTGACGCTGCTGCCGCTGCCAGTGGAGCTGGCGCCCAAGACGATGCTGCCGGAGTAATTGGTGGTTCCACTGCTGTAGGTGTTCGCGCCGCTCATCGTCAGCGGATTGGAACCCCATTTGCTCAAGCTGCCGGTGCCGGCAATGGAGCTGCCGGAGAAGGCATAGCTTTGAATAGAGTTGCTCACCACCACCATCAACGGCGACACCGTCGTCGCCACATTAATGGTGAAGTTGCTCCTCGCCGTGTCGTCAAACCGCGCGACCGCACCGTTCGCATAGGTGGCGATGTTGCCACCGAGAGACCAATTGGTGGTCGTGAAATTCCAGTTGGCATTGGTCGCGCCCGTCCAGACCACGATCATCTGCGGCGTGGCGCTGGCTTCCGTTGAGTTGGCGCTTTCGCCGAAGGCGTTGGTGGCGGACACCACATAGTAATAGGTAATGCCATTGGTGAGGCCGGTGTCCAGAAAACTGGTCATGGTTACGTTCGTAATGGTGACGTAGCCACTGCCGCTGGTCGTGGAGCGCCGGATATAATAACTGTTGGCGCTGATGGCAGAACTCCAGTTCAACATCACTTGTGCATTGCCGGCAATTGCCGTCAGTGTCGCCGGGGTCGGCGGCGCGGTAGCCGTCGTGATGGTCAACGCAATCTGATTGGCATTGCTCACCAGCACGCCGCTGATGCCCGACGGCAACTGCAACTGCAGGTTTGCAAAGTTGCCCTGGAACTTGTCCGCATAGTTCACCAGGGGATAGGTGGCTTGAGGAATCGTCGAGGTCGCCTGGGTGACCTTCACCGTGCAAACGCCGCCCACCACCACATTGCTGCCCGTCAGGAATGGCACTGCCGTGGCCGTCACGTTCATCAGTTCCAGCGTGCTGCCCGCCGCCAACGTCAGGTTTGAGATCGTGCCCGAATTGGATGAAAGGTTGGTCACGCCCAACGTCGCGCCGTTGCTCACCCAGCAACTGCTCATGCCGGCCAGCGCCGTGGAAATCACCAGTTCGCCATTGGTCACAATGGTCGCGCCGGAATAATCGCACGCACCGGTCAACCACTGCGTGCCCGTGCCGATCTTCGTCAGCCCAATCGGCCCCGTGCCCGTGCCATTGTCATGGATGACACCGGAGAATGTCGCCGGGTTGTTGTTGCCGCCCACCTGCACGGTCACATTCATCGAACCGATGACGTTGCCCAGCATGCCCCCGTTGCCCGACAGCGAGCCGAAGTTAATCGTGCCGGACGCAAAATCAAACGTCGTTTGCCAGGCGTTCGTGTTGAGGAACAGCCAGTCCGCGTTGCCATTGCCAGCCGCCGGCGAGGCAAAGCGCACATAGTTGGCGTTGCCGGCCACGAGCACCATACCGCCGCTCATGGCGTTGGTTCCCGACAGATACAGCGAGGCGGTGTCCCCATCGTTGCCCAGCGTCAAGGAACCGTTCCCCGACAGCGTCCCCGTCAAAGTCAGGTTGTTCAGGCTGGCCAACTGAATTGCATTGAGGCCGCTACCGATGACGATGTTGTTGGTGAATGTTATTTGCGCCAGGTTCCCCAGCACGCCGCCGTTCAGCACCAACGGGCCTGTGCCCAGCGCGTTGGCATTGCCCAGGTTGATGCTGCCGCCATTATTGGTCGTGCCGCCGGTAAAGGTGTTCGCGCTGTTCAAGGCCAAGGTTCCGTAACCAGACTTGACCAAGCTCCCCGCTCCGCCAATCGCGCTGCCGCTGATGACATAAGCGACCGCAGTGTTGTTGACATTAATCTGCAATGGCGTGACCGCTGCCGGAATTGAAATCGTGGAGCTACCGGCAACGCTGTCGTTCAATATCACCGTGTCCGCATCCTGATAAAGCGTGGGCGTCCCACCATCCAACCAGTTGGTGGAGGCTGAATCCCAAATGCTGTTCAGCGCCCCGCTCCAAACCACCGTGATCAAATGCGGCGTGGTGTTGGCCTCCGTCGAAGTGACGCTTTCGCCCAGACTATTTGTCGCCGATACCACGTAGTAATAAACCGCCCCGTTCGTTACTCCCAAATCAAGGTAGCTGGTTGCCGAGGTGCTGCCGATCTGCGCATAGCCGCTGCCGCTCGTCGTCGAGCGCCAGAGCTTGTATCCACTGGCCGCCAAAGCCGCGTTCCAGCGCAGAATCGCACGGTCGTTCCCCGGCGTTGCCGTCAGGTTCAACGGGGTCGGCGGCGCGCTGTTGTAAGGCGTGGCGCTCACTTCCGCCGAATTCGGCGTTTCGCCCTTGGCCGTCACCGCTGAAACCACATAGTAATACGTCGTCAGGTTCACCAATCCCGTGTCCGTGAAGCTGGTTCCCGCGATGTTGGTCACGGTGGTGTAACTTCCGCCGCTCACCGGCGCGCGTTTCAAGTTGTAACTCGTCGCTCCGCTCACGGCGTTCCAGGTCAACGCCACTTGTGCATTGCTGGACACGTCCGTCAATCCGCCTGGAATGGAAGGTGTCAGCGCCAAGGCGAGAACTTCCGCTGAACTCAAGGCGTGGGTGTAAAAACGGAAATCATCCACGCTGCCGGTCAAATTGGGATCGGATGCCCATTGCGATTTGCCGATGTAATTTTGCGTTGTGCCGCCCAAGCTGGACGGGTTGAGCGTCAGACTGCTGTTGGTCGTGACCGCCACGCCGTCCACATACAGAATGCCCGTCGTGCCCGACTGCGCCACCGCCAGGTGATGCCAAACACCAACGGACATGGCCGATGGACTGTTGAGTTGCTGCACGACACCTCCGCTGAGAATCTCATAGCGCACCGTGCCCGTTCCGCTGACCGGGGCCAGATACATATAGGTGCCGGTCCCGGAACCAAAATCAAACACCCGCGCCCACATCGAACTTGCATCCGTCTTCACCCATGCCGACGCCGTGAAATCGCTGATTCCATTGACCACTCCTGACGGCAGGGTCAGATAGCCGTTGGTGGTGCCGTCGCAATGAACCGCGTTGCTGAGAATGCCGGTCGTCCAAGTGGCCCCGCTCATCAGGCTGGCGCTGTTTCCGTTGCCGCTCGCATCTGCCGCCGTCGTGCCGCTGCTCTCGTTGAACTTAAGGTAAACCGCCATGTCCGACGGCGTCGCGCTCACTTCGGATGAATTGCCGCTTTGTCCGGTCGCGTTGATCGCCGTCACCACATAATAATACGCGGTGTAATTCAACACGTTCGTATCAACGTAATAGGCGGCGGTTAAATTGGTCGCGATCTGGGTGTAAGGCCCGCCGGAGGTGGTGGCGCGTTTCACGTTGAATCCGGTGACGCCGGCGGATCCGTTCCACGTCAGGGTCACTTGCGCATTGCCCTCGGCCGCCGCCAAGCCCCACGGTGCCGATGGCGCCAGCGCCGGACTCGGATAGCCTTGGAACTGGATTTCCGCCGCGTTGCAATAGCCGTTGGCCGGCCCGATGTAACGCACATACCGGAACACCGTGGGATTGGAAACACTCTGCACCGTCGTCGTTCCATCCGCCGGCTGGCTGCCAATCGTGTAAAGCGTCACCACGCCGCTGCTGAAATCCGCCACGTTGCAACCCTGAAACTGGCCGCCCGTCATCCGGCCGGCAAAATTGGCGCGCGGATAATAGCCCACCTTGGTGATGACATAAGGGGCGCCCAAATCCAGTCCACCCCAGTCGCCGCTCGCATCGGGGGCGTCAAAAAAAGTGATCGGCGCGTTATCAAAAAGCTGATCTTTCCACTGGCCGTAGGTGACGGCGCCGTCCGTGCCAATCACCGTGCCGGTCAACCGCTGGTTCGCCTGCACGCTCACCGGCAGGCTGTTGGTCGTCTCCACACCATTCACCACCGCCGACACCGCATAGTAATAGGTCGTTCCCGGTGTCAGGCAATAATCCGTAAACAGGAGTGTGCCATTGCCCGCAACCGTGCCGACCTGGGTGAACGGCCCGTTGACGGAAGTGGACCGCTTGACCTTGTAGCTCGTCGCATAGGCGCTGCCCCACCACCACACCAGCGCCTCGTTCGCAATGCGCGCCTCCGCCACCACTCCGCTCGGCGCCGGCGAGTTCGTGATCGGATCCAGCGCGTGGGTAAGCGTGGTGAAACCGATTTGATCAAAGCCGCCGCTGACCTGACCGTAGGCACCGCCGCCATTTTCTGGCCGCCCACCAATGGCCCACGGCATCGTGTAAGGCGCCGCCATGCCCTTTCGGTTCACATAATGATTCCAAATCAAATCCGCGCCGGGACGATACTGGCTGCCATAGGCCGGTTGCACGTCCCATGCGTCGCAGCCGGCGTAGTTGACCCAGGGAACATCCCACGTTGACATCATTTTGAAGGTGTATTCGCTGATGGCCAGCAAGGTGTTGTTGTTGTAGGCATACATATCGTCGCCCTGGTTCCACGCCACCTCGCAGAATTGTCCCAGCAAGATCGCATCCAGCGAGGAATGCCCCGGATCGCGTCCGATTTCCTGATGCTGCCCCAGATAGCCCGGATGCATGAACCACAAGGTATTATGGGCATTGCCGTTGCCCGGGCCGCTCTGGTAATAGTTGATCGCTTGGTTGTAAATGTCGCGCCGGTCGCAGACCACGCCGATGGCGGCGACGGCGTCGATCGCAAACAAATCCCAGTTCAGCCAGTAATGCGACCAGCAAGTGCCGTTGTGACTCTGCAAGAATGCGCTCAAACCATTTCCATACCAGGGCGGGTCGTAATTGGCGTAAAACTTCGTGAGCAGAAAGTTCTGGAACCGGCCAAAGCCCCCGGAGTCAATCCACGGTTGATAATTCCGCAACAACTCCGCCGCGCAGGCCCATTGAAAACCTTGCGCACCCTGCATCAGCAGGACGTTGGAATCGCCTTCCAACGATATCACCGTGTTCGCATACCCGTCCATGTTCCGGATGGCACAGTCGGCAAAGGACGAATCACCCGTGATCCAGTAGCGCAAGGCGGCTTGGTAGGCGGCGTTCGCATCCCGGCACATGGTCAGGTAGTCTTCCGAATAGCCCATGCTGGAGCAGGCGCCGCCACGACAGGGATACGGATGCGGATACGCCACATAGTTATTTGCCGAGTAGCTGTTATTGGCCAAAGCAGAATAGCCCGAAGCCCACGGCTGCGCCCCGGCCAGATACTTTGCCTTCATGCGTTGCAAATCCGCCAGTGTGCTCAAACACCCCGGATGCACGAATGGTTTGTAATTGGGATCCAGGCTGGCCACCGTGTAGTAAACCGTCCCGCCATTGACCGTCAACTGTCCCGTCCATCCCGTCGGCTGCGAGCCCAGCGCCAACGTGCCGGCGGTGTAACCGGTGAACAGCGGAAAATTCGTCAGGGCATACGGACACTTGGTAATGTTGATCGTCGTCGTCCCGCTCAATGTCAATGTGGTTGGCTTCAGCGGCGCATTGGTCATTCCCGCAATTCCAAATTGCAACGTCGCCCCGCTGCCACTTCCAACCGTCATGGTTGCCGGCGACAAATAACTCGCATCCGCCGAGGCCGTGATCCCGAACGTTGCCCCGCTCACCACGGTGATGTTCGTGCCCAGCGATTGGCCGGACACCTGCGTCACCAGCAACGTGCCGTTGCTCACCGTCGTCGTTCCCGCAAAATTGTTCGTGCCCGTCAGCACCAAGGTGCCCGCCCCGCTCTTTACCAAAGTTCCAGTGCCAGTGATCACGCCCGAGTTGGTCTGGGAGGCGGTATTCCCCAGCACCAAAAGGCTGCTTCCCTGAATGGCCAGGTTGCCCGTGTAAGTATTAACACCCGAAAGCGTCACCATCCGGCCATTGCCCACAATCGTCAAACTGCTGCCGGAAACTCCGCCACTGAGCGTCACATTTCCCGCCGCCGCACTGATTGTTTGCGCTCCGCTGAACACCACCGGCACCGCCACGGTTTGCGGGTTCGCCGAATTGTTCGTCAGGCCGCCCCCCAGCGTCAGCGTGGAACTGGTGTTGGTGATGGTGAAACTGCCGGCATTATTACTAAAGGTCAGTGATCCCAAAACAAAACTGGCGGCCAGGTTCACATTGGTTTGCGTCGTCCCCGCGAAAGTCACATAGTCGCCGGAAATTGGCGCGATGCCCGACATCCAGTTGACCACATTGGTCCAGGTGTTGTCGCTGCCGCCGCCGCTCCAAACATCGTTATTGACGGATACGCCTAAAACATTGTTGATGGCGCTTAAACTGGCACCCGCACCGAGATTGTGAATCGAAGTGATTTGAGCGTGGCTCAACGCCCCGTTGTAAAGCAGGAAGTCGCTCGCGGTTGCAGGCAAGGTGGTGTCATTGAAAGGATTATTCATTCCACCGCCGATGGAAAAACCACCTTTACCCGTGAAGGAATCCAAAGCGGAGGCCGTGGCAAGACTTCCGAAAGTAGGCATATTTAATGTGCCTTTCAAAGTGCCGTTGACATATTCGCGGAAAGAGGTGCCGTCGTAGGTCAACACCACGTCATAGAGGGTTGCCGTGGAAGCCGCGCCAGAACTATCAGCGACACCATAACCATATTGACCATAACTTGGCGTGCTGCCGCCAACGTAAGCGCTAATAGATAAAGGCGAACCTCGAATCGCACCGAACAGAGTGCTGCCCGGATAGCCGCCGCTGGGACCACTGGCGACGCGGTTATTACCAACACTACCGTAATTATTGGCCCCAAACAGAATCTGATTGGCAGTGACCGCAGATAGTGTGACCCACATCTGAATCGAGAAGCTGCCAGTGAAACCACTCATATAACTGCTGCCAATCTGAACGCCGGTGTTGGGCGAACTTCCGCTTGAAGAAATCGTCAGGCCGCTGCTCGTCAGTGAATTGTGTGAATCAGTAGTCAGCGTGCCGATGGTGTTCCCCATCAGATCAGCCAGCGCGGCCCCGCCGCTCTGGGTGCCATAGGTCGTAAAGTTGAAATAGGTCTGCAAGCTCTGGGCGACGGCGGCCGGAGCAATAGCCAGGACAACCGCAGCGAACAGGCTGATGGTAATTTTTTTCATTGGTTTTTCAAATGGACGTGGTTACGAAATTGATTTTGTTAACGTGCGGTGTGGTCTGGTTATGAAACATAAACCTGCAATTTATCTCTGCAACCGGAAGAACAGGGTTGCATTGGTCATGGTGACAGGCACTTGGTTGTTTCCGCCGATGATGGCGGGCGTGAGGTTGACCGGAGTCCAAACCGCATTAGGGGAAGCGCTGATTTAATCGGAGTTGGAAATCTTGCCCAAACTTCAGATTGCTAGGAT
>CZKV01000039.1_pt1 | contig 17734 bp, 16 predicted proteins | sample 1122411 | NCBI WGS metagenome assembly CZKV01 (sample SAMEA3539301, study PRJEB10725) | soil metagenome | biome: tundra; feature: field; material: soil | place: USA | collected 2010-05 | depth 0.15 m | reverse complement strand
AATGTCAAAAAGCCTTTATTTTCGGCGGTTTTCAGGCGTTTTCTATGGGACGGCTGTGTAATTTATCATGTCCTTTCTGATAATTAATATAATTATTGCGTCTGCCCTAGGAGGTCATAAACTCACATCAAATCAAACCAGTTAGGATCGACGCGGGGCCAGACGTTAGGAGACGTCCGGCTAGTTGGGGCGCAGAAAATATGTGGCATAATGGAAACATGGTTCACGCATTTGCACCGAATGGCACAGCAATGAAGCCAAGGGGCTTCATTCCTATTCTTTTTCCCTTCCACCTGTTGTTGCTGGAGTTTCTACAACCCCAACCCTTATGCGGATCGAGGATCAAAGGCTTCGCCCCATAAAATGAGCACTTCACTCGTCAAATTTCAAATCGGCCCGGTGCAGGACTTCATCGCACAGGCGCGTAGCACGCGGGATCTGTGGAGTGGAAGTTACCTGCTTTCATGGCTCATGGCTGCTGGCATCGCCAAACTTCCTAAATGCGGAGAAGAATTGATTTTTCCCGGTGCTGACAATCAGCCGCTCATCGTCTTCCACAAAGACCGCATCAAGCCGAAAAATCTAAAAGCGCTCCTCACCCCAAATTTGCCGAATCTGTTTGTAGCTCGTGTGCCGTATGAGCAAGCCAAAGCAGTGGCCAACTCCGTCGAAAGCGCAATCAAGACGGAATGGGGGAATATTGTGGATTCTGTTTGGAACAACCATATTTCTTTGAATATCAAAGAAGAAAAGAAGTCCCGCTTTTATGCCCAGGTGGAGCGCCTGCTTTCTATCGCCTGGCAGATCACGCCGGAAACTGGAGATTATCAAAAGGATTATCGGATGAACGGCTGGCAATTGGATGCGGTGCGACAAACACGCAATTTTCAATCTTGGGGTGGTGGTCAGTGGACCATTGGCCACGAAAAGGATTCGTTAACCGGCAAGGAAGAGGCAATTGCCGGAGGAAAAACCGGAGACAAAAATTACGCTGACAAGGTGTCAGAAGAATTCAAGCATCTTTTCAAACACAACGATCATTTGGGAGCGGCAACACTCATCAAACGCGTCTGGCATCTGACATACCTTTGGCCTAAACTTTGGCCTAAAGATGAAAAAGTCCGCAAAATCAACTCAACAGAATTCCCCATTCCAAGCACCAGAGGAATCGCCATGCACGAGCCGGAATCAGACGGTGATCCAGAAGATGTAGAAGCGGCACCCGGCGAGAAATATTTCGCGGTTTTAGCTTTGGATGGAGACCAGATTGGTAAGTGGATCAGCGGCGAATTCACAAATTGTTTGGAGCCGAAACTCGAAGCGCACCACAAGAAATTCAGCCAATGCCTTGGGGAGTTTGCCCTACAGCAAGCGCGTAACGTTGTTGAAAAGCGCCAAGGACACCTCATTTATGCTGGCGGCGACGATGTGCTCGCTCTGCTTCCTGCTGATACTGCCCTTGATTGCGCAAAAGCCTTGCGAGTGGCATTTCGAGAGGCAACTGCTGCAATCAAGGGTAAAGATGAAAAAGGTAATGAAAAGCGTCCCGATTGCTCGGTTGGCATTGCTATCGCGCATTTCAAATCGCCGCTCCAAGATGTCGTCCGTGAAGCCCAAGAAGCTGAAAAGCGTGCCAAGCGTGAACCGCAACAGGGAGGCTTTGGTCGCTCGGCTGTCGCCATCACACTTATGAAGCGCAGCGGTGAAATCAGCCAATGGGGTTGCCAGTGGGATAGCGGTGGAAACAAACTAGATAAGGACATTGACAAATTTAGCGGTGGAATCGAACTCTATAGGCAAATTGAAAAATTATTGGATGACGGCGTGGTCAGTGCGAGGTTCCCGCACCGGGTTTGTCAATTGCTCGAACCTTATCGCAACTCCAACAAAGGCCTTTGCGAGTTGAAAGATGTCGTTGGTTTCAACTCATTGGAAATCATCAAGTCGGAGTTCAATCACGCTTCGGAGCGCCAAGGCTCAAAACAAGTCGTGCAGCAACTTGAAAAACCACTGGACGACTACCTGAAAACAATCAGCGGGATACAAAAACAACTCAACGATATCATCGGTCTTTGCACCACCGTTGCTTTTGTTAATCGAAACAAGAATCCGAAGACCACTTAACCCGAAGCCGAAAGGCAACTTGCATGAATACGATTCTTCTTGAGCCATCCGACGTTCTCTTCTTCCGCGATGGTCGTCCCATGAGCGGTTCTCTCGCCGGTCATGGTGCTGCGTGGCCTCTGCCCAACGTTACAAATGCGGCTCTGCACGCTGCACTTCACCGGGCAGGTCTTGCCGGTGAATCTCACACTCACCGGCTTGCACGAAGTAGGCAGGTTAAGAGCAATGATCGTGAACAACATGGAAGGAAATTTGGCTCTCTTGTCACCGCCGGGCCTTTTCCAGTATGCATCAACGGTTCGGCTCACACTTGGTTTTTCCCACATCCGGCCGACGCAGATGACTCTGTAGCAGTGTATTTCCCGCTTAATGACAGTCTTGGATATTCAAGTCTGCCGCAACCTCTCAAATACCCTGTGGCAAACTCCAGGAAAGCCAGCAAAGAAAGTCCAAAGAATTGGTGGAACGCAGCTTCATGGAGTTGTTATTTGGAAGGAGCCGCACAAGATCCCATCACGAAAAACGATCGTGACTTTGCGGACATCGAGCATAATTACGGAATCGGCATTGATCCTGAAACCGGGAGTGTCGAGGCAGCAAAATTCTATTCCGCCCACTCTTTACGGTTGAAGCCCGGCATCAATCTGGGGGTGCTGGCTGAAGGAAACGACAAAGGCATCGGGAACGAAGACATCATCCACCGGTTGTTTGATTCGGATCATCACATCATTGTCGGCGGCCAGCAGCGCACTTGTTCCGTCAGTATGAACAAATCGCCGCAAAAACTTCCGTTGCCAATGGGAAGAAATTCCGGTTTTGAAAAAACAGATGATAAGTATCTCGTCAAATGGGTTTTGCTCACGCCAGCTATCTGGCCCGATATCCAAGGGGCGAAAGGTATCAACCCGCATACAGGAGGGTGGTTGCCAAATTGGATCGCGCAATCTCTGGTGCATTTTGAAGGCGAGGACGTCGCTGCGGGCAGCGTTTTGCTCTTGGATGGCCCCGGCAAAGAAAAGGCGAAACGGAAAAAGCTCTCCTCGGGTAAACGCATCGGAGCAAAACTTGTTGCTGCCATTGTCGGGAAGCCCATTCCTGTAACTGGCTACGCCTTGGCAAATGAAGCTGATCCGGAACGAGTAACCGGCGGGGCCAAATCCACTCATCTGGCCGTTCCAGCCGGCGCGGTTTACTACTTCGAAGCTGATCCCGACACACAGGGTGGTCCCGGCAACGCCATCGCATTAGCCAATGCTCTTAACTGGCATGGCTCATCTGACGGCGGTAAAATTATGAACCGCCGCAGCACATTGATGGGTGAAAAAGGCTTTGGCTTGGGAGTTTGCGGCAAATGGAAATTTCACAATGGGAACGTCCCCGGACATCCGGTCTAATGACTTTGCGAATCAATAAAACTACGATAATACCATGAACGAATCGAGAATCCTATATCTGTTCACCCGCACGCCGCTCCACGTTGGCGCGGGCGCAAGTGTCGGGGCCATTGACCAACCCATTCAGCGCGAACGGCACACGGGTTTTCCCATCATCCCCGCCTCTTCTCTCAAAGGTGCCTTCGCCGACCAATGGCCGACACCCCTCCGCAATGAGAAAGGCGAGATCGTGCGCGTCGTGGAATATGACAATGCGAAGGATAAAAAGACCTCGGATGAAGTCGTGATCGTGACCAAAAAAGTTGAGAAGGACGGCAAGAAGGAGGACGTCAAGTTTCTCGCACACGACTCCGCCTGGCTCTTCGGATCAGACAACACCGATCTCCCGTTCGCCGGCTCCTTGATCTTTTCCGAAGCCCGCATCCTCGCTTTCCCCATCCGCTCCGCCAAGGGCAGTTTCGCTTGGATCACATGCCCGCTGATGCTTGAAAGAGCCTCGCGGGATAGCGTGCTGGATAAGAGCCTCATCCCTCAATTCCTAAAACCAGCCACCGGCCAACCCGACAAGAGCGATGAACTCGCGTTCTTTGAAACGAACGGCCCGCTTGCGTTGGGTGACAAAGTCGTCCTTGAAGAATATACCTTCACTCGGACCGGCAACGATGAGGCTGCCAAGGTCGGAGCGGCGCTCGCCGGCCTGCTCGATGACCCCGTTTGGAAGGAAGTCGCTTCCCGCCTGGTCATCCTCAGCAACGGCATGATGAGCTTCTTCGCCCAGAATGCCTGCGAAGTTGCCCAGCATGTCCGCATCAGCGATGAGACTGGCACAGCCGAGGGTGGTGCGCTCTTCAACCAGGAGAATGTTCCAAGCGAAGCGTTTTTCTATTCCGCACTTCATGCGTTCGACGAACGCACCGCCAACAAGAAGGAACAGCGAAAGGCCGAAGCCGCGCTGAAAGCATTCGCCGAAAAAACGAACGGCAAGGTTTTCCAATTCGGTGGAGATGCCTCAACCGGCCTTGGTTACTGCTCCGTCAAACTCAACGAGGAGAAAGGAGCTTGAGCCATGAAGAACCTTGAACAAATACGTGCTGCCGCAGCGATGACCATCGCTGGGCAGACCAACAAAGCTGATGCAAGCAGACTCCCTGCACTGATCATCTCCAACGGTCTGCTGGCGGCAGCGGCATTTGCCAATGAGAACGCTGGTGCCAAACGGCCAGCGATGGCCATCGTGATGAACGGAGTTGCCGAACATCTGGCTAATAACGTATTTGCAATCAACGCACTCAGAGGCTGCAAAGACGCCGCAGGCATGATCAAAGCGTTGTCGCAAAGCTCCGATTCTTCCGATCTACAGCGCGGAACTGCTGAGGCTCTTGCGTTTATTGGTTACGTTAAGCGTTTTGCCACTAAGCAAGGCGCCGTTTCGGCAACTTGACCCTTAAACAATTCTTTTTACTGAACCATGCATTCGCTTCCAAAAGAAACACGCGACACGCTTTTCCCCAACGGCACGCACCGAGGCAACGGTTTGTCGCGCTCCCTCCTTGCTTCACGTTACCTGACACTCGCCAGGAGCAGAGCGGACACCGAGTGGCGCAGTCGCAATTGCAGCGCTATTGCTGAAGGAGAAACATGGGCGGGGAAGATTGATTGCTGGCGCGCCCTTCTCCAGAGCGTCTCTGGCTTGCAAGTTCTTTACGCCCGCCCTGTCGCCAGATTCATTCTCAACGCTTCCGGCAGTGTCATGGAAAATGGCGGGCTGTGTCTGGATAGAAACAGCGGCCTGCCTTATGTCCCGGCCAGCGCCGTGAAAGGTTGTGCCCGCCGATCATCGCTGCTGGAACTCCAAGCTGCCTCCACAGCCTCCGAAAAGGGAGGAATCTTGGCTAAGATTGCTCTCGCCTTCGGCTGGACCGAAAACGAGTGGCGTTCCGGCCGCAAGCAACAGGACGACGGAACAATCGGAGCATTTTATTCCGATTTTGCCTGGGCTTGCGGAGAACAGTGGGAGGGTGTGCGGGAGGAAACGTGGCTGGAACTGCTGTCGCAGCTTCGGCCAGACGCTGAGTTTGGCGGCCAGCCGTGGGAACAAATCCCGAACTTTGCCGGGTGCGTAAGTTTTCTCGACGGATTTCTGGTTAAAGGATCGCCGCAAGTCACCAAGGTGCTGATTACGCCGCACCACCAGAAGTATTATGCAGGCGAGGACCCCGACGCCGTTGCTACGGACGACGAAAACCCAGTTCCAGTTCTGTTTCCAGCGATAGGGCAGGACAAGGATACCCTTTACGCCTTTGGATTGGTTGCCTCTCGCCGATCCCGCATGGATCTGCGCCTGCAGGTCGGTGCATGGTTAAGATACGGGTTGGAGACCTTGGGGATTGGGTCACGAACCACTCACGGTTTTGGAGTTTTTGCTTTGGATGATTTAGCGGCCTCGTCCGGCCAGACGCTTCTTCCCAACGTGCAAGTGGTCGCCGATTCACCGCGACCAAACATTCCTCCCGCTGAGATTGAGAATTTTCAGCTTACCTTTTTAACACCGTGTTTCGCGGCTGGACGGAATCCCATTGAAGCGGAGGTTCGTGGCGAGGCCATTGTAGGCCGATGGCGCTGGTGGTTTCGCGCTCTTGGCGGAAACAAGGACCAAGAAACAGAAGTCTTCGGCGGCATTACGCCGAAATGCCTTCGAAGCCGAGTGCGTGTTAGAGTCAAGGATTTGAATCGCCTTGTGCGTTCTTCGCAGATTTGGTCGCCAGATTATTTCCCCCCTAGCGAGCCGGGGGCTTATTTGCACTATTGGTTGACGGCACCGAACGACCAGAACCAATCGCGGATGTGGGAGTCGCCCCCAACCGACAAGCCGGCTCAAAAAGGCACTCCTCGCGCCCAATCTCAAATTGCTCCAGGCAGTTCGTTTCGACTGGAAGTGGCAGGTCTGGATCTACTACACGATGACGTCCGTAAATTGGCCGATCTCTCACTTCGAGCATTGCTGGCGTATGGCGGCATTGGATTTCGATTGTCGCGTGGTTTCGGGTCGTGGGTTTGCGCGGAGAAATCGGACGATGCGCGCTGGGATTCTCAACTCCAAAAAGCGCTTGAGCAACGCGGGTTCGCTTTTCGGAAGATTCGCTCGGTCGCTAAGAAGACGATAAAAGACGGTCCGCATGCCCAGTTGATTTCGGCAATGGGATATGTCGAGCAGGCACTCAAGCGTTGGCGCAACAAGCTCGATGGTTGGCCCGCGAAGAAACCGAGCGTGCTGGGCATCGCCAGTAAAGAAACCCGACAGGCAAGTGCAATTTACTTCCGGCTTCTCCCGGCGAAGGATGACGCTTTGGATGTTATTGCTTTTGAGGTTCCGCAGACTCGCATTTTGGCTAATCCGGCACCCTCGGCATCGCCAGCGTTGCCTTCCCTCAAAAACCCGCTTTCGGTCCCGCCGGCCCCGCCGAAAACCGATCCTTGATCATCATCGCACTACATCTTCCTAAATAGTTGCAATGCGATAAAAGCTGACAAATCGCCTTAACCATTCCTATGAACAACAAACTCACGCTCATCCAGTTCATCAGTGAGCAGACAATGCAGATCAACGTCCCAACGTGTCTGCTGCATTTTCAATTCCGTGAATCTCTATAATATCCTGCCGCTATGAAAACCCAACTGTGTCTCCTCAGCGGTGAGTTAATGCCGAACGTCATCGGTATCCTTCACGAACGTCCCGAAAGGGTCATTCCGATTGTAACCGTCCAATCCGCCCGGCAAGTTGAACACTTGGAAGCGGCGCTTCGTGCCGCCGGATGTGTCGCCAGCCTTCAAGACCTGGTGACAGTTCTACCATACGATCTGGCGGACTGCGGAAAAGCTATTGGCAATGCGGTATCTTCAATAAACAATCTCACTATCAATTGGACCGGAGGCACGAAGATCATGAGCTACGCCGCGCGCCGCATCGCAGAAACCAAGCCGACGCGAGCCATCTATGTCAATACCGCTGACCGCCAGTTGCTCATTGAGGATAACCCGCAAACCAACTCGGTTCGCCCGGAGTTACTTGATTCCGCCCGGCTAGGCTTGAACACTTTGGTTCACATCCTGGCCGCTGGCCACAAGGTCGAAGACGGTTCATCGCTGGCTGAGTTTCGGACCGCACACACCCCCGCGCCGGAATTGCAGGCCGCCGCCAAGATGATTGTGGACGCTCCGGGCTTTTATTGGCCTGACTTGTTCAGACTTTCCGAAGCGGTGGATAAACCAGTTACCCCACGCAAACTCCCTCCGGAGTTTCTGCGCGTGCTTGAAGCCGCCAAAATAATTCAAAAGGCAGGCAAACCCGGAGACTACATTTTAAGCAGCGAGTCTTTGGGACGCCCATTCCATCGCAACACCGCCCAAGAGGAAAACTCCAAGTTTATCAGGGGCGGCTATCTGGAAGTTTTTCTCTGGTCTCAACTCAAGAGACGCGGCGCGTTCGATGACGTGGCGTGGCATGTAAGACTTAATCCCGGCCAAAGAGGGCGACGTGCGGAACTAGATGTGGCTGTCGTTTCCGACGGGCGCTTTGTGGTGATCGAATCCAAAGGACGGATTCAACTCGCCGATCTAGCGAATCTTATTGAGGAACAAAACGCCCGAACACGCAGGGTCGGCCGGCTTTTTGGCCAGTGGGTTTTATACATCCACCAGTTCAGGGGAGAATTCGACGCCCCAAATGCACAGGCCATTATCGCCGGACAAGAAGAACGGGCTAGGGACTATGGCGGGCACTTGCTTTGGCATGATGACTTGGTGGACTTTCCGGTTTTGGTTGGTGGTTTTCTGAATGAGAGAAAAGCTACTCTATGACCCTCGACCTCTCCGCCCTCTACGCCACCACCGGCACAGCTAAACTGGCCGATTTGCCAGCATACGAAGCGCGCGTGAAAGAACTTGTGCCACCGGGCAGCGATGTCACGCTCACTGGCCCAGGTCCGGTGTGGCTTTACCTGCGCCTCGCCCACACGCTGCATGGCCGCGCCCGCAAACTTTTCTACGATTCGCCTGTGACCGGGCCCGTCGAAATCTTTAACCATAACCCACGGTGAAATGACAAATGCAAAGGTTCGAATTCCGAAGTTGACCATCCAGACCACAGCATGAAAACCACCAAAACCAAAGCAGTTAAATCTATGCGTCAGCCTGTGCGCGAACGCGCCGCTGAAAGTCCGGCACTGGGAGGTGCTACGTTGATAGCCGTTGTCGGCACCTCGCCGGCAATTCTGACCGAGACGATCTGGGCGCTGGCCAAACCTAGCGGTGAAACCCCTCTCGTCATTCCTGAAGAGGTCATCGCCATTACCACCACCCAGGGGCGAGACAAGATCACGGAGCAACTGCTCACTCCCTCCGTGGATTTTGGCGGCCAAACGGTGTGGCAAACGCTGCGGTTGGCGTTGCTTGGTTCCGGGGCGGTCATGGATTCCCGACTCACGATGCGCATCGCCGTTATCGAGCGTTCGGACCCGAAGACCGGTCTGACCGAGCCATTGGCTGACATCCGGGATCGCGAGCAAAACCTTGTAGCAGCCGAGTTCATACTCAGGCAGGTTCGGGATCAAACCAGCTCCAAAGACCGACGGTTGATCGCCTCGCTTGCGGGTGGGCGCAAGACGATGGGCGCTTTGTTGCACGCGGCGTTTAGTCATTTGGGTCGTCCGCAAGACCGCCTCACCCATATCTTGGTGGATGAGCCGTTCGACGGGGGGCTACAACCGCTTTTCTTCTTTCCTGAACAACCGACACAGGCTTTAACCGCGCGGAACGGCAAGAACTATCAGGCACGGGAAGCCAGGCTTGAACTGGCCGACGTGCCCTTCGCACCGCTGCGCCTGCGCTTTCCAGATATTGCCGACATTCCCACCCGGTTTCGCGACCTGGTGCAAACATACATAGACACGTTCAAGCGTGATGCCACCAAGCCCGCCGTCATCGAACTGCTGCACGATCCTGCCCGGGTTGTGGTGGATGGACTAAGGGTGGAACTAGAAAGCGAGCGGCAACTCACGGTAATCCGTTTTCTCTTGGAAGGCAACCGGAAGGAGTGGCTGCATAAAGACCAGGGCGAAGCGACCGAAATTTTCAAGGCTTGGCATGGCTATGCCCCCCAACTGAACCTGATACGCCCAGCCCTCCGGCCTACTGTGGAAAAGCTCTATTCGGAAAGGAAAGCCAAAGTCGGCGACGCGTGGATTGCCAAAGCCACGGCTGACGACATCAAGCGCCCGCTAAGTTTCCTGCGCACCGCATTGGTCAAAGCGAATGCTGTCTGGGCGCCACCGCAGCGGGACCTCCGCCTCCCGCCCTTCCGTTTAGTCGGAGAATCCTGACGTCAGGCCGACGTCCATCTGCTTTATTTTCACCCCTCGCGCTGCGAGCTTCAGTCCATGAAGCTCAAAGTGTATTTCATCCACAGCCAAGGCTGGTCGCCGAAAATCCGGCATAGCATCGCTCGTTCTCGTCAACCCAACCACCTGGAAACGGCGCATGGTGTGGCTGTCCGCCGGGGCTCAAAAAGTTATTCCTTGATCACTTTTCCGCCATCGTCCGCAGACGTCCGATATAATGCAAACCCCAAAACCATCTGACATATTGACACCATGAATAACAACACCAATACCCCGAAATGGAAAAAGGCTCTCAAATGGGCCGCCCTCACGCTCGTCTCGATCGTCGTGCTCGACTGGTTGCTTGATGGCCGCTTGCGGAAACGGATGCCGGGACAACGCCGCGAACGCACCGATGACATCAACGTCTGAAACCATTCCGACTTAACGCCATCATGAAACCCACCCGCAACCTCTGGCTTTGGATCGCGCTGGAAATCCTCTTGGTTTTCCTCGCCCACTGGTTGCTTCGGGAAATGGGCCGTGGTTTCGCCGGCCCGCGCGCCTGGTGGACAAAGTTCAGCGGACAAGATCCCGGTTTTCCGTCGCACACTACAACGCCGCCGTCAGCGGATGTCCGGAATAAATTTTTCAGGAACTGATGTGATTTAATCAAACCATTAACAACAACCCAAACAACATGAGCAACTCAAAAACCTCTCTTCTGACGCACTTGATTCGCCTTGCACTAATCGTGTTGATCTTGAGCTTGGGTCTGGTTCTGTTGGCGTGGCTCGGCTGGATAGTTCTTCCGTGGTTTGCGTTCCCGATGATCATCGAACCACGGGTGCGCGAACTGGGACGCGTGGCCAACTGGAGCAGGGAGATAATTTCCGCCGTGACCATTATCGCTGTGGTGACTTCTGTTTATTTCTTCAAAAAACTGCGCACAAGAAATCACCGCCAGCGCTGGACGGCCATCTCGGTCTTGGCTGGGTTGGCAGTGGCGTATTTTGGTCTGCAAGCGTGGTTGAGCCGCGATCATCTCTATGATTCGGCAGGCAAGCCGACCTTCTATTGGGGGCTGACACCTCAAGGGACGATTCACAAGCAATCTGAACCGGGGCTGAACCCCTACACGCAAAAGCCGCTTTTGCCGGCCTCGGCGGAATATCTCACACTCATCCGCTCTCGCCTGCGCGAACCGTTGAATCAAGTTGATCCTGCGACTCATGACTGGTTCGATGCGAACACGGGTTGGCCTATGCTCTGGTATTACCGCAGTCCGCAGGGGCAATCCGAATTTTACGCGCGTCCAGCCATTCACCCAAGCTATCAAGTGGAACTTCAGCCGGTCACCGTTGAGCTTCGGCACCAATGGGAACAGGCACAGGTTGAACTAAAGGCCAAAGCTGCTGCCTTGGCCCGTCAGGATAATGAGAAACGTCAGGCCGAAGCAGTCCAACGTGCCGCCGAACAGCAACGCCTGTTGGAAATCAAGCGCGCACAGGTTGATGTTGAACGGTTAAAAGCAGAAACTGCCCGCCAAGAAGAAGCTGCCCACGCTGAAGCCGAAAGGTTGAAAGCGGAAACCGATCGCCGAGAACAGGAGGCCGCCGCCATCCGCGCCAGCGCAAAAGAAGCCGCCCTCGCCGAGGAGCAGAAGATTAGGGATCAGGCTTTGCAGGCAGAACAAGAGCGCCAAGAGAAAGTAGCAGTTGAAATCCGTCGGCAACAGGAGATTATTGATCGCCGTGTTCGCGAAGCGGCAGCTCCCGTGTCAGAGCTTGAATGGTTGTCGCCCGTCACTATGCTCGCCCAAATCTGTCCCAATTTACGCGCGGATGGGTTCAGACAGGACATATTTGAAGATAGATTTGCAGACCGCAGGTTCCGATATAACAGCCGGGTTACCCAGTTGTTGGATCATAAACGGCTGGCCCTGCTCGAAACTCTTACCGCCGGGGAAATTCATTTGATAATCCAGGCAAACCTAACGCCAGAATCAGCCGACACTCTACGGGTCAATCGCGGGGCGAGCCTGGCTGGCACGGTGACAGCCATTCGCTTCATTCCTGGCGTCACCAACATCAATGGTATCCGGTGTCAGGTGTGCATTCTTCAATTAGGAAATGTGACCGGTTCTTACCATGAATCGGTGGCTCAAGCTCCAGCTAAAACTCCCAAGCCAAAAGTGAACCGCGGGGAACCGCTCTTTACACCCATGTCCAATTTCCGCGATAACCCACCACTGCAAGCTGTCGTTGGCTTCACCTTTGAGAATAGTGTTCGTCTTGTCTTTTCGCCACTCCGGTTGCTGGGCAGCCATTCTGACCGGACGGAATATTCGCAAATCACCTTCGTTGAGAGAACATATCCTGTTCCGAGTCCGGAACAAGGTGGCAGGAACATCGTCTATAGCACCGGCGGCGGAGTCGTTGACCGAAGGTATCCTGTTTCGAGTTCCGCACCGATATGCTTGCAACCGTATTCTCCTCCGCCGATGGTCCGCGCGAATTACCGGCCGCCTGCTCCGCCGATGCAGGTGCGGGTAGTCCAGCCTGTTTATCAGCAGCGCCCGCCAATGCTTGGCCAGCCAAGCATGTATTCACCCCGCCCAAATCGGCGGTAAATCCAACCCATATTATCAATTGAATTGAAGACTGCCTTCCATAGTAAAGCCAGCCTCTCGATACATGACGTTATTGATCCGTCCAACGTCACGTCTGCATGGTTGCGAGTGCGTTCAAACCAAGGCTGTGCTGGAATTGATGGCATAAACATCAAGGAACTCGAACCGATTTTTGGCGAGCAATGGCGCTTGGTTGCCGATGCTTTGCAATCTGGAACATATCAGCCACAAGCTATGAAGCGTGTTCGTATTCCAAAACCATCGGGAAGCGAGCGATTGCTCGCCATCCCATGCGTGATGGATCGTGTAGTCCAACAAGCTTCTGCCCAAGTGTTTTCAACACTTTGGGAGCAACGATTTTCTGACAGCAGCTATGGCTATCGGCGCGGATACGGAACATGTGATGCGGTGGAAGCTGCCACAATTAATATCGCAGCAGGTTATGAATGCGTGCTGCACCTCGACATTGAGAACTTCTTCGACTCTGTGCCTCATGAAGTGGCTATTTCAGCAATTGCCGAAGATGTGGCAGATCCACTCCTCATGCACCTCGTTCAACAAACTCTGCGTTGCTGCGTATATGAAGACGGACTTGCGCGTCCGGTGACTTGCGGGCTTGCTCAGGGAAGCCCATTATCACCCGTGCTGGCCAACGTCGTCCTTCACCATCTGGATGTAGCGTTGGAATCCACCAAATGCCCATTTGTCAGATACGCTGACGATTGCGTGGTATTCTTGCACAATCAGGAAGAAGGAGTTGTCATCCATGATTTAATCTCCCGTGTTCTGGCACCACTTGGCTTGAGCCTCAACGCAAATAAGACAAAGCTCACATTGTTCAATGATGCCCGGTTTCTGGGATTCACGTTCCTGAAAGACGCTCGCGGCAAAATTGTTCGCCGTGTCAGTCCAGAATCGTTGCTCGAAATCGAGTCTGCCTGCATGATTTTGATTGAGTCCAGTCCGGTGGGGAGTGCCGCAACCGACTTGGCCGACCATTTGCGGGGTTGGCTGGCCTACTATTATTCTGCTGGGGACGAAGATCTATTGCGAGCCATGTTGGATCGTGTTATCACAAAGTGGCGGAACCAAAACCAAACTATCAACACGCCGGGCTGTCTTGACTTCAATGCCTTACGACCCCAATCCGGCAAACATTCGCGTAACACCGACTATTCTGGCCACCTTCACGAAGATATTCCATCGCCAGTGGACTGGTTGGTTACCGCACGCTGCTTTTTGTTACGGGCACTCCAATCCCGATGGTGGCATCTCGAATACGATATTCAACCTGGTCGTCACCCACTCAATGTGCGGCTGTGCCTGGGTCGCCATCGCATCAATTTACGTTTCTGATTATGGCACTTCTAAACATCCAAACTCCACGCTCCCAGGTTAATCTTCGGTCCGAACGACTGGTTGTGCTCGTTCCAGATGCCACCGGAAACCAGGAGCAATCCTCGATCCCGCTCGCGGAGCTGGATAGAGTGGTCATCTCCCAAGGCGTGCAGGTTTCAGGATTGGCCTTGTGCGAACTTTTACGCCGGCGCGTTCCAGTCACATTTTTGGCTTGGAACGGCCGTTTACTCGGCTCCTTTGAACCACCCGTGCCGCCACGCGGCGCTTCCCGATTGCTGCAATACGAGTTGGCTAGAACTCCTGCAAGCCGCCTGCTGATTGCTCGCAAGTTGATTGAAGCAAAAATTTCCAACGGTCGCCGTCTGCTCCAACGATTGGATGCTAACCACCACCGACTCGAAGGAGAAATCATGTCAACGTTCCAGATGCGCGAACGTGATGCGGCCACCGCCGCTGATCTTGCAACCCTGCGTGGTCATGAAGGCATTGCGGCGGCATTGTTTTTCGCCGGGTGGGCAAAGTTTCTTCCGGTGGAATTTCCCTTTGGGCATCGCTCCACGCGGCCACCTGGCAATTCCGTCAACGCCTGTCTCTCCTATCTGTCAGCGATAGTTTATGGTGAATTGCTCACTCAATGCGCGGTTCGCGGACTTGATCCCGCTCTGGGCTGTCTGCATGAATCCGAAGATGGTCGCTGGTCATTGCCATTGGATTTAATGGAGCCTTTTCGTCCCGCTCTAATTGAATCCCTCACACTCCGAGTTTTCTCACATCGCATCCTGCAATGCCAGCACTTTGAAGCCCATGATGGCGGCGTCTGGCTCACCTTGGACGGACGCCGCACCCTGATTCAACACTATGAACAACGCGTGCAACGGGAGTTTCTCTCGGAACACATTGGCTGCCGCACAACCCTAAGACAACAACTTCAAAATGCCGCTGTCCATTTCAAAATTGCCCTCGGCCAGCCAGAACTGTTCAAGCCCTTCCGCATCAATTGAATCCCGTGCCGGACCAAGCCGATTGGTGGGACGATTTGCTGCCCAGCAAACCTCTCCTCCATCCACCCGGAGCCACTGATATGCTACGCGTGATAGCCTACGACATCGCCTGTCCTCGCCGGCTTCGGCGCGTTGCGGAAGCCTGTCTTGATTATGGCGTGCGGGTGCAGAAAAGCATTTTTGAATGCTGGCTGGACGACGAGCGATTTGAAAGCCTATGGTTACGACTCCAGCAGATTATTAACACCGACCAAGACCAGTTAAATGCTTACACTTTGGACGCACCTTGCGCCCGCCGTCGCCGAACCGCAGGGTGCCAGGACAACCTCTCGGAACGAAGAACCCATTATGTCTTGTGAAGTTTATCTTCTGAGGTCAGGGCTTAAATGAGTCGAAAATATGGGGGCACCGGACCTCGGTTGTAAGACTCTGTCGGAAATATACTTAGATAGGAAACTTGAAACAAAAATGACTCTTGTAATACATTCGATTCCCGGCTTCCAAGCCACCTCGGACCTGCGGTTGGCTTGCCCCTTGTATCTCAATGAGATAAACTCCCGGCAGTGCGAGATGCACCCAAAGCCGAAAGGCACTGAAGACCAAGAAGTTTTGCAATTGTCCCGCCAGCCAACTGCCAGTGCGAGATGCACCCAAAGCCGAAAGGCACTGAAGACCCGTGCCGCCAGATGATGTTACCCCTGCTGGCGTTGCGTGCGAGATGCACCCAAAGCCGAAAGGCACTGAAGACTGAGCCTCGACATTATTGACACGCTCGGTTAGTTCGGGTGCGAGATGCACCCAAAGCCGAAAGGCACTGAAGACGCTACGATTATCATCGTTTATTTGTGGATCATGATTTAGGTGCGAGATGCACCCAAAGCCGAAAGGCACTGAAGACAGCGCAGGGTTCGCTTTCAAGTAACGGACGATCAGGTGTGCGAGATGCACCCAAAGCCGAAAGGCACTGAAGACTCAGCACCAGCGCTAGCACCCACACAATAAACTTAATTGTGCGAGATGCACCCAAAGCCGAAAGGCACTGAAGACGTAACCGTCAACTGCATTGCCAGAAATTGTATTCCAAAGTGCGAGATGCACCCAAAGCCGAAAGGCACTGAAGACGCCGTTGAAATTGACGAGTTGAACATTTTGATCCGGCGTGCGAGATGCACCCAAAGCCGAAAGGCACTGAAGACTTGTGACCAAACGTCTGGTTCCAACGGCAAATATGGGAGTGCGAGATGCACCCAAAGCCGAAAGGCACTGAAGACTCCAAGCAAGCCGCAAACATGCGCTGTTTTGATCGCATGTGCGAGATGCACCCAAAGCCGAAAGGCACTGAAGACTCAGCAAATTCGTCACCGAACAATTCCACTGCCTTGTCGTGCGAGATGCACCCAAAGCCGAAAGGCACTGAAGACGCGATGGGTTGCCTTACGCCACCCCTTCAGAACCCTGTGCGAGATGCACCCAAAGCCGAAAGGCACTGAAGACGACTGGAGGTTTCTTGCGATTGCGCATTTTGAGCGCCTGTGCGAGATGCACCCAAAGCCGAAAGGCACTGAAGACTTAGTCGCCTTGAGTGCTCCTGACACGGTTCCTGTGTGCGAGATGCACCCAAAGCCGAAAGGCACTGAAGACAAAGTCCCCACAAACAGCGTGGGGAGATATGGTGAAGTGCGAGATGCACCCAAAGCCGAAAGGCACTGAAGACGCAGATCCGCTACCATAAGCTCCAGTGTAGAGAGTGGTGCGAGATGCACCCAAAGCCGAAAGGCACTGAAGACTCAGTTGAAATGAGACCTATGACCCCGCCTTTGTCCTGGTGCGAGATGCACCCAAAGCCGAAAGGCACTGAAGACACGAGACTACGTATCACGGCAGTCGTGTATGTATTTTGTGCGAGATGCACCCAAAGCCGAAAGGCACTGAAGACACTGTTATTGATGACGTTACTGGTTCCGCTGTTATCGGTGCGAGATGCACCCAAAGCCGAAAGGCACTGAAGACTACATCTGCTTTCCACGAGTAGAGCACCTTGCTGGGGTGCGAGATGCACCCAAAGCCGAAAGGCACTGAAGACTTAATGTTCTTGCCCACGTTGCCACTGTTTATGGCGGCGTGCGAGATGCACCCAAAGCCGAAAGGCACTGAAGACACCACAGGATCCAGAGAACTGACGCGGCGATGAATATAGTGCGAGATGCACCCAAAGCCGAAAGGCACTGAAGACAGATTTTGCCAATATTGTATATCCTTTCAGATATCCAGTGCGAGATGCACCCAAAGCCGAAAGGCACTGAAGACAACCAACGGATCATGCGGACCAGGTTCGACAGGTTAAGTGCGAGATGCACCCAAAGCCGAAAGGCACTGAAGACTCGGCTGATTCGGAAGAACAAAGCCTCGACGGATTGCGTGCGAGATGCACCCAAAGCCGAAAGGCACTGAAGACTTGGACCTCCACCATTGTTCATTGCTTGGTTGGTGGTGTGCGAGATGCACCCAAAGCCGAAAGGCACTGAAGACCCAGACAGTCCGACCAGAACCGATAAACTCGGTTGGGGTGCGAGATGCACCCAAAGCCGAAAGGCACTGAAGACACAAAACCATCTTGAAATGTTTTTCCACCCAGTTGTCAAGTGCGAGATGCACCCAAAGCCGAAAGGCACTGAAGACATGACCCCAGCGCAGCACCACCTCGTCGTCACTCTCGGTGCGAGATGCACCCAAAGCCGAAAGGCACTGAAGACGTTGGTGTGATCACCGTGGTCCTCGTTACGGACGTCAGCGTGCGAGATGCACCCAAAGCCGAAAGGCACTGAAGACATATTAATGCTTTGCCTAATC
>CZKV01000010.1_pt1 | contig 17878 bp, 19 predicted proteins | sample 1122411 | NCBI WGS metagenome assembly CZKV01 (sample SAMEA3539301, study PRJEB10725) | soil metagenome | biome: tundra; feature: field; material: soil | place: USA | collected 2010-05 | depth 0.15 m | reverse complement strand
GCAGACCGCGCCGCGCCGCAACTTACAACAGACACGCCGCGCCGCTTCAATGCCCGCCGCGCCACCGGCAACGCCCGCCGCTTTGCCGATGTAATCCCGCCGCGCCGCGCCGCTCGCCGCCGATGGACAACAGACAGCCCGCGCCGCTTCACTAGATCATGGCGCGGTGATGAAAAGCAAAAGGCGCGACGGGAAAACCCGCCGCGCCTGAATTGACGAGGGACGACTAGACCGCGCCCCACACTTTGCGGCGCCACGCCGCCAACAGCCGCGCCGCCGTGAACTCCGCGCCGCTTGGCGTAGTGTCCACACACGCGCCGAGCAACTCGCCGCGCGCTTTAGCCGATGCCACCGCCCGCCGCGCCACGCGCCGCGCCACCGCGCCGCGCCGCTTTGCGCCACGCTCGACCGCCGCCGCCAACGCTGACGCCACCGCGCCACGCTGGACGCGCCGCGCCGCGCTCGCCGTGAGCTTGGCAACCCGCTTGACTTCGCGCCCTTGCACTTTGCCCCGTTGCAGCTTGAGCTTGGCCGAGGGACGCGCCGCCCATGCTGACACCATCGCCGGAACGGACAACGCCGCGCCGCGCTCGACTTCGCGCCAGCAGAGAAACCCGCGCTCGCTGACAGTTTGAACCAATGGCCGCAACGCCACCAACGCCGCCGCGCCTTGCCGCAGATTGAACTGGAATGAGAAGCCGAGACGCCGCGCCGCTTGTGCCATCAAATCGCCCGCCCGATGTGCGCCGCGCCCGCCGCCGTTGGCTTTGTAACCGGCTGACGCCGCCGCAGAATCTAACGACATCCCGCCAATCAACAACGCCGCCGCGTGACCGAGCTTGGCAACCGACTCGCCGCGCCGCCCCCGCGCTGAGGCTTGCAACGCCGACAGCCGCGCCGCCAGCTTTGCCGCCCTTTGACCCCGCGCCCGCTCATAGATCAGCCGCGCCGCTTTGTCCGCGCGCGACGCATCGCCAACGAACGACGGCAGCGGAACCACAGACGCCGCCAACGCTTGCGGCTCGACAGTCTCTAAATACTCCGCCGCGCCGCCCGTATCTCCAAGGCAATCGCGCTGAATGTCGCGTGAGACCGCCGCCCACGCCACGCCACCAGCGGAACCGCGCACCCGCGCGCCCACATGACGGGCATTGATTGACCGCCAGCGAACCAACGCCAGCCCGCCCGCGCTCGCCGCATCATCGGCTGTCGTTGAGCTTGTCGCTTTGCCCGCGCTCCGCATCTTTGCCACGGCCCCGCGCGCCATCCCCGCACACATGGCCAAATTTACTTGCCCTTGTATCTCGAAAAACAGCGTCCCAGGGAAAGCCGAAAATCCAGAAGCCAACGCCACCGACACCGGCAATAAATGAAGATGCTCGACACGGCAAACGACCGCGCCCGCGCCGCCATCACGCCGGAACCGCGCCGCGCCAGACTTTAACACCCGCGCCAGCTCGCCGGACAGAACGCCCGCGCCGCCCTTGGTGGACAGCCGTTTGACTTTGCCGCTTTGACCCGTAACCCACACGCCACCCGAACCCGACCCTTGAGCTTTTGCCTTAACCGATGGCAACGGGAAACCCAGCCGCCGCCGTGCTGCCGCCGCCGCCCGCTTGGCTTCGAGCTTGGCAAGGTAGGCGTGAACACGAACCCACGCGCCGCGCCGCTCGGTGGACTCATCGCCCACCGCGCCGCAATCCCAAGCGCGCCACAGAACCCCGCGCCCGGCAATGTCACGACCAATGGCGACCCGCCGCGCCGGATAAACGAGCAACGACCAAGCCAGCCCGCCGCCGTTGCCCATCGGCCATGACAGAACCAAGCCGCCCCCGCCCGCGCCCGCGCTTGGATTTAATCCCATGATGCCAACCGCAACCACCGTTTTTTTGATTTTGTCCATAACTTAATGCAGCTTGCAGCTTGCCGACGTTGCCGACCTGACTTGTTACCAGCAACCAAACCGGACACCGCAAACCGCACCTAGATTTTGACCTTTACCCGCAAACAATCTCCAAAGTGCGCGCGGTCATTTACGCTGGCCAGCATCGAATGAAACCGTTGCCAGCATTGAATGAAACCACTACCACAACGCGCCGACGAGAAAACGCCCTTGCCCCCCGAAGGGGGGTATGTTTTTTGAATTTTGAAAGTGAAATCAATGGAAGTAGGTGAAGGTGATGAACACGCGCACCTGGTGGCACATAGGAGCGATTTGATTCCAAAGGATGGCCTTTCCCTCCAGACCGGTGCCGATCGCGCCAGGGCGCTTGTAGAGCGTTTGAAATCATCGCGGGCTGTGAGTTCCTGTGCGGGCGTTTTGTCTGTCGCATGGAGAGATCAAAAAGTCAGGTTCTGCTCAGGCGTAAATGGCAAACAATCCATGGAGCAGGGGGGTGGAATCCGCGGCAGTTGCTGAAAGTTTGCCTGCAAAAGTAAAAATGACCGGCATTATTCAAAATTCTCGGCTTCGGCCGGCCCGGAATTTACTGGCAAACAACAGATGCTGACTTTCCGGTTTTGGCGCTGGTGAAATTGCACCAGTAAACGCAAAATCAATCGTTCTGACACCAGCCGAATCGGACGTTTAAGTAAATATGCGCGCCAGCTTTGATCTGGCGATTTTGAGTGCGGCTGCTGCGCGAAACGCTCCGGCCAACGCGTCCGAATCGGATCAAAGGTTTGTGCCATCCCCGCCTATGGTTGAGTCATGTGCATATTAAAACTGGAATCCTTTTAGGTATGCACCTGACTCAATCTGGCACCCGCTCCGGGGCGAGCCTGCGAACGGCACGCCCCTCGCGAAGCCGCACGCACGTTGAACAAGCTGGACAGGCCGAACCCGCTGCACGGCCCGACAACGTCCCGCTCCGTTAAACGGAGGCTCTGTCCAACCAAAGCAAACACCGGAACCAAAATTATTTGGGTTCAAGTTTTGTGAGATGGATGTGGCGACAGTTTTCTCCCTCGTTCCAGTCCCCCGGCTCGGCCCGCGCGATGCGTTTATACCGAACCGTGTCCTTGGGGGTGTCAAGGCAGCCAACCAGAATCAAAACCTCAGTGGCAAGGTGCGCGGAGTAGCCGCACGCCTTTTCGCCTTCAAGCGGATGATCTTGGTCGAGTTTGATGAGTGTGGATTTGATGCCTTGGCAGGAGAATCCTGCATGGAGCATTTCTGCGAGTTCAACTTTTGCCGCCTCGTCGGCGCCGGTGATGAGCATGGTTTGTGTTTTCATAAATTTTAACCGTGGAGTTGCGTCTGGTCGCGGCGTTCGTCTGCCGACGGTGCTTGATCCAGCGGCAAAAGCGACCGCCTGCCGGAAATCGTTTTTCTGCTGAAAACGCTGCTGCTGCTGCTGCCGGATACTAAAGAGTATCCGGCAGGCAGCAGGCCAGCCTGACGGGAACTGCCGGACACCTGCCGGAAACTAATTGCCGGCAGGTGAGTCATGGATAAAAGCCTTTCCTTTATTGGTGATGAATTGTCGGGCCGCGTTGCCCGTGCCGACGGTTTGAATCCAATCATTGCGCCGCATTTCGGGCAGGTAATCGGTCAAGGTTTGCCGGGCAATATCTGCGGCCACCGCCCAAGCCGCAATGCTGATGGGTTTTTCAGGGGTGCTGCCGGCGATGGCGGCGAGCAGTTCTTTGGGGACGTGCTTTGTTTTGCGCCCGACCACCTGTTTCAATTTGGCAGGGTCAAGATCGTCGGCAGGCTGCATCAATGGATATTCCCACCGCACCGCGAACGGCGCCACGGGCGCGAAGTTGCGCAAGATCGGCTCGACGGTGAAGGCGCCATCCGCATCATGTTTGGTAAAAATCAAAAGACTGTCCGGATCGCGGGCGAAAACCCCGCTGCCGCTGATCCGGTCAATCGCCTCTTTGCCGGACGCGTTGCCTTTGGCGAAGTGCGCGCCGAACGCGGTGGCCGCGCCGGTTTCGGTCGCCACCTTTTCCAGCGAGTTCAACAGCTCGGCCACGTCGCCGGCCGCGTTTTCGTCCGTGCCGCCATAAAGTTTGTAAATCGGGTCCAGGATGATGAGGGCGAAACCTTCCCGGCGAGCGCGTTGTATGAGGAGCGGGATGAGCAATCGGAAGTCGGTGGCGTGGCCGCGCAAATTCCACAGGATGATCTGGCCGGCCTGTAGCTCGACGCCCAGGGCCTTGGCGACTTCGACAATGCGTCTTTGCCAGGCGTGCGGTTGCATCTCGAAATTGACAAACAGCACCTTGCCTTGCACCGTCAGTCGGCCAAGCCAGCTGGTGCCGGTCGCCACGGCGATGGCCAAGTAGAGCAAAGTCCACGTTTTGAAACTCTTGGACGAGCCACCCAAAACCAGTTTGCTGCCCTTGTGTAAAATCCCGGCGATCAATTCGGCAGGCACGGGAATCAGCGTGGCGATGAACGCGGCCGCGTCCACCAGTTCGGGCAAACCGTTTGCCGTTTCACGGCTGAGATATTCGAGTGCGCTCTGGGCGGCGGCAATGATGTCCAGCGCCTGTTTGGGTGAGCTGTTCAAACTGCTGACCAGTTCGTCGCCGATGGACTTGGCCCGGCGAACCTGATATGCCTGCCAGCATTTCACCGCGTAAAACTCCGCGACTTCCAGCGACACCGTGGCGGCCATCAGTTCGGCCGAAATAAACGTGAGGTGCGGCAGACATTTTTCGTTGATGATCGCGTAGTCCACCGGCTCGCCAGCGAGACGCATGGCGCGGACGATCACCGCGATTTGACCGGCCCGGGCGTCGGTAAACGTTTCCGGCCCGTTCTGAATCAGCCTGCCGATGCAGGTCGGCAGCGGCGCGCTGCCGGCTTCAATCGCGGCGGCCAAGACTGAAAGCTCATGGTGGTCGGGTGTGGGTGCGGAGCAGGTTTCATTCGAAACGACCACGGATTGCGCGGCTGACATGTTCGGCAGGTTTGAACTGGCAACTGGCGGGAGCCTCTCGGCTCTGCCGATTTCACTTCGCAGGCGGTGATTTGCTTCCGCAACTGCGGATTCGCAGGACTTGTGAAGGCAATGAATCGTAGGCACACGGTCGAGATGGACCTGGCATTCGTGCGGTTTTTCTCCGGTGGTGTGGTGCGCTTCGCCGGGACATTGGCAAATCCCATGTGCGTGATCCTGCCACTCAACCGCCTCCAGAATTCGCTCGGCGACGTTGCGGCGGGATTGGGCTGCAAGCGGATTGAATTTGAGGTCTGGATTTTTTATCCCGGTTGGCGGCGGATTGGTTTCTTCCGCTGGCTGGGAGAAATCCACCGGCAATGCGATCGCATTCGGATTCAGGCTTGCCTCCGGGTCATGGCTGGCGAAACACAGCCGCGTGAAATCTTCCAGCCGGTCAATTTCCACCCCCGTCAAATCCTGAACGCGCTTTGACACGGCCGCAAACGCCAGCTTGTATTCCGCCGCGTTCGCGCAAATCGGCACCCGATAAATCGCCTTCAATCCCTCGCCCGTAGGCGAAACGAACACAGAATAAACATGGGGGTCTTCGCGGAGTATGCGGCAAATTTCCGAGAGCCTGTCGCCCAGCAAATCCAAGTCAGCTTAAAGCAGGCCGGTGAACTGCGGCGTGGCCATTTTGTCACGCATTGGGAGAACGCCGGCAAAAGAAACGGATGGAAGTTTTTTCTTCTGCGAGTCCACGACGCGTTTGGCGCGGTCGTAGTCAACGCCGCGTTCAAGGGCGGTCTTAAATCGCTGGCGGATGATGCCCACCAGGGCGCTGTGCGCATGGCCTTGGATGCCTTTGATGAACTCGGCCGCAGGAATGTCCGTCGGCAGATTTTCGTAGGCGTTCGGAAAAAGCGACACGAGCGGGTTAAACTCTACGTTTGCACTACTATTCGCGCTGCTGGATGAAATTAGATCACACATTTTCGCCTTTCGATGCGACGCTAACGCCGTCCTTGGCGGTCTGCTCCAGGAAACGAGCAATCTCGTGCTTGCGACTGGCCGGTGGGGCTTCGCCCATCGGCGGTTTCGCACGCCCTGCCTGTTGGTTCATGGCCTGGATTTTCCGCTGCACGATCCGAATCGCCTTGTCGAGCCAGGCAGGGTCGCAACTCAGCTCATCCAGCAAATAGGTGGAAAACCATTTGCGGCCGTTCTGGGCTGGTTTGCCCAGCGCCGGCAGATGCCCGTCGCTGACCAAAATGGCCACATAGTTCTCCGGCCAGCCAAAACGTTCCGCAGCGCCCTCCATGCCGACGCATGCCGGCCAGGATCGGCCAAGGGAAGCCGGACGATCCAGTTTAAGTTTATCGCGTTTCATATGATGTTGTCGGGACGGTTCATGTCCTTCAGCCTGACTTATATGCAGAGAACCGGAACCAAGCAGGGGAACGTCCAAGGTATCTTTCGACGAATTAAAAGCGTCAGTCGCCAGCACTGGATGCACATGACTCAACCTGTGGTATTGGTCATATTTACTGGCATAAACGATGATTTACCGCGTCCTGCTTGCAACCGGGACGGCGTTTTTTACAACCTGAAACCGCGGTTTGGAAGACCGTAGCTCGGATTTAATTTCACGATTTTTTTGTTTTTTTTGGATCGGGGGTGGTTTTTCGCTGAAATATTTATCGCGGCGGTCTGGGCGAAGTGGGCGGAGTCCGGGAACATCTTTCCGAAGATGTTAAAGGTCGGTGGCCATCAAAATATGCACGTGACCCAACCTGTGGCAGGGGGTAGTATTTCTGACATGCACGATGATTACCCCCGGACTGAGTTGGAACTGGAGCAGCGTTTTTACGATGAGGCCGCCTGTTTGGAATACCTTCACGGCCTGCGCTGGCCGGAAGCCTTTTGCTGTCCGGGTTGTGGCCACCAGGGGGCCTGGGCGATGAAACGCGGCTTGTGGCTTTGCCAGCATTGCCGGCACCAGACGTCCGTGCTGGCCCGGACGGTATTTCAGGACACCAAGCTGCCGCTGGCGACCTGGTTTGCCGCGATGTGGCAACTTACCAGCCAGCCGCATGGCGTGAGCGCGATGGAGCTGCAACGGGTGCTGAAACTGGGCAGCTATCGCACGGCTTGGAGCATCCTCCATAAGCTGCGGCGAACGATGGGGCGACCGGGCCGCATCGGTTGACGGGCCGCGTGGAAGCGGCGGAAGTCGGCTGGGACGGCGTGAAAACCGCCGGCACCATTGGCCGGTTGACCCGGCGCAAACTCATCATTGCCGTGCTGGCGCAACCGCAGGGCCAGGGCATTGGCCAAATCCGTCTGCGCTGTCTGTCAGAAATGAGACGGCAAACCTTGCGTGGCTTCATCGCGCAAATGGTGGAGCCGGGCAGCACGGTCATTACGGATGGTTCCATCACGGACCAGGATCTGCCCGGGTATGGGTGCGTGAGGCCACGCCGGCCAAGCAAGGGAAAGCACGGCCTGCCCCAAGTTCACCGGGTCATGTTGTTGTTCAAGCGCTGGCTGTTAGGATCATCACAACATTTCAACCATTACCATTTGGGTGACTATTTGAATGAGTTTGCCTTCCGCTTTAACCATCGAAACTCCGCAGAGCGGGGCGAACTCTTTTACCACCTCGTCCAGCAGGCGGTGCAGGCTGAACCCGCCCCCTATTTTTCACTGCGGCTCAAACCCAGGCCCCGGTAGCAGATTGAGTCAGGGCATGACGCCAGACTGCCGTTGCCACCTGTGCACATGACTCAACTGGATAATCGCCTGCGCGCCGGACCAAGCCGGTCATCCGCGGTGACGGGGGAAATGTTCCGCCAGCAGCTCGCCGGCCTTTTGCACGCCGTGGATGATGCCCGGCGTGAATTCTGACCTGCGAAAATAGCCGGCCATGGCGTCCGCAAGCTGCCGCCAAAATTCATCCCCGCACTTCGCGTGGACGGCTTCATCGCCGATGACGGCAAACTTGTGCGCGCGGGGAGCCACGAAAATCAGCACGCCATTCCGTGCGGGGGACTGGTTCATGCCCAGGCGCAGAAATTCCGCCTGCGCGGCGGCCACGGCATCGTCCACGTGTTTGGGACTGATGCTGACGCGGATTGCGCCGGTGGTCTTATGTTCGGCGTCGTGAATGGCCGCGACAATGCCGTCGTGGTTCAAGTGTTTGGCAAAGGCTTTCGGGTGCATACGTTACCAGCTTCCTCCCGCGCCGCCACCACCGCTGCTGCCGCCGCCGCCGGAAAAGCCACCCCCGCCGCCAAAACCGCCGCCGCCGGAAGACCAGCCGCCGGATGAACCGCCACCCGACCAGCCGCCGCCCCAATACTGAATGCCACCATACCGGGACGACCGGCTCCGAAGCAGGATCACGAGAACCACCACCACTATGAAAATAATCGGAACGATGGAACCGTGGTTCCGGCGGCTGTCCCCCCGTTGTTCGGCCACCGTGGTTCCAGTTCCCTTATATTCACCCTTCGTCGCCGCGAGGATGGCCTGCACGCCCGCCGTCAGGCCACCGTCGAAATCACCCGCCTTGAAGCGCGGGGTGATCTGCTCGTCAATGATCCGTTTGCACAGCGCGTCCGGCAGCACGCCTTCCAGCCCGTAGCCGGTTTGCAAAAACAGCTTGTGATCCTGCACGAAAACGAACAGCACGGCTCCGTTGTTCTTGTTCTTCTGGCCAACACCCCAGGCTCGAAAGACGCGCACGCTGTAATCAGCAACGTCTGAATCCGACTGCAGCTTCGGAAAAATCGCGACCACGATCTGCTCGGAAGTTTGGCGCTCGAAATCTTTCAGCGTCTGGTTCAACTGCGCCGCCGTGCCGGCGGAGACCGCATGGGCGTAATCGTTGAAATACTCCGTCGGGGCAGGGGGAATGGTTTCCGCCGCGAACAGCCGGCAGCCGAGCAGCCAGACCAGGATGATGCAGAAACGTTGCACGGCTCAATGGTTGGTGGCCGGTGAATTGAAATCAAACGACACCTTGGGCGGTGTCTCGGCACCGGGCGTCGCGCTGAAATACGGCTTGGGGCTGAAGCCCAGCGCGCCCGCATAGAACACCGTCGGAAACGATTTCACCGCCGTGTTGTAGTTCTGCACCGCCGTGTTGAAATCCCGGCGCTCCACGCTGATGCGGTTCTCCGTGCCTTCCAGCGACGCCTGCAAATCACGGAAACCTTCCGTCGCCTTCAAATCGGGATATTTCTCCACCACCACCAACAACCGGGACAAGGCCGAAGACAACTGGCCTTGCGCCTGCTCGAACGCCGCCAGCTTGGCCGGGTCGCTCGGCGCGGCATTGGGGTCCAGCTTCACCTGGCCCACCGAGGCCCGCGCGGCGGTGATTTCCGTCAGCGTGGATTTCTCGAAGTTGGCCGCGCCGGAAACCGTCGCCACGAGATTGGGCACGAGGTCGGCCCGGCGTTGATAGACGTTTTGCACCTGCGCCCACTGGCTGTCCACCCCCTGCGACAGCTTGACGAGGCGGTTGTAACTCCCGCCCGCCACCGCAATCAGGATGACCACCAAGATGCCCAGCGCCACCAGCACACCCAGAACCACGACAAGTTTTTTCATAACGCTGGCAGTGTAACTGCCCGCCACCGGTCAACAATTACAAAATACGCCGATTTTTGGAATCGCGTCCGGCGCGCCTGTTTCCCTCGTGGCCGGCTGCAAGGACCGCAAGTTGTCCCAACTCGCACGAAAATTATTGTATTGTGTTTACGGGGCTATAATAAAAGGACATTGGTTTGATTGGGGTATTTTAAGCCTTAAACTTGGTAGAATTTGGTAGAAGATATTTCGTTTAAAAGGGCGGTTTCATTCAATTTAAAGCCCGCATATTCGCCCATAGAACTTCCGGGCGTTACGATTTCATCCCCCTTGAAAAAGCTCTTTTGATCCACATGGCTTCGCGCCAGAAAAACTGCCAACAAAATGCTGTTTTGTTTCAATCCTTTCCTTAGTTCTTTTGAGTCTCTCCTTTTACTGCGCATATCGGCGCATACAAACGCAAAACTCGGTTACACGCGGTAACAAAATGGAAATTGAATTGTGCAATTTACTCAAAACTATGTTTGAAAGGATTTCCGCATTTGAAAATCTTGAACGGCAAGGATTGCGCGGAAGTATTACTAACGAAATGGGTGAGCCTTACACGTTGGAAAGATTAAAAGCAGAAAAGCAAGAAAATGAATTACTGCTAAACAAAACGCGCAAGGAAATTGGAAGGGACAGATTATTGCATGTTGGATACGGCGTTCAAAGTTCCCTTGTTTGGCTCTTTGCCTGTGCCGTCTTTGATCATTTCCTTTAGCCCGTCCAAATTCTTAACTTTTCCATCCGCCATTGTGTCCAAAATAATTTGACGAATGGATTTGCCGCCTGCTTTGACTTCGCGCGCCTTGCGGGCTTTGGGTGGCGATACAAACTGCAATTCTTTTTGTTGAACAATCTCCTTTTGCAGCTTGGCGACGTATTCGGCAAACATCGGTTTCACCAAAACATTTTTTATCCCGGTTGGCCGCGCTGTTGCTGCCCGCCCTGAGCCGCGCCAAACATGTGGCCCAGCGAACCGTCTGCCTGAGCAACATGCGCCAGTTCAATCTCGCGGTGCACATGTATGCGGATGAACACGGCAATGAGCTGCGGGCCATGACCAACAAGGAGGCAATTTATGTTTCCTACAAGGAGAGCATGCTGCCGTATCTCGGCCGGAACGTCAACCAGACCAACGACGCGCTGTTTGCCTGCCCGGCGGATGATTTCAACTGTGACGATCCGGCCATCAACACGCTGTTTTCCTTCTGGTCGCCCGCGCCAGCGGGGTTATGCTTTTACCGGCAGCCGACCACGCATTATTCGAGTTATGCTTTCAACGGCGAAGCGCCGGATTCCGACACGACGCGGGCGGCGCAAAAGATCTTCCAATCCGTGCGCGAACCGTCCAAGCTCATTCTGGAAGGCGAGCTGTCCGGCGCCTTTGGCTTAAGCGCCCACGAGCGCAAGCAGCCGCACCAGTTTCCGGACGCCCGCAACGTCATGAGCTTTGTGGACGGCCATGTGAGTTACATCCGGATCTATTGGAACGGCGTGAACGGCTTTGACGGCTGTCCGGCGTTTTACGAGCCGCCGGCCGGTTATGATTATGAATGGAATGAGAAGTGAGGGGAAACAGTATCCGCGCCATTGGACGGGGGCGGCTGGATTCGCGCGCTGAAAATGTGCAAAGGTGGTTCCTGCTCCGGGGGAGCAGACCAGAATGAGGATGGGTAAACAAATCAACCAATATAATATGAAAAGACCCATGGCGTTGATGGTGCTGCTTAGTCTCTGGCAGTTATCGGCCCTGGCGCAGCCAGTGTTGCCGTTGCGGGTGTTGTATGTCGGGCAGCGGCCCGGGGAATTCGCGCCCTTGTTAAAGGAGCATTTCACCAGGGTGGAAACGGTCGCGCGCGACCAGTTTCAGCCGAAGCAGGCGGATGATTTCGACGTGGTGCTGCTGGACTGGCCGCAGGGCGACGCGGCACGCGGGGAGCGACGAGTTGGTGCGCCCCTCGGCAAACGTGAGGATTGGAAGAAACCAACCGTGCTGCTGGGCAGCGCCGGGCTGAATCTGGCGGTGGCGTGGAAGCTGCACGGCGGTTCCGGCTGCACCTGCCTCGCGCCGGTCGCTTATGATCTGCGTCCGCACGCGATTTTCAATGCGCCCATGCCGGTGGACATCCAGGCCACCACGAACATTCCCACGCCGGAACAGTTCGTGCATGAACTGAAGACGAACGATACCATCGCGGTGCTGCCGCTGGTGGATGGCATCCGCAGTTGGCACACCGTCATCAACGATTACCATCGCGGCTGGTCGTCGCATTACTACGAGTTCGCTGATTTGCCGGATGTGGAGGTGTTCAGCGGCGGCATAAACGAGCAGACGCCTCGTTCGGCGGCGTTCTGGCGGCAGGGCAACCTGCTGCACTTCGGCTTTGAACAGTCGCCGAAAGAGCTGAACGCGACGGGGCGCGCGCTACTGGTCAATGCCGTGGCCTACATCAGCCATTTCACCGAAGACCGGCCGATTGACATCACGCTGTCCGTCTTCGGACCGGACCGGGTGGCCGTCAGCCGTCAGCGCGCGAAGGGCTACTTCGCCCGCTGGCCGCGCGAGGTGACGAATGTGATGGCGGCGGCCACGCTGGCGACGTTCGACTGGCACAACACCAACAGCGCACAGGCTTGGTTTGAGTCCGAGCGTGCGTGGATTCATCCGAACGCGGAGAATTTTCTCGAAGTGGACGCCGAGGCGAAGTCGTTGAACGTCGTTTTCGATGCGCCGGAATTTTTCCCGCAGGCCATCGCCGCGCTGCGGGATGAAAAGACGAAGGTGCCGGCGGCCAATGTGCTGGCGCGGTATGCGCCGGAAGGGCCGGGAGCGGGAGCGGGGGCCGAGGCGTGGGAGCAGTGGTGGCACGACAATTCAGCGTATCTGTTTTATTCGGAGCTGGGCGGCTACCGCTGGTATGTGGATCCGCTGGCGAAGAAACGTGGCGTGCCAGCCAAAGATTTGCGCGGGCCGCTGCGCGCGGATGCGCGGGGGTTTTGACACACGAAACCCAGCGTCGTTCCGTGGCGCCAAACACCGGGTCAACGGAATTTCAGCAAACCCAAGATTATGCAAAGACGAACAAAGTTAATAAGGTTCAGCCGCCTTTGTCTCTGGCTGATGACCCTGGCTGTCTGCCGGGCGGCGGATGACCGCTTGCCGCCGACGTTGCTGGCGTTCAGTGCGGCCAAGGAGCAGCAGGTGCAGCAATTGGCCACGGATTTGAAACTCGAAGTGCCGCCGGAGATCAGCGGCTTTTTTAAGGCGGCGGTTCACGGTGATTATCCGATGGTCACGAACACCCTTGCCCGGCTCGTGCCGGAGTATGTGGCTTCCTATAAAACAAACGTGGCCGGTTTGCCAGCCTGGATTCCCTTTTGGCAGCCCATAACCGAGGTAGAGTCAGCCTATGAGGCATTTGCCACCGGCGGGAAAAAGTATCCGCTGGCCTTTGGCGAAGGCATCATCCAGTCCATCCCGGCAGGGAGCGTTTATTTTGGCGGCACTGATCCAGGGCGGATGGTGGTGACGGCGTTATGCGAATCGCAGGTGCAAGGGAAGCCGTTTTACACACTCACCCAGAACGCCCTGTCTGACGGCCGGTATATGGATTACCTGCGGGCGATGTATGGGCGGCGGCTTTATTTGCCCACCACCAATGACGTGCAAACGGCGCTGGACGCATACAAAGCTGACGCGTTACTGCGCCTGACGCATGACCGGCAATTTGCATCCGGGCCGAGGCACCTCAAACCGGGCGAGGATGTGCGGGTGGTGGATGGAACCGTGCAGGTGAACGGCCCCGTCTCGGTGATGGCCATACACGCCGAGCTGGTCCAGGTCATTCTGGAACATAACCCGAATCATGAGTTTTACCTGGAGGAGAGCTACCCCTTGGATTCGCTGTATCCGAATCTGTCGCCGCACGGGCTGATCTTCAAGTTGAACCGCGAGCCGCTGCCGAAATTGACGACGGAGATGCTGGACGCGGATCACGCGTTCTGGGCGAAGCAGTGCCGGTCCATGTTGGGCGACTGGCTGCAGTTGGAAACCCCGGTGAGCAATGTGTGCGCGTTGGTGGAGGCGGTCTATGTCGCGAAGGACTGGTCGCATTTTACGGGCGACCGGGAGTTTGTGACCAATGAATTTGCGACCCAGGCGTTCTCAAAGCTACGGGTTTCCATCGCCGGACTGTATCAATGGCGGTTGGCCAGCAAGCTGGATGCGGGCGACAAGACTCGGCTGCGGGCAGAGGCGGACTACGCGTTCCGGCAGGCTTTCGCGTTGTGTCCCAGCAGCCCGGAAGCCCTGTATCAATATGTTAATTATCTGCTGAGCGAGCAACGGATTGATGATGCAATCCTGATTGCACGGGTCGCGTAGAAACTGGCCCCGGAAAACAAGCAATACAAAGACCTGCTGGCGCAGCTTGGGAACTATCGAGAACAGCAGAACTTGAAGCGGGCAAAGTGATGAAAATGTTTGCAACCACGATGCTGGAACATTTTTCAAAAGAGCAAACCAATGAATGAACTTCCTCCAATGGTTCCAAATGCCGACCAAGGCCATCCAGCAAATCAGCTATCAATTGAAGCAACGCTGCCTCGACATGGAATTTTGAATTTATGATAATGGAAAAACATTTTATGAAATCGGCGTATGTATTCTTGGCCGCAGCTCTCCTGTTGCCCGGATGTTCCAAGGAGTCCGCGGACACTCCGCCCAATGACGGGAATGTTCACAATGTTTCGACGAATGGCCTGCCGTTCGTGGTGACGGTGGTGGAAACGGATCAGAGCAAGCAATGGAGCACGCTGTCAAAACTGTCCTTAATGTATTTTGAAAAGCAGGACTATGATGAATTGGAGAAGCTTGCCGACGAAGGACGTTCCGCCGAGGATGCCTGGCCGAATGGCGACTGGAAGGTCGTGCCGGTTTATGTTGGACTTGAATTGTCCGCAAGCCAGGATGACAGCGTATGGTTGGCCCGGCAAAAGGCCATCGCAGCCTGGATTCAGGCGCGTCCGGAATCAATCACTGCCCGCGTCACGTTGGCGAGACATTTGACCGGTTACGCCTGGAAAGCCCGAGGTAGTGGATATGCCAATACAGTTTCCGACGATGCCACCCGGTTGTTTGAAGAACGACTCCGTCAAGCCGCCGCCGTGTTAAAGGATGCGAAAGAGCTGAAAGCAAAATGCCCGGTTTACTGGACTACGGTAATGAAAGTAGCGCTTGGATTGGGTATTCCGAAAGATCAGCACAACCGCATTTTCCAGGAGGCCATCCAAGCATATCCAGACTACACGCCGACTTACGTTCAACGAGGAACTTTTCTCCTGCCAAGGTGGTATGGAGAGGACGGAGAGTGGGTGGCTGATCTCGCAAAATCGGCCGACCAGGTTGGCGGCCCAAAGGGAGACATTCTGTATGCCCAGGTGGCTTGGGCGGAAAGTGGATATTCGAGTCAAAAGAATATTTTTGAGGACAACACCAATTTATCCTGGGAACGTATTGATCGCGGCTGGAGTGCGCTTGAAAAGAAATTCCCGGATTCACTTGAAGCAATTCATGTGCACGGACACATGGCAGGTTTGGCCGGCGACGGCAAAACGGCCAAGAAGTGCCTGATGAAGACAGAAGGCAAAGTGACTTTGTGGGCTTGGGAATCCAAGGGTGAATTCATTGATTTTGCCAACTGGGCAATTGCACAGTGAGTGCATTATCCGATGGCTTTCGGCGGTTGTATTGCGATGCCACCGTGTTTGAGGCGTTCAGCGTGTTGCACCCCATCAGTTTCAGTCGTGTCCTGCCGTTTCAAGCGCAAGACCCGGTGGCGGATGATGCGCGCTTGATTGCTGCGGAGGAAGCCCACCTTGCCAACCGCAATGACCAGACCCGGCGGGACGTAGTGGAGGCGTATTTCCAGTGTGGTCTGCTGCCAGAGTCGGACGCGGACAATTTGAAATCCGTCATTGATTACTTCGGGGCGGATTTCTTCGAGTTGATGGGACTGGTCTATGCGAATGCGGGTATGTTCATCTGCGCGCTCCGCTGGTATCGGGAACTCATCGCGGAACTGGAAACGCAAAATCCCAATGCCTGTTCCGACAACGAAAGCGTTTATGCGAGCGTGGGCTATTGTCTTTACTCGCTGGGCCTGTTCGCCGAGGCGGTCGCCTGGTCGAAGTCCTGCATCGGGCCGCGTCTCTCGGCGGATGCGACATGCCAGGCATTGATCAGCTATGAGGCGCAGGCGGCGGGAGGAACGCTTTGTGGCATTGAACGTTCCGGCTCCAGAACGCGCTACACCGCCAGCGCCATTGATCCGGCTCAAGCGCAGCAAACCTCTCCCCGTCTCCAATCGGCGATGCAGTCGTTTGCGCCGTTTCAGGAATTTTACATTGGCTGGATCAGCAGCGACGCGCCCGCGCCCGAAATCAAGCCGGGCGGCTATCCGTTCAAGGCCGAACTGGGCGGAGGCAGTCTGCCGCGACACAAGCTGAATCTGCTCTTTGCCACCTGTGGCCAGGCGGATGAGTTGATCGCCCGGGTCTTCACCACCGAGGCGAAGCGATTGTTGTTCGAGGCCGCCATGCTGGAACCGGAAGCGGATTTTGTCCGGGACAGAATCAAGGCGCTGGCGTGAAAATCCGCAAAGGTTTTACAAAACCAAAGCGCTTCATCTGCCTTCCACATCACCTTTCCCGCCGGCTATGTGACCTTCGTAGCCGCCTGCTGTTCGTAATCTTCCAGCGATGGAATTTTCATCAGCGCTCGTTTCGCATAGGCCTGAGTCATCGCCTTGCTGTTGTGGCCCAGCGCCGCCTGCGCGAACCGTTCGGGATAGCCGACGGTCTTGGCGCGTTCGGCCCAAGCGTAACGGTAGCTGTGCAGCGTGATGCCGGTGATGCCCAGCTGCCGGCAGCGTGAGGCGAATTCCGTGGCGCGGTCGCTTGCGCGCACCCGGGACAGATACGGGAACAACACACCTTCGCTGGGCAGATCCTTGAACGATTCCAAAGCGACGCCGCCCAGGTGGATGAGCACTGGCACCCGGGTTTTTTTGCGGACGAAGCTGACCGTGCCATTCGGCCAGTCCACATCCTCGCCCTTCAAATTGGCGATGTCGCCCTGGCTCGCGCCCAAATGCCAGCACAATTGGTAAAGCATTTTCCGTTCGGGGTTCACCTCGGCGGCCATGATCCGTTGATGTTCCTCCCGAGTGACCGCGCGCTTTTCCTTGTAGCGGATGGCGGGCCATTGCCGGCGGGGAATGACCGTGGCGGGCAGCCAGTTCATGTCGAGGGCGAAATTATGAACCTTCCGCAGAAACGCGTTGGTCGAAACCGTGCCGGTGCGCAGCACCTCCAGCAAATGTTCCGCCTGCGTTTCGATCAGGAGGCGGTTGCGGATCAAATCGAACGCCCTGTCCTTGGCGGCGGATTTCCAGCGCGCCTGCGTCGGGCCGGTTTTGATGGCGATGATTTCATTCAGGACGTGCTGCCAGGTGCGCACGGAGACCATTGGGTCGCTGTGCCGCAGATAAACGTGGGCCAGGCTCAGGTTCATCGCCGGCTGCCGGCCGGCCTCGTTTTTGGCGACGATCAAACGGGCGGCCTCGGCCTTGTCCTTGGTCTTGAGGCTGGCGAAGGTTTTGGTGGTGTTGTCAAAGGCGTAATAAACGCTTTTGCGGCGGAGGAAGAGGCGATAACGCGATTTCATGTTCATGCGTCATCCATCCTACTTGGGCGCGGCTGCCGGCGGTTAAGCAATACTGGCACAGTAGTGACAGAATAGTGAAACAATAGTGACCAATGGTCAAAACTGTTAGCCAAACCGTTAGCCATTGGCTGCCCGAATCTCCCATACCGTTGCTGCACACACAGTTAAGCATGGAGGCGAGGGTCGGAATCGGCGAATTATCCCCGCGAAAGCAATTCAAAATAGCTGATTTTACTAGGGAATCAAGCATAATCTGGCATAACCCAGCTATACCTGTCTTAACACAGTTGGTGTCCGTTTTGGTGTCCGTTCTAAAATGGCGGTTTCCAAAGGTGAAAACCTTTGGCGCGGGTTTGGGCTGGCGCAAAGCCCAAACAATGATTCGCGGCTGAACCGGCAGAGGGTCAGCCGCGCGGTTTTTTTCAATTCTCATCTGGCAACTGGACTGTGATGGCCGGTTGTGGGTCGTCCATGTCGAGTGGGCCGCAAGTGGCAATCAGTTTCACCAACTTTGCGCGGTGGTTGTCGTTGCGGACATACAACGCAAACGGCAAGCGGTTTTGTCCCGGCACGGCTTTGCGGATGGCAAAGCGGAGCATCCAGACAACATCCC
>CZKV01000013.1_pt1 | contig 19801 bp, 9 predicted proteins | sample 1122411 | NCBI WGS metagenome assembly CZKV01 (sample SAMEA3539301, study PRJEB10725) | soil metagenome | biome: tundra; feature: field; material: soil | place: USA | collected 2010-05 | depth 0.15 m | reverse complement strand
AGCTGGCCGGCGTTTGCTGGTGCTGCTGCTTCAACTGATAAATTGTTTTTCATAAGCTTTTTTTTGATGATCGCCGTCCGTGTCTCGCCGTATGCCGCTTGCTTCACCAGGGCGGAGACATTTTTTGAACTGAATCAGTTTTATTTCCGGCGTGCATGGGGCATGACAGCGAAAGTTTCGGCGTTACCTGATAGTCGGGTCGCTGGCGTGACCCATGCGCTTCGTCGCCGGAAATAAAACGCCCCGTGACAGCGGGAATAGAAAGCTTGAAAAAGATGGCGGAGCAGCAAGCGGCATACGGTGAGCCATGGATGGCGCCGGCTTAAAACAAAACGCGCCATGTCAAAAACACCAACCAAAAAAAACTCTAGCCTCGCAGAGTGGCCGAAGGCACTAATCTGACAGCTCTGACTGCGTAGGCCATGTCTCGATGAGCAGGTCCGCCTTACAGGTGTTTCATAGATCCAAGAAACCAAGCAGTCTCCATTGTGGACAAAACCAAAATGAACACATAACCTCAACCATGTCGCAGGATTTACCTATGGGCTGGCATTGAAAAAGAACCCGGTCAACCTTTAGCTGAAGACAATCTGGCAATCACGCGCACCCATGAAACCGAGAGACCCTCGCAAAAAAGGCAACCGCCTCTGGTTGGTCGGCGGCCTGGCCTCGGTGCTCACGGCGCTGGTGGGAATTCTGCTCCTGCAGTTTCCAATCGGCGGCGGGTTGGTGCGTTCGAGTTTCGACCTCCCGTTTGCCTTGCGAAGCGACTTGACGGTAACAAATATTGCCATCGTTTATCTGGACGAGGCCTCGCATCGGGAATTGAATCAGCCGACAACCGCGCCCTGGGATCGTTTGCTCCACGCGAAGCTCATTGAGCAACTGACGGCGCTGGGCGCGAAGGCCATCGTGTTCGACATTTTGTTCACCGACCCGTCAGCCAGTCCGGAGGCGGATGAGAAGCTTGCCGCCGCCATCAGAAAAAGTGGTCGCGTGATTCTTGCGGGAAATTATCAGAACCGTGAAACCACGCCGGGCGCGATGGGGCGCTGGGAGGAATTGCCCTTCGAACCGTTCCGAGACGTCGCCGTCGGCTGGGGCAACGCGAATCTGCCCGTTGACCCGGACTACGGGATTCGCCGGTTCTTCCCGACCGTCACTAAAATTTCCGGGCAGGACATGGTCCCCTGGCTGCCCGGCGCGGTTTCCAAATTTGCCGGGGTGTCTGATGATGTTTTGCGCGCCGATGGAATCGAATCGCGCTGGCTGAATTACTACGGCCCGCCGGGGACGCTGCCGGGCATCAGCTATTTTTTGGCATTGATGCCGGACGGCCCGCCGCCCGAATTTTTCAAGGACAAGATCGTTTTTATCGGCGCGCAGATGTCCGCCGATTTTTCCGGCAAGGGCAAAGATGAGTTTCTCACGCCTTACGCCTATTGGGGAAAAGGGTTTGCGCCCGGCGTCGAAATTCACGCAACCGCCGCGCTGAATCTCCTTCGGCACGACTGGCTCAACCGCCTGCCGCCAATGCTTGAACTGGCCATTGTATTCCTGTTCGCCGTTTTGGCCGGTTACAGTTTGATTCGCATTCAACCGCTGCCTGCGGCTCTGGTCACGTTGCTGGCCACAATTCTTGTTGTCATCGCCGCGCATTGGCTGGCCTGGCGCTGGCACCTGTGGTTCGCGTGGCTGATTCTCCTATGCGAACTCTGGGTTGCGCTGCTCTGCTCCGTCATCTACAACTCACTGCGTCTTTATGTCGAGAAGAAATTGCTCGAACAATCGCTCGCCGCGCACCTTTCGCCTGCTCTGGTCAGGCGTTTGTTAAGCGACCCGAACCTGCGCCGGCGCGGCGGCACCAAACAGGAGGTGAGCATGTTGTTTTCCGACATCGAAAATTTTTCGCGCGTCAGCGAGACGATGCACCCGGACGATCTGGTCAATCTGCTCAACCAGTATTTTGAGGCCGCTCTCCAGTGCATCCATGAGACGGACGGGACGGTCATGGATTTGGTGGGCGACGCCATTTTTGCCATCTGGAACGCGCCGGTGGAACAGCCCGACCATTGCGAACGCGCTTTCCGCTCCGCGTTGAAACTGCAACAGCAGCTTGCGGACTTTAATGCCACCCAGCCGGGCTTTCCCTTGCGGACGCGCGTCGGGCTTCACACCGGCATCGTTTGCGTGGGCAACATCGGCAGCGAGCAGCGATTCGATTATGCCGCCGTCGGCGAACACACCAATCTCGCGTCGCGACTGGAAGGACTTAACAAACACCTTGGCACCGGAATGCTGGCCACGCGCGAAATCCAGCGCGTCGTCGAGGGACAACTGACCAGCCGGCCCATCGGCCTCATCCAAGTCAAGGGCTTTGTCCGGCCGATTGAAATTTACGAGGTGCTCGGCCCGCGGGAAATGGCGGAAGCCACGCGTCCGTGGCGCGAGAAATTTGCCGAAGCTCTGCAACATTTCCGGAGACGCGAATTCGACGCCGCTGAAAATGCCTTTCAGGAAACCATCCGGCTTCGGCAGCAGGACGACGGTCCATCTTCGTTTTATCTCAACCAGATCCCAGAGCTGCGCCTCCACCCGCCGCCGGCTGAATGGATTGGGGAAGTGGCGATGAAGGAGAAATGATTCTGCGCGCCGTCATATCTAGGCTTGCGCAATCCCAACAAAAGTGATAACCAATCTCATCAACCGCTATGGAAAAATCGAACTTGAAACCCGGACATCTGCGCAGAATCAAAAGTCTTGCGCTTCTTAACGACGAGCAACTTGCGGCATTCTTGAATTACGTCGAGGTGGTGAACTGCGTGCCAGCATCGTCACTGTTTAAGGAAGGGGAACCGGGCGATTCCATGTTCCTGATCCTGGAGGGGCAAATGCGGGTTTCCACCCCCAAAAGAACCACCGAGGGGTCGCTGTTCTTGCGCATGCTGGAGGCGGGCGATTCGTTCGGAGAAGTTGCGTTGTTGAGCCACGGACCCCGCACCGCCAGCATCGAAGCCACGCAGAATAGTGTGCTGATTAAGATTTCCTCCGGTTCGCTGAATAAACTTTTATCTGAACAACCAGCCTTGGCGGCACAGTTCCTCTACCATCTCGCCAAATCTCTTGGCCGCCAGTTGAACGATCTGACCGCGAAACTTCGCGCCAGTTCTGAGCAGAAGGACATTATTTCATTTATACAATAAAGTTGGGCGGCATCGGATTCGCGGACGGCTTTGATTTAATGTCCGATTGATCCACGGTCGCGATTCAGTTTTGGAATCCACCGGGCCCGGCGCTGAATATTTTGCTGGTGCTTGTGTTTGGGTCTTGGTTATTGTGCCGTGTGTGAATCAGATTTGGCTTTGTCTGATGCTTCCATTGAAGCGACTGGGCGCGTGTGGCGTTCTGACCACCGTTATCTGCTTCGCGCCGTGGACTTCTTGCGCGCAATCAACTCCCGTCGCCGCCACGGTGATCAGTTTTCAAGGGACCGTTGAACTATTTCACTCCGGGGCGACGAACTGGATTGCCGCCACCAATGGCTCGACGCTCAACATTGGCGATCAACTGCGGACCGGCCCGCGCAGTCGCGCCACTGTGCGGCTCTCAAACCTGAGCGTGCTGCGCGTCAGCGAACTGATGTCCTACGAAATTGAGCCGCCGCGCTCCGTTTCTGGCAAGCCGGGGCTGAACATCAAATCCGGCGCCGCTTATTTCTTCGACCGCGAGAAGCCGCAGGACGTCCACATTCGCACGCCGACCGTGACCGGTGCGATTCGCGGCACGGAATTCAACCTGCTGGTCGCTCCGGACGGAGGCACCACGGTGACGATGATTGACGGCGAAGTCGAACTGACCAACAGCTTTGGCTCGCAGACTTTGAACAATGGTGATGAAGGCGTGGCAGAGGCTGGCAAAGCGCCGGTCAAAACCGCCGTGCTCAACGCGGTGAACGCCATCCAGTGGAATTTATATTATCCCGGAGTTCTGGATGTGATGGAACTCGACTTATCAGCGCTGGAAAAGCAATTGCTCGCGGATTCACTTGCGGCCTACCAAAGCGGTGAGTTGCTTGAAGCCCTGAAAAAATATCCGGCAGAGCATGAGCCGGCGTCGGCAGCGGATCATTTATATTTCGGTGCGTTGCTGCTGTCGGTTGGTTTGGTGGAACAGTCGTTGCCGCAGTTGGAAGCCGCGTCCGACGCGAACCATCAAGTCTTGGCCAACGCGTTGCGCCAGCTCATTGCCTCGGTCAAGTTTGAACCGTGGCCGGAATCGTCTGCTCCAAAGCTGGCGACGGAATTTCTGGCAGCGTCATATTATCAGCAGTCGCGGGAAAATCTGGCAGCCGCCCTCGCGTCGGCGCGGAAGGCGGTTGAAAAGTCGCCCGCGTTTGCCTTCGGCTGGGAGCGCGTGGCGGAACTGGAATTCAGTTTTGGTCACACCGAGGCGGCGTTGACGGCGCTGAACAAGAGTCTCGCGCTCGCCCCGCGCAATCCCCAGGCCATCGCGCTGAACGGATTTCTGCTCACAGCGCAGAACCGGATTGGTGAGGCCATGAAACAATTTGACGCAGCGATTGCGATTGATGGTTCGCTTGGCAACGCATGGCTTGGTCGCGGCTTGTGTCAGATTCGCCATGGCAAAGCGGAAGCGGGCCGTGAAGACCTTCAGGTGGCCGCAGCGTTGGAGCCAAACCGCGCCATCCTGCGCAGCTATCTCGGCAAGGCGTTCAACCAGACGGGTGATGACCAGCGGGCGGGCCATGAACTGGATTTGGCGCGGAAGTTTGATCCGAACGACCCAACGAGCTGGCTTTATTCCGCACTGTTGCATCAGGAACAGAACCGCATCAACGAGGCGATTCAGGATCTGGAAAAATCCGAGGAGTTGAACGACAATCGTTCGGTCTATCGCTCGCGGCTGTTGCTGGATCAGGACGCGGCGGTGCGCGGCGTGAACCTCGCCAGCATCTACCGCGACGCCGGCATGACAGATGTTAGTTTGCGCGAGGCGGCCAAGGCCGTGAATGATGATTACGCCAACAGTTCGGCGCATTTGTTTTTATCCGACAGCTACAATGAACTGCGCGATCCGACGCAATTCAACCTTCGTTACGAAACGGTCTGGTTCAACGAGCTGCTGCTGGCCAACCTGCTTGCTCCCATCGGCGGTGGACGGCTGGCCCAGAATGTTTCACAGCAGGAATACTCGAAGCTTTTTGAAGCCGACGGATTTGGCGTGGCCAACTCAACGCTGGCACGCAGCGACAAAACATTGACCCAGCTCACTTCGCAATACGGCACGTTTGGCAGCACAAGCTACGCCTTCGACCTTGACTACGAACACAACGAAGGCGTGCGGCCAAACAATGATCTCGACAGCATCCAATGGGATACGACGATCAAACAACAGGTCACTTCCAAAGACACCGCGCTCGTATTGCTGCAATATCAGGATTACCATTCTGGCGACAACTTTCAGTATTACGACCAAAGCAGCGCCCGGAAGAATTATCGTTTTGACGAAAGCCAGCAACCCATGGCGTTGGCCGGCTGGCATCATGACTGGGCGCCGGGAGTTCACACCCTGCTGCTGGGCGGACGCTTGGAAAACGAACAACATTTCAGCGATGTGGCCGCACCGCAACTGGCTCTCTTTCAGGACGCCACCGGTAAAATCATCGGCTCTGCTGCCGAGCCGCTGAGTGTGGATTATCACAATAAGCTCGAAATTTACACCGCCGAATTGAACCAGATTTTTCAATGGGATCGGGTCACCATCTCTGCGGGTGGCCGCTATCAATCCGGCGATTTTACGGCGAATTCTCTGTTGAACGCTCCGCCTCCGGGCCTGGCGTCTCTTTTCAACGCGCCCGCTTCAGAAGTTTCATCCACGGATGGCTTTGAACGCCTGACTGGCTACGGCTATTTGACCGTCGAGCCGGTGAACCGACTGTGGCTGACGGGCGGACTGGCTTATGACGATCTGACTTACCCAGGTAATTTTCGCAGCCCGCCGATCTTTTCCGGCGACGATCATGTCTCGCAGCTCGGACCAAAAGCCGCTTTGGTTTGGAATCCATTTTCCCCGGTCACCTTGCGCGGTGTATATACCAAATCTCTTGGCGGCGTCAGTCTTGATGAAAGTTATCGTCTGGAGCCGACCCAGCTCGCCGGTTTTCCGCAGACGTTTCGGAGTTTGATTCCTGAATCCGTTGTTGGCTCCGTGACTGCGCCGGAATATCAGACTTACGGCTTGGCGATGGATTTGAAATTTCCCACCGGAACCTACGCCGGCGTTCAGGTGCAGCGCCTTGAAACCAATGTGCGTCGCGACATCGGCGTCTTTTTATTGAACAACGGGATCCCGCCCTTCCAATCCGCCTCCACCGGTGAAGCGCTTGACTACCGCGAGAACTCCATTTCCGCCAGCGTCAATCAGTTGATGGGAAAGTATTTTGTTTTGGGAGCCGGCTACAGTTACTCGCAAGCCCGGCTCGATGACAATTTGCCCGGTGTGCCGACGGCGGCGCTCGCCACCGCGCAGCAGCAATTTCACTCTGACCTGCACCACGTCAGCGGTTTGGTGGTGTTCAACCATCCCTCCGGTTTTTTTGCGCGGGCCGAGACGCATTGGTATTCGCAAAGCAATTCCGGCTACAGTCCGGCGCTGCCGGGCGACAATTTTTTTCAGGAGAATCTGTTTGCCGGGTGGCGCTTTGACCATCGCCGCATTCAGGTCACAGCCGGCATTTTGAATTTGGCGGATTCCGATTATCACCTAAACCCGCTGACCATTCACGAAGAATGGCCGCATCAGCGCACCTTCACGCTGCAACTGGATTTTATTTTTTAAATTCAGACCGGCCTCATTGGCCTGACGCCTGTTCCTGCTGGACAAATTGCTGTAGCCGCTGCTGCAGGAGTTGCAGTTGCGGCCGCAGATTGGTGAAACGTGGATCGGCCAGCCATTCCCCGATTGCCCGCAGCGATGCCAGGTCACAGGCGACCAGCGCGGCGTGATCCGGCGTGGGATTGCTCGTCAGCAGATTCGGCGAGATCATGAAATTGGCGTTGGGGAAAAGTCCGGCAAATTGTCCCAGTTCCGCCGGGCTGGTTTGCGGATTGAGCAAATAACTTTCCAAAATCTGCCGCTGCCGGGCATCCTGCACATCGGCGCGGGCGAAGTAATCCGCTCGCGTATTTTCCCTTCCCCGCATCAGGCCGGGATCCGCCACCAGCGCGGTGAGCATGGCGAAGGGATCATTGATGACCATCCGGTCCAGCGCCAGAAACGCGGCGTGGGCCACGGCTTGATTGTCCTGCTCCCGGACTAAATCTGTCAGCGGCGTCAGCAAATCCGTGCCACCCAAAAACACCGCCGTGTCGAACGCCTCCAGATAGCCAACCGACGGGCCTTGCTGCCAAGCCTGATTTTGCAGCAGTTCGCCCGTTTTTGTTTTCAACAGCGCGCGGGCGTCGTCGCTTGCATCGCCTCGCGCGAGATTGCGCAGTGCCACCGCCCATTCGTCAGGCGAATCTTTGGAACTCAAAATCACCTTCGCATATTCAGCGGCGGCGGCGGGATCAATCTGGCCGAGATAATCCAGCAGCCACGTCCGCAGCGTCGGCGCTTCCGTCAGAAATCCGCCCTTGCCAATCTTGAATCCCTGTCCCGTCGGCGCGTCCAATTTTGAATCCAGCAGCCGGCGGATGGCGGCGGAAATTTCATTTGTGGAGCCGGCAGCCAGCGCCGCTTTCAACGCCGCCAGCGCCCGATTTTTGCCGGACGCATCGGTCGCGCCCGCGAGATTTTTTGCCGCCACATTTAATTTTTCCGCCAGTGCCGAATCGTCCGCTGCCGCTGGCGGTGAAGCTGCCACTCCGTTCACTTCTCCGCGAATCGGTGTGGTCGGAACCGCCGGACGGTTCGCATGAAGCCACAGCCATGTCGCCAGCAGCGCCATGCCGAGCGCAACGACGGCGATTAAAATGCTTTTGGAATTTTCTTGCCGCACAACGTCAAAGCGATAACGCATCACCGCCCTCCCGCCAAGCCGAAAGACACCCGCCGCGTTGGATTTAAAAACTGGCAAACTCCGGCAACTGGCACTGCGGAGTTTGGGTTAAAATCCGCGCTACCTCACGGCCGGCCGCATCAAACCATGAATGGCGCGAGCAGCGGGATGTTTTTTCGTTCGTGCTTGCGGAAGAATTTGAAATGACTGTCCGTGGTGCAAACCGTGGCATCAGGATGAATTTCCGCCAGCCGCACCACGCAGGCATCGGCAAAATCCATCGGCGTGTCGGCGTAGCGGTTCAACAGTTCGCAGATGCGGGGAATTTGTCCGGCCAGCGGAACGAGCGTGAGGTCGTTGGTTTCAACAAGCCGCAAGATTTTAGCCGGGGGAATTCCGTCTTTGGCGGCCAGATGACACGCCTCGGCGAGAACCGCCTCGCACACGAGCGCACCGGCGGGAAGCGTGTCAAAATTTTTCGCCGCCCAAGCGTGATGCTCATCTCGCGTGCAGAACCAGGCGACGAGCGGCCCGGCGTCCACGATGAAATGATTCATTTTCCAAAGTCGTCCATGTGCGCCTTGTTCGTGGAAAGGTCGGTGTATTCGCCACGACCGATGACCTTCAACTCACGGCACGCATCGCCCAGCGACCGGGCGGCTTTTTTTGACGCTACCGGCGCCGGCGACAGTATTGTGAGCAAAGCATGGGCCTTGGCCGGCAGCGTCTCCGCACCGGACGGATGCACCACGCCATTTTCGAGTTCAACCTCAAGCGTTTTGTAACTCATGCGAACACATTACCATTTTAATTCAGCGCGGCAAGTCCGCCGTGGCCTGGTCTTCCGCCAGATCAGCCGGCGAATAATGAAGCGATACCTGGCGACGGGCCGAAAATTCCATGAATTCCTCGACCCCGACGCCGGCCAGCTCCGCCGCGCGTCCAAGCGAGACCCGGCCTTCACGAAACAATTCCAGCGCGAGGAGATGGGTGGCGCGGCTCGACGCCGAACCATCGGGCAAGCCGGCCAGCGTGAGGACATCTTCAGGTATTTCAACGGTCACGTTTGTCATGCAAACACACTAGCACTTTGGCAAATCAAGGCAAGTTCTCGTCGTCTCGGCGTCTTTCGTGCTTGACAGAAAGACGCCGTGTCAGAAACCGTTTGCAGGCGCGTATCTATGCTCACGGTCTGAAACGACAACACCCGCCAACCTATGTTTAAATCTCAATCATCAAGCCGGAAGCGTCAGCCAGGCGCGGCTGCCCGCCTGCCGACTGCCGCATTTGTTTTCAGCTATTTTTCTTGCTCTAGGCTTATCAAGATGATATATGTTTAGGTCGGAAGCATACAGATGGCCATGCAGGCTGGAAGAATCATTGATCCCCTCCGCATTTTCTGGAAGACGTTTGACTTGAAAGCGCGAAGCGTTTTTTTGTTGCCTGCCTTTCTCGCCACGCTCGGCGGCCAAACCTCTTTGGCGCAGGCTCCCGCGATTTCCATGCAGCCGCAGAGCCAGGTGGCCATCGTCGGCCCAAGCGTCACCCTCAATGTCACCGCCAGCGGCGGACAATCGGCGACAAACTTGGTTACGGAGAACTGCGCCGGAAAACCTGTGTTCGGTCTGAAGACGAAGGGCTTCACTCAAAGTGACGTTTCTTCGATTTTGAGGAGCGGGGAATTGATCAACACCGCAAAAGTAAATTCGCTCGGCGTTACGGCGCCGAATTCAAACGCAATGCCGTGGCGACGAAGGGTTCGCACGGCTGATCCACTTCAACCGATTCAAGCCGATTTCACTCCATTAACCTGTAAAAATCAAAGGAAAAGTTATGCGAAATAGCATTAGCATCAAAATTGCAATGTTTGTTGCCCTCTGCTTTGCCGCCGTTTTGAATGGCAAGGCATCCACCAACATCGTGTTGAACAGCGACAACCTGCAGGCGGCGATCAACGCCGCTTCTCCGGGCGACACGCTGGTCCTGCAGCCGGGCACTTATATGCAGAACCTCGTGTTCACCAACCCGCTTACGTTCCTGTGCGGCGTAACCGCCATCAGCAACCAGCCGGTCAACCTTGGCGGCACCGTTCAGATTCAGGGCGCCGGCGCCAGTTTCTTCCAGCAAATCACCTTCCTGAATTCCGTTGGGGTCCAATGCACCGGCACCGTCAGCTTCGTGAAATGTCTCTTCCAAAACCCGGTGACGACGTTTGGTGCCACGCTGCTGTCATCGTCGAACACCTTCCAGTCCTCGGTCGCGGTGGATCTCTCCACGGGTGCCACGACCAACCTACAGGCCTACGACACGAGCTTCGGGACCCTGACCATCAATGGCGGCAAGGTCCTGTTGAAACGGTGCCAAATCACGGGAGCCTTCGGTGGACCTTCGGTTCAACCCCCGTGTAACGCCCAAGGTGCGAGCACCTTGATCAGCTTGGGCTTGAATGGAACGGCCTTGGAAGCCATCCGGCTAACCACCAGCTATGGGATAAACGGGACAGCCGGTGGCGGGGCCCCAATTACGATTATTCAGAGCCAGCTTAGCCAAAGCGGAGCGAACACCAGCGTCAACCCTCCCATCAACCTTACGAGCAACAAGGTTTGGATGGGCTACAACAAGGTCTTTGGGCCTATCCATCTCAATGGATGCGACTCGGTGCTTATCGGGAACTCGGTTTGGGGGGCTGGCTTTCCGGGGTGGCAGTGGGGACCCGGTTGGGCCATCGGTGACCTCCAGTGCAGCGGTGGCACAGTCAAGGCCTATAACAACCTGTTTGTTGACATGTTTGTTGGTGTGCCAGCTGCTGACGTCTGCGCTGACACTCTCGTCCAACTGCACAGTTTGGCATTCGGTGGAGCCGAGTTTGCCAACAACACGTTTTACGGCGCCGGCACCGCCCTGGCCGCCGACAACAATTTCCCTGTGACCCTGAGAGGGGACGCGATTTATGGTTCTGTAGGCGGGGGCAGCGCCCTGTGGGACATCTCCTACTGCGTTTTCAATAATACGCCTGGTGTCGGAGCACCCTTCGCTTGCATCGTATCCGATCCTGGATTTGTCAACGCTGGCGACAGCGGCAATCCGCCCGATTTCTGGCTCAAGACAAACTCGGTCTGCATCGGCAACGGCCCTCCGTCGCCCATCTACAACAATCGCGGCACGACCAACCGGAACAACATCGGCTTCACCGGCGGGCCGTTCTATAATCCGGCCAATTCCACCAACCAGAACCCGATGGTCTATTTGTTGACCGGCACGCCGCAGGCGGGCAAGGAGCTTATTTTCCCCATAGGCCGCACAAATATCATGACGTTGAACGCGGCGGCGGCGGCGGGAAACTGACTCAGCGAGGAATGCGAAATGAGGAATGCAGAATGATGGACTCACCATGCAAGCGGCACGAGCATTCATGACCTGCAATCCGCGAGCTGCCGTCGGCCGCGCGTGCCTGCGCCTCTGCGCCTGCTTGGCCTGGCTCGGTGTCGCGCCCCTGCTCGCGCAGGATGCGACGAGCTTCGTCGCGGCCGAATATTTCTGGGACAACGACCTGGTCACCAACCATGTTGCCGTCGCGATTTCTTCGGATCAGACCGTTGCGCTCGGCTATCCTTCTGGCGCGCAGCTCAACATTAATCTCACCACGCTGCCCGTGGGTTTTCACCAACTGGGCCTGCGTTTTCAGGATGGCACCGGGGCCTGGACCGACGTCAACTGGCTCCCAGTCCGGGTGTATGACCCTGCAACCTCGATCGCGGCACCTCCCACCGCTCCGATTGACGACAGCAGCGCGTGGGTGGTCTATGCCGAGTATTTCTGGGACAGCGCGCCAGGCCTGAGCAACGGCATTCCGGTGAGTGTCGCGCCGGGCGAGACTTTCGGCCTGGGCTATCCCGGTGCGCTCGCTACCAATCTGGATCTATCTGGCCTGCCCCTCGGTTTGCATAATTTGGGTTTTCGCACGATTGACAACCTGGGCCGGGTGAGCCAGACGAACTGGCTGCCGGTGCAGGTGTTTGACCCGGCAACGGTGGTCAATACACCGTCCATTGCATCCATTAACGACAGCACCACTTGGCTGGTCTATGCCGAAAGCTTCTGGGATAACGATCCGGGTCAAGGTAATGGAACCCCTCTTGCGGTGCCGCCTGGAGAAACTCTTTCGTTCGGCGCCCCGAGCGCGAATGTTCTCTCAACAGATGTGACCTCGTTTTCCGGCGGCAACCACAACCTCGGATTGCGGACGAAAGATTTCTCTGGGCGTTGGAGCGATACGAGCTGGCTGCCAATTCGCATCGCGTCTCCGCCCGTTATTAATGTGCAGCCGCAGAGCCATGCCGTTTCCGTCGGTGCCAACATAAGTTTGTCGGTAGTGGCGTCGGACGCATTGCCGCTGTTATACCAATGGCTGTTCAATGGCACCAGCGCCGTTCCCGGGACCACCAACTCATTTCTGAACCTCACAAACTTTCAAGCTACAGAGGCCGGTGGTTATTCGGTTATCGTGGCCAGTGGCGACGGTTCGGTCACCAGCCAGATGGCGCTAGTGACAGCCATAATGCCCACCAAAAGCTGGACCGGCGGAGGCGATGGCGTTTCGTGGACGGACGCGAACAATTGGAGCGGCGGCGTGCTGCCGACTTCGGCGGACAGCATTTTCATCGGCAGCGGCACGAACACGATAACCAATGCCGGTGGGATGACCTTAAATAACCTCATCAGCCGGAGCGCGCTTTCCATCACCGGTTCGTTGACGGTGACCGGCGCGGTGACTGTGGTTTCAAGTCTTTATCTGGCCCCGGGAATTACCCTCACCGTCACCGGCGCCAATGCATCATTCGTTGGCGAAGCAAGCACGACGGCGGATTCGGTGTCTATGTATGCGCAGCAGGGTGGTTTGATCAGTCTGTGGGGACTTACCCAATACAATAATGGATATAATCAGAGTTGCACGCTACAGGCGTCGGGGGCCGGGAGCGTGCTTGATCTGCCGACCTTGCAGACGATCAACGGGCCGACTACGGCTTTGGGTAATGGTAATTTTTTGACAATACGGGCGCAACAGGGGGGGCGGGTTAACCTGGCAGGAGTTAATACAATAATTGATGCCTATCTTGGCGGCGGCAGCACCTCTATGGGGATCCAGATATTTGCCGACGGCATGAACAGTGTTGTTGACCTTTCTGGGTTGCAACAATTTTTGGGCACCGAACAGTATTCGGCTTCGGCTTCGTTGATGCAAGTGAGCAACGGCGGACAGATTCTGGTGCCCAATTTGAGCTACGCTTCGGGGTTAAGTCTCTATGTTTCGGACGGCCTGACGTTTAGTCTTCCGGCGCTGACCAACTACGATACCGGATATTATCAAAGTTGCACGCTGCAGGCGTCAGGGGCCGGGAGCGTGCTTGATCTGCCGGCCTTGCAGACGATCAACGGGCCGACTACGGCTTTGGGTAATGGTAATTTTTTGACAATACGGGCGCAACAGGGGGGACGGATTAACCTGGCAGGAGTTAATACAATAATTGATGTCTATCTTGGCGGCGGCAGCACCTCTATGGGTATCCAGATATTTGCCGACGGCATGAACAGCGCTGTGGACCTTTCTGGATTACAAGAATTTTTGGGCAGCGGAATTTATTCGGATTCGTTGATGTCGCAGGCGAATGGCGGATTGATTTTGCTCAACAGCAACACCGTTTATGAAAGTGTAAATTTGTCTTTGTCACCCGCCATCCTGACCCAGCCACAAAGCGTTAGAGTTTTAGCGGGTTCCACCGTGACATTTTCGGTGTTGGCGGATGGCAATGCTCCGCTTGCGTATCAATGGTTCTTCAACCAGACGAATAGTTTGACGGGCGCGACCAACGCCACACTTAGTATTCCGGGAGTTTCCCTTGCTAACGTCGGCAGTTACAACGTGATTGTCACCAATGCGTTTGGCTCCGTCGCCAGTGCGGTGGTCGCTTTGGACCTGCAAGGACCACCGATCATTGTGGCTCAACCGCAAAACCAAACCGTCCTGGCTGGCACCACCGCCTTTGTCCCCGTCACCGCCACCGGCAGCGAACCGCTCGTTTACCAGTGGTTCGCCAATGGGATCAGCGTGATCAACGCGACCAACGCAACGCTGGTGCTGGCCAACGTCCCCACGAATCAAAGCGGGATTTATAATGTTGTGATCAGCAACAGTTATGGTGTCGTTACCAGTCAGGTTGCGACGGTGACGGTGTTAAACACGATCCGGTGGACAATCCGGTGGACCGGCGCGGGCGATGGATTTTCGTGGAACGACCCGCGCAACTGGAACACGGGCGTGCTGCCGACTTCATTCGACAGCATCCTGATTGGGCTGGGCAGTGGAATGATCACCAATCAGGGCGGCATGACGCTGAACAACATGGTTTGCCAGCGCTCCCTGGCGCTAACAGGGTCTTTGACGGTGACCGGCCTGGTAGAAGTAAATTCGGCCCAAAATCTTTATCTTGCCCCGGGAATAACCCTCACGGTCAGCGGTGCCAATGCATCTTTCATTAGCGAAGGAAGCACGACGGCGGATTCGGTGTTTATGTATGCCCAGCAAGGTGGTTTGATAAGTCTGCCAGGCCTAACCGAATACAACACCGGCGCAAATTTTAGTTGCACATTGCAGGCTTCAGGCGCGGGCAGCGTGCTCGACTTGCCGGCATTGGAGACGATTACCGGGCCGACTTGGGCTTTCCCAAATAATTTAACAATCCAGGCACAACAAGGAGGCCGGATCAACATGGCTTCAGTGAACACGATGAGCGTTACCTATGGCTCTCAAGGCAGCTGGGGACTTGGAATCCAGATTTATGCCGACGGCACGAACAGTGTGGTTGATCTTTCTGGGCTGCAACAGTTTTTGGCGGACTTTGGATATGTGCCTTCGGATTCGCTGATGCAGCCGAGCAATGGCGGGCAGATTCTGGTGCCAAACTTGAGGAACGCTTCGGGCTTAAGTTTGATAGTTTCGGGAGGTCTTACATTTAATCTTCCGGCGCTGACTAACTATATCAACGGCATAGCTGCCAATTGCACGTTGCAGGCGTCCGGAGCGGGCAGCGTGCTCAATCTGCCTGCATTGCAGACGATCATCGGGCCAAATTGGGCAACCCCCAATAATTTAACAATCCAGGCACAACAGGGAGGCCGGATCAACATGGCTTCAGTGACCACGATGAGCGTTACCTATACCTATCAATCAGGTAGTGCAGCCATGGGAATACAGGTTTATGCCAACGGCATGAACAGTGTTATAGACCTTTCTGGCTTACAACAATTTTTGGGCAGTGGAATTTATTCGGATTCGTTGATGTCCCAGGCCAATGGCGGATTGATTTTGCTCAATACCAACGCTGTTTATCAAAATGTCAGCTTCCAAATAACTCCCACAATTCTAACCCAGCCGCAAAATGCGATGGCACTTAATGGTTCCAATGCCATATTCTCCGTTGAGGCTGATGGCACTCCGCCCTTATCCTATCAATGGTTCTTCAATCAGACGAATCTCATCGGTGGGGCCACGACTCCCACACTGGCTTTGTCAGGGTTGGATTACCAGGAGGTTGGCGCATATACGGTCGTTATCAAGAACACGTTTGGCGCCATTACCAGCGCCCCAGCCAGTCTCAACCTGAATGGGACCACAGTTACACAAACGAACGTCCCGCAGAACTGGATTGCGGCCAATTCACCGTATTTCGTCAGCGCAAATATTGTCGCTGGCAATCTGACCATTCAACCGGGTGTGTCTGTCCTGTTCAATGGATCATGCAGCCTCACGATCACCGGTCTGCTGCAAGCGGTGGGCACGTCGAACAATGTGATCACATTTGCCGGGGCCGGCAACAGCAACGGCTGGCAGGGATTGCGGTTTGTTTCCGCCAATACCAACAGCACGATGTCCTGGTGTGTCGTCCAAGGCTCCACGGGCGGAGGAATTCGGCTCACCAACACGCCTTTCACGTTGAACAGTTGCATGATTGTCTCGAACACAGGCGTGAGCGGCGGAGGAATTTACTCCGATTCGCCGCTTCTCTTGCAGAACTGCAGCCTCATCAACAACTCCGCCACTTACAGCCAGCAGGGTAATTCCTATTTGGTGCAGGGAGGCGGCTTGTTTAGCGCGGGTGGCGGCGTCACCCTTCAGTCGTGTCTTGTATCCAACAACACGGCCATCATGTCGAATGCGGGCGTGACCAACGAGACCAGCACGGGTGGCGGCATAGATTGCGAATCGGGGTTGCTGACCTTGAACATTTGCACTGTGGCCAGCAATCTGGCGGTGGGAGCCGGACAGTCCGCGACGGAAGTGGGCGGCGGCATTTACTTGAACAACGTGGCCGCGACGCTGGCCGCGAGTGGTTGCACTTTCCAGGGCAACAGCGCGCCGGGCGGTTTTGGCGGCGCGGTGGCGCTGGGCAGCGGCGGACTGAACAACTGCGTGCTGTCCGGGAGCCAGGCTACTTTCGGCGGCGCGTTGTGGATTGGCGGCGCGGGTCAGACGATGGCGACCAACTGCATTCTCGCGGGCAACACGGCGTCGCTTGGTGGCGCGGTCTATTCCAGCGTGGCCGGCGCGGCCGGTGATTTTGAAAACTGCACCCTGACGCAAAACTCGCCCGACGCGTTCAATGACTACGCGGGCGTGATACACGATTCGATTGTTTATTCCAATGGGAACGAAATCGTGGCCGGGACGGTGGCACCGGTCGTATACTACTGCGATGTGCGGGGCGGCTACGGCGGACCGGGAACCAACAATCTGGATGTTGATCCGCAGTTTGCCGACGCAATAAGTTATCAGCTTGCGGAAACTTCCCCCGTGATTAACGCGGGTGATCCGGCCCCGCAGTTTGACGACGCGGCGTTTCCACCGTCCCAGGGCTCTGATCTCAACGATTTGGGTGCGTATGGCGGGCCGGGAGCAGCACTGTGGCCGGCGTTCAGTTCGGCCATGCCCGTGGTTCTGGTCAATGGACAACCTGCGGCGCCTTTTCAAGAATTCACCTTCCCCGTCAGCGCGCCGCCCGTCATCACGTTCACAAATGGCTATGCGGGCGGGTTCTTCGAATACACTTTGGACGGCTCGAATCCTCTGGATTATCCCACTTATACCGACGTTCCTTTCGTATTGACCAACTCCGCCCAGATCCGTCTGGTTGCCTACTCGCTGGATCTCATTCCCTATACCATAGCGGCGCCGGTCACCGTCAATGTGCTGCCCGGCTACAGTCTGACAGCCGGCACCGCTGGTGGTGGAGGAGTGATTCCCTCCAGCGGACTTTACCTTAGCAACACCGTGGTTTCGATCACCGCCACCAACGCTCCGGGCTGGACATTTCTCAACTGGGCGGGCGACGCCGCAGGGACAAATAATCCGATCTCGATTGTAATCAACGGCGCGAAGAATGTGCAGGCCGTCTTTGGCACGCCGCTGACCGTGACGGCGGCAGGCAACGGCACCGTGCAGACCAATCCAGTGCTGACGCTGTATCCGTATGGCTCGACGATCCAACTCATGGGCGTGCCGAGCAGCGGGAGTTCCTATTTCCGCCTGTGGGGTGGAGCGGCGGCCGGCAACAGCTATAGTCCTTTGAACTTTGTCGTGACTAATGCGAATCCGAATGTGACCGCGCTGTTTGGCGGCCTGCCGGCAGGCAACGCAACGCTCAATCTGCTAGTCAACGGCCCAGGAACAGCCAGTAGAAACCCGCTGCAAAGCTACTACCCGACCGGCTCCGTGATGACGGTTACCGAAATTCCGGCCAGCGCTGCCCGGTTCGCGGGCTGGAGCGGTTCGGCCACGGGCACCAATAATCCATTGAGTCTCACGCTCAACACGAGTTTGACGGTCACCGCCAATTTCGCATCCACCAATCCAACGCCAGCCCAACCGCCGAGCATTACCATCACCAATCCGGCGAGCGGAACAAGGTTCGCCTACCAGTCGCCCATCCAAGTCTCCGCCAAGGCCAGCGACCCGAACCTCGGCGGGAGTATCACTCAGGCGGTTTTTTATGCCAGCGGCAACCAAATCGCGCTGCTGACCAACGCACCCTTTAACGTTTCTTGGACCAACGCGTCGGTGGGAACAAATGTGGTGACGGCGGCGGCCTACAACAATTTCGGCATCTCCACCCTGTCGGCTCCGGTGGTCGTGATTGTGAGTCCGCCACCGCCAGGTGCGCCAATATTCACCCTGAGCAGCAGCGTTTACTCCGTGTTTGAGAACGGAGGATTTGCCATCGTGACCGTGCAGAAGAATTTGAACAGTCTGGGCGGAACAGTGAACTATGGCACTGCCAATGGCACCGCTCTGGCTGTTTCCAACTATCAGGCTGTTTTTGGTTCTCTGTTTTTTGCATCCAATGACATCAGTAAAAACGTAACCATCCCGATAATTTACAGCCCGGTGTATCAAGGCAACAAGAGCTTTGGCTTCTCGTTGAGTCCATCAGGTGATGGCAGCACCGTTGGTGTGCCAGGCAATGCGTCTGTGACCATTGTAGATGTTAATTCCCCGTCCACCAACCCGCCGGTGTTCCTGTTCGGTTCGGCGAACTATTCGGTGAACGAGAGCAACGGGGCGGTGGTGGTGACGGTGTTGAACAACGGGGATCTGGGCGGGCTGGTGAACTATACGACGGCGGATGGCTCGGCGCACGGTGGCAGCGGGTATTCGGGCAGTTACACGATTGCGCAGGGATCGTTCACGTTCGCCGCCGGCCAGCATTCCACGAACCTGAACATCGGCATCCGCGATAATTTCATCACGGGCGCGGACATCCAGTTCACGGTGCAGTTGTTCAACCCGAGCGCGGGAGCATTGGGAACGCCGGCCACGGCGACGGTGACGATTCATCAGAATGACATCGGCGGGGCGACGAATTCATTGCTGACGACGGCCTCGCCCACGGCGCAGCCGCCAACTGCCGGGGCGTTGAAGCTGGTGTTGACGCCACCGGAAGCGGGCGGGCAATGGCGTTTCCCGTGGGAACAGGGCTGGCATCAAAGCGGCGACACCGTATCGAGTCTGGAAGCGGGCAATTATCCGGTGCAGTTCCGCGACGTGCCGAATTATCTGGCGTATCCGGCCACCTTGACCATTGCCGTGACGAACGGGGGGACGACCATGGTTACGAATGACTTGTTGCCGACTTATACTTCGTTTGACACGAACAGCACGGGTTCGCTGACGGTGAACATCGGGCCGAACACGCCGTCCGGATCGGGCTGGCGGTTCATCGGGGAAAGCGTCTGGCGATCAAACAACGTTGTGGTTCCAAGTCTTTTGCCCGACATCTATTTCATCGAGTATGAGCCGGTGGGCGGCTGGACTAAACCGGGGAGCCAGGCCGTGCCGGTGTTCGGCGGACAAGCGACGATTGTGTCGGCGAACTATTTGCTGCCCTCGGCCTTGCCGGGCGGCGTCACCACCACGCCCAGCCAGATAACACCCGGCGCGATCACCGACCTCGCCAACCATCCGTATGGTTTCAACGGGCAGCTTTACACGGACGTGGGTTACGGCAGCGGCGTGGCGGTGCGCGAGAGCGTGGTGCTGACGGCGGCGCACATGGTCTTCAACGACGCGAGCCTTGGGTATGTGAGCCAGGCTTGGTGGTCGTTCCAAAAAGAGGCTGGAGTGTTCTCGCCGGAACCCATCGCGGCGCGCGGCTGGTATGTGTTGAGCGGCTATGCGTCACAACGGACGAATGATTTGCAGGTGGGCGGCTATGGGGTTGACCAGTCCAG
>CZKV01000060.1_pt1 | contig 22092 bp, 20 predicted proteins | sample 1122411 | NCBI WGS metagenome assembly CZKV01 (sample SAMEA3539301, study PRJEB10725) | soil metagenome | biome: tundra; feature: field; material: soil | place: USA | collected 2010-05 | depth 0.15 m | reverse complement strand
AATCGGCGCTTTGTCCGGGTCACCGAAGCACAACTTGCCGAAGCGAAGGACACTCACAGCCGGTGACAATTGAGGTCAATTTACGAGCATCTTACTTTTCATCCAAAACACCATCGCCAATCCCACGGCATCAAACATGTCCATACGGCCGTCTTCGTTCTCCCAAGGACGACGTTTCGGTGGCAATTTCGCAGCAAGTTCAACCGGATATTTTTTGGCGAGCAATTCTGCCATTTCGTGCTTTGTTCCTTTGACATCGCCGAGCAGTGCGTCACGCAACTGGTTTCCTGAAAAAAGCTTAACCTTACACTTGTGGTTTGCTGCCAACCCAACAATTTTCCGGTGCAACGCTTTGATTCGAGGCGCACGATAACAGCCTTTGGCATACACATCTTGCAACACCACCACATCAGGTAAGGATTGCTTCATCAGCTTTTCGATTTTGAAAACAGACTTGCCGTTTTTATTTCCCCGCACTCCCTTGTATCCACATTCGAGCATCGCATTGTTTTCCATAACTGAATAGCCAAAACCTCTCGCCGTTGGTGCGATAGCGAGAATACGGATTTGTTTTGAAGTTGTTTGATTCATGTGTGTAGTTGATTAAGCGACTGGTTTGTAATGACGAAGGGCAAGTTCCGAAAGAGCTTGCTGTCTCTTTGGATCAGGCGTCTCACTTTTGCGGTAGGAAAGTATTCTTTCGCGCGCAGATACTTCTCCTACAATCTGCTCATAAAGGCCGGCAAACAACTCACGAACCGGTTTGCCATAAATCGCCTCATACGCCAAGGCGGTTTCGAGAGTCGGTATGCGCGAATAATTTTCATCGCGGGACACTTTGCCACCTTTATCCATTCCGTTCAAACCCAGCAAAAAAGCCACCTCCTCTTGTGAAAATGAGAATTGCTTTCGATTAGATCGTAAATAGTTTGGTAGCGATGGCATGGTAGAATTTCCGAACCCATTGCGAGTTCAGAGCCAAAGAATAAACGTGCAGCGAGGACTGTCATAGGGGGGCAAACTTGCCAGAATTGGCATGTTTACGAAAAACACCGGACTGGCCAGCCCCGATATTATTGAGGACAATAGAACATACTTATCTATATTAGTCAAGGTAGGCCGAGGTGCCTGATCTGGCACGTTAGACCACCTATAAATAGATTGCTGACAGCGATAGGTTTGTCGCATGGACAACGATTCTTCACCAACTATCCGCGACTTATACCCCAATTTCACCGAACAAGAACTTGCCGAAGCGGAAGACAATCTTGAACGCTATCTCACATTGGTATTAAGCATTTTTGAACGCCGGGAATTGGAAAGGGCCGAACAATTGACAGAAGATGGTAATGCGATACCATGTGAAGTGTCGGCTTCTAATACTCCATAATCATTCCAATCAATGTCAGGCTATATTGGCTACATCCGTGTTTCCACGGTCAAACAAGGGACGACAGGGGTATCGCTACTAGAACAACGCGATGCCATTTCGCGTTACGCTGAGCGCAACCAGTTCCCCATCACCATCTGGCTTGAGGAAATGGAAACGGCAGCGAAGCGGGGGCGACCAATTTTCAATCAGGCTCTTAAAATACTCCGCACAGGAAAGGCCCAGGGCATCATTCTTCACAAATTGGATCGTGGCGCGCGTAACCTCCGCGATTGGGCGGCTATCGGTGAACTATCAGACCAAGGTGTTGAAATCCATTTCGTCAACGAAAGCCTTGATCTTCAATCACGAGGCGGACGACTTTCCGCAGATATTCAAGCGGTCGTTGCCGCTGATTTCATCCGAAACCTGCGCGAGGAAACGCGTAAAGGCTTTTACGGGCGTTTGAAGCAGGGGCTTTATCCATTGCGTGCCCCGATAGGCTATGTTGACCAAGGTAAGGGCAACGCAAAAACCATAGACCCAATTAAAGGGCCATTGGTAAAAAAGGCATTTGAACTGTATGCGACTGCTCGTTACAGCCTAGAAACTTTGGGATGGGAGCTTTACCAACTTGGCTTTCGCAATCGGAATGGCGGACTGGTAACTCGCAACGGATTGTCCACCATGTTAAATAACCCTTTTTACATCGGCATCATCCAGATTCAAAAGACGAGCGAAACATTCATCGGGGTTCACGAACCGATCATTGGCAAATTACTCTTTGACCGTGTGCATGGAGTGTTGACCGGCAAAATCAATACGCGCAGCAAGCGCCACAATTTTGAATTCCGCCGAATGCTGTCTTGCAATACTTGCAAATTCTCACTCATTGGCGAGCGACAGAAAGGCACCGTATATTACCGATGCCACAATAAACAATGTCCCAAGAATTCAATCCGCGAGGATGTTGTCGGGATCGAAGTAGCGCAGTTTTTCCAAAAGTTTAACTTCAATGAAAAGGAAGTGACGTATTTCAAAGCAAAAATCTTGAAATTAAAAAAGACATGGGAAACGCAACAACAAGACGACACGCGAAACCTTAACGTGAAGTTGGGGCAGATCAAAGACCGGTTAAATCGTCTGACCGACGCCTATTTAGATGAAGCCCTCGACAAGGCGATGTTTGAGGCCAGAAAAAAAAGTTTGTTGATTGACCAAAAGACCACGGAAGCAAATCTGGCAAATTTAGCTCGCAACGGCAGCGCAACGCCGACCAAACTTGAAAATTTCCTCGAACTGGCTGGAAACGCTGGGTTGAGCCACGCCATCGCTCTTCCCGAAGAAAGACGTGATATGGTCAAAATTTTCACCTCGAACCGTTTGGTGGATGGAAAAAAGGTAGATTTGAAGCCGTCGTTGCCGTTTCAGGAGATAGTCAACCGACCTCCATTTGTTTATTGTGACCAACGACAGGACATACCTCGAACTTGGGATCACATTCTCGATGTTTTGACCGCATTAAACAGCGAAGGGTTGTTACCAGACTTATCAATGATCTCTACATTACAGCATGGTGGCGATGTAACCGATCCGATGAAGGATGATCGAGATGATGGTAGCGCGGTGTTAAAATGAAGTAAGGGATGTAAACTTGCCTGAAGTGGCATATAAAAAACCATGCGTCAGAAATTTCCACTGGGTTTCTGTATGAAAGTGGTTCCCACAAAGGTGTTGAACCTGCCGAAGAAGATCGAGTGCCCCATCACCAGCAAGTGTGCCCACCGATAAAACCTGGTCGCCCTGACCAGCCCGGAGGCAAACCATTATCCGATCGAACTGCCCCGCGCCACCGCCGGGACACTAGGACGATGGCAGACAAGATCAGGCAGACAAGTGAGAGCTGAAGCGGCGGTCATGATTATCAGAAGATCCTTTCAGCGTGAATTCTGACTTAGTCTCGGAATCTCTACCGCCCGTTCTTGTTCCAATTTCCAAACTACAACAATCATTGCCATGAGCGCAAAAAAGAGTAGAAGCGCATAAAAACGCGATGGATCTTTGTTAAGTAAGCGCTCGATACTTTCGAGTAATAGTTTTAGCTTCCCGTCGGTCAGTTTCATAAATTTTCTCTCCTCTCTTGTTTAGGACTTACCTGTTCTGAATCATCCACGACATCATTATCCAGAAGTTTTTTAACGGTCTGGCGATGCACGCCCAGCCGCTTTGCTGCTTCGCTTACATTCCCGCCGCAGACGGTAACGACCAATTGCGCATATAGGCTAACAACTTCATTCAACGGCAAAATGTCATCAACGCACGAGACGTTGAAATAACTTCTGGCTGCGTCTGCCCTTTGTATGGATTTTGAGATATGTTTAACTAGTATATCCGGCACGAATGGTTTTGAGACAAAAGAAATTGCGCCATTTAACAACGCTTGGCTGCTAACATCAATCTTGTCATACCCACTCATAACGACAACTGGCAGCCAAGGGTCTTTCTTCAGACATTCCAGCAGCACACTTTCTCCGATGGTTTTTTGGGCGGGTGGTTGATCAAATACCCAATCAAGCAATACCAAAGAAATATCGTTTTTGTATAATAGTTCAATCCCCTCCATAGGAGATGTAGCTGTTAAAACCGCAAACCCAGCGGCTTCGAGGGTTTTTCTCATCAAAACGACCAGCACTTCTTCGTCTTCTACTACGAGAACAAGATGTTTTTTACCACATCCGACTTTGAGATTGATGCTCATGTCATCATATAAAGCATATTCATTGCCAACCACATCAAGGTTGTCATTCCGGTGGTGAAAATCTCATCAACATGCTCATTGTATTGATTATATCGCCATTACATTAATCTCGTGCTTACCCAGCCTTGTTTATCATTTGACTTTCTACCCATGGGTTGTGTCCAGCAATTAGGCAATTATTGCCTAGAAATGTGGTAAAAATGTGCAACTGCCTTTCGGCATGTCGAAAATATCAACAAGTGAGTCGGGAATGACTGTGAAATATATGCGGGCCGGAATAAATTTTGAAAAGCAATCAGCGCAGACCGAACGCAAAGAGAGTTTAGCATCCAGAAATCAAGTCTCGTTACCTGCTTTTCTTTTTGCATGGTATCGCCCAACGACCGGAAGGCGCTATCGCGATCGGTTCGCCCGAAGGCGGAGGACGACGGATTGAACTGGCGACACGACCGATCTCGTCAAGACACTACGTTTGTGACGCCGAAGGGAGAAAGCAGCGCCCGCCTGGGCGCTTTTTTATTTCAGCCGCGCCGAATGGCGCGTCCTTTTTTCCGGCTGCTGATATGATGGCAATCTCGTTCGGATTTCAGAACCAGCCGCCATTATCCCGCAGGCGTGCGCCCAGCACTACTGCCAGCGACAAACTACCGGCAAATCTACCACAACCAAGATTGGTGCATGAGTTTGATCAGCCGGACATGGAGCCAGAACATTTATCAGCAGAACAAGTGCAACAATTATTCGTGTAACCGAGGATTATTATGGATGTTCATTGCACTACCTGTGGCGAACCGTGGGATGTTTATCATCTTCGGCACGACGCCATTTTTGAAACCGACCTGTCCCACACCGAAGCAAAGGCGTGGACAGAGTTATCACCGAACGTGAAATTGCTGGAAGACTTAGACGACATTAGAGCCTACGGGTATAAGGCAGAACACGCGGCCGCACTCATCTACACCCACTTCAAGAAGGAGTTCGGTTTTCCTGGGAATCGGTGACGCATTGTCCAAAGGAAACAAATCTGCTTACTCATCCGCCTTTCGCTGTCGGGCGATTTCGCGGGCAATGATTTCGATTGAGTCTCCTATGTCTTGAAGCATGGCGATAATTTTTTGGATCTCCGCGTGATGATTCCAATTTTGGCGTTTGAGCAAACTGGAAAACCATTGGCTGACCAGTCTGCGAAAAGAACGATGCGGCTTGGCTTGGTTGTATGTTTTTTTCATATACGCACAGAATAAACGCCCGGAACTGACCGGCCAAGACGTCAAAATTTGCCGGAGCAGGCAAGTTCAAAAGACAAACATTCCTGTGGCAAGCCATATAAATGGATTTCACATCGCGTCACACGAACGCCAGAGAAGCTATTTCCCGGAGGGGCTTACCACGACGATCATGAACGTGTCGGGTTTTGGGCGGGGCCGGGTTTGTCCTTCTGCTGGAGGCAGCATTTCCGCAGTGGGAAGATACAGCGTATGGGTCGTTGGATCAACGCCCATAGTCCGCGCACCACGGGGAGTCTGGACGGTTTGGACGACGTCAAATTTACCCGGCGGTGTCTCCCGGACAACCGTCAAAGTGCCGTCGCCGCAACTGGCAAAAATGTCACCGGCGAATTTCGTGGCGTCCACACCAGTGCCAATCGGGAAGTCGGCGAGGATTTTGCCATTGTCGGCATCCATGACGACCAACTTCTGAGGCTTGCGACACCCGATAAACAGGCGTCGTTTTGCGACGTCCATAGACATGCCGACTGGTGATCCGCCGGGGGTCGTGGGCCATTTATCAACAACCTTCATGGTCTTGGTGTCCACCACCGCGACTTGATCTTTATCCACGAGATTGATGTAGGCTTTGCCCTTCCCGTCAGCGGCGAGAAATTCCGGCTTGCCCCCAAGCTCCACCTTCGCATCGGCGCTGCCAGTCGCCAAATTCAGGTCCGGCGAAATGGGAATCAGGAGACCGGGGTCCCCGCAGACCACCAAAACTTTGCCGCTGGCTGGGTCGTAGATAACCCCGTCGGAGTCCTGATCCGTCTTAACCTTGCCGAGCACGGCGTAAGTTTTCAGGTCGAAGACAGTGACGGAGGCATCGTTGCCGTCGGTGATAAAGCCGCGGCCAGCACTGGGGACGATGGCCACGCCGTGGTTGCGTTTCTGGCCGGGAATGTCCGCCACCGTTTTGCCGGTGCGCCCGTCGAGGACCATCGTGTGCGTCGAACGCGGAACGAAAAGGAGATGATGATCGGGGTCAACGGTCAGATAGTCCCAGGCGCCTTCGCCTCCGACATGAAAATTCTGGGAGACGTGATAAGGGCCGGTCTCGCTCGTTGTAGACGTGCCAGATTGCGCCTGAGCAAACGAACTGACAAAGATTGCCAGAGACAACTGGAAAATGCTGCACAAAATCTTGTTCATTCTCATAAATCGGGATTTCCCATTTGGTTTCTTGCCCACGACCAGCGTGGGCCCTTTTTGTAATTTTGCTCATTTTCGTCCTGCTTCATAGATTTGCAAGTCGTTTTTCAAAGTCCACCGTCGCGTTTTCTGCGGCACGGGAAGTGTTTCGACGCGATTTTGTGCGCCACCGCCCATTTTCTCCCGGATGTGAGGACACCAACTCCGTGATTGACCTAGTTTTGACATGGTCAGCCTTCATCCTGACATCGCGGTTGCCAATCTCAGCCGCCCTACCCGGCGCGGTTCGCGCAGCAGGCGTTGGGGCATAATTCCAAGGCGATGCATCATGCCTACTCGAAACACGCGGAAGTCACCGTGCCATCGCTGGATGATTGGGAAAAGGATTGGCAGAAAAATCCACAACGCAGTGTGCAACCAAAGTTGCTGCCGGTGGATTTCCGGTCGCCGTTGGCTGCCGCCGCGCAAACGAATCAACGCACGCTGTCTGTAGTTGGCTGTCTTACACCGCCAATCAGTTGGCGAACCTCTTGATACAACGCGTTGCGATCTGGTTTGGACACATCGTCGGTAAGCCCCCACGCTCCATACCGGCTGTAGGAACCTGACAAGGTGAATTGCATCGCGAGATTGCCTCCCAAATCCCAGAAGCAATCATCAAAGTTCCGTTTGTAGAGGTCTGCCTGCCGCGGGTCCCGAATGGCTTTGATCCGGTTCGCGATATTCACCCGGCTCCCGCCGCCGATGTCCGGGCCGCTCTCATAAGCACAGAAGCCTCCGAGCAGATCAAATTTTTTTGCCAGTGCAACCATCGCCATCCGGTCCGCCTTGGTATTATCAATTCCTGTCTGCATATTGCTGATCAGTTGATCAACCGAATAATCACCGGTGCCTGTCTCCCCGGAAGCGCCTTTTCCGCCGTAGTAAGCCGGTATGGAAATCGCGTAGATGTAATTCTTTGGATCACCGTCAACCGCCTTCAGATAATCCAGCATGCCAGCCAGCCGGCCGCCAATAAAAAATCCCTGGGGATCCGGCGTCACCCCCGCAAGAACACCCCGAATGCGCCGGTTCACTTCTTCCTTCCCGAAGACACCGGCGAAAATATCCACGGCATCTTTAACTTTCTGCGCATGGCGTCGCTGTCCCCAGATCTCCTCATTGTTGACCTTATCATAGTTGAACTGGACATTTCCCTCCTGAACCTCTTCTTTGGCTCTGGCCTTGTTCCAGGAATATTGTATGAAGCCGAAGTTCCACACTTCATTGCTGTGCTCAATATAGATTTTCAGGCTTGGCTTGAGGTTGGCTTTGATGAGAGCCGCCAGGCTGCGGATATAGTCGTCATCAACCGAGACGGGGATGTTAATCCACATGTCCATGTCCGCCTGGTTGCAAAGCTGAATCACATATTCCCATGGCCAACCATCTTTTTTATTGAGCGGTTCGATGGCTTCCACGGCTGCGTCAGCGGGTAGCTTGCGATTGCTCCAAAACTGCGTTTTCGTGTGATCCTTTCCCCATTCGACATTGCCGTTGATACCCAGCACACCCATAAAGCGGATCGTTGAAAACGCGGCGCTTTTCAAACACGCCAGATATTCGGTCGTGAACACCTGTGACGTGTTCGCAGAATAACCAGGACGAATGAGCCTGAAATCATTCAGGCCGCTGTTCGTTGGATTTGCGGACGAACGCCGCGTGTCTCGGAATTCCAGAATGATCAGGCCGTGATTTGCCGCCGGTTTCGGGATGACGAGATCGAACGTGGTCCTGTTTGCCCGCGCATCGTAGGCCTGATTTTGGATCGAAACCGGCCCGTCAGCCCGAACCAGCCGCGCTTCCCCGATGAATGACCCTTTGTAGGTTCCGCTGCGATCCACCCGGTAGGCTTCAGGATCATCAATTTCACCCGCCCATTCCGCGCATGGCCGCGAGTCCATTATCCAGCGGCAGTCGGTTTTGGGCCAGCCATGCGCGTCCACGTCCTCGCGCAGAAGCTTCGTCCAGCCGCCATGGCCACCCGGTTTTTCCCAGCGATAACTCTGCCGGACCAAATTGACAAACGCATTGTCCGACGCCTCCACGCCGAGCCGCCCTGGAAACGGTGGCGCGGCAAATGATGGGAAGTGGCACACGGCCAGCAACGCCGTGACCAGCCAAAAATGTAAAAATCTATTCATCACATTCAAAGTATCACTTTGCAAGCATCACTATCCAACGTGTTTTTAAAAGCAGTTTTACCGGTTAAGCCAGTAATCGAAGCATCAACTTGGAGATGACCGAAAGCACGTTAGCGCAAGCACCGCAGGTGTGGCATATTCAAATTTCACCACGTCCCAACCAGATAAACTACGGCCGGCACACGCCAAACTGCCCACCAAACGCCGCACCTTCCACCTGCCTCAAAAATACCATAGCACCTGCGAATAAATCCTTGGCTGCATCTGCTTGAAATTTCGCCATTCCGAATGTCCGTCCTCGAACGCTATGTTCCCGCCAGCGGGCGTCCGGCCATTGACGTGACTGGTGCGATCCACGTTGACCCCTTGGATGTGCATGAAATCTCCCTGCTGGCTCCCCACCGCATCAATCACCAGTTCCGTCTGCGCCGCCGATTTGCTGCCATCACCCAAAATATTCCGACGCCATAGCTCAGGCGGCACTTGCTCGCAACCGTAGATCAGAAACACATAACCTACCACGCGGATCGGGTCGGGGTTGTGATTGCAGAAATTCCAGTGCGCATCGTCATTCATCAGGGGGTTGGAGGGGCAATACAGCACCGCGCGCGGCGCCCCTCGGGAATTCAGATCATTGATGAGATTCGTGTTGATATCCCACGGCCAGTTCGAGCCGTAAAACTTCAGGTTGTTCGTCGTGCAATCCGGCAGCAGGTCGCGATTCTCCTCCGCGTATAAATGCAACGCCGTGCCCACCTGCTTAAGATTATTGAGACATTGGATGCGCCGCCCTCGCTCTTTGGCACTCGCCAGCGCCGGCAGCAACAACGCCGCCAGAATGGCAATGATCGCAATCACCACCAGCAGTTCAATCAGCGTGAACGCTGACTTTCCGGCGATGCCACTGCGACTGGAAGCGGACGCTTTCATACCACTCAGAAATACCAGAACGCCGGCGGCCAGGTTTGAATGCGCTGTTGCATCTGTTTGAAATCGCGCCACTCCACATGCCCATCCTCTAACAGCACATTTCCGCCCATGGGCTTTTTGCCCCGCACATGGTTGCTGCGGTCCACATTGCTGCCACGGATATGAATAAAATCGCCATTCATGCTCACCGTCGCGTCGAAACCCAGCTCCGTCTGCGCCGGTGGACGCATCCCATCGCCCGACAGATTCTGGCGCCAGTAAGCGGGTGGTTCCTGCCCGATGCCATTGAAAAGCATGCCATAAGAAATCACCTGTAGGGAGTTATGTCCAAACCGCCAGAAATCCCGATGAAACACATCATTCATTGCCGGATTAGCCGGGCAATACAGACTATTGGTCGTCGCCCCGCAACGAACGATTTCATTGAAAAGGTTCGTATTCATGTCCCACGGCCACGCACTGCCACGGAACAGCGGATTACTTTCCGTGCAATCGGGAAGGGAACCATCATGGGCCACGCTGTAAGTTTTCAGCGCCATGCCCACCTCATGAAGATTATTTTGGCATCGCAATCGCAATGCCCGTTCATTGAAAGCCCGCAAACCCACCAAAGCCAACAAAATGAGCACTGCCACCGTGGTAATGACCACCACCAAATCTTTTAGAACAAATCCACGCATACAAGTTTATCTGGAATTTCCATACGAGTGTATTTCAACCTTTTACTTTTGCAACAACGGCTTTTAACTGGGATTTCCCATTGGGTTTATTGCCCACGACCCGGGTGGGCGGTGGGAGACTTAGACGACGTTAGCAATTTGCAGATAATCCAAGCCGCTGCCGCGCGTATCTACCAATTTTTTAAATCAGAAATCGGACGTCCGCCAAATGACATCGGGCATTAGCAAATAAATCCTACCACCCTATAGGTGAACTTGCCAAATCTGGCAAGTTCTACCCCCTACCGAATATCACTAATCAATATATCATAACCATCATGCAACAATACCCAAATAACCTTCGTGAGTTGAGAAAAGCGAAAGGAATGCTTCAAATCGAGATCGCCCAGCTTTTGGGCCATCTGAACTCAGACCGCATATCAGACTGGGAGAAGGGCTATATGATGCAGCTAAAGAATTAGTTGGTGAAGATGCATTTTTGCTTCATCAAATGGGACTGTATGAGATGCATACAGGTCATTTAAAGCAAGCTGGCGAATTGTTGCTGAAAGCGGAAAAACTTGCACCTTACGATAATGCCATCAAGCACTCGCGTTCCGAGCTCGCGTTGAAATTGGCTGAAAATTCAAGGACGGCGCTCGAAAAGGAGACTCATCTTAGGGAGGCAGCGCGTATCGCAGAGTCCATTAAAGGAACCAGGGTAAATGAATCGCACGTTTATCACACTTTGGTCAAAGTCGAACTCCAAAGATTGGAAAGCCTTCTTAGCCCTGACACCAACGACCCAACGGATGATGAAATACAGGTTGTTATTAATAGAGTTGAAAGATCGTTGACCGCTGGATTGCAGCAATTTCCGGGAGATTCGTATTTGTTGACGGCAGAATCAAAGCTGGCAAGCCTTCTTCAAGATTCAGCACGCGTAACCGAAAGTTTGAGTCAAGCGTTCAACACGAATCCGCGAACTGGCTTTATCGCGATTCAGCTTTCAACAATTTACCAGAAACAGGGAAAGGTAGCAGAGGCCAAGCTAATTTTTGAACGGGCGCTAAACGCAAATAGAAACGACAAATCTTTGCATTACAGGTTTGCAAAACATCTGCTGGAGTATTCGCCATCGAGCTACGACCTCATTGAATATCACCTACAACGTGCTTTTGCTCCCGGTGACAAAAATTACGATGCCAAAATGCTTTACGGACGACAGCTTTACATAAAGGGAAATCGCGAATTAAGTAAATCAACTTTTGCTGAACTGAAAACTGCGAAGATTCCTCCCCAACAACGCGAATCACTGCTGTATCCGATGGACGACACATTTGTCGGTTCCATTGCAAGGATAGAAGGTAATTACGCTTATATCAACAAAGATCGCACTAATGAGTGGATTTATGTTCATCGGCGTAACATTCCTGATGATTTATGGAAGTCCTTAGTTATGGGTGCAAGAGTTCGATATAAAGTTGCATTTAACTTTCATGGCCCAAGTGCTTTTGATCTGAAGTTAGAGAGCCAAAGTTGACGGTTATAAAAGAGGGCGCGTCGCTAAGTAGTTAAATTAGAAAAAGCAAAGTGAAGAACCTATAAGAATCAAACAAAGTATTGATTTGCATTTGATATGTCGTCAATCCATTTAGCTTGCGGCTTCTGCCCATACCCCTTCTTTCAAAGCGCGTGTGCAAACACCTCACTATCACACCTTCAAATAATTTTTATACTCCCTCTTTACGGGCTACATACATGGTATGTAGGGGCAATTTGCCCTACTATTTAATTGCACGGCTTAACCGCCGCACCACTAGCTCCCAACGTGTCGTCGGCTACCGCCCGACTTCTCTCTTTCTCCCTTCGGGCTAACCGGCTAAAGGACATCTACCCGCTGTCCTTTAACAGAAAGAGAGAAGTCGGCCATTATCCGCCGACACGTTGGGGACTGGTTTTAAGATCAGGGCTATCGCCCAACGACCGGAGAACCATATTCCGCCCAAGCGGGCGGATCATTTGGTGTATTTCAATCCGGGTGACATTGAGTTTCCCATAGGATTGAATGTGATTGGCAATGTGTCACCCGATGACCGGCATTTGGTTGCTTCCGGTATTGTGGCGGCGTTTAAGGGAATTTGGCGGGATTCGTGGGGGCCGAGGTTGGAATACATCCTCTACAATTCCGTTTCTGCCCTTCTGGAATGCCGTAACCAGACGCTTTTGGGCGTCAACCGGCTGCTCACCGACGACAACTACCGGGCCAATCCGAACGCCGCGATTTTTATTTGTTCATTGACGAGTTCCAAAACTTTTCCACGGATGCCTTCGCTTAGATTCTGGCGGAGGCTCGCAAGTATCGCTTGTGTCTCACGCTGTCACATCAATACATTGACCAGCTTCCACTTCCAATCCGACAAGGGCAATTGCGGGGACCCGACGCCGAGCGAGGCGGACATAAAAGTGACCCACGATTTAATCCGGGCCGGCCAGTTGATGAAAATTGAAATCACGGATCATGTCATCATGGGAAATCCAATACACAGTTCCTTGCGGGAATTGGGTTATTTTTACAGTTGAAAATCGCACACCCAGCCAAAACTTGGCTGGGTTTTTTGATTCAAAGCGTCAAAGCGCACAGGTTCAAAAGACAAACATCCTCATTAAGGGAACTCTGTTGCTTTCAATTAGCCAAATCATTATTGCATAGTCTGTGAGGTGTGCAGTATTTGGTCAGCCAAAGTAACATCAACGCTGATTTTGTCTCCTTCTCCTATGCCTATGGACAACTCATTTATTGCACCGGCTGCACGCAGTTCATTGATTGCATTAATAACAGCTTGAGAGGGCATCGTCGGACAGGCAACATGAACCTTTGATACCGGCCATTTCACCGACTTCTTAGCTTCAGCTTTCACTTTTCTGATTTCACCAAGCACATGGACAGCTATAGCAAAAGAGGTTGAGTCGCCAGGCAACCCTATTTTTTCGTATTCCGCAAGCGTTGGCCAAGGACTCGTATGAACCGATTTTTCTCGGCCTTCTTCTGTGGCGAAGTTCGCACTCCATAACTCTTCACAAATATAGGGCATAAACGGCGCAAAGAGGCGCAAGATCGTCCGAAACGTTAATCGCAGTGTAATCAACGCACTCATCTTACCGGCAGACATTTCCTTCTGATATATCCTTTCCTTGACTATTTCGAGATAGTTATCACATAGGTCATTCCAAAAAAACGATTCAATAATAGTCAGAGCATTTGCCCACTCGAAATTGTCAAAAGATGATGTCGACTGTTCAACACATTTGCGTAGTTGGCTAATTAGCCCTAGATCAACCTCGCAGGAGAGCGACGCATTATCTGGATCTTCTCCTGTATCGGTCCCTTCAAGACAACCGGAAATAAAACGTCCAGCGTTAAATAGCTTTGTTGCAAGCCTTCGTCCGACCTTGAACACTGTTTCATCGTATGCAGTATCAGCACCGGCTCGCGCCTTAGCTGCCCAATAACGCACTGCATCCGACGAATACGTTTCTAGCAATCCTAGCGGAGTTACCGTATTACCTTTACTCTTACTCATCTTTTTGCGATCAGGGTCAAGTATCCAACCGCTAATCAAGACATGATGCCATGGCACCTGCTCCTCGTGTAGCCATGCCATAGTAATCGTATAAAACGCCCACGTTCTTATTATTTCATGGGCTTGTGGTCTTACGTCCGTAGGAAATAGCGCCTCGTGCTTATCAGGTGAAAAAATCCAGCCTGACGACAATTGTGGCGTGAGGCTACTTGTGGCCCAAGTATCGAGAACGTCAGATTCTGCAGCAAAACCGTTGGGAGTATTTCTTTGCGATGCATCAAATCCAGTTGGAACGTCGATCATCGGATCTACCGGCAGTTGATCTAAAGAAGGATACAGCGGGCAGTCACAAACTGGTTGCCCCATTTCATCACACCGATACCACACAGGGAACGGGACTCCGAAATAACGCTGACGGCTGATGCACCAGTCTTGATTCAACCCTTCTACCCAACTTCGATATCTTTCAAACATGAACGAAGGGTGCCATTTGATTTTTTCTCCCTGTTTAAGAAGAACCTCTTTCTTATTCAACAACCGAATAAACCATTGTTTCGTCGGTAATATTTCGAGCGGACGGTCTCCTTTCTCATAGAATTTGACGGCGTGCTTAACCGGTTCTGCCTGCTCGACGAGAAAGCCATTTTCATTTAAAAGTTGCACAATCTTCTGTCTTGCCTTCTCAATTTGAAGTCCGGCCAATTGCTTTATTGATTCGTTGGCAAGCCCAGGTTGTTCCGAAGTCCAAACGCCGGTTCCAAATTCCACATTCGCCATGTGTCCGGATGGCGTAATTATCTGTTTCAGAGGCAGGCTAAATTTTTTCCACCATTCAACATCGGTAGAATCTCCGAATGTGCATATCATCACGACACCGGTTCCTTTATCTTGCACTACACGTTCGTCAGAAAGCACAGGCACCGGGGCATAAAACAACGGTGTAATTACTGTCTTTCCTATGTGTGATGAATAACGTGCGTCTTTGGGATGAACTATGAGAGCACAGCACGCGCCGAGCAATTCGGGACGCGTTGTTGCAACGATACACTCCCCACCTTCTTTGAGCGGAAAACGAAGCCGGTAAAAATTTCCAGAACATTCTCGCTCCTCGATCTCAGCCTGAGCAATGGTTGTGCGAAACGTTGTATCCCAAACGACTGGTGCCGAAGCTCGATATACTTCTCCTTTCTTAACAAGTCGCAGAAAACTATATTGGCTGATTCGCCGTGCCGAGTCGCTAATTGTTGAATATTCAAGGCTCCAATCAACACTTAATCCTAGTCGCTGCCACAAATCTTTATATGCTTCTTCATCTTTTGTAGTAAGCAACTGGCAAAGCTCAATAAAGTTTCGCCGGCTCACCTTCCTGCGCGGAACGTCTGTATTTGGTTTGATTTCGAGTCCGACCTCATACGGTAGCGAAGGATCGCAACGGACATGAAAAAAGTTTTCGACTCTTCTTTCCGTCGGCAAGCCATTATCGTCCCAACCCATAGGGTAATAGATATTAAAACCCCTCATCCTGCGATATCGAACGATCAAATCTTGATGAGTGTAACTAAATACATGCCCGATATGTAACGAACCACTTACAGTGGGCGGAGGGGTATCAACAATGAATGTTTCAGGCCGAGGGCGCGTGGCGTCGTAACGATATATACGCCATTTCTCCCACTGCTTCCGCCATTTTTGCTCTGAAACTTTTGCATCGTAATTTTCCATAATGTTGTTTCTGTCACCAAATTAAAGCAAATTGCGCCCATTATGGCAACCATGGAATCCAAGAAGCTCCCAACTGAAGATATTTGAGATCAAAACACTACCATGCCCCGAAGGGGAGGTGCATTCGCAAAGTTGATTGTATGGTCAGAATCGAAGCGTCAATCGTCGGTGACATTCTGTGAACAAATACCAACCATCTGTCCAGAAACCTTTAAAGCATCCAATTTGTCGGTGCTCATCACGATTTCCGGCACTTTTTGGTTCGCCGTCACTAGTTGTGTATCAGAATGAAAGCCGTCAAAAGAAACCGGCTCCGTCCGAGAAAAAAATGTTTCTTTTTTCACGCCGTTAAGATCGCAAATTTGCGACAGTTTGTCAACAATTATTTGTGATTCTTATTTGACGCAATTTTTGCGTTACACTGACCGCTGCATACTTTCATTCGCACGAGGCAGAATTTACTTCATTTCCACCCTGTAAACTCGCAAGGAACTTTTCCATCAAACCGGCCTGACCATGAAATTGCATAGGATCGTCCCCAAAGGCCACATACTCGTTTGCATCCTAACCGGCCACAGTCGGAATTTTGAAAACTCACGTCTCGGATTCGCTTGAGGACATCGCTCTCTCGCCAAATTTTTACAAGTGAGTCCCGTCTTATATTCCCAAGACAGAATTCTTTCCTGTCAGAAAGCAGTGGAAATGGATAAATATCGCCGGATGACTGTATGTAAAGACCATCTCGGCCCTCGGGTGCAAAATAAAATTCAAATGGACGATAACCGTTAATAAATTCTTCCCATAAAGGGGTATTCCCGCCGAGGTCGATTTGACTTTGAATTTCAAGCTTCGAGTATTTGAGACGGCCTGATTCTATAAGCAATTTTGCTTGGGGTAGCACCATTTGATAATATTGCAAGGCCGCACTTTCAGCGCTACGACCGGACCAACAGACCGTTCCAAACTTCACTACTGTCGGCTGACATTCATCTGCAAATGCTAGGAACTCGGGTATGTCAGAAACATTCCGTTGGGTAATTACGTAAGAAAGAATATTGCGTCGAGTCTTTAAGATAACATTCCTTATACATTCACGCGCGCGCTCCCAGCTATCAGTTTGGTATTCCTCTTCATAAGACTTACCGACCCCATTGCAGGAAACTTGAACATTCCAAAGCGAGGTGAGCAGGTTCTGGAAGCGGTCTATCGAAGCACCTGGAATCCGGGCATTTGTTATACATGAAGTGAGAAGCCGTCGCTGATGTGCGGCATTAATAATATCAGTGAAGTCCCGTCGCATAAAAACCTCCCCACCGACAAAATTTACGCGGATTACCCCCCACTTCTTTAAAAACGCAAATAATGACTCCAATTCGCTTAGACTCATCTCCTCGTTTTTTGAGATCCCTTTTTCGCTAACCGCATAACATATCGGACAATGATAATTACAGTTGCTGTTGATCTGTATTTGTATCTTTATTGGAGCCGTATATGCACCTGCGATAGGTGCGTTCGCATCAGGAATTCCCAGATCCGATATTTCTTTAGGCACTGTGTTCGATTCCAACAATAACAAGCGAGCCGCATTAGATGAATCCGCGAAGAACCATTTGCCAAGAAATGGTTCAAATCGGAAACTGCCGGTCCAGTTTCCAGCTTGATCCAGTGTATCGATTGGTTGCGTCCGAAACATTTTTTATAGTGCAAAAGATAGCTCTACAATGAATCCCATCCGATTTGGTTCTAGTTGCTCAATGTCGCATTGATCTTACGCATCATCGTTCTCTCGCCTATTCGGATTTTTTCCTTATACCCCGGCGTCATTTGCTTCCGACTCCGATGGACAGGAACCGACTCGTTTGAATTGTTGACGTTTAACGCTGCAAGGTCAACTACCAATCCGACCTTCCGCTGAAATTCCGACACCTTGAACAGCGTCACGGTCTGGTTGTCTTTGCCCGTGCCAATGACCATCAGACATTCGCGGCGCGCAGTGATCAACGGATTGTCCGAAGACTGGACCAGTGCCAGTTCGCCAATGCCGTTTTCCGCCGAACGATTGATCATCACTTTCATCGTCGGCATCACTAATCGCAGCCAAAAACTCGCCGGGCAATTGACCGGCGCGCTTCCCTTTTGCGTCAGCGCACATCTGTCATTGATTTTCGGGGCGCCGTTGTTCATACTGCCGCGTAATCCCAAATAACCACCGGCGGGAAAAAATATGTTCGGATTTTTTGAAACGAAAAAAGCGGACGTGATGGAACACTGGTATGCGCTTGTTCCCGGCTTCACCACGTCCGCCAAGGACTTCTACGAAGCCATCGAAAAAGAGTTGAAGGAGCGCCAAGCACCTGGCTTGGAAATATCGCATGTTGATTTCGCCGAGGGTGGCGTGTTGTCACAAAAACGCGAGTATTTGCGGATGACCCGTGAACGGCTCGTGTTCGATATTTGCGCCGCACCCTTTGGCACCGCATATTTCTTCAGTTGCCGGTTTGCCGAGATTCAGGCCGCGGTCAAACTATGGGAGCTATTGGTCTTGCTCATCGGTTTGTGCGCGGTCGGGTTTTGGGGATTGGTGATTTTTGGCAAGATTTTCGGTTTTCTGGGGTTGATCCTGTTTCCCTGCCTGCTTCTGGCCGTTCTGGTGGCAGCCATCTACGCCATGCGCAACCCCGTAGCATCGGGCATCAAAGACCTCGATGCCACGCTCATCAAAACGCCCATCATCGGTGCGGTATATGAAGCCTGGATTCGTAAGGAGACGTATTACCGCCACGACACCCGGCTCATGTATTGCGACACGGTGAACGCCGTCGTCAAAGCCCAGGTGGAGGAGACCACCGGTGCAAAAGGCATCAAACTGATTCGGTTCATGGAGAACTGCCCAATGCTCAACGAGCTATACAAACCCAACCCAGTGTCACTGCCCAAGGGACCGTAGCCGTATGTCCCAGCTCGACAAACAATTGAGCGCAGAGTTCCACCGCTTTGAACAGCGGGGACGCGGCTGGCAGGTTTTTCCCGAACCGGTTCAACCGGAACCACCCTTTGTTCCCTTTCACGGCCACTATTTGCCCGATGCGCCGCCGGTTGACGACCGACGCAAGCCCACCTTTTTGAGTTCGCTCGTTGAAAAGTTGAGCAACAAATTAAGCACAGAAAAGCCGTCGGCCCCAGTTGAATACGAACCCGAAGAAGAACCGGAACCGACCCCGCTTGTCCGTGGAACACTTGTGGAATTGCTGGCATCGCTCCCGGACAAGCTTGATATTTCCAAAGATGCTTTCGAGCAGCTCCTTTTGAATCTTTCCCTGTGCCGTGAACCCATCGCCTTTGAACTGCTTGGCACGCACAAGAAAGTTGCGGCACAGTTCGTTGCCGGGACCGACGACGCTCCATTGCTCCGCCGTCAGTTGCAGGCATATTTTCCCGAAGCCGTGTTTGTTCCCCGCGAAGGCGGGTTGGATCAGGCATGGGAGGCCAGCCAGGGCGGTGAAGTCTTGGCGGTGGAATTTGGTTTGAAAAATGAATTCATGCTGCCACTGGCAAGCGGCCGGCTTGACCCTTTCATCGGTATTGTGGGCGCCCTGGCAGAGTTGCAGCCGGGCAAACTTGGATTATTTCAGGTATTGTTCCAGCCGGTGCAACATCCTTGGGCAGAAGCAATCGTCAATTCCGTAACGCACAGTGACGGCAAACCATATTTTGTCAATTCACCGGAATTGGCCGGTGCAGCCGAAAAGAAAGTCGCCCGCCCCTTGTATGCCGCCGTTGTCCGCATCCTGCTTCGTGCCGGTGAATTTGACCGTGTGTTGCAACTGGCGCGCGATTTGGCCGGATCATTGCGCGTATTCGCGCATCCCAGCGGCAACGAACTCATTCCGCTTCACAACGACGATTACCCGTTCGAGGAACACATCGAGGACGTGTTGCGCCGTCAGACACGGCGCACCGGAATGTTGTTGAACAGCGACGAACTGATTGGCTTCGTCCACTTGCCGTCGAGCGCCGTCCGCCCGCCGGTCTTTCAACGCCAGTCGTTCAAATCCAAGGCGGCACCGGCCATTGTCCGGCAGAACGGTTTGTTGCTTGGCGAGAACGAGCACGCCGGCCAGACACTTGAGGTAAGGTTGTCAGCCGAGCAGCGCACCCGGCACACACATATCATTGGTGCCAGTGGCACCGGCAAGAGCACGCTGCTTTTCAATCTCATCCAGCAGGACATTGAGAATGGTGAAGGCGTTGCCGTGCTGGACCCCCACGGCGATTTGATAGACCGCATCTGTGGCATCATTCCGCCGGAACGGATCAATGATGTGGTGTTGGTTGACCCGGCGGATGAATCGCATTCGGTCGGATTCAACATTCTGTCAGCCCACAGCAACCTTGAGAAAAATCTTTTGGCATCCGACTTGATTGCCGTGTTCCAACGGTTGTCAACGAGTTGGGGCGACCAAATGAATAGCGTGTTGCAGAACGCCATTCTTGCGTTTCTGGAAAGTGACCGGGGCGGCACCATTGCAGACTTACGCCGTTTCCTGATTGAACCGGTATTTCGGAATGAATTCCTGAAATCAGTGAGAGATTCCGAAGTGGTGTATTACTGGCAGAAAAGTTTTCCACACCTGTCCGGCAACAAATCCATTGGCTCGATTCTCAGGAGGCTGGACGCATTCCTTGCGCAGAAGCCCATCCGATACATGGTATCGCAGCCGCAGAACCGCCTGGACTTCGCGAACATCATGGACACCGGCAAAATCTTTCTGGCGAAATTGCCGGAGGGATTGCTGGGCCGGGAAAACTCATATCTTCTTGGCACTTTGCTCGTTTCAAAGTTCCAGCAGATCGCCATGAGCCGGCAAGCGCAGCAGATCGCCAGCAGGCGTGACTATTGGCTCTACATTGACGAGTTTGCCAATTTCATCACGCCGAGCATGGCGGAGATTTTGAGCGGAGCACGCAAGTATCGCATCGGTCTTACGCTTGCTCACCATGAGTTACATCAATTGCAGCGCAGTCCCGAAGTGGCGAGTGCTGTCATGTCGCATCCCTACACACGGATCGTGTTTCGGGTTGGCGACGACGACGCGAAGAAATTGGCCGAGGGATTTTCTTTTTTTGAATCAAAAGATTTGCGGAACTTGGAAGCTGGACAAGCCGTGTGTCGGGTTGAACGGAGTGATTTTGATTTCAACTTATCTGTCTCGCTTCCCACGTTGCCGGATGCGGATGCAATGGCAGCACGACGGCAGGAAGTCATCACCGTTTCGAGAGAAAAGTATGGCACGGCAAGGGCGGACGTTGAGGCGATGCTGGCGAGGTCACGGGCCACATCAACGCCCAACGAGCCGCCGGTGACACCGACACCCAAGCTGACAGAAATCATTTCCCATCCAAGCCCACCCAGGGCAGAAGTTCCCCCGCCTTCGTTGCCCGTCATTGAACCAAAGCCGCCCGAAATTTTGCCGACGGTCATCATACCGGAACCAAAAGCAACGGTGAATGTGGAAAAGAAAACGCCAAGCCCGCCTACCGATCTTGGCAAAGGCGGTGAGCAGCACAAGGCGATGCAGCGGCGCATCAAAGAGGCAGCGGAAGCACTTGGCTTTCGCAGCGTTATTGAACAACAAATTGCCGGAAGCCAGGAGAGCGTTGATTTATTGCTTGAGCGGGGCGACCACCGGATTGCGTGCGAGATTTCCGTCACCACCACCATTGACCACGAAGTCGGCAATATCAGGAAGTGTTTGAAGGCCGGCTTGCCGCAGGTTGCCATCATTTGCGTGAGCGAGGATCGGTTGCAAAAAATCGCCGCCGCCGTCAGTGGTAGTCTTGGCGCGGACGCGGCGGCGAGGGTCGCATATTACCAGCCCGACCAGTTCATTGCTCATTTGAAAACCTTGCCGGCGCCAGTTCCCAAAGATTCCGCCACCACGAGCCACGGCTACAAAGTCAAACGCTCCGCGCCGGCATTGACAGACGAGGAGCGGCGGCAACGCGAAGAACTCGCCAACAAAATGATGGCCGAGGCCATGCGTCCGAAGCGTTAAGACTTCAAAGAAGAATCAATGAATGCTGCAAAATCTTGATTTTGCAGCAGTTTGGTCTTGGTCCAAACTGCTTTCGGCACGGGCAATTTGAAAAACTCTGCAACATCCCGGCGTGAACCTTCGAGCGTCATCAGCAATTCATCGTTCATGGCGTAGAAGGTGGTGCTGACATGGAGAATCACCATGTTGACGAACATTTCTTCTTCCGGCGTCACCGGCTGGCTTTCCACATTGGCCGCAGCGTCGAGCACGCGGGCTAGTTTGGGCTGATTGAGAAATTCTCACGAGTGTCTGCCTATAAGTTCCACAGCAGTAATTGGTTGTGGTTGGCGGCAGGTGGGGCGTTGAACTCTGTTTCTGTAAACAACTCATGCAAAGGTATTTTCTCAAAAGGGTGAACACTCAAAAGTT
>CZKV01000104.1_pt1 | contig 22110 bp, 20 predicted proteins | sample 1122411 | NCBI WGS metagenome assembly CZKV01 (sample SAMEA3539301, study PRJEB10725) | soil metagenome | biome: tundra; feature: field; material: soil | place: USA | collected 2010-05 | depth 0.15 m | reverse complement strand
TCTGGCATAATTTGCGGGGATATGCGTCCCGGTTTCCGTTCGCACCCCGGCTCCCGCCTGGTTGAAAAGCTCTGCGGCCTTTCCTTGCCGCTGTGCTTCCAAAGCGGCGCGCCTTGCCCGAATCCGGCCGGGAAGTTTGGGGACAGTAATCATTTTTTATTTAAAGGTTGAAACTGGATCCAATATGGAGCGCAACCGGTCAACATAGGTGTGTTGGGATTGCTGACAGATTCGGGTAAAAACCCGGCTGCCCAACACGCGGGCACGCACCGGCTGCTCACATAAGGTTTTTATCTTGTTCACCATGTCTTCAAGGTTTGAAAAATACTCCACACAATCACCTGCACCACCGAACAAATCGCGATGCTCCGGCGTGTCTTCAACTACGAGGCACGCACCCATCGCCGGTAGTTCCAAGGTGCGCATGGCATGGCCGTCCCGGTTGGCTTTCCGCCCCAGACAAATGTTCACTTTAGCCCCGCCAACGGCCAGCCGCAAATCCCGGCCATGCACAAACCCGTGCCAATGCGGTCGCAGTTCGGCGTCCCGATTCCAATAGCCACCATAAAGATGCACGTTCAACCCCGCGCGCACCAGCACCCGGGCCACCGGCAGCCGGTCGGCATCCGCCCCGCCCACAAACACCACGTCGCAGGCAAATCGCGCCTGCTCCTCCTCCGTCTGCGGTGCTTCCGGAAAATGCACCGCTGGATTGTAACCAAACGGCAGATACTCCACCCGCCGGCAACCATGCCCGCGCAAATCTTCCAGGTTGGCCCGCCGGGGCGACCAGATGACATCATATTCCCGCAAGGCCGGCCAGAAGAATTTTGCCCCGTTCCGTGAATTCCACGGGTCGTCCGTCAGAAAATTGGCGCGATGGATTCCCAACTCCCCGATCTCCTTGAGCGTCTGGCCATGCGGCGCCGAAATACCAATGACCAGCAACACATCCGGCTTTAACTCCCGGCACAATTCAACCAGCTTCTGGCTGAAACGGTTCAGATGGGCCGGACGGTGGTTCAGCACACGGTGAAAGAAACGATTGACCCAGATATTTTTGCTCTGGGCCTCCCGCACGTCCATGAGCGTGGCTCCCAAAGCAAGCTCCTTGGCGGCGGTCAGAAAGTGTGCACCGACATGATATCCTTCGGGATTTCCGACAATCAGGAGACGTTGAATTTTCTTATCCACCAGCGGGTAAATTATAGTTGGCAAATGATTACTTTCCACCGGACTGTTCAACACATTGCTGGACTGTCGTGACAAGTGTCTTTTCCGTTGCCTCAATGGACCATTGGTTTGACCATGCGCGTATTTCTTTCCGCCGCGAACACCACTCAATGGCCAGCAGCCGCTTGAGTTTGTCTTTAAAGTCACCCAAATCACTGGCGGCAAATCCGTCGAAACGCCTTATTCCAAACCGGCGTGCGCGTTCCGGCTGAGCACACAGAAACTTGGTCTTGGTCGCCAAATTTCTCATATATGTATCATACTCGACACAATCGCTATCTTCACCCAATAGTTCGCAGTGTTCAAGCCTGTTCTATATCAAAACGCGCATGCACCACGATGGCAATTTTCATGCGGCTTCATCCTTTCGCGTGCTGGCCGATTCCAGCATTGTTCGCAGTCGGTCGGTGTAAGTATTTTTTCCGCTGGTTATCAATTGATGTGCTGCGGACGCCAGCCGCTGCCGCTCTGGCTCATGGGATAGCAACCATTTTGCGCGCTCCACCATCTCTGGAATAGAATGAAAATAAAGCACCGCCGCGCCGTCTGCCCCAAAAATTTCCCGGTGTTCGGGTGTGTCTTCTGCCAAAAGGCATCCGCCCATTGCTGGCACCTCAAAGCTGCGCATGGTGTTTCCATCCCGATTTGCCCGTCTTACCAGGCACAGCGAGATTTTACCCCCAGCGGTTGCCAGACGGAGCGTCCGCACGTCCGCGTAGCCATGCCACTGGGCGCGCGTCACCTGATACCGCGCCCAGTAATCTCCGTAAAGTGCCACTGAAAACCCGGCTTGATATAAAGCTTGCGCATAGGGCACGCGATCTCGGTCCGCGCCGCCAATAAACACAATATCGGCCGAATACTGGCTGGCTTCGGCTGCGGATGATGCCGTTTCGGGAAAGTGCAGCCTGGGTTCATAGGCAAACGGCAGGTAATGAACCTCACGACACCCGTGCGCCAGCAGATCTGGCATATTTGCCCGGCGAACAGAAAATATCATGTCGTAACCTCCCAATGATTTCAAAAACCATTTTGATCGTTGTGATGGATTCCATGGGTCATCGGTTAAGTAATTGATGGTAGTTGCTCCTTGTAATCGTATAATTTCTAGGCTCTGTCGGATGATTGGGGCAATGCCAGTTGCTAGTAGGACATCGGGCCGCTGCTTACGACAGATGTTAACCAGCTCATAACTAAACTGATTAAGGCGAGTCGGCCGATGCCCTCGCAAGTGCCAGTTGAACCTTCGGAGCCAGGTCGGAGCCCGTCTCGCCTCGCGTGCTTCAACCAACTGCACTGCATGACCTAAAACGACTGCGCTTCGCTCAAAACATTCGCCAATATTGGTCCCACCCCGGTCACCCACAATGAGAAGTTTCATCGTTCTTAATTACACGCTTTTACTTGAAAGCCTTGGCCAAGGCATGGAGACGTGGCCGCAATGATTCAAACCAGCGAATCGGCACAATTAGTCCAGCCAAAGTCACCGCTGTGAACAGACTGCGCAGATAAAGGCTTGTCAGCAAGTTCACCGGCACATCTTTCAGGCTGTTTTTCGGCCGCATCCCGAGTGCCACGCCCAGTGCATAGCGCCACGACTGAACGCGCCGATACTCCACAATCCACGGCGGATAGGTGAATTGGTAGAACTGTTTGAAAATGTGGCGGGCAACGAATGAGCGCTGGCCGGAAGCTAGAAAAGGTGAAACCGCATCGTAGGCAACCCGGCCATACTGGCACAATGGCAATCTTCTTTCCTGAATGGGGCAATTTTGAATAACGGCATTTTTCCAATACGCGTCCACTTCTTCACCCACCACTTGGACGTTCTTGCCCACCACGATGTCCGCCAGTCCCAGCAGCCGCCCGCCTTCCGCGATGATTCTTGTGCCAATAAACATCTGATACATCTCGCTGCCATCCCACTTATCGGTCACATGCTTGTGCGCCAGCGCACGGTCTATCAGAATCCCACCCACAAAGGCAAAATTGCGATAGTTGCTGGCGGCAACCAGTGGACCTAAACCTCTCATGCCGATGGCCTGAATCCTTCGATATTCCTTCCCAGTATCCAGTTCGCGGTAGTTGGTGATAACAATTTCCGGCCAATTGTGTTCTGCCACTTGCTCGGAAAGGCGCTGTAACGTTTGAGGCGATGCCAGGCTGTCGTCATTCCCCATCAACAAGCAATAACGTCCCCGGGCCAGGTTCAAGCTGGCTCGCAGGTTCTTGTCATACCGGCCATTCTTATCCGGCTGGCAATAGCGAAAACTCATCTCGGAACCACGGAGATAATCTAGCAACTCACCTGTGCGCCCGTCGTTTGAACAGTCATCCGAGATACATACTTCAAAATTGCGGAAGGTTTGCTCCCGAAACGAGTCCAATTCGCGCAGCAGAAAGGAGGTCCGATTATACTGCGGTATGCAAATGGAGAACAGCGGGAAATCCAAACGATTTTCTTCAATCAAAGTCATAATGTGGCATTAAGAGTTATGGCGCGGATGTTTCTTTGGAGTAATTCTGGCCAATGCCGTGCAGGCCCAACGGCAGCGCCTTCGTAAAACTTTTCATTGACCGAATCCGGTCGGATGGACTTGTGAATGTGATCTGGGTGCATGATGATGGCGCAATCGCCGAGAAAACCGGCCCAATACCCGAACGTGCTGCCAACAGAGGGAATCAGTATCCTGCTATTTGCCATCATTAAGATATCCACGATTTTAGAATTGCCAGGTGCCAGTTTCACATTGGGAAGGCAGAGTAGTTCCCGCAAGTCAGCAGGCTTGCCGTCAGTTACAACTAGCACGGGCAATTCCGTTTTATGCAATTCCCGTATCCCTTTAATGAGATTGGCGAAATAAATCAGCGGGGTCCGCACTCCGCCGACTTTTGCAAAATCTTCGCCTTTGTTGAGCGAACGAAAATCTCCCATGCGAACTTGCACACAGATTTGTGGTTTGGGTGCCACCGCCAGTTCTTGCCGACGAGCAGGAGTTAGCATTGCAAGCAATTCCGCCAGAATTAATTCACGATGGGGTTTCAGATCACCGAAATAATCCGACCAATGAGGAATGTTGGAAAACTCAAAGACCGTGTGTTGGGGGGCGATGCAAAGACGCGCGACGGGCGACTCCTGCACGATCTGCGCCTTGCGGCGAATCGTCACTTGCTCGAACCAATTTACTTCTTTTACAGGTTGGAAATAATTCCAATAAAGCCGTAAATCGCCACCAAGCAAAATCGGCGCAAGTTGAAATTTTAACCAACCTGTGACCACCAGTGGGAGATTGTTAAGTCTGGCAAAAGCCAACGCCTTGGCCCAGACAAAGAGCTTGTTGCCCAACCCGGAGTTGGGGAGCTTTGCGTGACAAAATGAGGTGGGGAACTTAACCGAACCGAGGCCCACATACTTTCTAAACTTAGATGTTAATTTGTGCATAGTTAGTTTCCAGAATGCTCAGCACCGGCGTAAACTGGCTGTCGTAATTCCATTCCGTCAAGATGCGTTGCCGTCCGCGTTCGCTCATTTCGCGCGTTTCCACCGGATGCTCCAGAAACCAGCGCAGTTGCGTGGCGATGGAATCTGCGTCATTGGGGTTGCAGGACAAGCCATAGCCGGACTGGACAAACATCTCTTCCCAATCCGGACGGGCGCTGACCAGCAACGCCAGACCGCACGCCAGATAGTCAAACGGCTTGTTGGAGGCTCCGGTCATGTTTTCCATGTTAACGTCGCCATCGGTCAAAGGCATGAACGCCAGCCCCACATCGCACGATGAAGCCTTTTCAAATATGTCATGGCGTGTCGGCAAAGCTCCGACAAACTCCACCGCCTTGCCCAAACCCAAACGCTGCGCCTCCCGCAGGAAACCGGTCATGTAGCCTTTACCACCCACCGTCTCATAGCCCACCACGGAGAGATGAACCCGGCCCGGAAACCGGCTCATCGCCTCCAGCACGGCCATCGGCAACCGATCCCGGTTAATGGAACCATGAAACGCTAAGCGCAGTTCCCTCGCCTGCCCTTCAGCTTTCAGCGTTTCAGGTTTCCCCGGCCCGTGAAGCGTTTGTCTTTCTACTTCACCGGGCAGCGTTTCAGCGTTTGTTTTCACCACTTCTTCCTTGCGCGGGCAATTGAACACGCACAGCGACGTTCGCTGGCGTCCGGTAATTTGCACAAAAAGCTCCAGCCTTTTCTGATTGGGCAGAACGACCATATCCGCCTCCCGCCCCACGCGCCTCCGCGTCCACAAGAGGAAAAGCTGGAAGCCGGAGGTCGGAGGCCGGAGATCAGAGGCCGGAGATCTGGCATCCGTTATCCGTTGTCCGTCGTCCGCCTTCCGTCCTTTGTCCTCCGACGAATCATGTTCATGATACAGCACGCGAGAACGCGTGAAACGCCAGATCAGCCACGTCGCCGGGCAGCTCATTAAATCGGAACAATAAACCCAGGTGGGGCGTTGCCAGAGTGCGCGCCACAGGGCGGCCAGGGTATAGGCAGTAAAATGCAGCTTTTGTTTAAGTCCGGGCGGTTGGTGTTTCCACAAAATCACGCGTCTGGCCAAGGCTTCGGGAAAGGCCAGCTTGCTGCTCTCGCCTTCGCTTTGGATCCCGAAAAAGCGAACATCCCAACCGGCGTTGAGCAAAATCAAGCCACTATGTTCCAACGGCGGATAGTTTGCCGGATTGGTGTATTGCAAATAGAGGATCGAACGCTTCATGCTTTCTTCGATTTCAGTTTTCAGCTTTCATTGGCCCGTGAAGTTCTTGACTGATTACTTCGCATGGCTGGCCCGTGAAATGCGCTCCTACTTCACCGGGCAGAATTTCAGCTTTTGCTCCTATCGGCTTTCGCCTTCGCTTTGTATTCCAAAATATCGGGCATCCCACCCGGCATTCAGCAGTATCAGCCCGCTGTGTTCCAATGGCGGATAGTTCGCCGGACTGGTGTATTGCACATAGCAAATCGAACGGTTCATGCTTTCTTTGATTTCAGCTTTCAGCGTTTCCGCTTTTCAGCTTTTGATTATATCGCTCTCCATACGCCCGCCAGGAAAACTGCCCGCGTTGCGACCCCAGAATGTCCCGCAGTCCGCTTTGCGTCCGCGATTTCACAAAAGCTTGCTCAATGCCGTGCCGCAATGCTGCGACGTCTCCGGCAGGAACAACCGTGACCCATGACGGATCATCGAGAAATTCACGGAGGTCTTCCCCGCCGGTGCGGTCGGTGCAGACCAGTGGCAAGCCGCAGGAAAGCGCTTGTGCCTGAACCAAACTCAAACCCTCTTGCCGCGAAGGTTGCACAAAAATATCAGCCTGCACATAAATTCCGACTAATTTGGATTGCGACACCATGCCACGCGATTCAAAGTTGGCCAGTGACGGCAGCGGCGCGTCCCCAACTGAACCCACATGGATCAATCGCCACGGTTGGCCTTCCATCGCTTTAGTCAAAATATCACATCCTTTCTGCAAACTCCAGGTTCCGGCAAAGATCAGCGTCGGCACTCGGTTTTGCGGTTTGGACGTGGGCGGGAACATCGTCAAATCCACCCCGTAAGGATTGCGGAACAATTTTTCTTTTGGAAAGCCTCGTTCCAAAAAACTGCGTTCCACATGATGAGATGGAATGGAAATGACATCGGCAAAATCATAACCCCACAGCTCGCGTTGCACATTGAACTCCGGCACGGCGGGTTTCTCCATGCCCGGAATGGCTTCTAGAATTTCCTTTTGCGAAAGGACATGGCGGCTCCCGCGTTCGAGAATAATTTTTGCGCCATGCTTCTCCCGCGCCGCCTGCGCACTCTTCACACAAAGTCCCGACATGCCGATGAACACATCACACGGTTCCAGCAGCCGCGCCGCCAGCCCGTCCACGGCCTGTTGCAAAAGGATATCCAGTCGGTTGCCCCAAGCCTTTGGCCCTTGGCGCTGCGCCGCGATGAGCGGCAAGACCCACGGCAGCAGGCTGCGATGACATTTGCGAGGCAATCCGAACTGTTCGGCGCGTTTTCGCGGCACATAGGAATAAAACCGAACGTCATGCCCCAGCGCCGCCAGTTCCCGCGCCAGATCTAGCACATGAAAGCGTCCGGTGGTGACGATGGCGATGCGCATTCTCGTTTTTAGAACAACCGAACTCAACCAACATTCATCGCGTAAAATGCCGTAATTCTTGCGCCGACTTCACCACATGGTCAGACAAGGCCAACCTGGCGAGCCCAAGTCGCGGATTGCTGGATTCCTTCTGTCAAGTTAACGCGGGGAGCGAGCCCGTCCTGGATTAGCCGCGCATTGGAGTAGCGCACCGTCCTCGCATACAACACTTTATCCGCCGACATCGGCTCCACCAAATGCAGCCTTCTCCACCCGGCAACCATGCGTCCGCCGACCGGCACAGAGGTAACCAAATTGGTAATTTTACGTCGAAACCCTGTGGGCAACTTCTTGAGAAGAAGCCGGACAACTCCGAGCTTTGCTTTCTCGCTAACTCCAGTCTTTTGGGCCGACGCTGCGATTTGGAGTGCTTTCCTGAGCATTTCGAAATAATTGGCCCAGGTAACAACTTCAGGCCCAACAAGGTTGTAAACTCGAAGCCCGGAAACCGGTCGAGACAAAAGCAATAAGATGGTGCGGCACACGTCAGCGATATGCACAAAGCCTCCGATTCCTTGCATGGTGTTCAGATCCGGACTCCATCCCTGCAATAGTCGCTTGATAGGCGTCACGGTCCAGCTATCACTGAGAGGACCATAAATAATCCCGGGGCGCAATATCACCAAATTTGGAAACTTATCCGCGTAGCTTCGGACCTGGGCATCTATTCTGGCCTTAACGGCGCCATACTCATTACCAGAGGATTGCAGTGGGGAATCTTCATCCAACGTCCCCTGCTGGCTCTCATAGGCCTCAGTCGTGCTTATGTGAATGAAACAGCGAACACCGGCCGCAGCGGATTCTTCCAGAAGTGCAGGAATCAACTGCTCATGGTCCGCGGCGCCCCCAAAGGCACAATGCACGACAGCTTCCGCACCTTTCACCAGTTCCTTCACAGCAGCGCGGTCTGTAAGGTCGGTGGGTTGCAAACGACACCCGAAACGGGCTACCCGGGCTCCCGCTATCAAGCGTCGTGCCGTCGGGACTATTTCGTATCCTCCGGCGGTAAAGAGAGCCTCCACCACGCAACTGCCAACAAATCCGCTTGCGCCGGTTACGACAATCTTCCGTGAATTCATATTGAAGGCCCTCCCAATGTCGTGACGAAGGGTAATTCTGCTTTTCCCATAGTGTAAGCTTGATCCAGAAATTCGATGGAGGGCATCACCGATTCCCCTGTTGCAACGGCTGGGTTATTGGAATCGGCAAGGAAGGCCTCAATCACATCAGCCACAATGCCTGGGTATCCAGTATATCGCTTGGCTCCAAGAACCTCGCGATCCTGGCCCTCGGTATGGACCAATGCGTGATTGCAATCCCCATCAATAGTGACGTGACCTTTCTTCCCCACAAACTGCATCTTGTTCGGCACGGCAAGGAGCCATGTGATAGTGGCATCACCCGAAATTTGCCCGCACGAAAACCTGGCGCAAACTGTGGCTTCTGGGCCCGCATAGCCATCGTGTTTCACATTGATTACCTTAAGAGGTTTGCCCGCCACCCAAGATGCCAGGTCAAAAATATGCGCTCCTAAGTCCGAGAGTATTCCGTTCCGCGAGAGATTGGGTTGACTGTGAAACGCGGTCTTTGTCGGCCAGTTGAAGCGGTTTCCCTCTCGTATGATTATCGAGGTCAACTCACCCACCGCGCAGTCCGCTACCAATTTCTTCGCGATAAGGCTGGCCGGAAACCACCGACGCGTCTGATTAATGTGTAGCTTCAGTCCCGATGCGGCCGCCTGTTTCACAAGCTCGTAACCCTCCGCCGGATTGAGCACGAATGGCTTCTCGCATAAAACGTGAATGCCGGCCCGCAACAATTGCGAGCAAATCGCGTAATGCGACGCCGGAGGGGTTGCGACAATTGCGTGGCTCACTCGACCGATTACCTGGTCGAGAGATGCCACCGGTTCAGCGCCGCGAAAGCTCGATGCCAAGCCACGCGCTCGCAATGTATCGGCGTCAACGAACAGTAGTGTCCACCCGCCTTCCGACAGCTTGTTAAGTTCTAAAGCATAGACTTCCTCAACAACAGCTCCGCAGCCGATGATTGCCAACCGACGCGCTAACTCGTCTCTGTGAGAGGCTTCCATAGTGTTACTTCAAAGTGCGCCCGGTTTCAGTGGATGACCGTGATGGCCGAGGCGGTGCTTGAAGAGTTCTTTTGCTTGGCAGTGCTCGCATTTCATGCCCGCAATTTCCCAGATTCATACCGGTTATCAATAACTATTTGGCAATCCCCGAACGCCGCCACGGCGGCTATATCGCTGAACTTGTTCAACCAGTCACTCACTATAGCCAGGCATTATGGACGGAAACACCATAGCATTCAAAATGGCGTCGTCAGTCCGCACGACGTTTCTCCAACACTATGGAGATTCCTTTAATAAGAAGATCCTCTTCGGCAATGCCTGCAGTGCGCAGCCGCTGCCACTTGTCGGGAAACCGGTCCCGGAAACGCAATCCGGGGCCGGTGATTTTCGCCACCACATGCCTCACATGGAAATATTTTTGAAACGCCGCCAAGTATTCGCATGCGGAGGCGAATGAAAACTGATTGTGACGCGCCCAAAACGGCAAATTGGGATTTGGTTGCCGATCGAAGAAAGCTTGGTCGTTGATCTTGGACAAGTATTGTTCCTCCGTAAGCAAAAGGTGATCATACCCGCAGTCATCACCATAGGCGGCAATGCAGTGGTCCGCGCCGAAGCTGAAATACAGCGGGCCGAAGCCATGCCACGCGACCCCGCCACTTTTCAACACCCGGGCGCTTTCGGCGGAGATCGCCTCCAAATTCTGGACATGCTCGAGCACTGCGGCGCTCGCGATCACGTCAAACGATTCATCTGCAAATGGGAGCTGTTCCAGTGGTGCCTGCTGAAACTGAACGTCAGCAGTGAAAGTCCGTCGAAGCTCGGGAACAATCACCTTTCACCGCGCCGCAAGACTGTTTAGGTCCACGCCATCCAAGCGCTGGGTGCCTCGTCGTAGCCAAAACTGCACGTCCTCGCCGCCGAGAAAACAACCGGGGATCAGGAGGCGCTGTAGCCGGCGCCCCGCTATCACGCGTAACAAGGCCACGATTGACGCATCATCTCCAAACCTCTCCTCGATACACAGCGCGTCGACGTTAAACGACAACGTGCAGCCTAGCGCCCGTTCGATCGCTCGTCGCCGTATGGCGAGAACGGTTGGCGCGACTGCCCGCATCAGCCTTCTGCGCAGTGGATCACGTGATACGATTCGAAACTCCAGATTGATCTGGTCGCCAATGTCAATGGGCGAACAGACCGGAATCGCCGAGCCAACATGTGCTTTCACCGCTTTGATTGCTTCCAATCTCATATCCAAAGTAACTTTCTGAACGGGCTGTTCAATTGGTGATCGTGCGGATCCGGTTTCCTATGAATGACAACTAACTCTTATGGGCATACCAGCATTTAGGCAGCTTAAAATCTTTTAACCTTGGAATACATGCAAAATCCAAAATGTGGGGAAAAACAGTTGTATTCGAAGAATATTTAATTCGATCCCTTCTCAAAAAAGTGTATTCCATCGTTGTGGGTATTGAAAACCCTCCAATGGTCATGGGAGGAGAGATGTTATTCGGATGAATATGAACAATTGCATGGCTCTTCAATAATTTGTTAAAGGTTGCATTGATAACCTTGTAACCATAACGATCGGTCAATGAAATAAGACCGTGAAATTCTATCACGATTATGCGGAATCTATTTAAAGTTTCCTGACTTGCCTCTAGCAAAACGTCCCATTCCCACCCTTCAATATCCATTTGTAGCACGAAATCACTTTCTCTGTTTTCGAAATTTCTATTTACCCAATTATCAAGGGTCATAAAAATGTCGGTATTTCTATTTCCCAGGAATTTCTTTTCAAAATAGAATAAGTCATTCTGAACCGGAGGACCCGCCACTGAATAGTCGGCAAGATATGATTTAATACCTCGCGTTGCCATTTCTATTTCAAAACTCGCTGTTTCTGCCACGCCCGGTGAGAAACAGGCTTCAATTCCATCCAAATCATCTGGAACTAAATACCCCCCATCAGTATTCCCACCGATGCGAATCAATTCAATATTTGTGGTAACCGGATAGCATTTCCTTAAAAATTCGTCAATTAGTTCAGAAGAAGTCAAAAAGCAGACATTTAATCCTAATTTTAACAACGACTCTTTAAAAAATGTCTTTATTCTCAAAATAATTTGTCGCCTTAATTTTAACATAATTATTAACTGTTTGCTGTCATGGTTGGTGGCGGTCTATGCAGCAACAATAGTGTTTACCACCCTGACAATATGTCTCATGCAGCCGGAAAGAAGCCAGATTTTTAGCCATCCGTGAGTGCAAGCGCTGCCCGGAGGTTCTGCTCAACGACCTCGTGAGCATTCACGTTCTCAAACAGATTCCGAACGTCATTACACTCCTCCATGTAAATCTCGTTGGCCTCAGTCAGGATGGCGGTCATTGCTGGCGAGGGCTTCGGATTCCTTGATTCCATCATTCGCAGTCATTTCTTCGCCGGCAAGGCTTTTGTTGCGCCGAGTTCGGAGCATCTCTTTGAGCGGTTTCGGAAGCAAAAACATATAAGCTTTTACCTGGCCGGTTTTTGATGACACGGCCTTGTTTTCAATGGTCGCGATGTTTTCCAGATGATTCAGACAGATATGCTCCTTGAGAAAGCCAAAATTGACCGGATCCGGTTCAAATGCATAAACCCGGCCGGTCTTGCCGCCCGTTTCCCCACGGCAACAGCGTAAAGTCCGTGGAAAGACCCAATATCTGCAAACGTATCACCCGCTTTAACTTGTCCCATTAAACTGCGCCAGACTTCAGGTTCATACTCATCGCTCAACTGGCGGAGCCGGGGACTGATTCGCATTGGTTCGGTGCCATTGAGGTTGCGGGAGATACCGCGCCAAGCCCACAGTCGCCAGCCGAAATCGTGGATGGGCCGGACCAAGTTCCACAAAATGCCCATATTACCCAAGGCAGACTCATGTCGAATCCGCGTGATAATATTTTCCAAATGGGTCATAAGAATTTTGAGCGATAAACGGGTCTAAAAAATCTTTTAAAACGGGCCGAATACAAAATATGCATTAAATCACTTCCCAACGTTTTTGGCAAAAAGCGAAGGCATTACGTTTCATTTCGTGCCATTGTCCTTTGCCGCATCCAAGTCATCATGGGACGCTCAAAAAAGTGATAACTAACCAATGAAATGGATATTAAACAACAGAAGAACATGACAAATGTCGAATGCTCAACAAAGAAATCTCTTTTTGCTCCGCATTTCAGCGCCAAATATACGAATGCTATCTGCAAAGGGAAATGGAACAAGTAAATGCCAAAGCTCAGGTTTCCAAACTCGTGTAACCGCCGCCAGGGGAGAGCGTGCCAAGTCCGTTCGGTTAAGGCCAGAGCTAGGACTGTTATTGGAAAAAGCAGCAATTCATTTTGTCGCTGCATGAGCAGTTTCACAAAGGTTGCGAACCAGTGCCCCAACCTGTTGTCCCCCATAAATCCATATATGTTGCTCACCGTCTGCGTCACAAAAGATTCTTGAGCAGTGTGAGGTATAACACACCACGCCGCGACCACAAATGTGAGAAGCAAGGCTTGATATTTCGCTTTCCATCGAGGAGCGAGCGAGCGAAAAATCCAATAGCACGCACCACCTGAAAAGAATGCAATGCCAGCCGATCCAATGAGATTCAGATGAGCGCAACTCCATGCCGCGAGAAGAAAAACAAAGCATTGAATAAGGTTGGGTCGCAGCAATAGGCAACCAATAAAAAACAATCCGTAAAGGGCAATCTCAACAGAAATGGACCAGCTCGGGCCGTTCCACGAGTATCCACTTTGAAATCCCCAAAACTGGACCAAAAAGAGGTTCATGACAAAGTGCGCTAAGTCATCATGTTGATAGACAAAATCAGCGCCTAGCCTGGGCTTTGCCAGCCACTGTAAGGCAACGCAAAGCAGCAAGGTAAAGAGTTGAAGAGGATATAAGCGGGACAATCTTAAAATGCAGAAGTTCGTCAAACCAATATTACGTTTATGGATATTTGTCGAATACAACCAGTAGAAAACAAAGCCGGACAATACAAAGAAAAACCCCACCGCATTTGCGCCATGGGAATAGAATCCCGAAAGTAAGCTGTAAAACGGAAGTTTAGACATGTCACATCGGAAATCTGGCACCGAAAAAAAATGTTGAGGCCAATGTTGCAACACAACAGCCAACGCCGCTAGGCCTCGAGCAGCATCCAAGGAAAAGAGACGTCCTTCCCACTTTGCATTATCTTTAGAAGTTGGTTTCACTTCAAGCTACCACAGTCAATCTTGGCAAGCCTGTCAACCAAGATGGTTACTTAACAGGCTGTTGAAAAACGATTTTTTGACGCTTTTTTATGCAAAAAACCCAATGATTTTGAGGTCGTTTTTTCAAAACATGGCTTTTTCAACACCCTGTTAAGGGATAATTGATGATATACATTTGCCTCAATTGTCAATTAGTGCCCGCATTTGCCTCACGCGGTCTGACCAATCCAATTGCATCCCTAGTTTTTGCCGCAGCAGATTGGCACGGGCGGAGAGTTCGTCGCGCTGCTGCCAGATGATTTCCAATTGGCCTAGAATCACAGCCACATCCGCCTCGGGATTGATCTGTGTCACCGAATCTTCCCCGAAAAATTTGCGAAAATGCGGGTTCTTGGGCGGCTGCCCCAGCATCACCGCGCCCGCCGCCGCCGATTCAAACCAGCGGCAGGTGATAGGGCTTAAATCTCCCGCCCGCGCCGGATTGGTCACCTCCACCGGCCAGCAAATGGTGAACCGGCTGTGCGACAAATGCCACGCCAGTTGCCGGAACAGCGTCAACGGCTCGGCGGTGGCGCCGCCCCGCAAGTAGTCGTGCGTGGTGAAGTCATAATACAATCCCTTCGCCGCACAAAAGCGGATCACGGCTTCATGCACCCGGGGATGGCGCCGGCCATAAGACGAGAAATGAATCACTTTTTCCTGAATTGACACGGGTGGAAAATAGTCGAGCGACACGGCTTGATCAGCATGATGCCAAGGCCGTCCCGTCTCACGTTCAAGCAAAGGTATGGCATCGTCAAACGAGGTCACACAAACATCCCATTCCCGCCCGGAAAACAGCCGCCGAATCAGGTTCATTTGGCAAGGTAGCGTATCAAAAAGATAGACGATATGTTTGGCCCCGTTTGGCCAGCCCTTTAACAAATCCAGGCTGTAATTTTCCGGCCCCATCAGGACATGCCAGATCACCTCCGCCGAAGCCGGCAATACCAACCGGCGTTGGGGAAGGAAACGGCGCAATCCACCATAACGAGTCCCTTGGCCAAAGCGACGGTTCAACTTCTGCCCCAACGGAGAATGGCTGACCGTGAATCGCTGGGCGCCGGTCTGCCGGACAATTTCCTCCTCCAGACAGCGGAGCATCCCATATTCCCAGCCCTGAACCGACTCGTTTTGGATTAACAGGTGCATTTAATAAGGGCCTGTAAAACCGAGCATGGCAAGAAACCTCAAGGCGGTTGGTTTTGGGGCGTAGTGTTGCAAAGCCCACTGCCGTCCTTGGCTGGCAACCTTTTCTAGTATTTGTGGTTCATCCCGTAACCGCTCCACCACCGGTGTTACATTTCGCAAATCCACACCAATGTAATGTTCCCAATTCTTTGGCATTTCCGGGATGACGACTCCATATTTTTCCAGATCAATGTTAAACGCTGCACAACCTGCCGCCAGCGACTCCCAGAAACGCCAGCTATCCCATTGGACAATGCGATCCTCGCCGCCAATCAGACGACTGATGGAACCGTTGAAGGCATTGATTATCCGCGCCCGTCCGCCGCCCCAGGTGAACCAGGTTGGGTCGAGCGGGAAACAAGGAACCAATTGGCCGCAGAAGCACGCCACGGCAGCCGATCGCTTGAGCCGGGCATAATATTCCGGCGAATGCCGCCGGGTAGTCTGTTCCCACATTAGCCGATCATAAGAATCTTCTGGAGGCGTATTGAGATTGCTTTTATTTTCATCCAGTTCCAGCAATTCGGCGATTCTGGGCTTGAACACTTCATTTGCCAGCCGACGAACTTGATGTTCAAAAGGGTGAGAAGCACCAAAATTGAATAGAATGCTGTGCGAACGCTCATGAAAAGGTGGCGCATCCGAGGTGGCGCGAATAATCCGTCGAGACATCCCCATGTTCCAGGGTTTGAAGTTTGTTGGATGATAGAAACGGCTATTATATTTCGTCCGAAATACCATATCAAACTGCCGGAATTTGTTTTCAAAGGCGACGGTTCTGTAGCCGTCATTAGTGTCCATATACACCGTCAGATATTTGCGTTGCAGCTTGAATAAATCTGGTGGAACGGGGCGGCGGATGGTGGGCAGACCTATACGCACCCAATTAAACCAAGTGTAAGGAAGAACGACGACATCACAATCACTGGGAGCAATATCCGGAGTGGCCTTGAATAGATAATCACCCGATTGAGTGCTTTTGAGCCAATAATTGGTGTTGGCATAAAATGGGATGCCGAGGTCTTCAAGTCCCTCTGCAATCTGGATGATGTCATCCTGCAGATTGTCCGGCTCATCACAGCAATAGAAATAAATGCGCGGGGTTCTCATGGTCGCAGTTTCAACAAGGACTGCTTGCAAAAACTGCCATAGTTCAGACAACTTCGGCGTGCATAGAATCTGAATCGCTTCAAGATATCTACGGCGCCGGGCCGGCAAGACCTGATTTCTGCCGGGATCAAATCTGATATCCTTGTATAATAGGCATCGAAAAAGTGTCGGTAAGGATTGAAACCCAGCCACGGCTTGTCAGGACCAAGATAATGGGCATTGATATCCCGCCTTGGTGACCAAGGATAGACATCCAGCTTGCGCAGGGAATGATCCACCAGGAAATTCCATGCTCCATCCATTGGCTGCCAGTTTTGCCAAAGCACCGCGTTCAAAACCGATTGGTCCCACCATCGAATCTCCTCCGGGAAATGCCGCATAAACTCGGCGCACTTCCCAGCGACATCCTGTTGACGCCATTTTCCCAAATTCATCCACATCCAACCTGAATTAAAATAGGGCGCGGACGGCGGTATCCCTATACGCTCGCAATTCACGGCATCATTGGAAAATGTCGGATCCTTGGGATCCTTCACCGCATAGAGGAGACATTCTTTTGGCCAGGACAATTCCAGGAGCTTGCCGGCATCGCGTTGGACGACAATGTCCGAATCAACATACAATGCTACATTACATGAAAGCAACTTCGGCAAGAGAAGACGCGCGTAAGCCATGCGGGAGCCTCCATAGTCCGCCCGTAACTGTTGAAAATTTTGCAAGGCAACAGGTATGATTCTCAAGGAATACTCTCTGCCTGTGCGATCAAGAACCTGGTGCAGGGTCGTGTTGTGAACATCAGCCAACCCCTCCGCCAGAACCACAAAGTCCACGCTGACATTCTTTGAAATGTTGCATAACAAAGAATAAAACGTAACCAACAACCCCGGAAAATACCCGGCATTGCTGCCGGAGACCACGGTTAAACGGATTGGCTGAATTTCTGCCATTTTGAACGGTGGCGAGAGGGGACACTACCCCGCCTGCGACGTGGCTTTAACCAGCACCGACACACCATTGCCTTTTTCCGTGACAAACGTCAAAACCCGAAATCTTCCGGCCACTTCGGCAATGGACCGTCGCACACCCGCCCAACTTACTGAATCATGTAACACCATGTAACCGCCTTCTGCCATCCGAGGAGCATAGAATAGTATTTCGTCAAGGGTATCTGGATATCGGTGGGAAGTATCAATAAAAAGAACATCAATCTTATTTGGCAGCGCGGAAACAACTTTTGTATCCATTGATGTTCCAAGCAACAAAGCGGCAGCTTTGTCCAAGCCCAATCGTTTAAGGTTCGCCAGAGTGACATCCAAATAATTTTGTTCGCAATCCACGCAATAAAGTTTCCCGGTGGCGTTGGCATGAATTGCCATGGCCAAGTGGGCGGAGGTCCACCCGACAAAGCAACCCAGCTCCACCACCACGGCCGGTTTTTTATAAAAAACAAGTTGTCCAAGAAAGCGCCCCACGCTGGGTTCTGAATTGTAAAAATCCGGAGCACCTGCAGGCGTGAACGAACTGGCAGAGCCTAATTTCTTAGAAAATTCCGGTGGCGGAGGAATCTGTGCCGCTTCGTTTTCAAAAATAGCACGCGCAAAACCCAATGGCTCCACGTCTCCGACCACATCGCGATACTCAATTCCATTCTCACGCGCCATCGCCATGATGTCCGACCAAACATAGCGGCGCGTCAGCGCATTTCGCAAAAGACGCAAGCGTGGTTGCAGATTAGCATAAATCCGGTTCGACTGATTTTTTTGAATAAATGTTTTGCAGGTGTCCATTTGTTTGAGTTTTGCCATGCCCTTTGCGCTCCCTCGTCTATTGGCTTGACTGATTTTTCGCTCAAAGGAAGATTTGCGCAGATCGTGCAAAAAGAATCCAATTTCCCCACGCCAGTTGCTTGGTTGAGATTTTTTCCCCAATACATAGTAGTCAAACAGCACCTTGGATTCATCGCTCTCTTCAGCGAGTTTTAGGATATACGCATTGGTCAGGCGGTGTGCGGGTATGATGTGAATAAGATGCAGTTCCTCCAAGACACCCATCGTGTATCCCATCTTTAGGGCAACCACGACCATCATTACATCTCCCCATCCCCCAAGGGCTGCGCCCTTCCGATCAAGTTCACGCAGCACTTTGTTTGCACGGACCTCGATCACATATCGTTCCGCAACATCCCTCCGAACACATAATCCCGCGCCCCAAGGAAGTGATTTATAATCCCCAATGTCATCTGCAATTTGATCAGCGGTCACCCTGCGGATTGCCAGTATATTCCAATACATCTTTTCAGGAAGCTCCAGTTTCCCCTGATATTCCGGCTCTAATTGTCCTCCCCATGTCCCAAGGCGAGGATGCTTGGCACTTATTTTCAGGCATAATGCAATAAAGTTCTCGTCGAGAATATTATCATCATCCACAAAGACCAGAAGCTCGCCGGTGGATTCCTTGATGCCGCGCAAGCGGGCGGGGGTGAGGCCAAGTTCCTCTTCGCGGATGTGGCGGGCGTGCGGATGCCAGGACAAATCCCAGAAGTTTGCCAGCGGTTCTTTGGAAGCGTTGTCAATGAGCAGTAATTCCCATTGTTCCTTGGGCAATGTCTGCGCCTTGAGCGCGTCCAGAACCCTACGGAGATAGTCCTCTCTTGGATTGTGAGTGCAGATGATGACGGAGAGTTGCATATACAAATTAAAAGTTGAAATGCTGAAACGCTGACATGCTGAAATTCAAACCAGAAGTCGGAGTTCAGTAGTCACTAGGCCTGTGGTCTCATTTCGATTTCAGCTTTCTACTTTCAACGTTTCAACTTTCAGCATTTCAGCTTTTACCCCGGAATTGTGGCTGCAAATGATGATGGAAAGATTCATGTCAAAATTAAAAGCTGACATCCGGAAGCGCTAAAAGGATGACATCCAAAAAACTGAACACTGAAATAATTCTGGCATTTTGGGATTTCAGCTTTTCAGCTTTTAGAAACACATTCCACCAATTGCCGGCAAAATTCTCCGACTGGGTCTTTGGGAATTAATTTTTCAACTCGTGCGCGCGCAGCTTTGCCCATGGCTTGCCACTCATGACGGCGTTCCCATGCGCGTTCCATAGTTTGCTCCAGAAGACTCGCTGCCGGAGCCGCGGCGACGAAGCCGGTTTCTCCATCAACACACACTTCAGCATTGCCACCAATATCTGTCACCACCGCCGGACGCCCGCACCACATGGCCTCAATTAGCGCCAGCGGCAATCCTTCATGTCGTGAAGGCAAGACCAGTAAATGGTTTTCCTCCCAGATTTCCGTGACGTTGGCCACATGACCTCGAAAGTGAATATTTTTTAACTGCCAATGATTCGCCAACCGCTTCAAAATTTGCTCGTAAGGTCCAGCGCCATAGAGATTGACCTCAACCGGACGATCACGCCATCGCGGTTGGGCCAAGACTTGGAATAGTAAATCCTGTCCTTTGGCGGCAGGTTCTAATCGCGCCACACACGCCAGTTTCCAAACTCCAGTTGCCTTTGGCCATGCAGGCGACTGGTCGGCGGGCACATTAAACGGATTCCAAACCACCTCGGCGTTGGGCAGCAATCCGCCAATTTGACATTCCAAGAGTTTCAAGTTGTGACGCGACACACAAAACACTTTCCGCGCAGTGCGATAAGCCTTTGCCATCTCCACGCCTTCGTCATCCTTTGGCCAGCAATTATCCGCGTTACACTGGACGATGACAACAAACGGCAACCCTGCGTCACGACAAAACTTCATCCATTCCAAGCCATCTCTGCTTCCGCCCTGTGAAATTATTACCAAATCCGGTATTTGCTTCACCAACCACTGGAACTCGGATTTATTGCGACCAAGACTACGCTTTATTTTACGCCACGCCCTAAACGGCAAACTGGCTTGCGCAGGTGGTTGGATAAAAAGCTCAATTCCCCGCTCTGCCAAAACCATCACCTTGGGCGAAAGCTGCGGCCACCAAGGGACGGAAGCTGAAACATCATGTCCTTCCTTTCGCAATCGCAAAGCCGCCTGGCTCCAAAGCTCCTCACTGCCGCCCCACGGATAGCCCGACATGGTTGAGATGAAGACAAAGCGCACGTTTTACCCTTTGGGTGTCCCGCAAAATAATTTCAACATTTCACGCCTATACGATCCAAGTCTAATGCGAATACGGCTCCAATTCTTACTGAATGGCGAAGACCGTTGATCGTAATGCCCGAACTTCGGATTTCGTGGCGGGAGCCGTAACCGCTGTCTGGGCTCGCGACTATTTGAAACCGATACTGGAAGCGCAAGCAAAAGTGTCTTCCATTTCTCCATGCAGCCTTCTTCTGAATATCGTTCCGCAATCGTCCGCCGCGCCTCCGCAGAGAATGCCGACCACGCCTCCGGATTACTTATCAAATAGGACAATGCATTCGAAAAGGCATTCTCCCGATCTCGAACGAGAATACCATTCCGCATGTGACTGATGACCTCGCCGACTCCACTGCGTGTCTCCAGGCAAATCGGCACCAGCCCAACCGACATGGCTTCCAACAACGACACCGGCGTTCCCTCGTAATCTGACAACAAAACAAACACATGACACTCTTTCAGAACTTCGTGGATTGAATCATGATCCACCCGGCCTTTTAGAATCACCCTTGTCTCCATGCCTTCCATCCGGATGATATTGCGCATATTTGTTTCCGCCTCTCCACTTCCCACAATCCATCCTTCGACATCAGAATGCTCACGAGCGACCCGGCACAAAGCTCGTGCCAGATCGGAAGTCCGTTTTTGTTCTTCCACCAATCGCCCCGTATAGATAAGTCGGAACTTTCCAGTCGGCCGGGTGGCAAGCGATTGCGGAATGGTTACGCCGCACGGAATCTCATGGACACGCATCATCGAGGTGGAGTTTGACGGCAGGGCATCATGGAGAAAGCGCGAAACCACCACCAATTCGTCCAAGCGCCATTGCTTGCCGCCCAGCACAAACTCATCCACCAGTCCCCAATAAAATGGATCATCGGAATGTAAAACACCAATGGTGCGCGCACCGCATCGCCTGGCCTCGGCGGCAGCAAAGTAAGCCGGCAAAATACAATTCGGAACATAGACTTGTGGCATGTCTTCCTTCAACCAAAGTAAGCACTGCCGGACTGCCGATTGAGTATCATCCAACCACGGGCTCCAGCGAAACGGCACGTTGTTTTTTTGATACCACGCTGCATTGGCTCCTGGCTTGCCACTAAAACAAAACAAATCCACGCGGGCATCAATTCCTTGCTCGCGCAGACGCGACAATGCTTTCCGCAACCAACTGCTGACGCCTCCGACATCTTCGGGACTGTCATAGCTGACGAATTGGACCACGAGCTGCATGAAAGACCCCCAACGCTCAAACCATTCTGGAAATTTTTTCGAGAACTCGCATTAGTCGTCGTTTCAGCGGCCCTTTTCCGTTGAAGCGATGGTTCGAGTCGCGCTTAACGGCTTCATGCAATCCACGTTGTGATTCTTGAATCTTAAGCTCCCCGGCCCGTTTTTCAGGTAACAGCACCGCACAGGCAAAACCGCCCCACATACTGCGGGCCTCGGCTGTATCGTAAGCATCGAAATGGTAAATGCCGGGAATGAAGTCCAATTCCACGTGGTGGACATACGGGGACTTCGCCAAGTTCGCCGCCCGCATACCCTCACGGCAGGCTGGGTTAAAGCTGTCATGCAAAATGATCACCACCCGTTGTTGCGGCTGCAATTCGAGCAGCGCTTCGATGTCCCGCCGCACTCCCTCTGCTGAATGGTCGCCGTCAATCAAGACAAAACCCACCGGCCTTTTCTGCTCGTTCAACTCCCGCACCAAATCCGGCAACAACCGGCTGGAATCTCCGGAGCGAAATTGCACATTGGAAAATTTACCGGCCAGCCGGGTTGCCACACCCGGATCAATATCTAATGAAATCACAGTTTCCGAAAAGCGCGATAAGACCTGCAATGAACCGCCCCGGTAGGTGCCAATCTCTACCGACAATACCGGACT
>CZKV01000015.1_pt1 | contig 24593 bp, 12 predicted proteins | sample 1122411 | NCBI WGS metagenome assembly CZKV01 (sample SAMEA3539301, study PRJEB10725) | soil metagenome | biome: tundra; feature: field; material: soil | place: USA | collected 2010-05 | depth 0.15 m | reverse complement strand
TCGATGGTCGAAACCGGGTCGGATTTCCTGAGCGGTGATTTAATCAGCGCTTCCTTAGCGCCCAAGGTGGAATTGGATACCAGCGTGAAACCTGAACCGGCCACCGGCCAGTTCAGCGTGAACGATCCATTGCCTTGGGAAACGACCAGCGAAACATTGGACGTGAGCAGGACATCCGGCCCGACTGTTTGGGCGGCCGTGATGTCAGCCGGCAGCAGTTGTCCGGCATAGATGCGAAACTCGTCAATCGCCCCATTCAGCCAGGGATCGCTGCTCCACGGCGAGCGACCCAGTGCGGCGGCGTTCAGACTGACATTGTTGGCCAATGAAGTGGAAACGGCCTGGCTGACTTCCAACACGCCGTTGGTGTAGATAAGCGCCACGCCGGCAGACGGATTATAGACGCAAACGACATGCACATATCGCCCGCCGAGTCCCGGCGTCGCGGTGGTTTTCGGACTGCCGGCACTGCTGGCGAGTTCGAGAAAATTGCGGCCGTTGCTGCTGTCATGCAGCACATAGCGCAGGTAGCCGCCGCCGACCCCGTCCTGCAAGCCATCGTCAAACGAGAATAATTCCACGTTGTCAGGCGAAACGGCATTGGTGACCCAGGCTTCGATCGTCACGTTCGACAACCCGGCGAGCAGATTGGCCGGCAGACTGACATAAGTCCCGCTGGTGCCATTCAAAACCACATGGCCGCTGCCATCGAAGACGGCACTGCCTCTCAAGGTGCCGTTGGCACCGCCAATGGAATCGTGCGCGGTGGTTCCACTGGTTTCGCTGAAACTGTATCGGTGAATCAACGCCGGCAGCGGTGAAGAAACAACCATGGCGGAGGACGAAAAACTGACGTTGTCAAACTGCGCCTGGCAGAGCGTGCCGTCAACGTGGCTACAGACGGCGAGGCCGACATAGACATTGGCATTCATGCTCACCGTGGTCGTGCCGGTCTGCGTCCAGTTGATGCCGTCCAGCGCGACATAGGAGGTGAACGTGTTTCCACTGCGCACCAGCCGCACCCAATACGGCGCGGCCAAGCCGGTATTCCCGGTCACGCCGGAAGCCGAAGCGCCCGTGCCGCTGCGCTGTTGGAGCGCCGTGCCATTTGCCGGCGAGATGAAGTTGATGACATATTGTGACGAGGCGTCGAGCGTTTCACGGATTATCACGCCAGCCTTGGCCCAGCCGGTGGTGTTTTGCAGGTTCAGCACGCGCGCCGTGATGGAACAATCGCCGGCCAGCGACTGAAAGACATAACGAAATCCGTCGGCCGAATTCCAAATGTCCGCGCCGGAGCCTTGGATGGTGAACACGCTGCCGGAAAGGTTGAACGAACCGGTCGCAGCGACGGCACCGACATCTTCGGTGAGCCAGTTGGTGGACGGCGCGACGGACAGCGACGCGGCGGCTTCGGAAGATTTCACCGATTCACCGGCGGCGTCCACGGCGGTGACGACGTAGAAATAAAGGGTGCCGGGCGAAACGTTGGTGTCGTTAAAAGTCATTGCCGTGAGGTTCGTCGCAATGGGCGTGTATGAACCACCGTGGGTCAACGAGCGTTTCACATTGAACGTCGCGGTGGCCGACGGGCAATACCATGACAGGTTGATCTGGCTGGTCCCCGGCAACGCGATGACGTTGGCCGGCGTGGCGCTGCCTACGGCCGTGACCGGCCCGATCTTCAAACCAATCGCCGTGCCCGAAGGCAAGCTGGGCATCGTCGCCGGCAACGTCACCACCAGACCGGTTGATGTCTGCGACCAAGTCAACGCGCTGGCGCTGCCGAGCAATGAAACCGAAGTGATCGGCGCGACCAGCAGATTTGAACTCGTAGCGAGCGAAGCGATGGTCAACTTGGTTCCGCCCGAAGGAATGCCTTCGTAAAATGCATAAAGACATCCGTTGGTGCCGACGGTGAAACGGAAGCTGCCTTCGGTCGGCGTCACCCAGGCGCGGCTGCCGTAAATGCCTTCGCCGTGAATGGCCATCCATTGGCCCACGCCTTGCAACATATTGGTTGCGCCGCTGTCCAGTGCGCCATCCGGGCGGTTGGGAATATTCACCATCATCGCGCCGTCGCGCGAAATCGCTTCGAGCAGGCGATAGACAATCGAGCCGCCGTTGTCATAGGAAATACCGGGATACCAGAACCAATCTCCAATCGCCATTTCCGCAAACCACGGCTGGTCGCTCTTGATGGTCGAGGAGAAGTTGCCTTCGTAAGTCGTGCCGATATGGTAGCCGTTGTGAAATTTGACAACGGCCAGCGTGTCCAGTTTTCCATGCCGCTCCAAGGTGCGGTTGTAGAAATGCGCGATGACGCGCTGCATCCCATCGCACTTGTAACCGCTGCCGCTCAGGTAGCCGCTGAACGGCTGCGTCGAATTGCCGTCGGTGTAGATGAAATCCGGATCGTAATTTTCCACCACGTCCAAAATCCGCAGCGCCCATTGCGTCACATACCAGTGCGCGAAGCCGAGGTGATTCGTGAAGATGCCTTGCGTCAGGTTATAGGTGAGCGAATCAATGCCCTGGTATTCGCGCAGATTGATATCGTAGAGGCGGCGCGGGTCATAGTTTTGCCACCAGGTGCCCGTGCCGTTCGTCGCGGTGACGGCGTCGTAGGGAATGCCGGCGAACGCGCCCGTGCTGTCGCTGCTAAAGGCCGGCTGGTCCCACCACCAGTTATATTCATGATGAAACGCCACGCCCATGTGCATGCCCAAGCTGCGGAGGGCATTGGTCCATTCCGCCATCGTGTCGCGCTTCGCCCCGAAGTTGACCATGTTCCATGGATTATACTTGGAGTTCCAGTTGTCGAAATTATCGTGATGCACGCCCTGCACCAGCACGAAACGCGCACCGGCGTTGTAGAAAAGCTGCGCCATGCCGGCGGGGCTGTAGTTGGTGGGATTCCACGCTTTCACCACCTCCTTGTAACCGTTCGTCGTTGGGTGGCCAAAGTTGGCGAGGTGGTTGTTGTAAGCGGTTGTCCCCGGCTGATACATCTTCCGGGCGGACCAGTCACCGCTGGCGAGATTGGCTTCCGGCCCATAGTGAAACCAGATGCCAAACTTCGCCTGCCGCAACCACGCGGGCGTGCCGTTGCCGGGCACATTCGCCGCGATGGAAGTCCATGTCGGCGCAAACGGCCCGTTGGTCTCGATCGCGAAATCCATGTTCACCTCCGGGAAAGCCGCCGGGTCGCCCATCGGCACGGTATTGGGCGGCAGCGGCGAGCTGACGACCGGCATCGTCGGCAAAGCCGGCAGCGTGTAGGCATTCGCAGAAATGACTGCGAGAAAAAACAGCATGCCCGCTGCGAAGGAAGTTTTTTGATGACCTGGCTTCATTTAATTAATTTGACGATGGGCATCGCCCTTGGCCGCCAAACTGTCAATCGGTTGAGAAAGGACGATCTTGAAACACACGGCCGTTTGGAACGGCATCTGCTTCGGACAATCAATCACCAGGCCGTCCGGCTCCTGCTTCCAGACCAGCTTGTCAACTCCGCCCAAAAGCGAAACCGATTGAACCGGTCCGGCGAGCAGTTTTGCGCTGGTGCCGAACAAGGTGATTTTCAGTTGCGTGCCCGGCGCGGGAACCGTCAGGCAATAAGCGTAAAGACAGCCGTTCGTGCCCACGGTGAACCGAAAATCATCTGTCTTGAACTCGCAGTTCGCCTGCCGGGAACCGAGTTTGCCGCCGGGAAGATGCTGCTGGCCTTCGCCATATTTCACCCAGGCGTGGCTGCCGTAAATGCCTTCGCCGTTGAGCCGCATCCATTCGCCAACCTGCTTGAGCATCCGCCGGCTGCCATCGTCGAGCGAGCCGTCCGGCAGGAGCGAAATGCACACGGCCACATTGCCGTCGCGCGAAACTTCCTCCAGTAGATACCGCACAACCATGCCGGAATCGTAAGTGAAACCGGGTTCATAAAACCAGTCGCCCACGGGCGTCTCCGCAATCCACGCCTGATCCGTCTTGATGCCGCCGGGAATGCCGCCTTCCTCGGTGTTCACGGTGCCGTTGGTTTTCTTGCGAAACTTCACGATGCTGAACGTGTCCACCTGGCCGCGCCGCGCCAGCGTGGTGTTGTAAAAATCGGCCATGACGGTTTGCATGGCGTCGGCCTTGATGCCCGTGCCCGTGCCGCTGCCGCTGAACGGCTGCTGGTCCGTGCCATCGGTGTAGATGAAATCGGGGCTGTATTGATCCACGACGTCCATCATGCGCAATGCCCATTGCGTGGCATACCATTTGGCGTAGTCGAGATGGTTGACGAAAATGCCGGCGGGCGGCGGGCTCCACGGCGAATAGGCGGCCTTGGTCACGCCTTGATACTCGCGCAGGTCAACACCGTAGAGCCGGCGCGGATCAAGGCCGTCCCACCATTTGCCCTTGCCGTCGGCCAGCGTGAGATTGCCGTCGTAAGGCACGCCAGCTTTCGCGCCTTCCTTGTCGCTGCCGAACGCCGTCTGCCACCACCACCAGGTGTATTCGTGGTGAAACGTCACGCCGAAGCGCATGCCATCGGCGCGACACGCCTTGGCCCATTCGCCGATCAAGTCGCGATGCGGGCCGAGGTTGACGGCATTCCACGGCTGGTAATGCGAATTCCACAAATCAAAGTTGTCGTGATGCACGCCTTGGATCATCAGGAACCGCGCGCCGGCATCCTTGTAAATCTCCGTCAGTGCGGCGGGGTCAAGCTTCACCGGATTCCAATCGCGCAGGACTTCTTTGTAGCCGTTTTCGGACGGCGGGCCATATTTTTTGAGGTGATTGTTGTAGGCCGTGGTGCCGGGCACATACATCTTGCGCGCATACCAGTCACCACTTTCGCCGGAGGCCTGCGGGCCGAAATGCACCCAGATGCCGAACTTCGCCTGCCGCAACCAGTCGGGCGTGCCAGGGTAATTTTTCTCAATGGACGCCCACGTCGGTGCAAACGGTCCCGGCGCGATCGGCAAATCCAGTTTCACTTCGGGCGAATTCGCCAACGCGCCCATCGGCACGCTGTCTGGCGGTTGCGGCTTGGAAATCGCCGGCAGCGAAGGCAGCGAAGGCAAAGCCGCCGCCGAAACGACGCTTAACAAGGTGCTCCCGTGCGGAGGCAATTCCACGCTGAAAGATTTTGATTTGCCCAAATCTTTGTGCGCCCACAGGTCACGCACTTGCTGGTTGTTGGAAAGACCGATCACCTCTGACCAGAGCACTTCCAGTTTCAACGCCTTGTCGGTGCGATTGAACAAACCAACCACTTTGGAACCGCCTTGCAATTCTTTCACCCAGATTTCACCGCCAGCCTTTCGTTGAACACAGCGCGCGGGCCGGCCCAGAGCGTCTTGATTGACCGCGAGCACTTCATCGTTGGTCAACAACGACAAGGTCCACTCATCAAGATCGGTCAGGTTCGCTCCCAACATCAGCGGCGACGACGCCAGCGACCACAGCGACATCAGGGTGCGCTGTTCGTCCTTGGTAAAGCGGGTTTGGCGATCCTTGCCGGCGATGGTGCATTTGATGCCAAGGTGCCCGAACGGAATCATGTCCGCGTCCGGCCAGTGACCGGGGCAACCGACGCCCTGCCACGCGGCGATGAGATCGAACGCGTGGTTCAGGTCCTTCCAGCGATCCCAGAAATCACCGGAGATGCGCCACATGTTGGCATTCGTGCGGACGTGTTCGGCGTAACGAACTTCCGTCGGTCCGGGCGACGTGCTGAAAACGATCGGACGGCCGCACTTGTCAATCGCCTTGCGGATCATCTTGATCTCATGGGCGCTGTAAGGCACGGACAAGTCGTCCACCTTGATGAAATCCAGCCCCCACGCCGCGTAAAGCCGGAACATGGAATCATACCACGCGTGGCCGGCGGCGGTGTTTTGCACGCCAAACATATCCGGGCACCAACCGCAAATGCTGTTTGTGTTTCCCGCGTCGGCGGCGGTGAAAGCGCTGCCTTCAATCGGCGTTCGGGCCAGCACCGCCTGACGCGGAATGCCGCGCATCATGTGAAACCCAAACTTCAAACCCAGCGCGTGAATTTTGTCCGCGAGCGGCTTGAAGCCCACACCGCCAACGCTGGAAGGAAAACGATTCGTGGCTGGCAACAGCCGTCCGAATTCGTCGGCGGCAAGCCTGACCCCGGAACGTTCCTTGTTGAAATCACGGTCGTCAAAGGAAGAAACGGAATCATACCAGCGCGCATCGATGACCACATATTCCCAGCCATGCGGGCGCAGGAATTGGCTCATCGCGGCGGCATTGGCCAGCGTCTCCGCCTCGGTGATGCTGGTGCCCCAGGCATCGTAACTGTTCCAGCCCATCGGCGGCGTTACCGCCACGCCGTTGGAGTAAACCGACGTGGGTGGCGGTTCCGGCAGCGTGGAGGCTTGGGTGGCCAAAGCTCCAACACCGGCAAACAGACCGAGAATAATCGTTTTAACACTGGCAGATGCGACGCGTGTAAGCATGATAAATTGTAGCGATTTGTTGCGGTGCGGAAACGCCTCTTCATCTCCAACCGGGGTAACGGTATCCCTGATAGACATATTGGTAATCCACACCGGAACTTGGGCCGGTAAATGATGGAACAGCCACGCCGCTGGCGGCTTTTTTGCCGGCATCAACAATGGAGCTATCGGTCCACTTATGCGATTCAGCATGGCCGTCGCAAAACGCCGCAGTGCTGACATTGCCGTGATACATCGCCGGCGGATCACTCCAGGTAAAGGATTGATTTGCGCCGCCGCCATTCACCCAGTTTTGCTGCCAAGTGCCGTCGTTGAAACCGCGCCAGTCGGCGGTTTCCATAAATGCAAAGGTCAGTGAGGCGGCAGAGGCGTTCGCCAGCTTGGTGTAGGTCGCGCCAAGCCCGGCGTAGCCGCCTTGCGGATCTCCGGCCAGGTTCTGGCTTTTGGCATAACTGTCATAAGCCCAGCCAACATTGGGTCCGGGCGCAGGAGCTTTTTTGTATCGAACATCTCCCGGACAATGAAAGACCCCGGAATTGGGGGCATACTGAAAGTGGGAAGGCGGCGCTCTGCCAAGACGCCGCCAATGAAAGACCCCGGAATTGGGGGCATACTGAAAGAGCGGGTTGTTGGTCTTCAACACGCCTTGCAGCAAGGCTTCAGCGTTGACCGCCGACATGGCCCCCAGCATGGCGGAAAAGGCATTGTCGCTAATGCCATTTGGCAAATCCCAAAAACCGCCCCCGCTCCACATTGATCCAGTCGAATTATAAGGCACAATGGCATCGTTATTGTCACCAGCAAACATCACCAAGGCCAGACCGAGTTGTTTCTCGTTACTCAAGCAGGCCGCTTGCGTGGCCTTCAATTTTGCCCGCGCCAACGCCGGCAGCAGCATCGCCGCCAGAATGGCGATGATGGCAATCACCACCAGCAACTCAATCAAGGTGAATCCCGCCTTGGTGGATTTAAGCCGCAGGTCTATTTCTGTTTTCAACGAACTTTTCATTTTCTTCCTCTTGTTTTGCAATGTTAATCAATGAACTAAACGGGGTGCCGGAACCCAAACCGGCACCCCGCCACCGTTTTTTACTGCAAGCCCCATGTTTCGCAGCAAAATGATTTAGTCCAGACAACCAGACTCATGGATAAATCAAACGATAGAACACCGTGGGTTTGCTTGGATCAATCGTGATGTTGGTGCTGCTCAAGCTTCCGTCGGTGATGTAGATCCAATTGGTGCCAAGCCCGGTTGTCAGACTGTTGGTCTGCATCTGCAACCGCCAGCCTTGGCCGGCGGGCCAGGAGAGGCTCAAGACGCCGCCACTAAAGCTGTTGGTGATCGTCGCCGGGCCGCTGGGACCGGCTGTAACGACACTCAACACGCCGTTGGTGAAGGTGAATCCCAGCCCGCTGCCGGGGCTGCCCGCGAGGCTGGAGAAGTTGCTGGCGCTGGTCGCACCGGCTCCGCTGAACAGCGTGAAGTTCTGGCCGGCGGTGCAGGTGCCGGTGGGCACAATCTTCAGCACGCCTCCGTAGGTCACGCTCGCCCCGGCTGCCACCGCGTCATTCGCCGGCCCGGTTCCATCCACTGCAAAGGTGTTCGTGGAACCGGCGTTCAGCGTGATGTTGCCGCTGATGGTGAGCGTGCCGCTACCGCCGCTTCCCGGAGCCAGCGTGCCGCCACTGTTGACCGTCACCGCGCCGCCAATCGTGCCGGTGCCGCCCAGGATGCCACCATTGACCGTGACCGCTCCGGTGGACGTTGAACCGTTCACCAGCAACGTGCCGCTGCTGACGGTGGTGTTGCCAGTATAAGTGTTCGCGACGCTCAACGTGGTGGTGCCCGCGCCGGTGAACGTCATGCCGCCGCTGGTGTTCGGTGTCGGAGCCGGAGCCGTGGCGCTCGCACCGCTGCCACCGCCGCCTGTCAGCACCACGGTGGGTGCGGAGGAATAGCCATAGCCGGGCGAAGTCACCACGATGCTCGCCACGCTGCCACCCGACATGACCGCGTAACCCGCCGCGCCCACGCCATCGCCGACAAACTTCACCGCCGGAGCGCCAATGTAACCGCTGCCACCATTGTCCACGGTGACCGGATCATTGATGCCGTCGCCGGCCGGGGCCAGCAGCGGAACCGGGATCGTGATGCTGGCACCATTGTTATCAATCGTGCCGCCGTTGCCATAGACGTTGACCGCCGTGTTGTTGGCCGTAATGAATGTCGCGGTCGCGGCATTGGCCCTCAGCGTGCCGCCGTTGAAATTGACCACGCTGTTGCCGGTGGCGGAGCCGGGCGCAATGCTGTTGGCCTGCATGAGGCCACCGGACAGAAGGTTGATCTCGCCCAATTTGCCAGCAGTGCCGGTCTGCATCATATTCACGTTTGCGTTTGCCGCAATCAGACTCGCATTCGCAAGGTTAAGAACGGCCACGCTGCCGCCGTTGTTGTTCCAATTCGCCTGGAACTGTGTCGCCGGGCCGAAATAATTGAACTCACCGCCAGTCATATTCAGAATGCCGATGGCCGCCGTGCCGCGTGATGGCACAAACCAGTTGAGCACGTTCACCGTGCCGCCAGACATATCAAGGACGCCCACGGCAGCGCCATTGAAACTGCCCAGGTCCAGCTCCGCCATGGTGTTCGTCCCGCCGGATAGTTTGTAATAGCCATACGAACCACCGGTGACCGCACCCAACTGGAACTGGCCGATGCCGCTGAACGTGCCGCCGCTCTGGTAGAGCGCGCCGGCACCTGCGGCGTTGTTGCCGATGAGCGGATTGTTGTTGTTGAACTGGATGTTCGCCGGAGCGCTTACATTCACGATGGCATTGTTGCCCGAGTTATTGATCGTGAGCGATCCGGCTGCGGTCGCCGGGGCGATGCCGAGGGTTCCCGTGTAGTCCAAGCTTCCCTGATTGACCGCCGTTGCGCCGGTGTAAGCGTTGGTTCCCGAGAGAACGAGCGTGCCGTTGCCAGTCTTGGTCAGGGCCAGGCTGCCGGAGCTGTTTTGCAGGGTGCCGCTGAAGGTCGAGCTGGCATTGTTATTGCCAACGGTCAGCGTGGGCGTGCCGCCCGCGACGGTGTCCACCGTGCCGTTGCCGGACAGGCCGTTGATCGTGATGCTGTTGGTGTTGAGATCCAGCGTGCCGGCCACAGTCACGTCGCCTTTGCCCGTGCCGCTGGGAATCGCAATGGGTGAGGCGATTTGCACGGTGCCGTTGCTGATCACGGTGTTGCCGCTGTAAGTGTTGGCCTGGGCGAGCACCAGCAGTCCGCTGCCCTGCTTGGTCAAACTGCCCGCACCGCCGATGGCGCTGCCGGTGAAGGTGAACGTCTTGCTGACGTTGCTGACGATCACGCTGTTCGGAATAACCGTCGTCGTGACAAACACGTTCGTCGCGGTGGCCGTGTCGTTGAAGCGGGTGTTGTCCCCGTCAAGATAGAAGGTCGCCACGCCATTGGTCAGCCAGTTGGCCGTGGTGGCGATGTCCCAGTTGGTGCTGACAGAACCGGTCCAAACATCCGCCACCGGATTGGAGGCCGTGACATTCAGCACAATGGCGTTGTTGGCACCGTTGGTGATGACGGTGGCACTGAGGCCGCGAGGCAAAGCGCCCATCACAAAACCACCCGCGCCACCGATGCTGGTATAGGCGATCAACGGATATTGTTTGCCGACCACAAAGCTGCCGGCGGTGATGTTGATGGTGGTCTGGCCGTTCAGCGTGAGCGTGCCGGCATTCACCGGCGCGAAGTTCGTGCTGTTCAAGCTGACAAATTCATTCACCACCGGGCCGACGCTGCTGCCCAGCGTGTAACTGGCCGGCGCAAGCTGGTTCGTGCCGGAAACATTCACCGCCAGCGTCGCGCCATCATTCACCGCGATTTCCGTCGTGACGTTCGTCTGCATGGTGTTCATCACGAGTTTGCCGCCGGCAACCGTGGTCGTGCCGCTGTAGCTGTTCGCGCCGGAAAGCGTCAGCGTGCCGCTGCCAACTTTCGTCAGCGAACTGCCAAGGGCATTGTCGCTCAAAACGCCGGAGTAAGTCGTGCTGCTGTTGTTATTGCCGACGCTCAGGGTGATGGACGCGCCGCCGGTGTTGGCGAGCGTGATGTTGGCCGTGCCCGTCAGGCCGCCAAACACAAAGGAGTTCGATGAAACACCGCTGTCGAACTGCACTTTGCCCGCGGTGAAATTCAACGTGCTGTTTTGAATCGCAGAGCCATTGCCGAGCAACAGAATGTAGCCGGAATTATTCCACATCGTCGGGCCATGGTAAGTGTTCACACCCCAAAGTGTTTCCGGCATGCCGCCGTTAGCGACGACGTTAGGGACCGCCGGAACCGTGGTGGCCGTGCCGATGCCGTAGCCCTGATTGTTGTCGTCAATGACGCCGCTGATGCCGTTGACCGAGCCGCTCGGGAACCAGTTGCCGCCGATGGTTGTGTTGCCTTGCAGATTCACGTTACCTGAAATAATGGCCTGGTTGTCCACGCGCAGCGCACCGTAACCTTCGTTGTTCCCGGTTCCGGAAACATTGATGGTGGCGGCGACGTTGGCGATTTCCGTAAAGAAGGTGCCACCGTTGGAGACCGTGATGCTGGCGGCGGAGCCAAGGTTGACCGCGCCGCTTTGGATGGTGGCTTTGGAGCCAAGCCCGCCGCTGCTGGCGACTTTGATCGCGCCGGTGAAGCTGGACATGTCGCCCGCAAAGGTGGCTGCATTGTTGCCTGCGAGCAGAACATTGATAGCGCCACCGCCGTTGACCGTATTGGCGAGGCTGCCATTCCCAACGGTGGAAATGTTCAGGTTCAAATTGCTGTTAACCGTGATCGCCCCGGAACCCGCTGCGGTGTTGACGTTCAATTGCAACGTGCCGTTGCTGACGATCGTGCCGCTGCTGTAAGTGTTCGCGGAGGACAAGGTCAAAACCCCAGCACCCGTTTTCACCAACTGACCGCCACCACCAATGGCGCCAGAGAATGTCTGCGCCGCCGGATTCGCGAAGACCAGCACGCTGTTGTCCGTGACTGTGCCGGACACTGCGCCGTTGCTGGCCGTGCCGTCGCCGAGTTGCAGCGTGCCCGCGCTGATGGCCGTGCCACCGTTGTAATTATTGTTCGTGCTCGTCAGCACAATCGTGCCGGTGCCGGAAATGGTGAGCGCGGAAGAACCGCTGATGAGTGAACTCACCGTCAAAGGATTGGCGGAATTATTTTGCCACGTCTGGCTGCCGCCCAGCACGACGTTGCTCACGCTAAGCGTATTATTTAGTGCCGTGATGTCGTTCAGCAGGCCGTTGACGAGCGTGAGGGAATTGGTCGTGCCGGCGATGGTGACGTTGTTCGCCGTGGAAAGCGTCAGGTCATTGATCACGAAATTCGCACCGAGAACCGTGCTGAAGTTGGCCGCGCCTGTTGCCGCAAAGGTGACCGCCGTCGGCGTGCTCGGCAGCACGACCGTGTTCACAGTGCCGCCGGCATCCGAGGTCCAGTTGGCATTGCCGCCCGAAACGGTGTTCCAAGAGTTCCCCAGGCCGCCTTTCCAATACGCCACGCTCGGCGCGTTTTGCGTGATCGTCACCTGCAAATTGGCACCGTCGGAAACCAGCGTGCCCGAATAACCGGCCGGCACGCTGCCGAGCACAAAGCCGTTGGTGGCCGTGATGCTCGCGCCAGTGATCAAGGTGTAAGTGGTGGCGGAAAAGCCGCTGATGGCGGCGAGATTGATCGTGCTCGTGCCGTTGTGCGTGAACGTGCCGCCGACCGAGATCTGGTCGGAAGAGGCACCGAGTTCAAAGGTGAGGACGTTGCCATTGTTCAAGGTCAAGCCGTTGCCAATCGTCGTCGTCGCCGCCGCGCTGTCGGATAAATTGATAGCCGAATTGCCGGCAGTCAAAGTGACCAAAGCGCCGAACGTGCCGCTCGACGCGCCGATTGCGCCGCCGGGATTGACCGTCGTGGCCGTCGGCACGGTGCCGGTGACTTTCAAGGTGCCGCCGTTCACGCGCGTCGGTCCGGTGTAAGTCGAAACACCGCCGAGGGTCAAAGTGCCGGTGCCGCTGGAATTGGTCAGCGTCAGACCGCCATCCGTCCCCGCCACGCCGCCGTGGGCGAGGACGGTGTTGATGTTCACGCCAAATCCGTTCGCGTCAATCGTTGCGCCGCCGTCCATAATCGTGGTGGTGACGACCTGAAAGTTGCCACTGGTGGCCGTCTCAAACCAGCCGTTGCCGGCGGTCTGACTGGCCAGGGCCTGGAGTTTGCCGCCGTTGAAATTGAAGGTGGCCGTGCCGGCGCCCGCCGTGCCGCCGCTAGAACTGTCGCGCACAAACTGCCGCCCGGTCGCCAGCGTGCCGGGGGCGAGATTGATGATGCCCGTCGCATTGTCACGTCCCATGGCGATGAAGTTCCGCGAGTCCTGAAGCGTCGTGCTGCCGGCGCTGATAGTCGCCATACCATTATTGGTAATCGTCAGCACGCCGATAGCGGTGGCGATATTGTTGCCGAAGGCCCAGCCCATGTTGCCGCCGAGGGTGAGACTTCCCCCGTTCACCAACAGCGTGCTTGTTCCCGCTGCATTCTGACCCACGATGGCCCCGGGAGTAGAAGCATTCAAGGTGCCGAGAATGCTCAACGATCCCCCCGATTGCACGGTGATCGTGGTGGTTCCGGCAACATTCAAGTAACCGCCGGATGCGGCGCTATTTCCGCTTCCCACACTAGTGGAGCCGGTAATGTCCACGCCACCAGCACCGGCATTTACATTCAAGTTGCCGAAACTGGCCGACGTCGCGAAGCTGTTGGTTCCCGCAAGGGTAATCTTGTTGGCGGGGGTCAAGGTTAGCGAGTTACCCCCGGTGATATTCCCGTTAAGAACCATGGCCCCACTCGGCGCAGTAAACGTGCCGGCGCTCGTTGCCGTGGAGAAGTTGTTGGGAAGCGTCACGGCGGTGGAGTCCGACAATGAACCGCCCGCAAACGCGACCGTCCCGCTGCCCAGCGCGCTGCTATTCCCCACCGACAGCGTGCCTGCGGTGATCGTCGTCCCGCCGCTGTAGGTGTTCACGCCGGAAAGCGCGAGCGTGCCCGTGTTTAATTGGTTCAAAGCCACCTGACCGCTGCCATCGCTGATGATGCCGTTGATGGTAAGATTGCCGCTGGCCTTATCAGAGGCGCCGCCCAAAGTAAGCGTCTTGAGGCCGCTGGAGCCAGCAGAAATCGGGCTGCCGCTCGGAAGCGTGGCGCCTTCGGTGCCAAAAGTGGTGTCGCCCATCAGCGAAATCGGGCTGGTCAGCGTGCCGCTTTGAAACCGGATGGCGCCGCGAGTCTCAGTATTGCCAGTGCCTTGAACCTGTATGCCGGCAAGAATGGTATTATTGGCACCGCCCATGTAAAGTTGCGTGCCGCTATCAATAATGAGCGAGGACGTGCCGCTCAAAGTCGCGCCGTAGAGCCGAGCCTTGCCTGCAGTGGAACCCGACCCTGAAGCGAGGGATAGCTGGATGGTGCCAGAAAAGGTGCCCAGATTATTGAGAAATATGTCGTGTCCCCCAGTAACATTGTAGAGGAATTGGACTTTCCCCGCGCCGGCCACGCTGTTGGCATAGGTAATATCGGCAGTGGTGATGGCGCTAACCGCCAGCTTGCCACTGCTGTTGACCGTAATCGCACTCGCTCCCGCCGCGGTCGCACTATTGGCCAGCGAAAGCGTGCCGGCACTGATGGTAGTCGCCCCGCTGACGGTATTGGCATCCGTCAGCGCCACCGAACCGGTGAAGGTGTTGTCCAGCGTGATGGCTCCAATGGTGAGGCCCGTCGCGGCCGTCACATTGTTTGCCGGCGTGCCAGTGAACAGGGCGTCGTTGCCGCCGGTGAAGCCGGTCGTGCCGCCGTTCCAGTTCAAGTTCGCAGTGTTCCATGTGCCATTGGCGGTGCCCGACCATGTGTCGGTGGCGGCCTGCACCGCGGTCGCGCCAGGCAGCAAGATTGCGGCGGCAAACGCAAGCGGACGGAAGAATGATAGAACTGACGGTAACAGTGCTTTATTGTATTTCATAGGTTGATTAGGGGCATGTCTTACTCAAGAAACCCCAACAACCACACGCACCGCGACAGAGAGAATCTCTTCGCGTAAATGGCCTTGGTGGTGGTTAAACATTGGGCTTCATTTACACACGCGCCAATCCAGTGAATATTCCGCCAAAAAAAACTGATAATTTGCAACCGTCTGCGAGGCCATTTCGTCGTTAACGGGCATGAAAAATGAAAGACCATTTCGCGAAGTTCGCCCTCAACAAAACCGTAATAGCCAGACAGCCTCCGAAAATTCCCAGTGCGACATTCACCGGTTCTGGCACGGGGGTGATGTCCAGGCCCCAACTTACCAGCGTGCTCTGGTCTCCCGTGACTGTGTCCGCAAAGAACAGCGTCCATGTTCCGCTGGCGTTCATATTCGCAAAGGTGCTGGAGAAGGTAACGGTGCTGTCTGGTGTATAATTGCCCACCGCCACCGGATTTCCGCTCCCCGGGTTGGCACTATGGATGTTTCCATTCACTCCTCCGTCCATGAGCGTAACACCGTTGGCCTGAAGGCTGGCAAAGCCAGTGGTGGCAGCCCCAGTGCCAAACCCGCGGGAACCGCCGGTGATGTGGTTAAGCAAGATTTGCGTCATGGTGCTGCTTCCGTCGTTATACGCCAGATACGCAATCAAATCCCCGTTCAAACCCCCGCTGATGTTGAAAACAACGCTGACGCTGCCGATGATTCCAACATCGGTGGAAGTAATCGTCTGCGTAAGTGACGAAAGGCCATCCGGGATAACGCCCCCGGTTCCGTTGTAATAGATGCCTGCCTCGGCTAGAGGCGCCAGGGCGAGTGTCAAACCGCAAAGAAGAATTGCTTTGTTCATATTCTTTAGTTTGTAAGTTATAGGTTGGTTTTCAGGTCCAACTACTTTGCTTAAGGCTTTAGCCGGTAGTAGGCGCTTCCAGTGGGCGCAGGCGTGTCGGTGTAGTTGATCTGCCCGATCGGTTGGGCGCCGACATCGTTCGCAACGGCGATGCCAAGATCATCCCACGGGCCGTTCACGCTCGTTGTTGAGCGCTGAATGGTGTAGGTTTGGCCCGGCACACCCCAGAACTTGAGCGCGGCGCTGCCGCCGCCAAGCGTAATCTGCGCTTGCTGGCCGATGCCAGAGCCGGACTGCACATTGACACTGACCGTCGCGGCGGCAGACGTGCCACCGTAAATATCGCTCACAGTATAGGTAAAGCTGTCCTGACCCGTATAGCTGCTCTCCGGCGTGTAAATGATATTGTTGCCGCTGATGGTCGCTGTTCCGTGACCGGGCGTCGAGACTGAGGCAATGGTGTTCACAGCGTCGCCGTCCAGGTCCGTCGGCGCATATTTGCCGCCGATGATCTGTAGCGTGGACGCCACGCCGCCGAGCGCCCCCATGCTAATGCTGTCCGCCGATGGCGCGCGGTTATTGACCGTTAGATACAGCCCGCCGCTGTCATAGGTCAACGACGAGGTATGGGCACCTATCGCACCCGTCGCGGTGTAAGTAACCACCGAAGAACTGACATTACCACTAACACTCCCGCCGGTTTCGGCTGAAATCAGTTTGTAATTACCAGGCGTGAGCGCCGAACCTGAATAGGTGATGTTCGCGGCATTGTTGTTCATCGCCAGCGTGCCGTTTGCGCTGATGAGCAAGGGCGAACCGCTATAAGTTAATCCGAGTGATGCACCGGAGTCGAAAGTAAGGCCACCGTTGATGGTGCCACCCGAGCCTTTCAAAGTCTGACCGCTGACAAAGTGATAAGGCGTAGTCGTCACGCCTGAAACATCCAGCGCGCCGTTGACAATGATGTTCGCACTGTTCGCTATCGAACCGCTGCCGCTCAACGCCAGCGTGCCAGCGCTGATCGTCGTGTTGCCGGTGTAGCTGTTCACGCCGCTCAAGATGGTTGTGCCCGAACCTTGGAACGTCAGGCCACCGCTGGTGTTGGCCGTGAGCGTTGGTGCCGTGGCGGTGGATGAAACGCCCTTCCAAACTCTTATCCTCACCGAGAATTCGACCGAGACCGTCAAATTCACGTCAATGAATGACAAGGCTAAACGCTTTACCATACGAATCCGTCAGCCGCGTTGAATCCAAAGACTGGAGGTCCAAGATTCAGACGAAATTAGGAAGTAATAAATACAAATCAATTATCAATTATGAAACCAAGTGCGAGAAATACTTGTTTGTTGGTGCTTCTGGCCGTCGGCATTGTCGGCTGTGTTTCCGAGAATGTTCCGCCGCCCAAGACAGTGATTGTCGAGCCACAACGCCCGCCAAACGCGCCTGCGGATGTCCAGTATAATTATGAGCAGAAGGCTGAGACCAGCAAGGTGCTTGTCTCGGATGAGCGGGCACGGAAATTTGTTTCAGACTTCTCCCAACTTTTTTCCCCAAAAGGCGAGCTGGCTCCCGTTTTCTCCATCCGCGTCAATCTTCCGGCCGGCGGCACGGGCAGTCAACTGGCCGACCAGCAGACAATTGCCGACTATGTGCGCTACTTCGGTCGGCCATTGCGCGAGGGCCAGATTAAACTTGTTGATGAAGACACTGCCAGGCGCTCTAAGCCCGATTTCAGTCCCGATATTGTTCTGAATGTTTATGCTTCCGTAAAGGCGATCAACATCACCGGGTTTAATGTAGAAACACAGACCAAGTTTGTTCCGGATGTTCAAGTCTCCGCCATTCGGCAAAAAGACGGCACCATCATCGGCCAAGCAAGCATCACGGACCTAATAGGAGACCGTGACGATGCCTGGGTGGCCGTTCAGCGCGTGGGTGTGCCGCAAGTGCTCCGTGCCACAGCCCTCATCTTGTTGGAGGATATGGTCCAGAGAAAACTCGAGAAGACCCGTGAAAAGTTGGTGGCCATCATTAATAACACTCCAGCGCCCGAGACTGCGTCTGCCGTGCCACCCAAGCCTACCAGCCCGGCCAGGGAAATTCCCGCCAGTGCGTTAGGTTTGGTTGACGACCTCAAATCAACGGACGCCGCAAAATCGGATTTGAAGACGGCGGTAAACGATTTTAACCGGCAGGTAAAACTGGTAAATGCATGGGAGGTTGGATTATTTGATGATCAGGCCGCCCCCAAAACACCCACCTTGGCCCGCAACATCTTGAGATCAAGACTAGGCATCAATTAGCAACCATCAATAGGGGGTCTGAACCGCACCAAATATGACCAAGCTATTACTGGAGTTCTGCCTCAACCAAAGTTTTTCCGACCGGTTCCTCGTTGGCTTTGGGTTGTTGAAAGCCGTGTTGATAGCCGCGTTTGCCTGGTGGTTTTGCGGCTTCAGCATGCGTCTCTGGAACCGGCGCTTCAGGATGTGCCTTATGCATCATTGCTTCTGCGCCCTGTCTGCGATCATCACAATTGCAGCGCTGTTTCTTTTTAATTGCGTTGGGGCAATGGACAAGTTTGTCTCGCTGGCGGTCAATGTATGGCAGGCTGAATACCAGAATGACGCCACTTATCGACACGAAACGTTCGTGCTCATTTATCACCAGCTGCAGGCGATGTATCAGCAAAATGGCTGGACCTGGGATTATTCAAAGTATCCCCAACCCACTGAATCTCCGTCCATTGCCAGTCAGGACCACGCAGAGACCTTCTCCATTCCTTGGAATTCGGCGCATTCGGACGCCACCAGTATGAGCGTAAAACTTCTATGTGACCGGGCCATCGAACATTTTCACGAACGCCAACCCATTCTCGGCCGGATTTTGTGGGGTAATGTCCACGTCGGCCCGGAACCTTTGCGACGGGATATAGATAACTTCTTTGCCGCTCACCCCGGCCAGTCGTATCCATTTGACACCGGACCCGCCAGGGTGGCCGGCGGACTGGCGGTGGAAAAACTCCATCAGGAAGTTGGCCGTTACATCAACCGGCTGCGTTGGGAGTTGATTGGAATTTGTATTCTGGCCCAATTGCTGGTCTTTGGGCTAGCTGGATACTCAGCCGCATCAGACGTTAAAATTCATGGACATTAAAAGCATATCTCCCGCACCGGCAAAAACTGATTATCAACGCACGGCTCTGTCCCGTAACGCCCAAATGTAACACTGAAAAATATGAGCACACCTACATCTACCAAAAATCACCTGATCGTCGGATTGGGTGGAACAGGCGGCAAAGTATTGCGCGCCTTTCGTAAATGCCTCTTTCAGGAATTTGGCACCAACACTCCGACAATAGACGGACTGAAAATCAATTACCTTTACGTGGATTCCAGCGAAGAGATGATGAAGTTTGACGATGCCTCTTGGAAAATCCTTGGCGATAGCGTTCAGTTGGGTGGCGAATCTCAATTGCTCATCAAAGGCGCTGACTTGACCCGCCGGCTGGATGACATCAAGGATTTCCCCGGCATTCAACACTGGATTGGCAACCGGGACCAATGGCGGGATATTCTGAACAACACCGTTGGCGACGTTCTCGGAGGCCAGAAACGCCGTCTTGGCCGCTTTCTGTTTGCCTGCAAAGCCACTGAATTCCGCGACCGTGTTCAAAAACTGGTTTCCGGTATGGAGAATTCCGGATCAAAGGGCGCGACTTTTCATGTCTGTTGTGGTTTGGCCGGCGGCACTGGCAGCGGCAGTGTGGTTGATGCGGTCGCTCAAATCCGCGACCTCTATCGCGATACCAAATTGTATCGCATTCGTATTTACGCTTATCTTCCTGAAACCCATCCCCGACCGGGTTATGATACTGGAAATTATCACGCCAACGGCTATGCCGCCCTAATGGAACTCAACGCCTTGAGCATTGGCAGTTGGATGCCGCATGATGTAACCGGCCACACCAACCGGACGGATCAGCCCACCCCTTCGGACCGTGTGCGGTTCGACCAGAAGAATTTTCAGAATCCTTTCACCGGGTGCTATCTCTACACCAATGTCAACGACAGCAACATCCAGCTTGATGTTGAGGAGGAATTGCCTGCGGTGATAGCGGATTTCCTTTATCAGAAGATAGTGACATCCAGAACAGTGAAGCTGGATGATTTGGACCGCATGGAGAACATGGAAAACCGCACAGATACTGTTGAAGTGCGAGATCGAACCATGGAAAAGCTGCGCAGCAAGAGTTTCTTGGCTTTTGGCATCAAGCGGATCGCCGTCCCCGAGGAGGAAATTAAGGAGTATCTAACCTACAATTTTGCCCGGCAGGCGGCCCTACAGTTAAGCTTTAACAACTGGTCTGATGGCCGCGGATTTACCGACGAGCCACTCAATTGTGATTTTTCCTCCTACGTGCGCACCGAGGCGAACTTGGCCCGGTGGAAGATGAGCGACGATCACATCACCCTTTCCACCCCCATTTTGCCCAACGACGAAAGCGGGCGGGAATGGAAAACGTTGCCCGCCGAATGGCAAACGCTGGCCGCCGGATTCAAGGACATCGCCCGCCAGGCCGAAGGTGGCAAAAGCTGGCTCGACCGGCTTGAGGACCTGTATGAAAAACGGTTTGAGGAAAACTTTCGCAAGTTGGGTGTCAAAAAGTTTTACCAAGTAAAGGCCGCGTCTGACCCCAAGACTGCCATGCTAGATGAGATTTGCAACACCGTCGAGTCGGAGCTTTTTGCCGAACTCAAAAACGGCGTGAAATCCGTATCGGAAATCGGAAAACTGGTTGGCGATTTGGTTAACTACACTTCCGACCGCTACAAGGACATTGACAAGGAAATCCAAAAGCGCATGGACCGGCAGAAGAATGAGGAAAAGGCCGTCGCCGCGAACAAGGCCGAATGGGCCAAACTCGGAATTCTCGGGCGGGCATTGCTCAAAAAAGACGAACGCTTGCTGGATGCTCAAACGTTATGCCTGGAGCGCCTTTATATCATCAGGACCGAGATTGAGGGTTATACGTTCGCCAAACAATTACTTGAAGAACTTGTTCCACGGTTGACGGAACTTAAAAATGAAGTGGACCGTTGCGCCGCAACGGTCGCAGCCAGCCTGAAATGCTTTGACGAAAATGCCGCCGGCCGCTGCTCCGAAGACGGCGTGCCTGATATGCGCAAAAACGTAGTCCGTTTTTATGAACCGAACAAGGTAAAGAGCCTCAGCCAGTCCCTCATTATGGACGCGGACAAGCAGCGCACGCAAACTTCTGCCGCTCGTGCAAAGCTGAGCGCCGAACTGGGTGACCGGCAGACTTTTCATAACTTCAATTCGCGAATCTCCCGCGATAAGTTAATCGAAATATTCGAGCTTCAATGTTCTGCCAGTGTTGATCAGGTTCACGAGGCTTTTGTTCTGGAATCCAAGGGTTCCGGACGTCTGTTTGGGGTCAACATCATTGAAAAACTGCAGGAGCGGTTTAATCCGGACTCCGAGGAATTCAGCAAGTTCGTCAAAGGTCTGGTTGAACAGACCGGTGTCCTCCTGCCATTTAACGATACGGAAATCAATCGTTCAGGCCCCACCATTCCGGCCAATAATGGCCCGTCAAAACTTTTTCTCATTGTCCGCCCCAAGGATCCCGCCCGCAAGGCGTTTGTGGATGCACTGGAACGGGAATTTGAGCGGTTTAGCGGGGTGAAACCTCTTTATGCCGACAGCGTCGGCAAAACCAACGAAATCTCCCTCATCCGGCTTACCAACTGTTTTCCGCTCCGTTTTGTGGAACCGCTGAAATTCTTGAAGGAAAAGTATGATGGCCGCAGCAGTGACCGCGCCCGGCTGGAAATTCACTTGGAAGGAAATGGCAGCCAGCACCCCTCGTTGTATGTGCCAAATATAGAGGAATCTGAACGATTAATCCTGCCATACGTCTTGCTCGCCAGACCCCTAGGACTGATTCAGCGGATCGAGAGCAGGACCACCGGCACGAGGGAATTCTATCTGATGCGCCAGGATGCGGACGGCTTGCCCTTGGATCCCATTCCCTTGGGCAAAAGCTTGGTGGAGGCCAGCGAACAACTCGACCGCGCGAACAAGGAGGAACTGGAACAATTGGTCAAAGCCGCCCTCGCCAAGCCCGAGAACATTCATATTGATAAACGCGCCAGCCTGCGTGCCGGCGTTGTCGAAGACTTCAACGCCTTAGGCGAATCCCTGGGAAACGACCCCAACAGCGCCGTTTTGAAAAAATTTCGTGCCGCTGTCCAAGTAGCCAATCAAATCTTGAAAGGAGAATCTTGACTCTATGGCTCTCTGGCGCTGCCCAAATATCGGAAATTGCACAAAGGCCGATTTAGGCCTTCCGGTTGAAATTCCGGCCAGTGAACATGAGCCAAAGTGTGCCGAATGCAACTCACCCTTGGTGCCGGTGAATCGCAAGAAATCCGTTCTTCCCAAATGGATTGTTTTGACCCTGATTATAGTGGTGGTTCTGTGCGGAGTCACATTCATGTTAATGCCCTCCTCTAAGCCAACGCCACCCACTCCCTCGGCAGTCGCGGAAAGCGACATGGTTGTGGCCATTGACGGTGGCATTTTTTTGAATGCGTTGATGGTTCATATACTAAAGTGGCTGTCCGAAACCTCTGCCAGCAGCCCATATCATGACAGCTTTCAATTCGGCATGTGGGGGTTCCGTCCCGTGGATGCAAACGGCAAACAGCAAAAGGACCTCATGAATTACACGCCGGCGCTGGCCAACGAGAAAACTTTCGGCAACTTGTCAGTTGTTGACGGACCAAACCCGGACGCAATGACCGGGCAAGTTTCCATAAGCTATGATCTATTTGGCGATCTCAAACAAGTGCTCGACTCAATCAATTGGAACTCCACCACCAACCGCACGTTAATAGTCATTTCCGCGACCTCAGGGTTTGTCAAAACGGACCCGCAGAATTCTCTAAAGCTGGACGAAAACGATATTTCTCAGCAGGCGGAGCAGAAAAATGTGAAGATTTATTCCATCTATGTGAATATTCCCATAGTCGCGCTGGACCAAGATCGGGACACCGTCCGGCAGCAGCTTAAGGCCCTCTGTGTAGGGGACGCTTCGGGACGCTATTTTGAGGTTTCCACCTCCCAGAAAGATGCCAGCGGGGTCCGTAAGCTTACCGGCTACGAGGCTGACGTCAGGGCGGTATTCGCCAAAATTTTAAACCAGAAGAATAATTAAATAGTGAGGCCATTTTACATTTTGGCTTCTACGATTACATAAGTGTGTTTGGCACCTGCTTCCTTCACAGACAAACGTCAGGTAGAGGCACTCAACGATACACGCCTTGAATTTCAAAATAGCAATGACCGGGAGTCTGCGGATTTAGAAACTGGAATTCTCGATTCGCTGGAGCGTCCGGGCGGAATGGCAACCGCTGCATTGGCCAGCAACCTTGACCGCATCAAAAGCAAGTGCGAGATTTGCTTCGGCGTGGTGCAATGGAAAGCGCCGCAAGGCTGAACTATGGTAAGCAGTCGTTTCATCGTCAAAAAAATCGAACAAAAGCATATGATGACTTCAAAAATCCGCAAAGTCGTTCTTGGTTTTACAATATTTGCGATTGCCATTAACTTTACCGGGTGTGTGGCAATGATCCAGAATGCCGTCGTGGATGCGTTTCCAACCTTCGAGGCGACGGAAAACTCGTGGCCTGCTCTTTCGCCAAACATGGGACGTGTCGTGATTTATTGGCCGCGCGAGGGACTAGGCAGCGGTAATAGCGTGCAGTTGACCATTTTTGGCAAAAAGTCGACGATGTCGAGCATTGGAAATCAGACATTTGTCTTTGCCGACTTGCCTGCAGAAACCTATGATTTTGAAATCGCAAATCCGGGCTGGACGCTATTTAACCCGAAGCAGACGTTGTCAGTGAGTGTTCAATCTGGACAAATTATTTATGTGAAGATAAACGGTCTTTCTAACCCCCTGCGAGTCATGGAAGCCACAGAGGCACGAGAAGAACTGAAAAAAATTCACCATAACTATAAGAGGCCGTTGCCAATTTCGGGTCAACCTAAACACGCAAGACCTGCGATGTAGCTAGAATGGATTTAGAGAGGGTCAAAAACTTTGCGGGACGGTTTCAAGCTGGATGTTGAAACCGTTGCCGTCAGCGTGCATCCTCGCGCTGACGATACGAGACGGGCATACGCTCATTTTAGGAAATCATTCAACGCCCTTTCCAGCTTTTGGAATGTTTCTTCCAAGCGCAACACCAGCGGGGACATCTTCTGCCAATCCAAGTCAAAGGAATAGGCGTTGCGGAACACATGACGGAATCGCAGGTATTCATTCAACGAGTCGTGAAGTTCTTCCGACAGCAACGCCGGGCGGTGCGCCGTCGGCGATTTCATCCGCAGCAAAAGTTCACGATGCCAGGAATCGCCGCGCACCGGCTCGCCGTCCAACTCCACCGCCACACGCTTAAAAATGTTTTCAACGCCGGTGTAAAATGAATGGAGCAATGCCGCGAGCGCGGACAGTTCGATTTCAGTCGGGGCCGTGGTGCGGCATTTGGCGAGAAGTCCGTGAATGCCAGACAGCAAACGCTGCAATTGTTCGCGTTCCGTGGCCTGTTGTTTGCGGAATTTATCCCACGCGGACGAGTTCATTCTCCGTGCGCAGGTAGCGGGTGAACGGCGTGTTGCTGTCCAAGTCAATCAAATCCACCGAACGGCCAATCAAATCACTGATCCGCGCGCCCATACGATAAAAAACGGACGGGGGCAGGCCGGAAACCGCCAAGTCGAGATCGGACGCGGCATCACCCGTCCCTTTGGCAGCAGAGCCGAAGACGTAAATTTCGCGTGCGCCGGCGGTTTTGAGTTCGGCGGCGGCGCGCTGGATTAAAATGTTTGTCTCGGTGCTCACGCTGTATTTGATTCTGCGTCGTTTGGGCCTGAAAGTCAAAATGTTCCCGCGCGATGAATGATTCCACGCGCGGCCTGCTGGCGCTTCAAAAGCGATCACTCGCCGGCAGTAAAAATTTGAAATAACACTACTTGCGCATTTTTTGTTATCTGATACGTTGGCAACAGAATCGTTTTACCGGAGCAAAATTATGAATGTATCGCTTGGACAGAAGTGGGAGCATTTCGTGGAAGACAAGGTCAGCAGCGGCGATTACC